>ERZ1032895.22-NODE-22-length-53445-cov-5.706256_pt1 | contig 53445 bp, 49 predicted proteins | sample MGYA00516687_ERZ1032895 | MGnify/ENA primary metagenome ERZ1032895 (study PRJEB33719, sample SAMN04261600) | wastewater metagenome | biome: rural village; feature: latrine urine exit; material: soil | place: El Salvador | collected 2013-01-14 ... | reverse complement strand
CACCTCACAGCGGAACGGCTAAATTTCGCCCTGAGCCCGGCAGTTCTACGTTGAGTAAAACAACCGACTAGAATACACCTGATTCGAGATTTTAAAGGAGCACCTGGGACACCCGGAACACACCATGTCAGACTCACCTAAAAAACCACGCGGCGGCTTCAAGGGCGGCATCAAGGGTCCACTGGTCTTTTCCTTCGTCGTAGGGATCATTGCGTTCGTCGTGGCCACCCTGACGTCTACCGGTGGCCTGAACAACCCGGACCACCCGTTGCGCATCGACATCGGCCTCATCTCGTTTGGCATCGCCTTCGCCGCAACCCTGGTCGTAGTTGCCTTGCTGCAGTTGACCGGCCGCGAAAACCCTGAGCACCTGTCTGAAGGTTCTGGAGTCAATCGCTCCTCTGAAGAACTCCACCGCGCCGCCGTCGCTCGCGCCCGGGAGCGCATGCGCCGCGAACGCGAAGAAGCCGAAGCCCAGGGTCGCACCACCGCGCCGCAGTCCGACGACGCCGCTGACACTAATATCGACGACGCCCGCTAATCCCCACTGAGCTACCAGGTCATGTAGCGTAGTGTCATATCATTTCATGACACGAGGAGCGGTGCCCATGTCTTCAACGAATTCTGACACTGTTCTGGTTGCGCGTGAGCCGAACTTCTTTATTCGATGGTCTTTTTATGTACTGAATATCCTGTTGGGGTTCTTTCTGCCAGAAAGTATTAGCTCCTTATTGACTGCTGGCGGCGACCTGTCAACTGGCAGCCTATGGATCATCATTTTGGTTCTGGTCGGACCGGTGCTGGCCGCACTTTTGGCGCTGAATAGTTCGATAGAGTACGACCTGCAACAGCTGGGTAAATATTCTTTCAGTCTCTTTGCTACCGCTCTGGTGGTCGCGCTTTTGAGTCAGGTCCAAGAGTCCACGCTATTTATGAATATTATCTTTTGGATATTCATAGCAAGCGTGTTTTGCATAGTTGCTTACTTAGTCGTGCGATTCGTGCGATCATGACCGATACCGACATCGACACTCAACTTCCTAGGTAGTTAGGGATCCGCAGCTGAATAACAAAACATATCCTCGCCCCAATGTGTGCGGTTTTGTACCGTATACTCCTGCAATCGTCATCGACGAAACCATCCTCGATGCCAATATCGCGGCCATGGCAGATTTCGCGGCCGCCAAACACCTGACGCTTCGACCCCATGCGAAAACGCATAAGATCGCCGCGATCGCCCACAAGCAACTCGCCGCAGGCAGTCCGGGCTTAGCTGTCGCCACCCTGGGTGAGGCTCAATACTTTTTCGACGCCGGCATCACCGACCTATTTATTGCCTACCCCGTGTGGGCTACCGCCGACGACGCCGAACTCCTGACCCGTCTGGCAACCGAAGGCACCTTGGTGGTTGGGACAGACTCGGTGCAAGCCGTGCACCAGCTAGCCGATGTCACTGGCGATCATCCCGGCATCGAGTTGATGATTGAACTGAACTCCGGCCATCACCGCTCCGGCGTCTTCCCCGATCAAGTGGTGCCCATCGCCCGAGCCGTCGCGCAGCGCAACATGACCCTGCGCGGTGTGTTTACTTTCCCGGGTCACAGTTATGCACCGGGTGAGCACGATACAGCTGCCGCAGATGAGGCTGATACGCTGCGTGCAGCGCAACACGAACTTGCCGCAGCGGGTTTCGACGTCGCCGTCCTATCTGGCGGGTCATCGCCGTCGGCCACGGCGACCGTCAACGATGGTGCTACCGAAATCCGTCCCGGCGTCTATGTTTTTGGTGACGCCCAACAGCTTGAACTGGGTCGCATCGGTTTCGAAGAGATCGCACTGACCGTCGTCACCACGGTCGTGTCGCGGCACGAAGCCCATCAAGACGCACCGGCTCGAATTATTGTCGACGCCGGCTCGAAAGTTCTGGCCACTGACAGGGCACCGTGGGCTAGCGGGCATGGCCGGGTGCTCGGCCATCCTGATGCGCGCATCACTGCGGTGTCTGAACACCACGGCACCATCATCTGGGACGACGATGAGCTGCCGGCCATCGGCACCCGGTTGCGCGTCATCCCGAACCACGTGTGCGTTGCCGTGAACCTCGTGGACGAGGTATTCGTGGTCGATGGTGGCCACCGAGTTTCGACGTGGCAGGTTGGCGCACGAGGCATGAACGCCTAGCCAGCGTCGCGGAAGTTCTCCACAATCTCTACTGCTCGTCTTCCGCCTAGGGGGCGACCATGTCCTACATTTGCTAGCAAGAATCCAGCATCGTCAGAGAGAATGGGGGTATGTACTTGTCGGTCGAAGTTATAACGTTCATCGTGTCCGCTGCCAGTTTAATGGTAACCCTCGGCGGTGGGCTGTTCGCTGGGTTCGCATGGGTGCTGCGACGGATGGACGAGCAGTCCAGCAACGTCGATGCAAAATTCGACTCCAGGTTCGACACGCTCAGCACACAAATGAGTACATTGCAGACCGAGCTGAATGACGTGAAGGTCTCGGTTGCGCGTCTGGAAGGCCCTCGCCCACGACTGATCCTCCCTCGGTGACAGCAACATCCGTTGCCATGTGATGCTCCTGGGAGCCCGCTGAGCAGATACTCAAGATCTCAACAAATCGGTTACTCGCTATGGACGCGTCAAAACCAAGCTCTTAGACTCGCCACACCGAAAAATGTACGCCCCACAAGTGCTAAGAGCGAGGAACATCCATGCGAGCAGTCACCTGGCAAGGCCGACGCCACGTCTCCGTCGAAGAAGTCCCCGACCCCACAATCCAAGAGCCCACCGATGCGATTATTCGTGTCACCTCTACCGCAATCTGTGGTTCCGATCTCCACCTGTATGAAGTCCTGACCCCGTATATGACCGAAGGCGACATCATCGGGCACGAACCGATGGGCATTGTTCAGGAAGTCGGCTCGGAGGTCACGAACTTGAAAGTCGGCGACCGCGTCGTCATCCCGTTCAACGTCTCGTGCGGTCACTGTTATTACTGCCAGCGCGGCTTGCAGTCGCAGTGTGAAACCACCCAAGTCACCGAATATGGCACCGGTGCGACACTGCTGGGGTTTTCGAAGTTGTACGGTCAGCTTCCCGGTGGGCAGGCCGAATACCTGCGGGTGCCGCACGCCGATTACGGGGCCATTAAAGTCGGCTCCGAACTTTCGGATGAGCACTACCTCTTCTTATCCGATATTTTGCCCACGGCCTGGCAGGGTGTGAAATACGCGAACCTACCCGATGACGGGGTCATGGCGGTACTGGGCCTTGGACCCGTCGGGCAGTTTGTCGCCCGTATCGGTGCGCAGTTAGGCTACGACGTCGTCGCCGTCGACCCGGTCTCAGAGCGCCGTGATATGGCAGCTCGATACGGTGTCGCTGTGGCAGCCGAGCACGACGAAGCGCTTCAGTTAGTCAATGAACGCACGAATGGTCGCGGCGCCGACGGCGTGGTTGATGCGGTGGGCATGGAGGCTCACGGGAATCCCATTGCCTCGACAATCCAACGGGCTGCCGGACTCCTGCCTGATCCCATTGGCCGCAAAACCATGGAGAAGGTCGGAGTGGACAGAACTTCGGCACTGAACTCTGCTTTCGATCTCGCTGCACGCGGTGGGACCGTTTCACTCAGCGGAGTCTACGGCGGAGCCGCCACTCCGCTACCGATGCTGACAATTTTCGATAAACAGTTGACCATTACCGGAGGCCAGTGCAACGTCCGGAACTGGGACCAAGAGTTAGTCCCCTACGTAGAGGACCCCGCTGATCCGCTGGGCGTGACTGATCTGGTCACCCACCGAATGTCACTGGAAGAGGCCCCACAAGCCTATGAGATGTTCCAAAAGAAACAAGATGGCTGCATCAAGGTCGTCTTACGTCCCTGATTCGGAACGGGGAATTATCTGAGCCTCGGCTCGTGTCTCAAGCGCATCGCCGCAACTGGCCTCCAAGGGTCCGGTGCGGCGATGTCGTGTTGAGACAGGAGTTCTAGCACGCTCCATCACGTTCGGGGTGCTCAACAATGCTGCGGGTTTTCACTATCCTCGCAGCCTTAGCCGTATGCGCGTGATGGGACTGTAAGCGCGCTGGGCAGATACTGAGGGTCGCAAGCCAATGTATTAGTTGGCGTAGACGCCTCAAAATCAAGCCTTTAGACTCACAACGACAGTAAAAACGCACGCCCCGCGATCAATTAGAGCGAGGAACATCCATGCGAGCAGTCACCTGGCAAGGCCGACGCAACGTCTCCGTCGAAGAAGTCTCCGACCCGAAAATTCAGTACCCGACCGACGCGATCATCCGGATCACCTCCACCGCCATCTGTGGATCTGATCTGCACTTATACGAAGTGTTGACACCGTTCATGACCGAAGGCGACATCATCGGTCACGAACCGATGGGCATCGTGGAAGAAGTCGGGGCCGCCGTGAATAATTTGAAGCCCGGGGACCGTGTGGTCATTCCTTTTAATATTGCCTGTGGGACGTGCCATTATTGCCGGCGAGGGCTGCAGTCACAGTGTGAGACCACCCAGGTGACTGAATACGGCACCGGTGCGACCCTGCTGGGGTATTCCAAGCTTTATGGCCAACTGCCAGGCGGTCAGGCAGAATACCTGCGGGTGCCCCACGCTGACTACGGGCCGATCAAAGTCGGGACCGAGCTGTCCGATGAACACTACCTTTTCCTTTCTGATATTTTGCCTACCGCGTGGCAGGCCGTGAAGTACGCGCACATGCCTGATGACGGCGTGCTGGCGGTGCTAGGACTTGGGCCGGTGGGGCAGTTCTGCGCCCGCATCGGTGTACACCTGGGCTACGACGTCGTCGCAGTTGACCCGGTGGTAGAACGCCGCGATATGGCTGCACGCCACGGCGTGACGGTGGCGGCCAACCATGAGGAAGCCACCGAACTGGTCAATCACCGCACCCGCGGGCGCGGTGCTGACGGGGTGGTCGACGCCGTCGGGATGGAAGCACATGGTAATCCGATTACGGCAACGTTGCAGCGTGCAGTTGGGCTACTGCCCGACGCGCTGGGACGAAAAGCGATGGAAACCGTCGGGCTTGACCGCACCGCGGCGCTTACTTCAGCGTTAGAGCTCGCGGGCCGCGGCGGCACCGTGTCGCTCAGTGGGGTGTACGGTGGGGCGGCCACCCCGCTGCCGATGCTCACGATTTTCGACAAGCAGCTGACCATCACCACGGGCCAGTGCAATGTGCGCAACTGGGACCAGGACCTGCTGCCCTATGTTGAGGATCCTTCTGATCCGCTGGGCGTGACTGATCTGGTGACACATCGGATGCCACTAGAACAAGCGCCCGAGGCGTATGAGATGTTCCAGAAGAAGACTGATGGGTGCATCAAAGTTGTGCTGCAACCCTAAAGCAAGGTCGCATTCTTCTGCAGAACCACCACGAGCATGCTGGATGGAAGTCTCGGCCCAGCGCCCGGGCTAGCTGTTGTGGTGTCGGTCCTGGGCGGTATGTGAGGAAACGGTATGACGCCCGTGTGTCAGCCAGTACACCCCGATTGAAGCCAGCAGCACTGCCGCCCCGGCCAGGTAGAGCCCGAAGTAGCCGCTCAGCCCGATTGTGAAGCCCAATGCGACCGGCCCCACGGCAATGCCCGCATCCAATGCCAGGTAGTGTGTCGACGTCGCAATGGGAACTCGGTCGTGCGTCGTCCGACTGATGCCCACCGCCTGCAAACTTGGCACGGCACCGCCCTGGCCGATCCCGCCCAGGATGGCCGCGACAATGACCTGCCAGAGGCTATCGGTCACCGCGAGTAAGCCCAGACTCAGCGCAAATGCCAGCAGGGCCAGCGGGATGACGGCGTTTTCGCCGCGTTGGTCATGAATGCGGCCGGCAAAGAGCCGGACGCCGAGCATCGTCAACGCAAACACAATAAAGAATAAGGATGCGGCCTCGGCCATCTGCTGGCCCACCAAAAACGGTGGCAGGTAGGTGGTGACCAGCGCATAACCGATCGCGCTGAGGAACGCGACGATAGCAACCGGCAACACCTTAATGTCGATAAGATCCGAGCCGCGGATGCGCCATCGCTGGGCGTGATCTTCAGCGTTCGGTGGGTGTTCCTGAATGCGCATCGGCAACACGGCAAGAAGCGAGACGGCCGCGCACAGGGCTGTGAAGTTGAAGACCCAGACATCCGAGGCGACCGCGCTGATCTGCACGGCAGCAAAAGGGCCAATAGCCATGCCCAGGGTGGCCGCCAGCGAGTAATAACCCAAGCCTTCGCTGCGCCGACTGATCGGAATAATGTCGATGACGACCGAAGTGATGGCCGTGGAGATCACCCCGAACGCCGTACCCTGGATGATGCGCAGCACGATCAGCAGGCTGTAGTGATCCACCAGCGGATACAGCAAGGAGCTTGCCGTAAACGCGATCAGGGAAATGACCAGGGTGCGCTTGCGGCCAATGAAATCTAGGTACTTGCCGATCACCAGGCGCACCAGGCCTGCCCCGACCACAAACGAGCTGGCGGCAAACCCCGCAGCCGTGTCACCCGCCTCGAAACGTTCTGCGGCATACAGGGCCATGAACGTCATGAGCGCTACGAACACAATGTAGGCACCCAACAGGACCGTGAAGGCTAAGAAGTAGTCGCGGGTGAACAGCGCATTCTTGGTCGTAGCGGTCATTTTCCCACACCAAACATTTGAACCCTCCGGATCCCCTGCGCCAACAAATAGTTGGACATCACAACGATTTTAGTCACGATACTACTCGCCCGGTGATGCCCAACACGGTAACTGCTCTGGCGCCCCCTAACCGCGTCCGAAGCCGACGTCACGAGTGCTTCTTCGTGAGTGAGCCATTGTTTCAGGTGGGACGCGCGTGCTTTTATAGGGATATCTCATCGCACATTTCGAAGCTCAACTAAACGACACAGGAGTTTTTTCATGCGAATCGCAGTCGTTGGAGCGACCGGCAACGCCGGAACCGCGGTGTTGCGCGAGTTGGCCCGCCAGGACGGTGTCGAATCGATTCTTGGTATTGCTCGTCGGCTCCCAAATCAAGAGCTAGAGCCGTATAACCACGCCGAGTGGCGCAGCATCGACGTCCAATTCGACGCATCGCGCGCTGAACTGATCGAAGCGTTGACCGGATACGACGCCGTCATTCACCTCTCCTGGCTCATCCAACCCAATAAAGAACGGGAACTGTTGCGTCGGGTCAACGTTGACGGCACCCGCCACGTCTTAGAAGCAGCGGCTGCTGCCGGCGTCAAACATATTGTCGTGGCGTCCTCGGTCGGAGCCTACTCCGGCGTCAACGACGACCAGCTACGTGATGAATCCTGGCCAACCGTTGGGATTGCAAGTTCGCACTACAGCGTGGATAAAGCGGCGCAAGAACGGGTCATGGATGAATTTCAGGTCAAGCACCCCGACGTCACGGTGGCTCGACTCCGTCCGGCATTGAAATTCCAGGGCAGCGCGGGATCTGAAATCCAGCGGTACTTTCTTGGCGAATGGGTGCCGGTGCAGCTACTGCGCGCCGGTCGCCCGCCGATTATCCCGTTCCCGAAAGAGGCCCGCACCCAGGCGGTGCATACCGACGACGTCGCACGAGCCTACGTGTTGGCCGCGCTCAAGGGTGCCGACGGCGCCTTCAATATCTGCGCCGACGATATTTTGACCCCGCAGATTATTGGGGGAGTGATCACCGCTAATCCGAAATATGGTCGAGTGCTACCGATACCGAGTAAGGCCCTGCGCCCGTTGGTCAAAGCCGCCCACCGCTCAGGATTGCTACCCGCCGATGAAGGGTGGCTGGATATGGCGGTTCATGCACCGCTTATGGACAATATCCGAGCCAAACAGGAACTCGGGTGGCAGCCGACCACAACCGCAGCACAAGCCTTGGAGGAATTGATCGAGGGTATGGCAGCCGGTGAAGGCAGACGTTCCGCACCGATGCGGCCGCGCGAGCAGCGCTCGGTAGCCCCATTCACGCTGCCGCCCAAGGGCCACCGGGTCCCAGACGACATTGACGCATTAGCGCTGCGGCAGTACATGGCGGACCACTTGGCCGGTGCCACAGCAGGCTACAACCGGATGCAACGGCTCGCGCAAGCGTATTTGAATACCCCGTTCTATGGTGATGTGGCCACCGTGGTCGAGGAAGCCCGGATCGAGCAGCAGTTTTTACAAAAACTGATAAATCGCCAAGGCTTCCCGCGTCCCGGCATCCTGGCCCCGGCGCTGTGGGTGGGAGAACGTGTCGCGCGCGTGAAGTCCTATTTCCCCAAAGAATTCAAAGACGTCCCCTCGGTGTTGGTGCTTGAAACCGAACTGATGTTGTCCGCGGTCACCGGCAAACTCCACGGCTGGAAGACCCTGATGAATAACGCCGATGCACTGGGTGTTCCGGCCAGCGTCTTTGAACAACTCATTGATGACACTCAGCGCCAGTATGAGCGCCTGCAGAAAGCCCACGAATACGCCCGGGAGCGGGCATTCAAAAAAGCCTTTGAGCACAGCGTAGGAGACTAGAGCATAACTCAGCGACTGCACGCCGCTTATCGTGTGGCGATCGCACCTTTGGCATGCCGGCCGTGGGCACACCAGTAGACCACCACACCGATCAGCACGATGCTCGCCCCGGCCAGATACAGGCCGGTGTACCCGGTCAGGCCGATCATAAACCCTAACATGACCGGACCGATCGCCAGCCCCGAGTCCAGAGCCAGGTAGTGGGTTGAGGTGGCAATCGGGATCCGGTCCGTCGTCGTCCGACTGATGCCCACGGCTTGGAGACTCGGCAGCGCGGCACCGTGGCCGAATCCGCCAAGTACGGCAGCAATGATGAAATGCCACAGGCTATCGGCAACTGCGATCACCGCCAGTCCCAGCGCTAGAGACAATAAAGCTGAGGGCAGCACAGAGTTTTCGCCGTGCCGGTCGTGCATGCGGCCGGCGAAGAGTCTGACCACCAGCATCGCAAACGCCCAGACGAAAAAGAAAATCGATGCGGTACTGGCCATGTTCAACCCCACCAGGTAGGCGGGCAGATAGGTCATAACCACCGAGAAGCCCATGGTGGTGAGCAGCCCGACGACGGCGATGGCCAGGATGTTGAAATCCACCAGATCCGAACCGCGAATGCGCCCGCGGCGTTCATATTCGTCCCGGGTCGGGGTGCGTTCCTTGATTGTCATTGGTAGTACTGCAAGTAGCGCAACGACGGCACACGCCGTCGTGAAACCAAAAACCCACAGGCTCGAGGCCCGCTCGCTGAGCTGAATTGCCGCCAGGGGCCCCACCGCGTTGGAGACCGTACCGGCCAGCGAAATATATCCCAGGCCTTCGCTGAGTCGACCCAGCGGGATCAGCGTGATAACGGTTGAACTGATGGTCGTTGACGCGACCCCGAAGGCCGCTCCGTGGAGAAACCGGACGAGCACCAACAACACATAGTTGCCCAGGATCGGATAAATCAGACACGACAAAACGAAAATCGCCAGGGTGATGATCAGCGTGCGCTTGCGCCCGATGAAGTCTAAGTATTTACCGATCAAGATGCGCGATAGTGCCCCACCGGCGACGAATGAACTGGCCGCGAAACCGGCTGCGGTGTCGTTGACGCTAAACCGGTTGGCCGCATACAGCGCCATATAGGACATCAGGGTAATGAACACCAGGCTGATGCCGAGCATCACGACGAACGCGCGCACATAATCTGGCGTCCACAGACGTTGTTCGGAGGATGACGACATGGACCCTAACTACCGTGGCAGATATCAGCAGCCTGGTGCTGCCGGAAAACATGATCGGGTTGCAACACTGCTAAAGCTTCAACGCCTATGCGGTGTGCCACCCAGCTTCTGTTATAGCAGAGCGCACATCAGGCGGGTGGTTAGTAGTGGTAAGTGTCCGTGGGTGCTGAGCTGTATTCATCGGAGTCCGGGCGGATCCACTCGATGCCTAGTGCTTCGGCCAGTTCGATCGTGCCGTTGGCGCGGGCTAAGCGTGGCAGATCGGAGCCGTTGCGGATCTGGCCGCCGTCCTTTTGGAATTCTGCCAGGAAGTCGTGCGCCCACGTAAGTTCTTCATGCGAGGGGCTCAAGCCCGCATTGATCGTGGCGGTTTGTTCGGGCAGCAAGCACAGTTTGCCGCGGAACCCGAATTCAGCCGCAATGGAAGCCCCCTGGATGAGGTTCTTACTGATTGTGCCCTGGGTTGGACCATCGATCGGTGCGGGCAGCATCGCGGCTTTGGATGCGATGGTGAACTGACTGCGTGCATACGCCAATGCTCGAGGAGAACTGCCAAAACCGTTGTCACGACGGAAGTCACCGACACCAAATGCTAACCGGAAGGTGCCGCGTGCGGCAGCAATCGAGTTGATGCGCTGGAGGCCACGGGCGGTTTCTACCAGTGCTACGATCGGCACCCCTGGAAAGCGTGCCGCGGTTTCATTGACGTGGTCACTGGATTCGACCATGGCCAGCATGATCCCCAACAGCCCACCGTTATGATGCGGGCCATCCAATTCGTGGCTAATGTATTGTGCAAGCTGTGTGACGTCTTGTTCCCAGTATGGTGTCCCGTAGCCATTAATTCGAACCCAGCCGGTATGACCGTTGGCAAACTGGTCCATGACATGCTGTCGTGCGGCGTCTTTATCTTTCGGGGCAACCGAGTCTTCAATGTCGTAGATGACGACGTCGGCTGCGGAGTCTTCGGCCGGTTGGAAACGGTTGGTCTGAACAGCGTTGACTAATAACCACGAGCGTGCCAGATCCGCCTGGACTTTTTGTCCTGGGGATGGGGAAACGTATGTGGTCATGATCGAACTGTTAGACACCAGATCTCCTCTAGCAACTGCGCCGGGGACAGGTACTACGCAATGTGTTGAGAGCTTTGAAACCCGGCAGAATTATTCCTGCTACAACAGTACCCGCGGAAGATGTTGCAAACCAACGAATCAAGCTGCTAGGGCACCGGCTGTGAGCTCGACCGCTTTTAGGCGCTTGCAGGACTTTTGGCAAGCAAAAATCCAGGGCCGTACACCACCGGATCGTCTTTTCTTTGGGCTGGTGTGGTTTTGAGGGCTTAACGGCCGCAGCGTTTGAAGATATGAGTTGCGACACATACACTGGAAGATACATCTAAAAGTAGATGTTAAGGATTTGGTGCAATAGGAGAAAGAATTTGACCACTCAGGATCATCCGGGCTTGCCTCTGGCGGACTTTCAGATTGAAGAAGATTTTGTGCAAGACGATCGCCCCACGATCGGGGTGGTCGTTTCCCTCTGGTTCCCAGACATGAATGATGCAAGTGCCAAGATGTTGCGTGACCTGACGTTGGGCGGGGTGCAGTCCGTCCGAGATGCTGGCGGCCGCCCCGTAGTGATTGATAGCGCTGATCCCGCAATCCAAGCGTCGGGCACTTCGTGGCATACGCAGATGGACGGATTTGTGTATCTTGGCGGCGCTGATATTCACCCGGGATTTTTCTCCCGTATCCCATTGTCCGAACCGCTGCGCGGCGTCGATCCGCAAGCAGATAAATTCTGTATCGAATCTCTCCAACATTCGATAGCGGATGATGCTCCGGTGCTAGCCATCTGTCGTGGTTCACAGCTCCTCAATGTGGCAATGGGCGGCAGTATTATTCAGCACCTCGACGACCACCGCGCCGTCATCGATGAGCAGGGCAATATTGCTTTCATTGATGAAGCTATTGCGATCGAGCCTGACAGCAGAGTGGCCCACATGTTAGGAAAAACTCAAGCAATCGTACGCGGTGCTCACCACCAAGCTGTCGAAACCTTGGGGCAAGACCTCAAAGCAGTAGCGTTTGCCGATGACGGCACTGTCGAAGCAACGGAACACGTCGACAAAGAATGGGTGGTCGGGCTGCAGTGGCACCCAGAAGAAGCCCATGCAGATCTTGAAGATCGACGCAATATTTTTGAGGCGTTCGTCGCCCAGACGACCAGGGTCTCAGCTCATGATGTCACCCCGGTCGTCTAAAAAGACGAACGTCACGTCATACGATTGAGCCGGGATAGGCGGGCTGCCTATCCCGGCTCAATCGTTCCCAGTTCTAAGACGCTGCACGGAGCGCTATGTCAAAGAAGGCAGCGAGTGCAGACGTCCATGTGGTCGTCCCGCTAGGGAGTTGACGAGCTATTTTGCCCTACCAACACAGGTTCCTGTGGCTGTGAGGTGTCGACGTCGGCAGCTAGGGCTACTCTTTCGGCGGCGAGGTCTGCCTCGATGTCGGCTTGTTCCAGACGACGGGCATACGGCAGGGCTAACCAGATGGCAAAGCCGACGGCGATGAGCCCGCCACCGATCTTGCCTATGACCATGGCAATGATCATGTTGGGCTGGAACGTTGCAGTAAATGCTAGATAGTCGCCCAGAGCAAACGTTGCTGACACCATGAAGGCCAAGGTGAGCACTTTATCTTTGGGTGGCATTTGCTGTACGAGCTTGAGTAGTGCCACCGCATTGGCCGTAGCGGCTAGGAAACCGGCGATCCCAGCTTCCGAAATCCCAATGCGCTGGCCGATCGCCTGGAGAGGCTTTGCCAGCACCTTGCGAATCATGAAGATCAATGGGAAAGCACCGGCGAGCATCACAGCGATGTAGCCGACGATTTCCAAGGCGCGGAACTGATCGTCTGCGTCGGCAGTAAATGGAGCCAGCGGCCAGGAGCCAAAGAGTGCAGAAAACGCACCTGTGAAGTACTCCACGATCGACAAGGCGACGGCAGTCGTTGTGACGATTTGCAGCACACGACCGAAAATCATAAATGCGCGGATCATTGCTTGAGTGAAAAAGCGTAATGCCAGCGACAACAGCCCCATGACCACCGCTAATGGGATCAAGTTGAGCAAGACCTCGGGCACGGACAGGTCAAAGGGCTTCGTTCCGGGTCCGGTCGCTTCGAGACCTTCACGCAGCGGTACTCCGGTTTGAAGCAAGATGAGGGCCGTAATGAATGATGCGAAGGGGATGGCTAAGAATCCCGCCATCACTCCCAACGCCAGATACTTATGATCACGTTGTTGCAGCGTTGCCAGGCCGACCGGGATGCAGAATGCAATCGTGGCACCAGCGGTCGTACTGACTGTATAAGCCAGAATCCACGCACCATGGCTATCGGCCACCGCATGTCCCAGGTGATACGAGCCGAGGTCCCCGGGGATAAAAGTACTCACAGCAATTGCGGCATCGGAATGCATCGCTGAATACAGTGGGGCAACAACCGTATTGATCGCTGGGACCAGAAGCGGCATGAGGGTCATGACGCCAGCGATGGGAATAAAAATATGTCCCATCATCTGGATGCCTTCTCTAAATTCCAATCCGAGTGGAGAAGTTGGCCGAATCATGTGCGCGGCTGCCCCGATGAGCAGCGAGAGCATCATGATATAAATAATGATTTCACCAAGAAGTTCCATGAAGTGTGTCTCCGTTGTGAAGGTGTCAACACGAGAAATGTGTCAGAAGTAATTAAGTGGGTATGAGCAGACCGTGGATGATCGTCCAGTTGCTCACGATTGAGTGATCGCTGAATCCAGCTTCGAGATGTGATTGCTGTAGGTTCTTCGGGTTCTCGCGCTATTCACTGGCGCTGAATCCGATGTGTTAAACAGCAGCAATATTCCATCACTTGCGTATGTTTTAAATGGTGCCTCAACGAGGTGAGGGCGGGGCATGAGGTTGGCTCTCCGCCCAAGCCTGAGCTGACCTGATATCCGCCTGCGTGGCTTGGAGTGAAGTGGCGAGGCGGTCAAGCAACGATGGGGAAATAGCGCATGCTTCCGAGGCTAAAGAGGTGATAATAATCTTCTTCCTTACCTTGATAGCGCTCTGCCAGGGCTAGAGCATGCTCTTATTGATGCGCGCCGCGAAAGGGTGCCCGCTTGGAATGGCCAGCTGCTGTACAGCTTGGTGTTTTCCGAATCGCGCCACAGACGCTTACGGCGCGTGTGTTGCCTGAATCACATCTGTGTGTGATCTATTAATACATGTCTTTTTCTATGTTTGCAAGAGATGAGAGCAGGAAATGCCACGTTTTTGAAACATGAGAGAAAAATGCACAACAGCAAAGCACCCCAGTTTGACTAGGCGGAATGGGGCGCTTTAGGCGCCGGGTGCCATAGGAGGCGCCTCGTGTCGGGAACTGTTTTTCAGGCAGAAATCATTCAGATTTGACTAACAAGGTGAGGGCTAAATTTTCGACCTGTAGAGGCAGCACAACATATCCTTCAGGTACTGTCTCAACCAGCGTTCCGGAAGGCAAAGGACCAATTGTGCTGACGATGATCTGTTTATTCTCATTGACGAGAGCGGCACGCCGGTCCACCGCTTTTATTAGCTTGGGGATCAGTATCTTTTCAACAGTGCTGATTTTCAGGTCGATGCCGACGACTCCGACTGTCTTGTGATGGATCACGAATGGCATAGTCCATGTGGTGACGTAGTCATTCACTCCGAGGTAATCGATGTAGGGGCCGGCGACGGTACGCGCTTCGGCGCCAAAGCCACCGCGGAACCATTCCAACTGCTCGTAGTCGTAGAAAAGCGGGGAATCGGGGTCGTTGACAAACTCTTGCCGAGTGATTTTGTCATTTTCCCGGATCCACCATTCAAGTTCTGGCGATGAGGCCGCCATCAATTCGCGTTGAAAGATCAGCCCGACACCATCCGCCGGGTACTGTTCTAAGTGATTGACGGCTGCCAGAAAGAGGTCCTTGCGGGTCGCTGAGGCAATATTGATCGCTTGCGTATCGTCGACGTGCGTTGCGACAATCTCAGCAAACTTTGCCCCCACTTCGGCAACGCTCTGAAATACCATTTCAACCCAGTCAGAGCATTGCTGTAGGACTTCTGCATTACGAGCTAGTTCCATAAAACCCTTACTCTACATCCGGGTGGTTCTGGAGTGTGAGTTTCACGTCAATGAGACGATAGACGCCGTCTTGCACATGGCGTTCTATCACTTGTTGGGCATGCTCGACGTCTCGGGCCGTAAGAGCGTCCACCAATTCTATGTGGTCACGGTAGACGTCGTCCGGGGTGAGGCCCGCTCCGCCCGGAGACCAGAGCAAGGAGCTAATTTCACTCAGGAGTCGCATTTGGGTGCGCAGCAGTCGAGGAGACTGGGCAGCAACGGCGACTTCCGTGTGCAGCTTGCTGTAACGGCTCGCTAGCGATGAGGGCTCAACGGCCTCCGCCAGCTTTTCTGCCGCAGAACGCATAGCCTCAAGAGCGTTTGTTTGTGCGCGCTGGGCGGCAAGCCGGGCAATACCGCGACTGATGGTCACGCGTTCATCCCCGAAGTCGCGGAGATTCACGATGCTAATACCCGACAAGTACTGCCGGATCTGGTCATCGGTCGGGAAGGGCACCCGGACCACGAAGGTCCCACCGCTTCGGCCCCGATGGGTTTCGACCAGCCCGGCTTCTCGTAGCTCTGCTAGTGATTTACGAATCGTCGCGACTGCCACCCCGAATTGAGTCGCCAGCTCAGCTTCAGACGGCAACCGATCACCGACAGACAGTGCACCCAAAGAAATTGCGGTCGCTATCTGCCCCGCGTGGTAGTGCTCATACCCTAACGGTATGACGCCTGCGGAGGCTTCGCCAACAAGTGGTATCTGCGAGTGCATCGGTCCCTCATGAATCGGTGCGCGATGAGCAGACGGCCCGGTCTCCGGGAGGGTTTGCTCAACTAGCAGCGGGTACATTTTCTCGGACATCCGAGAATGCCGCTAACGCTTGTGGCAGCCATTCTAATGCAGCATCAGACGGTGTGATCTCAAGCGAAGAAGCGTCATGTCGACCGTACTCGCCTACCCGCGTAGCACCAAGCTCAGCAAGCTTCGTGTCGAGAACTTCACTACCTTGAGAGTAGGTTTCCTCGTAGAAACGGTCGCCCAGGCCAAACATGGCGTAGTGCAGGCCTTCGAGGTTTGGTGCAGCTTCTACAAGATTTTGGTAAAAGTCCTGGGCGGTATACGGCAGTTCACCTTCACCGTGCGTGGAGCAGGCAATGATGTAGTAGGTCTCTGGGTTGAGGTCGGCAACGTCGAATTCTTGCAGGTCTGCAAGCTCGACATCGTGCGCGCCTTCTGCGTTGATGTGTTCTTCGAGGTCCATTGCTAGCAGTTCGGCGTTGCCTGATTCGGTGCCGTAGAGAATTTGGATTTTCATGATGTTCCTTTGTGTCATGTGTCAAAAGGGATGATTAAGAATTGACCGGTTGGATATGGTCAAGAATGGCTTGTTGGCCGACAAACTTTTTGCGAACCCGGTTGACGTCTGCCAGGTTCAGCTCCACCTCGTTCGCTGCGACCCACTGGGAGAAAGACACCGGGTCTGAATCGAGCAGCGGTTTGATGCCGTCAAAACCAGGCTTTGAGGGTTCCAAGGGGAGCTGATTGTTGGTGATGTCTTCGAGAACTTCATTAGCGACTTCGAGCGCGCAAGCACGGTTTGCCGGAATGGTGCCAACGGCTCCACGCTTTAACCAACCGGTGCGGTAGAGCCCGGGTTCTATGCGGCCGGAATCTTGCGCAATAGCCATAAGGTCTTCATGGCCACGGTAAATAGGCGACTTGTCGTCTGCGTCGAATCCGATAGCAGTGACGACTGCATCGGCGGCAATTTCGGTACGTTCGTTGGTTGCGGTGTTCAATACTTCCACACCCTGTAGCTGCTCGTTGCCGAGGAACTGGATTGGAGTGGCGCCAAACTGGAAGTTCACGCTCACCCGAGGGCTCGAGGTATTGGCTGCGGTCAGGTCTTCGATGACTGTACGACGGCGGGCGCCGGGGGATTTTGGATCGACGTCTTGTGCCGGTTCATGGTTCGAAGAGAAATTGACTCCCGCAATGCTGCCAAGTTCTTTGAGCATCGCAGCGTCACTCTTGGCGTCGTCAATGCTCGATCGATTCAACACGGTCACGGTTTTGACGGGAGCCTTCAGATAGATCTCCAGGGCTTCATCGTTAACGTCGCTACCGTCATAGTCCGTGTGTTCTTTGATGAGGAAGCGCAGGATGTCGAGGGCAACGTTGCCGCCACCCACCAGCACGATATGTTCACCCAGTGTTGAGAAGACATCCGTCTTGCCGCGGAATGAGTTCAGCGAATAAATAATATCGCCCGAGGTGAAGACGCCTTCGAGATCTTTGCCGGGGATGTCAAGTTGGCGTGCATTCGGCCGACCGGTGGCAAGAACCACCACGTCGAAGTTGTCTCGAAGATCCTCAACCGAGACTTCTGCTCCTATCTCGATATTGCCTGCAAAGCGAATATTATCTTTTGCAAAGAGACGATCGAACTGTCGCGTGATGGCCTTTGTTTGCTGATGATCGGTCGCAACACCGTACCGGATGAGCCCGTAGGGTGCGGCTAGCTGGTCAAAGACGGTAATGACATCATCTGGGCGTTTTCTATTGAGGGCTTGAGTAAGAAAGCAACCGCTGGGACCTGAGCCCACAACAGCAATCTGCAGGTTTTTCTCGGCTTGCATAGGAGCTTTCCTTTCACGCACAGAGTTGTTGTCTTCTCTGAAGCTGGTAAATCATTCGTTCCTAAATCATTATCTAAAATTTCTTGTGTTGCAACTCACAAGTCAAAATTAATTTCAAAACGGTCAAGAGTAAGTCGTAATTGGTTTACTGGTGCGGAAATCTGGCTGAGAATCCTCGTTCCGCCTCGACACTACTCCTGACCTGAGTCACATTTATGTCCAGATGTAAGTTGCCTCACAGTAGCATTTATGGTTAGATCAATCACATTCCACATTTCAAACCTCTCCAAGTGAATGTATTACGGGGGAATAGCGTGACACAGGTATCACCAGGCATCGATATGCCGTACTTCAACATTGCAGATCCAGATTTTGCGATGCAGTCTGAAGAGGTTCGTCGGGCACGCGATGAATCTTGGATTGCCAAAACGAACTACGGATATGCAGTCCTTCGCCATGCCGAGGTAGGTGCCTTGCTGCGCAACACGTCTTTATCGCAAGGCAGCGCTCAGTGGCCAGAACACCACGGTGTGCACAGTGGATCGTTCTACGAGTGGTGGAGCAAAAACCTCCTCGTGCTCGAAGGAACCGAACACACCCGTATCCGTCGACTGCTGAACCCAGCATTCTCACCGGCCCGGGCTCGTAAACTCAAAGCTGATTTCCAGGTCCTAGCAAATGAGCTGGTCGCCAACATCGTCGATAGAGGCTCCATTGAATTTGTGAACGACTTCGCAGCACCTTTCGCGACTCGCGCCCTGTGCATCATGCTGGGTCTACCCGAAGAGCACTGGCAATTCATCGCCGACCGTGCTGACACGATTGGTCTAGCACTTTCCGTCAATATCAACGACCAGATCGATGAGATCGATAAAGCAGTTGACGAACTGTATGAGTTTGTCGAAACGCTTATTCAAGAACGTCGCGAGAACCCCATTGACGACGTCATCTCCACCCTGGTGACTAAGAGCAGCACAGATAGCGACAGCCTGTCACCCGAAGAACTCCGAAACGCGATCGTGCTGATGCTGTTTGGTGGCATGGACACCACCCGCAACCAGTTGGGCTTGGCCATCCAAACCTTTATGCACAACCCACAAGAATGGGAAAAACTGGCAGCTGATCCCACCTTGGTCGACCGAGCCTTAGAAGAAATTCTGCGGGTGAACCCCACTACCCGATGGGTAACACGTGAAGCCGTTGAGGATTTCGAATTCAATGGTGTGCAGTTTGAAAAGGGCACAACGGTCCACCTGTTTACTGCTTCATCGGGAACCGATATCGAAGCGTTCCCGAACCCCGAAATCGATATCAGTGAAAAAGATAGAAGAGCCCACTTCACCTTTGGCGGGGGCAAACACCAGTGCATCGGACAGCACATCGCCAAAGCGGACATGAGCGTTGCGCTGGCCACGCTCGCGGCAGCAATTACCGACATTCAGTTAGACGGGGCCGACGAATGGCTCCCGGACTCTGGCAACACCGGACCGGTTCGTCTGCCTATTCGGTTCACAAAACGCAGCTAACCAAATTTTCGAACACAGAGATTTTCTAGGAGATTCCCATGACCGCTATGACTACGCGAGCGCCTGAAACTCATGACGTCCTGACACAGGGACCGAGCCTGGCCGAACGCCTGCAACGTCGATACGCAGATAAAGACGCCTTCGCCCGCCACCGCGAGCACAACATGTCGCATGACGTCGTGCAAGCACTGGCCGAAAAAATTCAGGCAGCAGGAACCGAATTCATCTACTACCAAATCCCGACCATGCAGGGACGTGTGGTAGCAAAAGTTGTTCCCGCACGACACTTCGAGAACCTGCTGCGCAAAGGTATTGCCATGCACCGCCCGGCAATGGCGGACCTGCAAACCACCCGCGAAGGCAATATGGTGCACGGGGGAGTGGAAGCCAAAGAATTCTGGGCCCTGCCAGAACCTGAGACCTTCACCCCACTTGCCTGGGACACTTCAGTTGCGACCATCTGGTGCCGCGCCTACGAACCACTACACTTCGGTGAAATCGGCGGCTCTGTCCTACCAACAGACGTTCGTGCCCTGTTCAAAATTGCACACGAAGAATTTACCGACCGCACCGGACTGGAACTGCGCTCCGGTCTAGAACCAGAAATGACCTGGGTCGGTTCTATGGCGGAAGTGCTGGTCAAAGACGGCGCCTCGCCTGCCTACCTGGTTGAAAACCTGGAACGTATGCGCCCGGTCTACAAAAAGATCATGGGCTACGCCGAAGCCATGGGCTTCGATATGATCCAAGGTGACTACGAAGACGACGGCCAGATCGAACTGAACTGGAACTACGACCAGTCCAACCTCACCGCAGATCGCATGACCACCTACCGTCAGATCTGCCGCCAGGTAGCACGTGAACTGGACATGGAAGCCAGCTTCATGCCGAAACCCACCAACGGCAAAATGGGCAACGGTTGCCACCACAACCTCAGCCTATGGCGCGGTGAAGAAAACGTCGTCGAAGACGGACGAGTTGAACTGCATGCCACCGAACTCGCAAAGCATGCGATTGCAGGAATCCTGAAGCACACGCCAGGTGCCGCATTGATCATGAACTCCACCGTGAACTCCTATAAGCGCTTCTGGGATGTCGGTCAGTACGTCACCATGGATCTGAGCTGGGGGCTGGACGGTCGCGACGCCACGATGCGGATCTCAGCCAACGGTCGCATGGAATACCGTCAACCGGACGCCTCGGTGAACCCATACCTGTCGCACACCTATCTGCTGGCAGCCATGGACGATGGTCTAACCAATAAGCTCGATGCAGGTGAGCCAATGGGCATCGTCTCAGACTTCGCAGGGCTGAGCGTACCGCGCACCATGGGTGAAGCCATCGAAGCGTTCAAAGCTGACACCTTCTTGATGAACACGATTCCAACCGAACTCACCAGCGTGTACCTCGATATCAAAAACGACGAATGGGCTCGCTACTGCTCAACTCTGACCGAGTGGGAATTCACCCAGTACTGGGCCAGCATTCCTTAAACCAGTCTCAAGCCAGCGAACGAATATTCGAGGAAAGCATTTTATGTTGCGCATTGCATGTATCGATAGCGAAGCCCTGCCGCTATTCGATCTCAAAGATAGCCAGGGCAACCGCATCGGCTACGAACCAGAAGCCGCCGGCATCGTCTTTGACCTGATTGGTCAAGAGTTCCAGTGGGTTTATCTCAACTGGGAGGACATGCTGCCGGCGGTCGCCTCCGGTGAGGTAGATGCGGTGTGGTGTGGACAAGCCATCACCGACGAACGCAAGAAATTCGTCGACTTTACCGACCCGTACGCGGTGTTCGATGAAACCATCATCGTCAAAGCTGGTCGTGGTATCACCGATGCAAGCCAATTGCAGGGGCTGAAAGTCGGCGCCATCGCCAACTCCGCCAACATGGCACTCGCCGAAACCTTCGACGGGGCGATCCTTGTGCCTTTCGAAGGCGAGGACGTCTTCGGGGCCATGATCGAGGCCACTCGCAGCGGCGAAATCGATGCGTTCGTTGATGACGACGTCGTCATGCTGCCGCTTGCGGAACAAGACCCGGACTTTGAAGTTGCTTTCACTGTTCGAACCCAGAACCGCTGGGCCATTGGCGTAGCTCACGGTAATGATGAGCTGCGTGAAGCAATCAACCGCGGTCTGAGCGAAGCGATCGCCAACGGCTCATTGGAAAACGCCTGGACAACGTGGATGCCATCGTTGGTTTTCCCCTTGCACCAAGCCGAGGTCGGGGCAAAATGAGCGCACCACGGATCGCGATTCCTGGGATGTGGGCGAACAGTGTCAGCGGGCTGAGGTTTTCCGGGAACACTGTCGCAACCGCCGTGCTGAGCTCCGTCGTTCAGGCAGGTGGCGAACCCGTCACCTTATTTGAACAGTCCAACCTCACGCCACACGAGCGATTGGCTGGATTTGACGGGGTGTTGATACCCGGTGGAAACGACATCAAACCCTCGCTGTATGGGCAACCGAGTGGACCGTTCACGAAGGTCGCAGAAAGCGACGGCCAGGATGAGTTTGAACGCAGCATCCTACGTGCTGCCCTCGAACTTCGAATGCCGGTGCTGGCGATCTGCCGCGGGTTCCAGATGTTCAACGTCATGCATGGTGGCTCGCTGATTCAAGACCTGCCAGCTCGTCACGAAATACATCGCAACGATCACCACGACGTGGACATCGCACCGGATTCGCGCCTGGCTTCAGTGTTGGGCGATGTCCAGCAGATCCGGGTCTCGTCCTATCACCACCAGGCCATAGAGCGTTTAGGTTTCGGTTTGCGGGCCGTGGCAACTGCCGAAGACGGCATTGTTGAGGCCATCGAGCCAGTCGACCCGGCACTGCCGGTGGTCGCCGTGCAATGGCATCCGGAAGATACCGCTTCGACCGAACCCTTGCAGCAAAGCCTGTTTAACTGGCTGATCCAGACCGCGTCAGTGCCCGCGTCCGAAGCACGTGTCTAATTTTCATCATGTTTGCTGGGGTCCGTCACAGTGCTGACGGACCCCGGCGCACGTCACCGGCAGCACCGGTGGTGTGGAACGTAGAGAGAGGCCTTATGTACCAAGTTAAAAACCCGGCCACCGGTGAGGTGGAAGCAACCTACCCCGAAATGACAGACGATCAGGTGGCAGCAGCCGTTGATCGGGTCGAGCGGGGTTACCAGTCGTGGACCCAGTGCCCGCTAGAGACCCGCAAAGCCATCATCCTGCGAGCAGCAGACCTCTTTGAGGAACGCAAAGAGGAACTCGCCCGCATTATCGCTCGGGAGATGGGCAAGCCGGTCAGCCAGGGCATCGGTGAAATTGACACCTCCCGGGATATCTTCCGCTACTACGCCAATAATGCTGAAGAGCTTTTGGCCAACGAAGAGATGGATATCGAAGGCGGCCGGGCACTCCTGCAGAAAAAACCGATCGGCCCATTGGTCGGGATTATGCCATGGAATTTCCCGTACTATCAGGTCGCACGCTTTGCAGCACCCAACCTGATTTTGGGCAACACGATTCTGCTGAAGCACGCTCGTAACTGTCCTGAATCAGCCGCTGCAATTGAAGAACTCCTGCTAGACGCCGGCCTGCCGGAGGACGCCTACATTAATATGTACGCGTCGAACCAGCAGATGGCCAAAGTCATCGCCGATCCTCGCATTGCTGGGGTCTCACTGACCGGTAGCGAACGCGCCGGAGTAGCTGTCGGCGCCAACGCTGGTGAGCACCTGAAACCAGTGGTCTTAGAGTTAGGCGGTTCGGATCCGCTGCTGTTATTAGATACTCAAAACGTCCGTAGCGTTGCCCAAAAGATCGCTCGCACTCGGCTGCGCAATGCAGGCCAGGCATGCAACTCGCCAAAGCGGCTGATCGTGATGAATGAATACTACGATGAGTTCGTGGCGACACTCGTAGAAGAGTTCAAAAATGCCAAGGTCGGTTCCCCAACCGATCCGGACAGCGACGTCGGCCCACTATCCTCTGAACAAGCACTCGAAGAACTGCTCGAGCAGGTCAGCGACACCGTGGAAGCTGGAGCCACCCTCCATGTTGGCGGAACCCGACTCGGTGACACCGGTGCGTTTTTCAGCCCGGCGGTCCTGACGGATGTACAACCGGACATGCGCGCGTACTATGAAGAACTCTTTGGACCGGTAGCGGTTGTCTACCGCGTTGACAGTGTCGAGGAAGCGATCCGACTCGCGAACGACTCACCATTTGGTCTGGGATCCAGTATTTTCACTGATGATCCAGAAGCTGCGCTAGACGTAGCAGACCAAATCGAAACCGGAATGGTCTTCTTCAACGAAGCAGGAGGCTCACAACCGGATCTGCCATTTGGTGGCGTGAAGCGTTCGGGCATCGGGCGTGAACTCGGACCGCTAGGAATCGAAGAATTTATGAATAAGAAGGTTGTTCGGTTCTAGACTCCAATACTCCCGGTAGACGGCAAGGGCGCCACTACCGGGAGTATTTTGTTTAACGAACCACCTCGGGCGGTCCGCACGCGTGGAAGGCTCTGGTACGAAACGAAAATATCGGTCCCTCTGATGCGCTATGCGGCAAGCGTCTGACTGGCTTCGGCGTAGAGCCGCCCGGGCCCGTTAGCGGTGAGAAAAACCACACGTTTCAGGTTGTGAGTCCAGGAATTATCTCAGGACGGATGACGTTCCACTAGTACTTCCGGCATCACGCCGGGTAGGCTGAACCACTGCTTCCAATTACTTCGCGTTTCAACCATAAGGGGGACATATTGACTCAAGGGATCCATCCTGGATTTTCGGTTCGTTACTTCCAGCAGAAACAAGACTTTGAAAACGATGGCCGCCCCGTCGTCGCCGTCGTCGTTGCCTTATGGTCGCCTGAATTGAGCTACGTCACGGCGCAATTTATCCACGACCTGACAATGCAAGCGGTCAACACCATTCGAGAACAGGGCGGCAGACCCCTGGTCATCGACAGTTCTGCACCCACGCTGCAAGAGCGCGGAACGAGCTGGCAGGACAACGTCGATGCGTTTGTCTTCTTAGGTGGCGCCGATGTCCATCCAGGCTTCTATTCCGATGTAGACCTGGCACAAGAGATCCCGTGGATCGACGCGAAAGCCGATAAATTCTGCCTCGACTCCATTCGCCGTGCCGTTGAAGAGGACCGGCCACTGTTAGGCATTTGCCGCGGCTCGCAACTGCTGAACGTCTCCCAGGGCGGCACGCTGGTAGAACACATCGACGGGCACCGGGTGGATCTTGGCGACGGCAACATGGGCTTCATGGATGAAAAAGTCGAACTCGTCCCGGAGTCCAAGATCGCAAAAATCTTAGGCGACGCCGGAACTATCGGCGTTCGCAGTTCACATCACCAGACGGTTGATACCCCTGGTGACAGCATGACCGTGACGGCTTATGCGCACGACAACAGCATCGAAGCAATTGAGCACACCGGCAAACAATGGGTCATCGGGCTGCAGTGGCATCCCGAAGAGGCTTCGGCCAATGAGGAGCACCGTCGGAAAATCTTCCGCTCGCTGATCACCCAGGCAAAACAACAGGCTGTGACACGAGCATTCCAAGAACCCGCGCTGCAACAGTAACGCCGGATTCGGAACATGAACGGCCCAACGGGCCATTAAAACACCACACTCCCGGTAGGTACCTTCTTGGACCTACCGGGAGTGTTGTCTTTGAACGTGGCTACGGTGAGGGCTTCATGATGCCGTTGAAGATCAGATCAATCAGCACCGCCGCGGTTTGTTCTGCACCGGCCGACTTATCGGCGGCATACCAGTCCACTAGCGAGTTGATGGTACCGAATAGCAGCCGCGCTAAAATCTTCGGGCTCGCGGTATCGCGCACGGACCCTTGATCTTGCGCTTCCCCAAGGAGGGTGGCCAGCCGAGTGGTCAGACTACGACGTCGGACCAGGGCTTCGGCCTCGACCTCGGAGTTGCCACGCAGGCGGAGCAGCAGCGTCACGGAGGACTGCTTTTCCACCAGGACCCGCACCGCGCCGGCAATGACGGCTTCGATCTTGGTTCTGGCCGAGCCGTCCGTCTGTTCGGCCTCATCCATCGCGGCTTCCAGACCGTCGAGTGCTTCGTTCAGGGCACTTTCCAAGATCTCTTCTTTGGTCTTGACGTGGTGATAAATCGCAGACTTCGAGATGCCAAGCTCATCGGCCAACATGCCCATGCTCGTGGCTTCGTACCCGTGCCGGTTGAAGACTTTCACGCACAGATCGACCAAGGTTTGGCGATCATATCCGGGACGCCCACGCCGCGCGCGGGTAGTCGAAGGGTGGGTTGTAGTCATTCGAGCTCCTGAGTGGCAAGGGATGCGGTTAGCACGTCAAAAATCATGAGCCTGCGGGCTAGCTCAGCTCGCGGAGGTCGTAGATGCGACGGAGTTTACCTGACGAGCGGGCCAGGGTGTTGGGCTCTGCGATCTCGATCTTACAGGAGCAGCCAATGCGGGTCTTGATCTGGGCCAGCAGTTGGCGACCGCCTGCTTCGGCTGCTTCTTTCGTGGAGTTCTCGCGGCGTTCAATCTTGATGGTCAGTTCATCCATGCGGTGTGGACGAGTGATCTCCAACGTGAAGTGCGGAGACAGCGTGTCAATTTCCAGGGCAATCTCTTCGATCTGGGTCGGGAAGATATTGACGCCGCGCAGAATGATCATGTCGTCGGATCGGCCGGTAATACGGTTCATGCGACGGTGACCTGGGCGAGCGGTGCCTTGTGACAGGCTGGTCAGGTCGTGGGTGCGGAAGCGAATGATGGGCAGGGCTTCACGAGTCAACGTGGTGAAAACCAGCTCGCCGGACTCGCCTTCGGCCAGGACATCCCCGCTGATCGGGTCAATGATTTCTGGGCGGAAGTGGTCTTCCCAAATGTGGCAACCGTCTTGCGTTTCGACGGATTCACCGGCGACACCAGGGCCCATGAGCTCGGACAGACCATAAATATCGCACGCTTTGAGATCGTAAAGCTCCTCGATCTCTTTGCGCATGCCCTCGGTCCATGGCTCGGCACCCAGCACGGCAACCTTCAGCGAGGTATCGCGCGGGTTGATACCAGCTTTGGCGAAACCATCAGCCAGTGCGAGCAAATAGGTTGGGGTGCACATGATGACTTCTGGTTGGAAGTCGGTGATGATCTGAACCTGTTTATCGGTCTGCCCACCGGACATCGGAACGACGGCGCATCCGAGGCGTTCAGCACCGTAGTGTGCACCGAGCCCACCGGTGAACAGGCCGTAACCATACGCGTTGTGAACCTTGTAACCTGCTTTGACACCGGCGGCGCGCATCGAGCGGGCGACCAGCGATGCCCACATCTCGATATCGTTTTCGGTGTAGGCAACCACGGTCGGTTGGCCGGTGGTGCCAGAGGAGGCGTGAATACGGCGGATCTCGTCCATCGGCACGGCGAGAGCCTTAAAAGGATAGTTCTCGCGTAAGAATTCTTTATCGATATAGGGGAACAGCTGCAGATCTTCCAGCTTTTGGAAGTCGTTGGGATGCACGCCGTGGTCATCGTAGAGTTCCTGATAGGCCGGAACGTTGTTGTACGCATGGTGCAGCGTCCAGCGCAGCCGTTCGAACTGGACTCGTTCGATCTCTTGACGGCTGTAGAGTTCCTCGGGGTCTAGCTGGTTGCGATCTGCCGGTGGGGCAGGCGGGGTCCATGGCTGGGGAATGTCGTGAGCGATGGGTGCGACGCTATTGCTAGTCATGTGGATTGTCCTTTAGTTAATCTTAATCTGGAACTTTTATCGGCGTGGGTTTGGAATGGTGCGGGATCGACCACGGAATTCCGCGACCAGGTTGCCTTGGTCGTCTACAACGGTGATGTCGTAGAGACCGGACCGTCCGGTCGAAGCTCTCAGGAACCCGGTTGCCGTCAAGGTCGTGCCGATCTGTGGTGATGACACGAAGTTGATGTCGGAGCCCTGCGCGACCGTGATGGTGGAGCCATCGCCATCGGGGTCATTGCAGGTCCATGCAAAGATGGTGTCGGCCAGTGCAAACACCATGCCGCCGTGGGCGATGTTGAAGCCATTGAGCATTTCCTCGCGGATCCGCATGTGGCCTTTTGCGTAGCCCGGCGCGTATTCGGTGATCGTGACGCCCAACCATTCCGAAGTCCTGTCGTGGCCCCAGGCGGGGTGATCGTTGGGACCGAATGTTCTCCGGCGCACGTCCGTAGGTGCGGCGGGGGCGGTGCTCGATACATCAAGCGCATGTGACATAAGCTGCTCCGGCTGTGATCTGCAGAATTATTGACTGACCATTCATACGGTAACGATAAGTGTGATGTGCGTCAAATTCTAGGTGTTGGGCTCTGGTCTTTTGCCAGACCTGAGTGTAAGGGGTTGTTCGCGCTCCGGTGTTCGCGGCGACCTTGCGGCGGCACTGTGACGCAGGCACTATAAGAGTAAGTGGTGAAGTTGCGCACCTCACGTTGGTCGCCTATACTGACTGAACGTTCGGTATTTCACCGCTTGTGAAGTAGTAGAAACCAGAAAGTATTCCGTCGCGAGGTGTCTCTTATGTCAACTACGTCAATACACTCCGATGCTCCAGTCGCCGATCTCGACGAGCAGCGGGCAGGTCAGGAGCGCTTTGACCAAATCATCGCTGAAGATTCTCGAATTGAGCCCAGCGACTGGATGCCCGAAGGCTACCGCAAGACCCTGGTTCGCCAGATGTCACAGCACGCCCACTCCGAGATCATCGGGATGCAGCCAGAAGCCAACTGGATCACCCGTGCGCCGTCACTGAAGCGCAAAATGATCCTGATGGCCAAGGTCCAAGACGAAGCCGGTCACGGCCTGTATCTGTACTCGGCCACCGAAACGCTCGGCGTGCCACGCGAAGAACTGGTCCGCCAGCTCCTCGACGGTGAAGCCAAATACTCTTCGATCTTTAACTACCCAGCCATGACCTGGGCCGACGTCGGCGCCATCGGCTGGCTGGTTGATGGGGCTGCTATTCAAAACCAGGTGCCACTGTGCCGGGCTTCCTATGCGCCCTACGGCCGCGCAATGGTTCGGATTTGTAAAGAAGAATCCTTCCACCAGCGCCAGGGTTGGGAGATCCTCTACGAACTGTCCCACGGCACCCCAGAACAAAAAGCTATGGCCCAGGATGCGGTGAACCGCTTCTATGGTCCGGCCCTGCAGATGTTTGGTCCACCGGATGATAACTCCCCGAACTCCCAGCAGTCCATGGCCTGGAACATCAAGCGCTTCTCCAACGATGAGCTGCGCCAGCGTTTCGTGGACATGATTGTTCCACAAGCCGAAGCCCTGGGCCTGACCCTGCCGGACCCAGACCTGAAATGGAATGAAGAACGCGGTCACTACGACTTCGGCGAACTCGACTGGGGCGAATTCATGTCCGTCATCAAAGGCAAAGGCCCCTGCAACGTCCAGCGCATGCAGCACCGTCGTGCAGCTCATGAAAATGGCGCTTGGGTTCGCGAAGCAGCAGCCGCCTACGCCGAAAAGCAGGCGCGTCGTCAGCAAGATGCCGCCGATACCCACCTGATTGGAGCCTAAGAAACCATGTCACAATATAACGTTGACGCATCGTGGCCACTGTACGAAGTATTTGTCCGCTCCTCGCGCGGGCTGTCCCACGTCCACGCCGGCTCGCTCCACGCCTCCGATGCCACCATGGCACTACGCAACGCCCGCGACCTGTACACCCGCCGCAACGAAGGTACCTCGGTGTGGGTCGTGCCTTCCGAAGCCATCTCGAGCTCGGACCCGGACTCCAAGGGCGGATTCTTTGAATCCTCGCAGGGCAAAGCGTTCCGTCATGCGACCTACTACACCAAGTCTGAAGGAGTGAAACACCTATGAGTTTCGCAAGCGCTGACTCCGCTACTCGCCAGTCCGCTGGTAACGCGATCACCCCCGAAGACATCATTGCCTCGGAAAATACGGCACCAGAAGACGTTGCCACCTACGCGCTGTATCTTGGCGACGACGCCCTGATGCTCGCCCAGCGCCTGGGCTATTGGATCTCGCGCGCACCAGAAATGGAAGAAGACGTCGCCCTGGCCAATATCGCCCAGGACCAGTTGGGACACGCCCGCTTCTTGCTGTCTTATGCGGGATCTGCGTGGGGCAAGACCGAAGACGATCTTGCATACTTCCGTGACACCCACGAATTCTATTCCTGCCGGCTCGTCGAACAGGAAAACGGTGATTTCGGACAGACCATCGCTCGCCAGCTGATCTTTGCGACCTACCAGTACGAACTATTCTCCCGCCTGGTCAACTCCAAAGACGAAACGCTCGCCGCAGTGGCCGCCAAGGCCCTCAAAGAGGTCATGTACCACCTCGACCACGCCGCCCAGTGGACCCTGCGCCTAGGCGATGGCACCGAGGAATCGCACCGCCGCATGCAAGAAGGCCTGTACTACATGTGGCCATACGTCGATGAGCTCTTCGCCGACGACGATCTGCTGCGCGATCTTGCCGACCGCGGGATCGCCGTGCTGCCATCGACCCTGCGCGAGTCCTTTGACCAGCGCATCCAACCCATCATCGAACAAGCAACGCTTGAGATCCCCGATGTGGCCGGCGCCTTCGGTGGCGACCGCTCGGGTCGGTTCTCCGAACACCGCGGCCACATTCTGGGAGAGATGCAAGTGCTTGCACGTCAATTCCCAGGAGCAACGTGGTAATGACCGCCGCATCTGCAACACTACGACCAACCGATCAGGTGGGTCAGGAACTCTGGGACGCCGTTCGCAACGTTCCTGATCCCGAAGTTCCGGTGGTGACCATCGAAGATCTCGGCATTTTGCGCGCCGTCGAAATGGTCGACGGCACAGCCGTGGTCACCATTACGCCAACCTACTCGGGCTGCCCCGCGATGGAAACGATCTCGCGCGACGTCCAAGCGGCACTGGCTGCCGCCGGGTATGCGGACTCGGTAGTCAACCTGGTGCTGACCCCGGCCTGGACCACCGACTGGATGTCGGATGAGGGCAAACGCAAACTCGAAGAATACGGGATCGCACCACCGACCGGAAAAGCCGCGGTCAACGGGCCGATCATGATCCAGATGGCCGTCAAATGCCCGCAGTGCCACTCCCTGAACACCCGCGAAGTCACTCGCTTTGGTTCCACCGCGTGCAAGGCCCTGTATACCTGCAACGACTGCTTGGAACCATTCGACTACTTCAAAGTCCACTAAGGAACTCGCTTACATGACTGAAACCTTGAAGGCACCCGCCCGGAGACGCGCCCGGTTTAACTCGCTGACCGTCTCCGAGATTCGCCAGCTGACCGACGACGCCATTGAAGTCGCCTTCGCGATCCCGCAAGAACTCCAAGACGACTACAACTACGTTCCCGGCCAGTACGTAGCCCTGCGCGCGACCATCGACGGCGAAGAAGTGCGCCGCTCGTATTCGATCTGTGCGGAGCCGGTTCCCGGTGAAATCCGCGTCGCCATTAAACGCGACTTTGGCGGCCTGTTTTCGACCTGGGCGCACGAAACGCTCAAAGCGGGCGACACGATCAGCGTGATGAACCCGCAGGGGGCCTTCACCTCGCGCATGCACTCCACCGCGCTGAATGATCCCGAAGCGATCGTCGAAGCCCACGAAAACACCGGCGGGCACTTCGTAGCGATCGCAGCAGGTTCGGGCATCACACCGATCATGTCGATCGTTGCCACCGTGCTGAAATCCACGGATAACACCACGATTGACCTGATCTATGCCAACCGGTCCGCGATGGATGTGATGTTCGCCGAAGAACTCGGGGACCTCAAGGATAAATACCCTTCGCGGCTGTCGATCCACCACGTGCTCTCGCGTGAGCAGCGGATCTCGCCGCTGATGTCGGGACGCATCGATGAGGAAAAACTCGACGAGCTGCTGACCAACATCATCCCGGTCGACAACGCCGTCGAATGGTTCCTTTGTGGCCCATTCGAACTCGTTCAGATGACCCGCGACAAACTCAAAGAACGCGGAGTCGACGACGACGCCGTGCGCTATGAACTGTTTACCACCGGTGATCCCTCTGATGGGCCACGCGGTCAACGCGGTCGTCCGGTGGAAGTCGACCCGAAAGGCAAAAACCGGACCATCGAGTTCTCGCTCGACGGCCTGTCGTCGTCGGTGGAAACACCGGTTGCCGCCAATGAATCGGTGCTCAACGCGGCGCTGCGCGTCCGCCCGGACACCCCGTTTGCGTGTGCCGGGGGCGTGTGCGGTACCTGTCGCGCCAAAGTTGTCACCGGGACGTTTGAGATGGACGAAAACTACGCGCTGGAATCCGACGAAGTCGAAGCCGGCTACGTGCTGACCTGCCAGACTCGCCCAACCTCTGACACCCTGACCGTCGACTTTGATGCCTAAGGATGCCCATGATCACTCTTGAAATTACCGACAACATCGCCGAGGTCACGCTCAACGCACCAGAAAAAATGAACGCGCTGGACGAGACCGCCATCAAGGATCTCGGACAGGCTTACACCGATGCGGCCGACGCCGGCGTGCGGGCCCTGCTGCTGCGCGGTGAAGGTCGCGGTTTCAGCGCCGGTCGCGACATCTCAAACGTTGATCCAGCCGTCGACGACGCCTACGACTACTTGTCGAACCTCGTGACCCCGGTCCTGCGGCAGATGGCCGAATTCCCGGCACCCACCTTCGCCGCAGTCCAAGGCGCCTGTCTGGGTGTTGGCCTGGGCCTGGCCATTGCCACCGACGTCGTCTATGTCGCCGAAAACGCCAAGATCGGCTCACCATTTGCCAACCTGGGCGCGACCCTGGACTCGGGCGGCCACGCGCTGTTCACCGAACGCCTCGGCGCCCACCGGACGCTGGATCTGATCTACACCGCCGATCTGATGTCCGGTAAAGAAGCCGTCGAACAAGGCCTGTTCTCGCGCTGGGTACCAGCCGATGAGCTGCTGGAATTCACTCGCGAAAAAGTCGCAAAAGCCGCCCAGGGCGCAACCGGTGCCTTCTTGGCCTCGCGCGAGCTAGTCGCCCAGATTCGTGACCAGCGCATTGGCCTGTGGGAGTCGGTGGAACAAGAAAACATTGCCCAGGGCAAACTGTGCTCAACCGCCGACTACGCCGAAGGATTCGCTGCGTTCCAAGAAAAACGCAAACCACAGTTCACCGGTGAACTGATCACCGGATAATCGTTGGGAAGATCGCTCCCAACCTCCCTAAAACCTGCAGCTGGCTGTTGTCTTGCACAACAGCCAGCTTGTGGGTTAGCGGTCACCCAGTACGTGCACAACCATTTTTCATGCCATCTCAAAGGAGCCACGTGGTAGCAGAAGCATTCTTAGTCTCGGGTAAGCGCACCCCGGTGGGCCGTCACTCTGGAGCCTTGAGCTCCGTGCGTCCCGATGACCTGGCCGCCTTGACCATCTAAGCCGTCCTGGAAGACACCGGGATTGATCCAGCCGACGTCGATGAGGTGCTACTCGGCAACGCCAACGGTGCCGGTGAAGAAAACCGCAACGTGGCCCGCATGGCCTGGCTGCTCGCCGGTGGCGACCAGTCCGTACCCGCGATGACCGTGAACCGTCTGTGTGCTTCGGGCATGTCCGCAATTGAAACTGCTGCTCGCATGATTGCCGTTGGCGACGCCGACATCGTCATCGCCGGCGGAGTCGAATCCATGTCGCGCGCCCCGTGGGTCCTAGAGAAACCCACCCGTGCATTCGGTCAACCCGGCCAGATGTTCGACTCGGCGCTGGGCTGGCGCTTCGTCAACCCGCGTTTTGAACACGGCGACCTGTCACGTGATGGCAAAATGACCTACTCGATGACCGAAACCGCCCAAGAAGTCGCCAACGTCGATGGCATCACCCGCGAGGAAGCCGACGAATTCGCCGTCGCCTCCCAGGCCAAGGCCGTCGCCGCGCAACAGGCCGGCTGCTTCGATAGCGAAATCGTGCCGGTGGAAATCACCGACCGCAAAGGCAATGTGACCGTGGTGGATACCGATGAAGGCCCACGCCCCGGCACCACGGTCGAAACCCTGGCCAAACTGCGCCCGGTCACCACGCTCGGCGACGTCGTGACCGCAGGCAACTCCTCGAGCCTCAACGATGGCGCCTCGGCCATTGTGGTCGCCTCGCAAAAAGCCATCGACAAGTACAACCTGACACCGCGGGCCCGCGTCGTCGCCGGTGGTTCGGCCGGTCTGGCACCCGAAGTCATGGGCCTGGGTCCCGTCCCGGCCACCGAAAAAGTCCTGGCCAAAGCCGGCTGGACCGTCGATGACCTCGACGCCGCCGAAATCAACGAAGCCTTTGCCACCCAATCGCTGGCCTCGATCCGCCGCCTGGGCCTGAACCCAGACATCGTCAACACCTGGGGTGGCGCGATCGCCCTGGGGCACCCCCTGGGCTCCTCCGGCTCGCGCATCGTGATCACCCTGCTGTCCCGCCTGGAAGCCGCACAGCAGTCCCGCGGTCTAGCCACGATGTGCATCGGCGTCGGCCAAGGCGCCGCGATGCTCGTCGAACGCGTCTAAGACCGTACCCGTACAAGATTTCAGGAGCAGCATGACAAAGACTCTTCCGACTACTGTTGGCGTGTTGGGCGGCGGCCGCATGGGCGCCGGCATCGCCCACGCCTTCCTCACCTCCGGCAGCAACGTCGTCGTGGTAGAACGTGATGGCGACGCCGCGTCTGCTGCCCGCGAGCGGGTCCTGCGCGACGTCACCGGCTCCGTTGAACGCGGCAAAGTCGACGGCAGCGTGGCCGACTTTGAAGCCAAACTGACCGTGACCACTGAACAGGAGGCGTTTGCGGACGCCGGCCTGGTCATCGAAGCGGTGCCAGAAGATTTCGACCTGAAAGTCGCCTCGCTGCAATCGGTTGAACAGCACCTGCCCGACGACGCCTACTTGGCAACGAACACCTCGTCGATGTCGGTAGACGGACTGGCCGAACAGCTCAAGCGCCCCCACAATTTCTGTGGACTGCACTTTTTCAACCCGGTACCGGCGTCGAAACTGGTTGAGGTCGTCGTTGGTAAACAAACCTCCGAAGAGCTCAAAGCCCTGACGACGCAGTGGACCGAAGGCATCGGCAAAACTGCCGTCACCGTGACCGATGCTCCAGGTTTTGCGTCTTCCCGATTGGGCGTTGCCCTGGGGCTGGAAGCGATCCGGATGGTCGAAGAAGGCGTAGCCTCGGCACAAGACATCGATAACGCGATGGTCCTGGGCTATAAACACCCGATCGGTCCACTGGCACTGACCGACATTGTCGGACTGGATGTGCGCTTAGGTATTGCCGAGTATCTCGAAGGAAAACTCGGCCCGCGCTTTGCCCCTCCGCAGCTGATGCGTGACATGGTCGACCGCGGCGAACTCGGCCGGAAAACCGGTAAAGGGTTCTACACCTACGAAGACTAACCACACGGAAACACGATGCAGGGCATGGCCACGGTTGAACCAACCGAGACCATGCCCTGAAATGTTAAAGACCAGCTTCCTGGCAGTCGAAAGCTATCTGTAGATGATGCCGCCGTCGGTCAAAATCGCCTGACCGGTAATGTAATTGGCATCTTCGGACGCTAGAAACGCGACGAGATTTGCCACATCATTCGGCTGCTGTGTACGGCCCAATGAAATGGTTGAGGCGAACTGTTCTAGTGCTTCACCTTTCTTCGTGCCCAGCACTTCCATAAACTTCTCATCCAGTCGATCCCACATCCCGGTTGCGGCAATCCCTGGACAATAAGCATTGACCCTGATGTTGTCTTTGGCCAGCTCCTTGGACGCGGTCTGCGTTAACCCGCGGACCGCAAATTTCGAAGCACTATAGGTTGCCAAGAAATCGAAGCCCTCGTGACCGGCAATACTGGAAGCATTAATGATCGTGCCCCCGTGGCCTTGTTTTCGCATTTGCTTTGCCGCCGCTTGGATGCCGAACAGCACACCCTTCACATTGACGTCAAAGACGAAATCGAAATTCTGAGCGTTGATCTTCTCAATTTGCTCAACTTCGCCCTCCACACCGGCGTTATTGATATACACATCCAGCTTCCCGAACGTATCGACTGCATGTTGGACGAGCGCCTCGTGGTCTTCTGGCTTGGTGACATCTGCGACTAACGAACTGACTTCGAAGTTCTTGCCTTTGAACTCCTCGTAGGTGGTATTCAACACCTCTTCATTGAGGTCACAGAGTACGACTCCGTAACCTTGCTGAGCGAGTTTTTCTGCTATTCCTTTACCCAGCCCTTGTGCTGAACCGGTAATTACTGCAACGCGATCTACTGTCATTGTGCACCTCCACATCAAACTGTACGGAGGGACAAGAGCGATCACAACGGTAGAGCGGGCGGCGAGATACCCATGGGCAGTACGATCTACATGCCGTTAGGAATGGCGTCATGGTTTTATTCGGCGCAAAACACGCTGCTGATCTTGCAGAAGCGCCAATATTTTTGTTGATCATCTAGGGGCCAGGCCAACCACGCAGCTGTTGCTCCGAAAAGTCAAAGGTTGTACCCAGATGTGTAGAACCCCACAAGTTCTCCCCAGTCTTGTGATGGATGCTCCACGGCCGCCTTGGGTGTAGTACTTCTGTAGTTGTGTGTGTGAGATAGATTGGCACTACGGTGCGAAGCATATGTGGGACCGTCACAAAATTACAGGATGACAAGCAAACGAGGCCGTCGGGAATGCCGATGCGCTCTGGTTTGATCCCGATCCGAGTAGTCGCTCAGGTAAAAGCATCAGAGTGATCGGCTAAAGCCGGAGTCGTAGACAGATATTGACTATCATTTTGGTCCGTCGCAGCCTGACCGACGTCGCTATGCAAGGGGAACACGTGGATATTGAACGTAGAATCCGAGCCATCCAACAAGAATCTGAAGCTACAAAAGATCTCCCGCTGCCAGATGATGCGGTAGGAGAGCGACGCGGCAAATCCGTTGTGAAGTCTGTTCGATTGCCTGCGACAGAATATGAAGAAATCGAACAGTTGGCTTATCAATTAGAGGTACCAGTCGGTGCGCTGATTCGCGGGTGGGTGCTACAAGGGTTGGCCGAGGAACGCGGCTTATCGTTGCGCGGAGCCATTGAACGCTTGCTGGGCGAAGCAGAGCGATTACGCAGAATCGCTCACCACGATGATGTGGCTTAAACGCGCCGGAGCGTCTGCGGTGCGATGGAAAGTCTTGGGTACCGGCGAGGTCAAGGTCGGGATGAAAGTTAGTATTATCGGCTTCGGCGGACTCGGCCAGAATGGCAGTCGTCTTGCGGTCCTCAACGGCGCCGAGCTCTATGGCGCTGAGGTCAACGAGGATGTCTAGCGAGCCCCCAAAGATGCCGGAGCCGTGAAAGTTCTCACCGCCAGGATTACCACGATCGGTTTTGAAGAAATTCCCGATGGTGTTGAACGACTCGACGGGGTGCAGTTCAAGGCCGTTTGGTTGCCGTAACCGGAAAACATCCCGATAATCTACCGCGGCAGCGTCAAGTTCGGGCACCGGGACTCCAGCCGTGAGCGACCGGTTCCCAGAACCTGTACGGCACGCATTGAGTCTGCCTGCTGGGGCTTATACGCTACCAATCAGCACATCTCTACCGGAACGGACCGATACGCGTTGGTACCACAACCTTTCCATGGCATTTACAGAACCTTTCTGAACCGCGTTGAGCAACATCCCGATAAACCCGCCTTCGAACTCGATGAGAACCGGCAGATCACCTACCACGACCTGCTCACCGATACCCAACGCATCGCCCACCTGCTGACCCAGGCCGGGGTCCAACCCGGCAATCGAGTCGCCTGTCAGACCAAAAAATCTGCCCGTGCGGTCGCAGCCTACCTGGCGGTCCTCCAAATTGGTGCAATCTATCTGCCGTTGAACCCCGCCTATACCGGCGCGGAGCTGCAATACTTCCTCGACGACGCCGAACCCGCCGCCGTCGTCGTCGACCCCGCCAATGCAGCGGGAGTCCGGGATATGATTCCGGATGCTTCGATATTCACGCTTGATGCTGCAGGCAGTGGTACATTGAGTGCTTGCGAAACCCGCTTAACGACGATTGCCCAGGTGGCCGCCGATGATCCGGCAGTGATTCTTTATACGTCCGGAACCACCGGGCGCTCAAAGGGTGCGGTATTGACGCACGGCAACTTGGCCAGCAATTGCCAGGCGCTTGTGGCGGCCTGGGAGTTCACGGGCGAAGATCGGCTCATCCATGGGCTACCGATCTTCCACATTCACGGGTTATTTGTGGCCATCAATATGAGTCTGGCGGCTGGTGCCACGATGCTGTGGATGAACGAGTTCGACGTTGATGGCATCCTGGATCGTTTTGCTCACGCCACCGTGTTAATGGGTGTGCCAACGTTCTATACGCGCCTTCTAGCGTCTGACCGCCTGACTCCAGAAGCGGTAGCCAAGATGCGGTTATTCGTTTCTGGGTCGGCACCGCTGCCCAGCGCCGACTTCGAGGCGTTCTACGAGCGCACCGGACACCATATTTTGGAGCGCTATGGCATGACCGAGACCGGGATCAACACGACCAACCCCTGTCAGGGTGAGCGCCGGCCGGGCAGTGTGGGGCAACCTCTACCGGGCGTTGAAGTCGTCGTGGTGGACCCTAGAACCGGAGAAGCGCTGCCCGCAGAGGACATCGGATCGATTGAAGTTCGCGGACCGAATGTATTTGACCGGTACTGGCGTAATTCAGAGAAGACTCGCGAAGAAAAACGTGACAACGGGTTCTTCATAACCGGTGACCAAGGCTTCTACGACGCTGACGGGTATCTGCACATCTCGGGCCGGTCGAAGGACATGATTATCTCTGGAGGGTTCAACGTCTATCCCAAAGAAGTTGAACAATTGCTGGACGAACACCCGCTGATCGTGGAGTCGGCTGTGATTGGCGTCCCGGATGCTGATTTGGGGGAGGGTGTGCTCGCGGTCGGAGTAGCACGCAATGGACAGGCCCCAGATGAAATGGAACTGACCGGCATGCTGAGCGATCAGCTCGCCCGTTATAAACAACCGCGTGCCTACCGAGTGGTCGAGCAGCTGCCGCGCAATGTGATGGGCAAAGTACAAAAAGCCCAGTTGCGCGAACAGTTTGCCGAGGTCTTCGCGTGATAAAAGGTGAGGACCAGGAGCTATAGGCCGTCTCCTGAGCAAGACGGCGTTTTCACTCGTCGAGCAAGTCCTTCTTATCCGCCAGGGGCGCTTCCGCTGGACCATTGACCACGGAACCATCAGGCAAGAACTTTGAGCCGTGACAGGGGCAGCCCCACTGGGAGTTCTCCTTGTTCCACAGCACGATGCCGCCTAGGTGGGTGCACACGGCCGAGACCACATTGAGCTCCCCGTGGTTGTCTCGGTGCACAGCCAGTTGCTCTCCACCGCTGCATAAGACGGCCGCGTCGCCCGGGGTCAGCTGACCGATGATCTCGTTCGCGTCGCGATCGGTGCCGCTGCTGGTGCGTGCAGAGATTAATGCGCTATCGACAGCCGAAAGTTCGCGGGCCGGGTCGAAGATGTCACGATATTGGCTGGTCACCTGCTCTTGGGTGATGGCGTCACGGATGATGGCCGCAGCCACACCGGCAGTCGTGAGTCCCCAGCCTCCGAAGCCCGTGGCGATATAGAGTCCGTCGTCGGCCAGTGACCCGATGAGCGGGATGCCGTCGGCGGTTGAGTAGTCCTGTGTCGTCCACCGATATTCGGCCTCGCCGACGTCGAAATGTTCGCGTGCCCAAGCCTCAAGATCGTCGTACGGTTCATCCCCGAGGTTTGGGTTTTCAACATAAGCACCGCCAGTAACTTGCAGCAGCGGACCTTCGGGACGTTCGATGACGCGCACCGAGCGCATCGGGCGATCGTAAGAGATCAGCACACCCTCCGGAGCGATCTGTTCGTTGCGTAGCGGCATAGCAACCACGAAGCCTTGATGGCAATATATCTGCTCGAACAGATCGCTGCCGACGCCGGCCGTGGGGGTCAGTGCAGCCACGATGACGTTGTCTGCGCGCACTTGCCCCTCTTCGGAGCTGACCGTCCACTGATCGTCAAAGCTGATCTCGTTCGCGCTGGTGGACTCAAAGATCTGCACCCCGCGCTCGGTGAGGACCTCCGCAAGCCGGATGAGCAGCCGCCGTGGATGCAGCTGGGCTTGGTCGGTGAACCGCACGGCACCAACCGTCTCGAACGGGACGGGAACGTCGGTGGTGAACGATGCCGGAAGCCCTGAGTCCTGCGCCGCTTGAGCTTCGGCGCGTAGCGCCTCAACACTGTGAGGAGCTGTGCCGTAGACGTAGGCGTCGGTTGTCTGGATGGCTTCTTCGATTTGCAGCTCCGCGGCGATCTCGCGGATGCGCTGCAGTGCATCCTGGTTCGCCTGAGCGTAGCTGCGGGCGACATCGGCGCCGAGCTCCTGAGTCAGGCGAGCATAGCGGGTTCCGTGCTGTGAGGTGAGTTTCGCCGTCGTATGGCCAGTGACAACTGAAGCGAGGCGCTCAGCCTCAAGGATTGCCACGCGTCGACCTGCTTCGGAGAGTTCGAACGCGGTCAACAGACCTGTGATACCTCCGCCGACGATGCAGGCATCGACGGTTATGTCATCCTGCAGTGTGGGGTAGGAGGTGGGCGGCACCGACTCCATCCAGTATGAGTTTCCGGCTTTTACGGGGCTCATGACATGCCCTTTCGTCAGAATTTTACGTCAGTGGGGCAATACTAACACCGCGCAATTATGAGGCCTAGGGGTAAGAGATCGAGACATTTACTCGGGCCTCGCACCGGGCACGGACGAAGATCCGCTCCTGATGATGCCCTGGTCCGCGGGAAACCTAGCTCCAGAACCGGCGTTACGATGCAATCTCAGTCGCCGGTTCAGACCTCTGGGATTTCCCAACGCGATCAGGGTAGACAGGAACGGGTGGCCGTCCAGACCCGCAGTCGCCTGGTAGAACTATCCAACGTGCACAGGCACAATAAGGAGAGATTGTGACTAACGCATTAGACTTCACCGGCAAAACCGTCGTGATTACCGGAGCCGCCAGCGGCATCGGACGGGCCACGGCTCGCCTGTTCGCCGAAAATGGTGCCAGCATAGTGATCGGCGATGTGGATGATCGGGCCAACGAAACCGTAGATCTGATTACCCAAGACGGCGGGACAGCCCAATTCGTCAAGACCGATGTTACCCCTGCAACCGATGTACAGCATCTCGTCCAAACGGCTGTGGATACTCACGGTAAGATCGACATTGCTTTCAATAATGCCGGTATCCTGCCACCGGTGGCCCGTTTCGTGGACCAGACCGAAGAGGACTTCGACAGGACGCTCGACATTGACCTCAGGGCGTATTCCTGTGCCTGAAGTATGAGATCGAAGCCATGCTCAAAACTGGCGGCGGTGCCATCATCAATACCGCTTCCGTCGCGGGCCTGATTGCCGACCCCGATATGGCTCCCTATCTGGCCGCGAAGCACGGCGTCGTTGGGCTGACTCGTTCGGCCGCCTACGATCACGGCAAAGATGGTATCCGCGTCAATGCTCTAGCACCGGGCCTGGTCGAAACCGGGATGACCGAGGTTTGGCGTAAGGACCCAGAGAAGTGGGCTGCTGTCACCTCGAACAACTTCTTGAGCAAGGCCGCATCGCCCGAAGAGATCGCGGGCATGGTGCTGTTCCTGGCCAGCGATCTGGCCAGATTTGCAACCGGTGGTGTGTACACCGTCGATGGCGGTCAAACCGCGCGCTAACCGGGATCAACGCGACTCACCACTGGATCGTAAAGAGGCCATACGTAACATGCAGACACGTATGGCTTCTTTCGTTATCCAAGGTTTCTACGATGCTGATGGTTACCTCTATATCTCGGGCAGGGAGAAGGACATGATCATCTCCCGTGGACCCTAGGTTGAGTCACGGCTGCTTTGCGTCAAGGTCGACCAATTGCGACGCGTTAATTCTGCTGCCAGGTCGCTGTCGCCAGCTGAGCAAGCGTCGATGATAGCGGCATGATCTGCTGAGGAGTCCACGGCACGGCCGTCACCGAAGCGCAGGTACTCAGCTCGTCGCAGCATGGCGAGGACAGGCTCCAGGTGCTCACCTATTAGGGGGTTTCCACTGAGCTGTACCGCCACGTTATGAAACGCGTCATCGGCCGCGACAATATCCTCCAGACTGTCCGCGCGTGAAGCCCTTTCCAGGTTGGTATTTGCCTCTATCATTGCCTCAATATGGGCGGGCTCCATGACGGGCACTGCCAACCGCATAGCAAGAGCATGCAGCTCGGCCGCGATTTGTTGTGCATGACCGACTGCTTCATCGTCGACCGGAGAAACCATCGTGACCTTCCCCGGTTCAGCGATGACGAGCCCGGCGCTGGCCAAACGAAGGAGGGCCTCACGAATCGGTGTACGGGAAACGCCCAACCACTCGCTGAGCTCGGTATCGCGAAGCTTTTCTCCAGGGGCAAGGTCGCCGCGCACGATCGCATCGCGCAACGAAATGTAAACGTCATCTCGCAACAGGGAGCGGCGGTGCAGGCCACGAGTGGTGGGAATTGGCATGGAATCTCCTTCGGTCAGTATTGACATAGTACTCCCAGCAGTGCAATATATTGCATATTGCACGTCGCTAGAGCTTACTTCCATCCGCTGCGAACCAGCCAAACAAAGGATCCCCTATGGCGCTGACAGACTTCGAACGCTACCCACTGACCTTTGGGCCCAGTCCCGTGCATCCGCTCAAGAATCTCACTCAACACCTGGGTGGCGCACAGATCTGGGCTAAACGCGAGGATGTGAACTCCGGATTGGCTTTCGGTGGCAACAAAACGCGCAAACTCGAGTACATCGTGCCCGACATCTTGGCTTCTGGCGCGGACACACTCGTCTCGATCGGTGGCTACCAATCCAACCACACGCGCCAGGTCGCAGCGGTCGCCGCGCACTTGGGACTCAAGGCGCGTCTGGTCCAGGAAAAATGGGTCGATTGGGACGACCCGGTGAACGACAAGGTAGGCAACATTGAGCTGTCGCGAATCATGGGTGCCGAGGTGCAGCTTGATCCAGCTGGCTTTGATATTGGTATCCGCTCCAGTTGGGAGAACGCAATCGCCGAGGTCGAGGAAAACGGCGGGACGCCGTACCCTATCCCTGCCGGTGCCTCCGAGCACCGCCTGGGCGGTTTGGGCTTCGCTAACTGGGCCTTTGAAGTCGCCGAGCAGGAGAAGGAGCTCGGCGTTTTCTTCGACACCATTATTGTGTGCACCGTGACCGGATCCACCCATGCGGGCATGATTGCCGGCTTTGCCGCACTGGAAGCAGCTGGAGGTCGACCTCGCAGGGTGCTTGGCATCGACGCCTCAGCGACCATCGACAAGACCCGAGCACAGGTCGAGCGGATCGCACAGAACACCGCAGAACTCATCGAGCTTGGCAGGGACCTGCGCCAAGAAGAGATTACGATTCTGGAAGGCTGGGCCGGTGACTACTACGGTATCCCCGTCGACTCGACGATCGAGGCGATCCGTACCGCAGCTCAACTCGAGGGCTTCATCACCGATCCGGTCTACGAGGGCAAATCGATGGCCGGGCTCATCGATCTCGTCAAGGACGGCGTGATCGGACGGGACTCGAACGTGCTCTACGCGCACCTGGGTGGACAACTGGCACTGAATGCCTACAGCAGTGTCTTTGAATAATCGCTCGTATCACCTACGCGGTACCCGATCCCCAAGGAGCATGCATGACGACGTCCCACGACGAGCGAGAGACCGGCCAATTCGAGACCTCAGTGCAAGTCAGCCCGCCGAGTGTAAACTCGCGGCCACTTACTGCCACGGCTTCCGCAGACGAAGCCGTTCTTGATGAGATTGCCCAGCGGGTGCTGTGGCTGTCGACGGCTATGATCGACGCCGCCAACCGCGGCCGCGAGAACACTGACGGGGTGAAAGTCGGCGGGCATCAGGCCTCGAGTGCCTCCATGGCCGGCATCATGACCGCACTGTGGTTCTCGCAGCTCATCGCGGCTGATCGGGTATCGGTGAAGCCTCACGCTTCCCCGGCACTGCACGCGATCAACTATCTGCTCGGCGACCTCGACGAGCAGTACCTCACCACCCTGCGTTCCAAGGGTGGGTTGCAGCCTTACCCGTCCCGCTCCAAGGACCCGGACACAGTCGACTTCTCGACCGGCTCGGTGGGCATCGGCGCGACGGCCCCGCTGTGGGCGGCACTGTCACACCGCTACCTCAAGGAGCACTTCCCGCAGGCCCCCGATGCTGGCCGCTTTTATTCGCTTCTCGGTGACGCAGAGATGGACGAGGGCGCGGTCTGGGAAGCGATCATCGACCCGGAGGTCCGTCAGCTTGGCGAAGCGGTATGGATCGTTGATCTCAACCGGCAGTCGCTGGACCGCATCATTCCGGACAAGCAGATCGCACGTTTGCAGGGCATGTTTGCCGCTGCCGACTGGCAAGTACTGACCTGTAAGTGGGGCGGTCGCATCGGACAGCTCTTCGCCGCTCCCGGCGGTCAGGCCTTCGAACAGCGCATGACAGAGATGCCCAATGAGGAGTATCAGCGGATTCTGCGTTCCCATCCAGATGAGGTGCCCGAACGGGTGCTGGCCGGTGTTGCTGACGCCGAAGAGTCGGGTCTGCGGTCCCTCGTGGAATCGATGACTCCTCGGGAGCTCGCCGAGGTGGTGCGAGACCTAGGCGGCCACGATATCTCCCAGCTCATCTCGACCTTCGACCAGATCGACGACACCCGTCCGACCGTGATCTTTGCCTACACCATCAAAGGTCGCGGCCTCGCCACCGAAGGCCATCCTAACAACCACGCAGCCCAGCTCACGGAATCTCAGATGCGCGAGCTCGCGGAAATCTCCGGTATGGCACTGGACGACCCGTGGCAGCGCTTCCCTTCTGACTCTGCGGCCGGGCAGTTGTGCGCCGCCACTCTCAAGCGGCTGCGCAGACGGCCCATCGAAGAGATCAGGATCGAGAAGATTCCTAAAGCGCTTGGTTGGTCACACAGGGCAGTCACCTCGACCCAAGCCACATTGGGTAGGTTCTTATCCGATCTCAAGCGCGGCGCACCCGAAATCGCCGAACGAGTCGTGACAGTGAGCCCGGACGTGGCGACATCCACCAACCTGGGCGGTTGGATCAACAAAACCGGCGTCTGGTCACTGGCAGGCCGCCACGACTGGTTCTCCGACGACCGCGAGCGCGTGCTCAAGTGGCAGGAGGTCTCCGGCGGACAGCACATCGAGCTGGGCATTGCGGAGGTCAATCTGGTCAGTCTCGCCGCAGAGCTCGGCAGCACGTTCAGCTGTTGGGGACAGCCACTGATTCCAATCGGCGTGATGTACGACCCGTTCATCAATCGCGCCCTGGAGCCATGGCACTTCGGTCTGTATGCAGGCGGTCAATAGATTATCATCGGAACCCCGTCAGGCGTGAGCCTTGCTCCTGAAGGCGGAGCACATCAGTCATTCAACACGCCGTCGGTGACAATGGAGATCCCGGAGCTGGTGTCGTGGGAGCCTGGTTTCGCGCAAGACTTCGAATGGACAATGCTCGAGGCGATGCGCTCGATCGGCCGTCCGGATGGACATTCTGCCTACTTCCGGCTCTCCACCCGGCCGGTCGACCAGTCCATGGCTCGACTGCCGGAGGACCTCACACTATTAGAACGTCGCCGTGAGCACGCCGTGGCTGGCGGCTACCGGATCAGTCAGCACCCGGCCAGCGAGGATCAGGTTACCCTAGTGGGTGTTGGTGCGATGATGACCGAGGTCGTCAACGCGGCTCAGAAGCTCAAATCGTTGGGCCTGCGTGCCGGGGTGGTGTGCCTGACCAGCCCGGATCTGGTATTCCGTTCAGTACAGGATCGACACCGGGTGCAGACAGGTCAGCGGTCAGCCATCGCTGAGGTGCTCTTCCCGCACAATGCCCCCGCACCGCTGGTCACGGTGCTCGATGGGCATCCGCACACGCTGGCTTTCTTAGCCGGCATTCGCGGCGATAGGACCATCAACCTCGGGGTGACCTCCTTCGGTCAAGCCTCCTCGGTGCAGGAGGCCTACCGGCTGCACGGCATTGACGACAATGCGATCGTCCGCGCCAGCCTCGACCTACTGGGACGCTGAGCTTTGTACGCTCCGATAAGTCGCACCGCCTCGATCGAATCACGCTCTACAGTTTCAAGTGCCCTTGAATTGTTCGTGACGGTTAACACGGCCTCGAGAATTCAATGGCATACGCGTGGCTGAGCCAACACGGCTGGTGAAGCTTGCTTCGAAATTCTGCGCAACAGACTCCTGAAACTAACCCAGATGTCGCCATCTACCAGGACATACCCCGTTAGACATGTCGGTACTTGTCGAGATGCAACCACGGGTCCATTGTGTTCTTATTCAACGCAACAAGGAAGCATGGCTGCTAGGAGAACCATTCGTCATGGAACCCAGGGAGGATCCGCCTGGTATCTGTCGAGTTTGGACCAGGAAATCTGATGCCTGCGTATTATCACACGCTTTACACCGAAGGTCTCAAGTTTTTCGAGGAAACCTTTAACGGACATACTGACGATTGAGCGTCAGCCTGAACCCTGGAAAAGAAATGTTGGTTCCTCCGCGCATAGTCCATGCGTGGGGTTCGCGAAAAGAGGGGTCGATTGGAATAGTCGTTCCACGTATACTCACGGTGCCTTGCCGTCGAACGAGGCTGCTTCGCCGGCTATGACAGCATGACGCGAACTAGATATCCAACCATTATCACGGCCTAGATGAGACCTACTGTGACATACCAGCTCGTGAGTCTGGCTTTGTAGACACCTCAGATTATACGCACCTTCGTTTTCGAGGTCGACGCTTTCGTATCGGACGTCAAGGCCGTACGCTACTAATAAAATTTTTAGCTCCAAGTGATTGCAGAGAACGCTATGCAGACCCTTGATGCAACGAAAACAGTGCTCACCATGAGTGCAAAAAATGAGCCGGTGCTGACCATCGATTCTGGTGATGAAATCAGCATTGAAACTCAGGATTGTTTTTCTAATGTCGTCCAATCGGAAGACCAGCTCTTCAGCTCAGTGGGTTGGGATCAAGTAAACCCGGCCACCGGGCCTATCGCGGTGCGGGGAGCTTCTCCCGGCGATACTCTGCGCGTCGACATCCTGGATATTGATGTGGCCGATGAAGGGACAATGACAACCCACCCCGACTTTGGTGTCTTACCTGGCACGGTTGAAGAACGCACCAAGAAAATTCCAATTGTCGATGGCTACGTGCAATTCGACGACACCTATTCGTTTCCCATTGAACCGATGATCGGCGTGATCGGGACGGCGCCGAAAGATGAGGATATACCAACGGGAACCCCGGCTGACCACGGCGGCAATATGGATACCCGAAAAATCGCTGCCGGCTCGATCTTGTACCTGCCTGTGGAAGTGCCCGGGGCGCTCTTGGCTCTGGGGGACGTGCATGCCGCAATGGCTGACGGTGAAGTGGCCGTGTGCGGCCTTGAAATCGCTGCGCAGGTCAGGATCCGCGTCTCCGTGGTGCGGGGGCGTCCATTGCCGTTACCTTTTTTAGTTACAGCCGATGAAGCAATAGCCATTGCCTCAAGAGAAAAGCTCATAGATGCGGTCCAAGAGGCCACACGAATGATGCGGGACTTCTTGGTCGAACACACGAGTCTCAACGCTAGCGAGGCACTCATGTTGCTTTCCCTACGAGGGTCCGCAGGGATCAGTCAGGTTGTGGACCCACAGCACACTGCACGAATGGAAGTTCCTCGCAGCCTGTTTTCCGCATACAACATCGCTAACGTAATCGAGGTGTGAATGGTACCCAGCTCTTAGAACGCTGCGCGCGACTGGCTGCACAACTTCAACGACAGGTCTCGCTTCATTAATACTGTCTAGGCCTGCCGCGCAAGCTCATCACCACCGATAGGGAGAAGTACAATGGCGGGTAAAGAATCTCTCGAAAAGTTCGGATATAAACAAGAGCTCAAAAGAAGTCTGACGTTCACAGACATCTTAATCTATGGCCTGATCTTCATGGTGCCCATCGCACCATTTGGAGTGTACGGCGTAGTGATGCAGGAGTCCAACGGCATGCCGGCGCTGGCCTATCTCATCGGTATGTTCGGCATGATCTTCACTGCTCTGAGCTACGCACGGATGTCTGAACAATTTCCACTTGCCGGGTCTGTATATTCTTATGTTGGACGAGGGCTGAACAAATACGTCGGCTTCGTTGCTGGTTGGCTCATGCTCCTGGATTACCTTCTGGTGCCAACCCTGATGTACGTCGTCAGTGCGGCTGCTTTATCAAGCATCATCCCCGGGGTCCCAGCGTGGATCTGGATTATTGTCTTCGTCATTATCAACACTGCAATCAATTACTTCGGGATCGAGATGACGGCTAGGAGCAACAAGATTTTTATCGTGTTTGAATCAGCCGTGCTATTACTATTTCTTGTCATCGGCATTATTGCCATAGCCAACGGAACAAATGGTGCGGCCTTTTCGATGGATCCGCTCTTCAATCCTGATAATTTCAGCTTTAGTTTGGTGTTAGGCGCAACCTCAATCGCCGTGTTAAGCTTTCTTGGCTTCGATGCGATTTCAACACTTTCTGAGGAGTCGAAAGGCGGCCCCAAAACGATAGGTCGTGGTATGGTCTTTTCGCTGTTGATCGTCGGGGTCTTGTTTATTGTTCAAACGTGGGTCGCTGCCCTCATCGTTCCAGATTTTCAAGGCTTCGAGGATTTAGATAGCGCCTTTTACGAAACCGCAGCGGTCGCAGGAGGACCATGGTTAGGTGTGACAACCGCTATTGCGACTGTGCTGGCCTGGGGTATCGCTGACGCACTGGTCGCACAGGCGGCAATTTCGCGTTTACTATTCAGTATGGGCCGTGACCGAGTCTTGCCGCATTTTCTAGCGCGAGTCCATCATAAATATAAAACCCCATACGCCAGTACATTTCTTGTCGCCGGTATATCCATCGTGCTGGGCTTCGTATTCTTGGGCGAAATAGGCCCCTTAACCTCGCTCGTAAACTTTGGAGCACTGACAGCGTTCCTGTTGCTGCACATCAGCGTTGTTAATCACTTCATCATCAAGTCGCACAGTCGCGACTTGTGGAACTTCCTCACCCTGCCGGTAATCGGGTTCGTCATACTGCTATTCGTATGGATCAATTTCGATACTGCCACGATGATTATGGGATTCTCCTGGTTGGCCATCGGCGTGGCAATCACGATATATAACGGTGTGAGAGGAAAGACCGTTTCCTTTGGACGAATTGATTCTAACGCTGACAAAGGTATGTAGCCGCGTCTGCCTATCCAAACATAACGTCGTTCGAAGGGGCGCCGTCCGAGGTTCGTATTGCGCGGGTAGTTCCCTGTTTTGGGCGGCCGCCACAACTTGCCGAAGGAAGCGAGGCTTGTGCTGGCCCGACACCTTCTCGGGGGAACCTACCACCTGAGACTTCAAGATCCCCGATTCGGCACCCCGAACTAACGCTTCCCGGAGTGCTCACCCATATGGGTCTGACCGTACACCCGGTTCTATACCTCAGGCATTCTTAGCATTGGGAGCCCGGCAGCGATGTAGTCTTCGTGTTCAAGGACGGGTGGCTACAGTTCGGAGACGGCGATCCCTTCGTCCCAGCCGTTGAAACCATCGATGGTGACCGAGCCGCTTTGGGTCTCACCATCACCTGGAGGGGCGGTGTCCTCTGGGTCATAGTCGTCAATACATCCGGTCAGAGCTAGGCCGGCAACAGAGAGGATCGCGGCCGTTTTATAGAATCGAGCTGAGATTTTCACGGTGTCTCCTAAGCATCGACTGGAGTGGATACGCTGGTGCCGGTAGCTTCGAGCTGGGTGGTGGAATCCAGCGACTGTCAGCAAGTTGAAGGACCGGCCTCTGGGTCAGACCATCAACACATTCTTGGTTTGCTGCTATTCCTTAATGATTGAACGGTAATCATCGACATCCTGTTTCTCATTAAATAGCACGGACTCTCACGAGTACAGCAGCTCCGAGCCAACTTCAAAGTTTTCCAACCAACAACTTTGACGCGAATGCCTGCAAGACCGCCCGCTGACTCTAGGCTCCACACCGACCGCAGCAGCCAAATGCACGAACAGTAGGTTGGTCTGCAGTTCTTGCTGCTTGAAAGACATCACTGAAGGACTCGCCATGACTGTGAACTGCGCACTGCATTTGCGGCGTCGTGATGTAGTCGTGTAAATGATCCTGTCTGGTCATCAGTAACCTGGCCAATCTCTTTGACCGCATGCAAAATTTTGTATAACGAAATGCACTGCAGCTCACGAGACACCACTCTCCTGGGATAGCGTCTCTCCAGCACTGCGCGAGTGTGCAGATGAACACCGCGCCGATATTTTTTCTGCGCCATAGCATAGCTGGTGCCTAGGATGCTGTCATGATGCGATTCTTCTTTTTGACGGTATTTATCCTGTTGGCTATAGCAGCGATTATAGCTGCATCATTTGGGCTGATCGGATGGCTGGTCCTTGCAGCTCTCATAGTAGTCCTCGTCGCCCTGGCCCTCTTTGACCTGTTCCAAACCAAACATTCGATCTTACGAAACTATCCGGTGCTCGGACGCATGCGGTACTTACTCGAATCGATTCGCCCAGAAATCCAGCAGTATTTTATTGAGCGCAATACCGATGGTCGCCCCTTTGACCGTGACATTCGAGCACTGATTTACGCTCGAGCAAAAGGCATGGATAGTCATACATCGTTTGGGACCGAACTCGATGTCAGTGCTCAAGGCTATGAGTTCCTGTTGCACTCCAGTATGCCGCTGCCTCCTCCAGAAGACCCACACCGGGTACGGATCGGCGGGCCGGACTGCCAACAACCCTATGACATGTCATTGATGAATATTTCCTCGATGAGCTTCGGTGCATTATCAAAAAATGCGGTATTAGCAATGAATAAAGGTGCAGCTCTGGGGGGATTCGCTCAAGAAACAGGAGAAGGTGGCCTGACCAAGTACCATCTCGCCTACGGCGCAGATGTGATCTGGGAAATCGGATCAGGCTACTTTGGCTGCCGAGATGAGCGCGGAAATTTTGCCCCAGATGTCTTTGAGACCAAAGCAGCTACTGAACAAGTCAAAGCGATTACCCTTAAACTCAGCCAAGGTGCCAAACCAGGCCTGGGTGGGGTCCTTCCAGTAGAGAAGATTACTCCCGAGATTGCTGAAGCACGGGGAGTACCGGAAGACCAAGACTGTATCTCACCTGCATCACATTCAGCATTCCGCACCCCTCGCGAGCTAATGCAATTTGTCGCCAGGCTTCGTCACCTGGCCCGCGGTAAACCTATCGGCTACAAACTGTGTGTCGGCTCTAGTGTCGATGTACTAGCAATGTGCAAAGCGATGTTAGAAACCGGTATCAGTCCCGACTACATCATCATTGATGGCGCCGAAGGCGGAACCGGAGCAGCCCCATTAGAGTACCAAGACCATATCGGTCTGCCACTGACCGAAGGACTCAGAATCGTCCATAACGCGCTGGTGGGCACCGGTCTGCGAGGTCACATCCGATTAGGTGCTGCCGGCAAAATAGCTACCGGCAATGACATCATCAAGCGACTGATCCAAGGAGCTGACTTCGTGATGAGTGCCCGAGCGATGATGATGGCCACCGGATGTATTCAAACGCAAATCTGTCATACCAACCGCTGTCCCGTAGGAGTCACCACTCAAAACCCACGCCTGATGCGGGCGATCAACGTGGAAGATAAAGGAAACCGCGTCCACAACTACCACAAACTCACCGTAGCGGAAGCCGGTCAATTCATGGCATCGATGGGCGTGTCACATCTTGAACAACTCACCCCGCAGATGCTCCACCGCCGAGTCGATGAGCTCTCAACACGCAGTTATGCAGAACTGTTTCCCGAGTTGAAATCTCACCAACTCCTGGAAGATCCCCCAGCTGACTGGGCCGAAGATTGGAGCACCGCAGACCCTGATCATTTCGGCATCCTGGTAACCACCCCTAAGAGCACACCTCCCACACCCATCAACCAACCACGAGGTGCTGACAACCGCCCGATTCGAAAAGACGTCAAAACGCCCCGCGGCCGGGTGACAAAACCCATCCAATCTTCTGGAAACCGCCCAGAAGCCCAGCCACACCACACCACAAGAGATCAGCACTAGGTGGGCACTATATCACTTTCATGGTCGAAGGACAGTTCACTTCCGGCCTGGCCGTAAAACACGAGCCATCTTTGCCAGTTGACATAGCGAGAACTATCCTCACGGAGCGGCAATGCGTGATGTAGCGCTTCGATAAGCCCGCCTGAGGCTCAAACGGAGACCCTCTTAATCGATGAGGAGGTTCCTCTATGGTTACAGCTGAAGATTGGGGCACTACTGTGACCAATGGCTGTGACCTGACGGGGTTATTGAGGCATGACTCAGCATAGTGTCGCTGGGACCGACGATGGCGCTGAGCCATCATGGTTCGATGGATTCTGGAGAAGAAAGCTCGGAAGGACGTGTTTTTGCCAAGGCCAGCGACCACTGATCTCGAGCTCTAACGACCAACTCAGAAATGTTCGAATAACAAACGATGATGGCCAAGAGGGCCACACTTTGTAGCGAGAGCGTCACCGCCACCGTGCGAATAATGTCGGCGGCAACGAGAAGCTCCAGGCCGAGCAGGATAGACCGGCCAAGAAACCGTCTAAAATGTCGGTACACATCTGCCTGGCGTTGCATCAATCGCCACCCGGCAATCACGATGCCCAGGAGTGCACCCAGGACGATCACTGCGACACCGAGAGCTCCCACCGCGAGTACCACGTATTCTGTGATCTGTTGAAATCCCATACCGCACCTGGTCATCCGGAGACAAGCGGCGGCAGACATAGGCCACAATGAACCCTGCAGTGGTTCTCACCTACCACCACGCTAGTGCTGTACAGCCTAGGAGGTGAAGGCCCAGAAGAACATAGCAAAATCAGGACCACACAAAGCCTGCTCCCACACAGTCAACGGCCAGCTAGTGCTGTTAGAGCGTGCGCGTGGCCGAGCCCTGGTGATGCTGGAGGCGCAGGAGGTGGGTGATGAAAACCTGTGGGAACCGATCCCCGGTGGGCTTCGGCTCGCAGGGGTATCGGCATCCTCGTGATCGCAGGATCCGTATTTTAGTAGTGCGCGATAGCCCTACTGGTCCGGCATTTCAGGATTCAGTAGACGACTAGCCTCCTGTGAGAGATACCATTGAGCAAAACATGGTGTCCGTAGTGTCCCCCGCTGCAATTGCTAGAAGGAAGGGAAGTATGCGACTATTTGATCCACGTGCTCGTCAGGTCACCCCTGCACAGGCTAAACGCTATGCGCTGTTTGAGGTATTACACACTGCGGTGGATTTCAGCGCTGCCATATTTTTCGTCCTTGGTAGTGTGTTATTCTTTTTCAGCTCAACAGAAACCGCGGCGATCATCTGTTTTGTTATCGGCTCGTTGTTCTTTGCTGCCAAGCCGTCGATCCGCTTGGCCCGAGAACTGTGGCTGGTTAAAGCACATAAGACTCAGCGTCTGGCTGATCACGCCCCCGAAAGCCCCGGAGATTTATACGTGACCGAGGATGACTCGTCCTCGCCGGGCGAGGACTAAACAGTCCGATCAGCCTTCTTGGCAAACACCAGCCGTCATAGACCCCTCGTTCTGACGGTCTCACGTGTTTGAACACAGCGGCGATGACCACAACCCCATCGGGAACCACCCCATTTCGTGGTGGCAATGCTCAAGCGGTGTGCGTCTGTGGCAGAGGCCGTGGGGTTGCCTGTTGCCTCATTGCAATACCTCCGGGAAAGAAACATCGTTGCCTCAGATGATTTCCTCCGAGGAGGTGGCTACGTTGCCTCAACTTGAAACCTCCGCTGGAGTTGCATCGTTGCCTCAGAAGTCGGCCTCCGCGAGGTAGCGTGGGGTGTTAGGCAGTCGCAATCTGGGGTCGTGTTTTTCCGGTTTTCTTTGCCAGGGACAGTGTTTCGAGTTGACCGGTCATGGCCAGGATGGTGCGTTGTAGGGTGGCGAGTTTGATGCGTTTGAAGGCGGCATTCATGGTGATGATCGGGCGTTTGCGCATGTTCGGGTGAGCGATGGCGCGTTGGTGCGGGCTGGCCGGCTGGTCGTGTTTCTTGGTGACTTTGGCGCCGTGGCGTTGCGCTGCATAATCGGGTGTCAATGGCGACTGTCAAAACTAGTGCATCGCACCGTCCGCCGGTCAGAATAGCGGAAAAGTAACGGGGTGGGGGGGGGCGGAGAGACAATGGTGAGCAGCACGCGGAGGGTGAGGG
>ERZ1032895.20-NODE-20-length-54486-cov-11.709008_pt1 | contig 54486 bp, 49 predicted proteins | sample MGYA00516687_ERZ1032895 | MGnify/ENA primary metagenome ERZ1032895 (study PRJEB33719, sample SAMN04261600) | wastewater metagenome | biome: rural village; feature: latrine urine exit; material: soil | place: El Salvador | collected 2013-01-14 ... | reverse complement strand
GGAAACGGTTGTGCTGTTCCGTTTCATCCGTGACTTCGCCGCGGCCGGCAACGCGGTAATCTTCATTTCCCACAAACTGGACGAAGTCATGGAAATCTGTGACCGAATGAGTGTGATGCGTGACGGGCGCATGACGGTGACGGAGCTCGCCGAACGTGTCGGGCTGTCGAAATCGCCCTGTCAGGTGCGGCTGCAAAGGCTGATCGCCAATGGCACCATCCACGGTTTTCGTGCCGCAGTGGACCCGGCGGCCTTGGACCGCGAGCATGTGGCCTTTGTCGAAGTGCGGCTGAAGGACACGACCGAGGCCGCCTTGCAGGCCTTCAACAGCCGCGTCCGGCAGGTGCCGGAAATCGAGCAATGCCACATGATCGCCGGGGCGTTTGATTATCTGCTGAAGGTGCGCACCACCGATATCGTCGAATATCGCACGGTGCTGGGCGAGGTGATCTCGACCCTGCCGCATGTGGAAAGCACCTCGACCCATGTCAGCATGGAGGCGGTGAAGGACGTGCTGGTCTGATCGCGCCCGCGGCAGATCGTCCCGGCCGGCGGGATCCGCGCGGCGGGGCTTGCAAGCCGGCGGTCTTGTCGCGATCCTTGATCCTTCCGACCGGATGCCGGGGCAGGGCAGTGGGCAGGGCGGTGCAACAGGGGAATGGAATGCAGCATATCTGGGAGGCGCTGGCGGATCATCACGCCCGGCATGCGAATCGGCGCATCGAGGCGCTGTTCGATGACCCCGAACGGGTGGGCCGGTTCAGCCTGTCGGCCTGCGGCCTGCTGCTGGACCTGTCGCGCACCGGGATCGACCCGGAGGCGATGCGGCTGCTGGTCTCGCTCGTCGCTGCTGCCGGGCTGGAGGCGCGCCGCGAGGCGATGTTTTCCGGCGCGGTGATCAACCCCAGCGAAGGCCGCGCCGTCCTGCACACCGCGCTGCGCAGCGAGGCCGGGGATATCCGCGTCGGCGGTGAAAACATCATGCCCGGCATCAGCACCACCCTGCGCCGGATGCGCAATTTCGCCACCGCCCTGCGCAAGGGGGATTACTGGGTGTCCGGCAATCCGGTGCGCGATGTGGTCAATATCGGCATGGGCGGTTCCGATCTGGGGCCGGCAATGGCGGTGCGTGCGCTGCGCCCCTGGGCGGACGGGCCGCGGGTGCATTTCGTGTCGAATGGCGACGGGGCCGATCTGCGGGACCGGCTGGCCGGGATCGACCCGGCGGGGGTGTTGTTCATCATCGCGTCGAAATCCTTTGCCACTGCGGAAACCATGGCCAATGCCCGCGCGGCGCGGGAATGGTTGCAAGGCCGGGTGGCCGAGCCGGCACGGCATTTCGCGGCGGTGTCCTCGGCGCTTGATCGCACGGCGGCATTCGGCATCCTGGATGAGCGCGTCTTCGGCTTCGAGGACTGGGTCGGCGGGCGGTTTTCGGTCTGGGGGCCGGTGGGGCTGGCGCTGATGATCGCCCTGCTCGGCTTTCTCGGCGGGCTGGTGATGTCGGCGATCAAGCGCGACCGGGGCATCAAGGACTGGGGACACCTGATCGAGGGCCACGGCGGCTTCATCGACCGGCTCGACTCGGTGGTGTTCTCGGCACCGATTTTCTTTCACGTGGTGCGCTACTTCTGGTCGGTGGTATGAAATGACAACGAGCAATGATCGACGCCCGCTGGCCAGTCGCGATAGCGGCTGGGCTCAGACCATCGCACGGCGCCTGGCGGCCACGTCGCTGACGCCGGACCGGGTCTCTCAGTTGAGCATGCTGGCAGCGGCCTTCGCCGGCGGCGGCTATCTGCTGGCCGGCCATAGTGAGGGCTGGCCGCGCGGGCTGTGGCTGGTGCTGGCGGTGCTGGGCTGTCAGGGGCGGCTGCTGTGCAATCTGTTCGATGGGATGCTGGCCATCGAGTCCGGCAAGGCGTCCGCCGAGGGCGCGTTCTGGAACGAGGTGCCGGACCGCGTCTCGGACACGCTGATCCTGGTGGCCGTGGGCTACGCCATCGGCGAGCCGGCGCTGGGCTGGGCCGCCACCGCCATGGCCATTCTGACCGCCTATGTGCGCGCCTTTGGCCAATCCTGCGGCCAGGCCGCCGACTTCGTCGGCCCCATGGCCAAGCCGCACCGCATGGCGCTGCTGACCGGCGCGACCCTGCTGAGCCTGTTGGCACCGCTATGGGATGGACGCGACGAGCTGCTGCTGGCCGCGCTATGGCTGATCGCCATCGGCAGTCTGGTCACCGCCTGGCGCCGTGGCCGGCGACTGCGGTTGGCCATGGCCGGGGGTGGCAATAGCCAGCAATAGCGCGCGGTGAAGCCACAACCCCGGCGCCGCCAGGCGCCCAGATGCACCCGCAATATCAGCGCCATTGTCGGGAGGCCTTGCGGCCTCCATCGCCCAATGAATTGGCCTCCTACGAAAATCTGATCTGTGCCACCGTCCTCTGTAGGAGGGCAGCTCCGCTGCGCGACCGGCGCCGTCAGGCGCCCGGGGTTGTTGCGCTGGATAGCTTACACTCTGCGCAGGATGGTGCCCTGGTCGCCGACGGCGTAGACCGTGCCGCTGCGGGTGGCGATCACGGAGCGCAGGCCGAGTTCGGTGCCGGTGGTTTCCGTCAGCCACTGGCCGTTGTCCAGGTGCAGGGCACGGCCGTGGGTGCCCACGGCGTAGACGCCGGCGGCGGCCGAGCCGGAGATCGACAGCAGGTCGTCGCGCACGCGGATGGGCATCAGCTGCCAGCGCTGGCCGTTGAAGTGGGCCAGGGTGCCGGACAGGCCGACAGTATAGATGTTGTCCAGGGCATCGCCCCACACGCCGTAGAGGAAGTTTTCGGTGCCGGCGCTGAAATCGGTCCATTCGCGGCCGTTGTAGCGCAGCACCAGGCCGAAGTCGCCCACCGCCAGCAGGTGCTCGTCGTCCATGCCCCACAGATGATAGAGCGCCGACTGGGTGCCGCTGGGCATCCGTTTCCAGCCCAGGCCGTCGAAGTGCAGCACCAGCCCTTCGTCGCCCACGGCGAAGATCGAGTCGGGGCGGGTGCCCCACATGGACAGGATGGTGAGATCCAGGTGCAGGTCGAAGTGCAGCTGCCAGGCGCTGCCGTCGAAGCGGTAGATCCGGCCGAGCTGGCCAGCGGCGTAGAGTCCGCCTTCACCGGCATCCCAGACGCAGTGCAGGTTGAGCTCGCTGGGGGCGGGCAGCGCCTGCCAGGTATCGCCGTCGAGGCGCAGCACGGTGCCGGCTTCGCCGCAGGCATAGCAGACGCCCTGGGGTGTTTCCCACAGATTCCACAGCTGACGGTCGGTGGGCGAGGCCATGGCTTGCCAGCGGCTCTGGTCGACGGTGCTGGCCGCCGCCGGGGCCAGGGCGTCGATGAAGTCGGGAGCCGCAGTCATGATGGTGCCGAAGTCGCCGACCACCAGTGCCTCGCCGGTGGAAAGCGGCACGATGTCCATCAGGTCGTGATGGCAGTTGCTCTCCAACTGGTGGAGACGCGCCTTGCCGTCCTGGCCTTGCGACGCCTGTGGGAGAAAGTTGCGCAGATAGAAGAGATGCCCCCGGTCGCCGACGATCAGCACGCCCTGCTTGTAGGCCTTGAGCGAGCGCAGCCGCGGCATCGGCGTTTCGATGTCGATGGGCTCGAAATGACCGTTGTGATAGCTCACCAGTTCGCCGCGAAAGCCGCCTTGATCGACGAAGTAGCGCCCGCCGCCGAGCAGCAGCGAGTCGTCGTCGAGCACCAGCAGGGCCTGGAAGCCGGAACTCAGCGGACAGTCGAGCTGCTCCCAGCCGCCGTCGGGATGGCGGCGGATCACGGTGCCCTCGCCGCCGGCGGCGAAGACGCTGCCGTTGGGAGTGCAGGCCACGGCGCGCAGGTTGATGCGGGTCGGGCTCTGTTCCTGATGCCAGTCGCTGCCGTCGTAGTGAAGGATGACGCCGTCATCGCCCACCGCCCAGGCCTGGCCCTTGGCGTTGCCGTCGATGGCAAACAGCGGGGTGTTTTCGACGCAGGCGGTGAAGCGCTGGCTGTCGGGGTCGACCACGCCGCCGCGCAGTTGCTGCCAGCGGCTGCCGTCGAAGTGCAGTACGCAGCCCATCCAGCCCACCGCGAACAGATTGTCGCGAGACAGCCCCCAGATGCCGTGCAGCGGCAGATTGGTAGGCACCTCCATTCGCTGCCATAGCCGCTCCTGATTATCAGAGTGGCCGTCGGCTCTGCGATCGAGATTACTATCAAAGTGCAGCACCATGGCTTCATCGCCGACCACGAACACCTCGCCGTCGCCGGCCCAGCCGGACCACAGCACGTCGCCGTCGCCGGCGCTGACCTCGGGCACGCGGTGCCAGGGCGCGCGCTGGGGGGCATCGGGATTGGCGCTGTCGAGCAGCTGGCGGAAGAAACGGCGGCGATCCGCGTTGGCGGTCTGGGTCATTGCATACATCCTGGGAAAAGGGGCGCGGCGGTGTTCACCGCCGCAGCAGATCGGCTAGCTGGTCGCGCAGCGCTTCACGTTGTTCTTCAGGCACATCGGCCAGGGCGGCATCAATCTCGCTGCCGGCCTCGTCGACCAGCGCGCTGAGCGAGTGCGCGGCGGCTTCGGCAAACAGCGCCTTGGCGTGTGCGACACAGGCGTCTATCGCGGGAGCAAAGGCGAGTGCTTCAGGGCTGTCCGGGGCGTCGATGACGATCGGGCGTCCGGCGTCGGAGCCGCTGGCCAGCGCCGGAGACAGCGGAATCTGGGCCAACGATTCGACGTCGTGCTCGGCCAGCGCCGCGGCGAGATGCCCGCGCGGAAAGAGGTGGAATTCGCCGCTGCAATGGGGGCAGGTCACGCCGGACATGTTCTCGACCACACCGAGCAGCGGCAGGCTGCGTTCCTGGCAGAAGCGCACCGCCTTGAGGCTGTCCATCAGCGCCACTTCCTGAGGCGTGGTGGCGAGCAGGGCGGCGACATCCTGCCCTTCCAGCATGTCGGCCAGGGTAATCAGCTCGTTGCCGGTGCCCGGGGGCATGTCCACCACCAGGAAGTCCAGCGCTCCCCAGTCGAAGGAGCCGATCAGGTGGTGCATGAAGTCGTGCTTGTAGGCGTCGCGCCACACGATGGGCGTGTCGTCACTCTCCATCATGAAGGCCAGCGAGCCGACCTTGATCGGGTGCTCGATACTCTCGGCCTGAAAGTTCTGGGTGGTCAGGCCGTATCCGCCGAGCCGGATGCGCTCGCCGACGAAGCCGAAGAAGCGGCTCTGGTTGGGGCCGTGGATGTCGGCGTCGGCCACGCCTACCCGATAGCCGCGGGCGGCGAGTCCGGCGGCCAGGTTGGCCGAGACGGTGCTCTTGCCGACGCCGCCCTTGTTGGCCATGACCAGCAGGATCTGGCCGATCTGCCCCAGCCGCGACTCGATCAGCCGCTTCTCGTGCTTGGGCTTGTCGAGGCTGCAGGTGCTTTCCTCGGGGCAGAACTGGCAGGCGTGGCCCCGGCCACAGTCGGCCGGAGCCAGCGCCAGCGGATCACGACCGCCGGCGGGGAAGTGGGAAACCGACATCGTCGCTACCTCCTCAGCTCGGTGTATCAGTGTCGTCTGCGTCGTCGTCGGTGCTGGTATCCAGCAGGATCCAGGTGTGGGTCACGCGCTTGTTGCCGTCTCGCTCCGCGTCGTTACCCTGCCACACGGCAAAGCCCATCGGTATGCTTTCACGATCAAAATCCACATCATGCTCATTGCTTGTTTCAATTGGGCGCGACATTACCACATACCAATAGTTATCTTTCTCATGTTGCTGTGGCGCGTAAGCGCTTGATCCCGTCACTGTCTGGTTTTCCAGAAGTGTTGTGCTGCCAAATCCGCCGGCTGCCAAGTTCTCAACGCTATCCTGATCTGCACGCCAGTACCACATGTTAACCGGCTGATCTTCACCTGTACCCATCATGTATGATGTGTCAGGGCCTTTAAGGGCGAACTGCACGGCAACACCATCACGGTAACTATCGACGGTGGTATCGCGATTTTCAGAAGCGTCTTTCCAATGCAGGCGTATATAAAGGCGCTCATCGGTGCGGGCGATCTGGAATTTAATGTACTTGCCTCGTGAGGCACCCTCATCAAACCGTAAGGCAGCCGACTGATGCACTGGTGGGGCAGGCAGTAAATAGGTGCTGTAGGTTGGCAGACGATCCCAAATCAAATCATCGGGGTCATTTTGACTGCGCAAATAAGTAGACCCTGTGAAATGTGAAGCCTTGACTGTCTGGCCGGGTATTATCTCTTCGACATTAGGGTTCTTTTCTGACTGCTCAGCCCAAACATTTGCTGTTATCAGTGAGAGTGCAAGCGTTAAGGAGCCTGTTAAAAAATGACGCAAATTCATGGCATGATTCCTCAGTGATAAGGGCGTGCTCAGTCCCACATGGGCTGGACGGCTGCGTCTGATGAAGCCTTTTGTGAGGCAATGTGTGGATAAACACCGACCAATGCTTCTAAAGCGCGCTGCTGATTGCTTGCCCAGTCAGGCAATACCTCCAGTAAATGCGCCAAGTTCGGATCCAGACCATGCTGACTTTCTTTGGCATAGCCTGCACGTATCACTTGCAATAATGGCAGCAGGTAGCGCGCCAGGAAATCACGGTGCGCGCGGCGATACGGTGCAGCATCTTTTTCCTGCTCAAGTGCCTGTGTTTCGAGGTGACACAGCAATGCACAAAACTCGAGCATGGCGACCAGATGGTCAGGTTCATCTTGATGGCCTTCATCCTCAACCGCAGCTTTAAGGCCGAAGTGGCTATAGAACGCTTGCACATTGAGCAAGAAGGCGCCGGGCGTTTGCCCGCCAATCAGATTTTCGTGGGCACTTGCCACCAACGCGACACGGGGCTTGCCACGTCTGCCGTGTATGAAGGTGGACATGTAGCCCACTTGCAAGTCATCAAGGCTGTCACTCACTTCAAGTTCAGGCCAGGACGCATCGCCGAGTGACTGCAGGGCAGCGCTCAGCGCTGCCTGCAAACGACCCTCTTGTAGTGCTTCCAGGGTTTCCTCAAGCGGATACCCCATGGCTACAGCGGCCAAGCGGTAAATTGCTTCGCGGGCTTGAGCCCGCTCAGCTTCATTTTGGCGACTCGGCAAGTCTGCAGATACGCTCATACGTTAACCCCTGTCTCAGCTCAGCTTGAACATTTCGGCGTGCTTGAAGCCGATCAGGGTATCCATCAGCTCACTATCCTTGCCGTCGGCCTTGGCCTGGCGTTCTTCTGCCAGGGTATCCAGCACCTCGCCCACTCGCGGGCCGAACAGGCTTTCCAGATACGATAGCGGTATGCGGGATTCATCCAGCTGTTCGCCATTTTCACCGAATTTCGGCGGTGAGGTGGGCGGCACGTAGAACACGTTGGGCTGGGTGCCCCACTCGGCGTGCAGCGGCAGCGCTACTTTGTATTTTTCTACCAGCAGGTGGATCGGACCTTCCTCGTCGTCAAGATAGCCGATCCAGCGGATGCGACCGACGCACTGCTGAGCGCAGGCGGTAGGCAGCCCCTTCTCGATGCGCGGATAGCAGAAGATGCACTTCTCGGACTTGGAGATTTCCTCGTTGAAGTAGATCTTCTTGTAGGGACAGGCATTGACGCAGTAGCGATAGCCGCGGCAGCGCTCCTGATCGACCAGCACGATGCCGTCTTCCTGGCGCTTGTAGATGGCGTTGCGCGAGCAGGCCGCCAGGCAGGCCGGGTTGGTGCAGTGGTTGCACAGGCGCGGCAGGTAGAAGTAGTAGCTGTTGGGGTAGTCGCCCTCGCCTTCGTCCTCGTCCCAGTTGGCGCCCCAGGTCGGCTTCACATGGGGGCGCAGCCACGGGTCGGTGCCGGTCATCAGCGCCTCTTCGTAGTTGTACTCCCACGGAATACCGTAATCTTCCTGGCTGGGCTGACGCCCCAGGCGCAGGGCGCCGTCGGCGTCGAAGCCGCCGCCCATGTTCTGGTAATCGCGGGGATAACCCAGCCCCGGCTGAGTCTCCACGTTGTTCCAGTACATGAACTCGCGACCGTTGCGGTTGGTCCACATCAGTTTGCAGGCCGCGGAACAGGTGTGGCAGCCGATACACTTGTTCAGGTCCATCACCATGCTGAGTTGTCGTTTGACAGCCATGTGAATCTCCTCTTAAACGACGCGTGGATCGGCGATGTCTTCGGCCTTGGCCAGCTCGATGTCGTAGCTGGTTTCATGGATATGCTGGTTGGCGTTCCATTTGGCGTAGATGAACTTCAGGTGCCCCCAGCCGCCTGCCAGCTCCAGCGGTTGCAGGAACACGGCGTGGGACATGTTCATGTTTCTGCGCTTGATGTACTGATGCGGCTCCCAGCCGTGCTCCATCATGATCGAGTCTGCCGGAATGCTCGGATAGAACTTGGCCTGGGCAAAAAAGTCACCGTTGGCGTTGAATAGCCGCACCGTGTCACCGTCCTTGATGCCTTTTTGCTCGGCCAGCTGCGGGTTGATGTAGATGTTGGGTTCACCGCGCTGCAAGCGCAGCAGGTACTTGTTGCTGCGCCAGTTGGAGTGGATAGCCCAGCGGGAGTGCGGCGAGTAGAATTTCAACGGGTAGTTGGAGGCCTCTGGGCCGGCATAGTTGCGTGCTGTGGGTACCGTGGAGCCCAGTTTCTCGAACCACGGATGGTCACAGTAGAAGGTGATGCGACCGGTCAGGGTTTCATAGGGCTTCTTGCCATCGGTTTGCGCGGTGAACGGGTTATAACCCTCATCCGGCTTCAGCGGCTGGTTAAGACCGGCGTGCTCGTTCATCGTGATGAAACCTTTCTCGGCGGCTTCTTCCAGCGTGACGCCGCCGAATTCGGGTGAATCCTCGATGATATGCTTGAGCACGTCGTAATCGGTGTTGAGCGTGCCCTGCCGAGTGAAATCATCGTGAATGGTGTGCAGGTCACGGGTGACGTCACCATCCTGGATCGGGCCGATACCCCGGGCAACGGCGCGCTCCTGAATCTTCCTGGTCAGCAGCGCCATGATGTCCCAGTCGGGCTTGGATTCGCCCACCGGCTCCACTGAGCGTGTAAAGACGTTGGCAAAGCGATGGTAGCCCTGGGTGCGGATATCCCAGGCTTCGTAATGGCTGGCCGCGGGCAGAATGTAGTCAGCCCACTCGGCGGTGGAGTCCATGCGCACGTTGATGTTCACATACAGCTCTTCCGCCTGGCGCAGGTGCTCTTCGCGGTATTTTTCCGACATCTTGTTACGGCGGAAGGTGTTGTCCGCGATGGAGATCATGCCCTTGATTTCACCGTGGTAGGGCATCCAGCCTTTGTCCATCGACTCGTTCATCATCGCTTCCATCTCATCGAGATCGAAACCGACGCGCTCCTTGAGCTTGGCGTTATCGTAGTGCTTGCGGGCGCCTTCCATCATGCCGCCGCGCAGGAACTCACCCAGGCCACCGGGCTCCAGGCGAGCTGATTTCTTGCCTTCAAAGCCGGCCAGCTCCGACCAGCGCGGGTGGTTCCACACCACCCAGGAGGTGTCGAGGCCGCCGGTACGGCCACCGTGACCGGTCAGCGCCAGCGTCAGCGCATAGCCCCAGCAGGTGTACAGGCAGTTGGAGTAGCTTGAGGTGATGTAGCCCAGCATGATGATGGCTTTTCTGGACTTCGCCAGCAGGCGCGCTTCCTGGCGCACAATGTCCGGGTGGATGCCGGTGATTTCGTGGGTCTCTTCCGGCGGAAACTTGGCCGCCTCGAGCTTGACCTTCTCGAACGCCGTGGTGACGCCAATGCCTTCGACCTCGAACTCGCCCTCGATGGCCGGATCGACACTGCCCAGCTCAAGGGTCTTTTCTTCATCACCCATGGAGCCTTTGGCTTTTACCGCCTGGCCGCTGTTCAGGTCCCAGTGGTAGAACACCTCGTCGGAGCCGCCCTCTACGAGATCCGCTTCGCGCAGCAGCTTGCCGTTGTCGATGCGTACCAGCATCGGCAGGTCGGTCTGCTCCTTCATGAACTCAGGCTTGAAGAGATTCTCTTCAATAATCACGTTCACAAACGACATGGCCAGGAAGGGGTCGGTCCCCTGCTTGATAGGCATCCACAAGTCGGTGTGGATGGAGCTGGGGTTGTAGTCCGGTGCGGTACTGGTGATGCGCGCGCCGTTGTACTTGGCTTCCCAGATGTAGTGTGCGTCGGGGATGCGGGTGGCGTTGGGGTTGATCATGCCGAGCATGATGTAGTCGGCATCGAACCAGGCGTCCGAGGTGAAGCTCTCCAGCGGGTTGCCGTAGGCCAGATGGGCGCCGGTCAACAGATCGCCCACCACGGTGAAGCCGTCGAGCTGAATACCGCCAACCAGGGCGGCAAAGCGGGCGGGCCCGGACTGGCGAACCATGGTCTGGTTGCCGGAGCCCTGGTGAGTCTTGAGTTTGCCGGGGCCATGCTTCTCGAAGATATCGATGATCTTGTCGGCGATCTCCTCGGTGGCCTGGTTCCAGGTGATACGCTGCCACTTGCCTTCGCCGCGCTCGCCGGCACGCTTCAACGGGTAGCGCAGGCGGTCGGCCTCGTACATCGACGTGGAGTGGATGGCGCCTTTCTGGCAGCCACGGGGATTGGCATCGGGGATGTTCGCATGTATCTGAGGGTATTTGGCGATCTGTTCTTCGCGAACGACGATGCCGTCCTTCACGTAGATGTCCCAGCCGCAGTTACCCATGCAGTTGATGCAGTGGGCGGCGTGACCCACGCTGTCCCATGCCCACTCGTTGCGATACAGGTCTTCCCAGCTGCGGTAGGGATACTCGCTGGCCAGGGTGTCGTTGATTGGTTCGAGCCGGTTGAGTGCCCAGACGTTGCCGCTGAGCATGGCTCCGGTGCCGGTCAGTCCCAATCCTTTCAGGAAGTCGCGGCGCTTTAGCTTCCACATCCCCATGGTGTTCTCCTCATCAACAGCTGCCGTCAGCGAGCCGAGCCGTACCGCCGGCGCTGATCTGACCTGGTTGTCACGCTTCGGTATCGTGCATGCTTGTCATGCATTGGCCGCCCACAGAGGCATGACTTGCATAAGTGTTTTGGTGTGGCCTTGCCAACAGACTCTGGTGGACAGTGACCTTTCTTTTTGCATCAATGTGCATGGTCTTTTACTGATATTTTTTTATCGAATGAAGCAGGTGAAGAAGCAGGTGAAGATGAACGAAGTGGACCAGCCAAGCAGTGAAAATAGATGAAACAGATCGCTTGACTGCTCGATCAGGTGACACCAGCCTCCCGATTTCGGTATACGTTCAGTGCGTATTTAGGACACAATTCGAGGATAGCACCGCCGGAAACTTCCTCGCTACTGCTAGGTATAGACCACAAAAGATATTGGTGCGCTACTTGATATGAGTCAACTCCACGTACCTTGGCCGGTTTGGTGCAGCTTGTCCCTTAGGGGAAACTACATTTAATGTCAGCTCAGGGTGGCCGGACAGCCGTTGGCCCAGGAGGAGAATGAAGATGAGAATTATTCAGGTAACAGGACTGACGATAGCCGTGGTGATGGGTGGTATCGCGCTCTCCAGCACTGCGGCTGCAGACGGTGATGCCGAAGCGGGTGCGGGCAAGATTGCGGTCTGTGCGGCCTGCCACGGCAATGATGGCGTGGCCACCGCCGATATCTACCCCAACCTGGCCGGTCAGTCGGCCGACTACCTGGAAAGCTCGATGAAGGCCTACCGTGAAGGCCAGCGCAAGGGCGGGATGTCGGCGGTAATGACGCCCCAGGCGACCAACCTGACGGATGAGGATATTGCTGATATCGCGGCATATTACAGCCAGCAATAAGCTGCGATGATGCGTGATGGCAGCTAGTCAATGGCGGCAAGATATAGTCGTTGCATCTGCCACTTTCCGCCGTCGCCACTGCGCGGCGGATTCGCGATACGCACCTGCCATCCGCACTCAGCCGTTGCCGCTGTGCGGCGGCTTGCGCTGTGCTCCTCGTGTGGGGCATCTCTCCTGCGCTGTTCATCGAGCAGCGCCTGCCCTGGCAGCCTGATATCATGTCGATTTTACAGGTCGGGCGGTTTGCTGTTCAGACCCGCTATCTAGATAGAGGCCCCCGCCGGGAGCCATGCAACTGCTATAGGAGTTTTTCATGAGCGATACGCCCAACGATCCACGCCGCCGTCACTCCGCCTCGGTGGTGGATGGCCCCGGCAAGTCCGCCGGTCGCGCGATGCTGCGCGCGGTAGGGTTTACCGACGAGGATTTCCTGAAACCCCAGGTGGGAATCGCTTCGACCTGGAGCATGGTCACACCCTGCAACAGCCATATCGGTGAGCTGGCCGAGCACGCCCGGGACGGTGCCGATGAGGCCGGCGGCAAGGGCGTGATCTTCAACACCATCACCATCTCCGATGGCATTGCCAACGGCACCGAGGGCATGAAGTACTCGCTGGTCTCGCGCGAGGTGATTGCCGACTCCATCGAGACCGTGGCCGGCTGCGAGGGCTTCGATGGCCTGGTGGCCATCGGCGGCTGCGACAAGAACATGCCGGGCTGCCTGATGGGCCTGGCGCGCCTGGATCGTCCGAGCGTCTTTGTTTATGGCGGCACCATTTTGCCGGGCAAGGGCCACACCGACATCGTCTCGGTGTTCGAGGCCATGGGCGCCCACTCGCGGGGCGATATCGACCTGATCGAACTCAAGCAGATCGAGGAAACGGCGATTCCCGGCCCCGGCTCCTGCGGCGGCATGTACACCGCCAACACCATGGCCTCGGCCATCGAGGCGCTGGGCATGAGTCTGCCGGGCAGCTCGGCACAGAACGCCGTCTCCAACGAGAAGAGCGACGACTGCCGCCGCGCCGGCGAAGCGGTGCTTGAGCTGCTGGAGAAAGACATCAAGCCCTCCGACATCATGACCCGTGAGGCTTTCGAGAACGCCATTACCGTGATCATTGCCTTGGGCGGCTCGACCAACGCGGTGCTGCACCTGATCGCCATGGCGCGCACCCTGGATATACCGCTGTCGCTGGATGACTTCACCGAGATCGGCAAGCGCGTGCCGATGCTCGCCGACCTGCGCCCCAGCGGCCACTACATGATGAGCGAGTTGGTGGCGATCGGCGGCATTCAGCCGCTGATGAAGGTGCTGCTGGAAGCCGGCATGCTGCACGGCGACTGCCTGACGGTCACCGGCAAGACCCTGGCCGAGAACCTGGCCGAGGTGACGCACTACCCGGACGACCAGGAGATCATCGCGCCGCTGTCGGCACCGATCAAGGCCGAGAGCCACCTGCGGATTCTTTACGGCAACCTGGCGCCGGAAGGTGCGGTGGCCAAGATCACCGGCAAGGAAGGCACGCACTTCCGCGGCACCGCGCGGGTGTTCAACTCCGAAGAACAGGCCCAGGCGGGCATCAACGACGGCACCGTGGTGGCCGGCGACGTGGTGGTGATTCGCTATGAAGGCCCCAAGGGCGGGCCCGGCATGCGCGAAATGCTCACCCCGACCTCGGCCATCATGGGCCGCGGGCTGGGCAACGACGTGGCGCTGATCACCGACGGGCGCTTCTCCGGCGGCAGCCACGGCTTCGTGGTTGGCCATGTGACTCCCGAGGCCTTTGACGGTGGCCCGCTGGCGCTGGTGGAGGACGGCGACGTCATTACCATCGACGCCGAAGCCAACAGCATCGACGTGGCCATCGGCGGCGAAGAGCTTGAGCGCCGCCATGCCGCCTGGCAAAAGCCCGCACCGCGCTATACCCGCGGCGTGCTGGCCAAGTATGCACGGCTGGTCAGCTCCGCCAGCGAAGGCGCGGTGACCGACCAGGATGTGTAAACCGTTCCAACACTAGCGATACGCTGGATGAACACCCTCGTCGTGAGATGAGCTGCACCCTGAACGTTGGACGCCCAAGCCAACCTTCAGGGTGTTTTTATGAGGACAAGATACAGTAAGCGTCAGCTGACATACGCCCGAATCGAGCGGGCCCTGTCCTGCAGCAGCGGCAGGAAGGTCTCGGTGAGGGTGGCGGAACCGATACGCGCGGCATTGGTGCTGATATTGATCGCTCCCAGCAGCTTGTCGTTGGCATCAAAGGCGGGGACGGCCAGGGAGCGTAGCCCGGGATCCATTTCCTGATCGACGATACAGTAGCCCTGTTGGCGTGTCTGGTGAATGACATCGCGCAGCTGTGCTTTGTCGGTAATGGACTTGTCCGTATGGGCCTCAAGCTCTACGCGCTCGAGGTAGGCCTCGAGATCGCTGTCCGACAATTGCGCCAGCAATACTCGGCCCATGGAGGTGTGGGCAGCGGGCAGCCGGGTACCCACCGAGAGGCTGATGGCCATCAGCCGGTGCTTGGCCGCGGAGCGGGCCACGTAGATAACGTCGTCTCCATCCAATACCCCCAGTGACGAGGATTCGCCACTTTCCTGAGTAATGTCCTCAAGATACTGCTGGATCACCGAGCGGTAACTGTTAGCCGAGAGGAAGGAGTAACCGAGTTGCAGCACCTTCGGTGCCAGCTCGAAGTCGCGTTGTTGTTTGCGCACGTAGCCGAGGGCATGCAGTGTCAACAAAAAGCGCCGGGCCCGAGCGCGGTTCATGCCGGTGCGGGCGGCGACTTCGCTTAGGGTCATACGCGGATTGGCCTCATCGAAGGCCAGAATGACTTCCAGACCGCTGGCCAAGGCGCTAACGAAATCCCGGTCATCGGGGGTTAGCGTATCGTCTTGCACTCGTACATCCATGGAAATCCCATCTTCATTCATTACTGAGAACCTGAATTTCAATCTATCACAGGTGTTCGTACTGCGAACATAGGCTCGGTGTTTTCCAGCAGATTTATCTTTGCCTATCTTTTTGCAGTTGACGGGTCGATAGTTAGTGATTATTTTGTTCGTATTGCAAATGAGTGTTCGTCAGGCGAATCATAGCGGAGTGATTGCTCACGATGATCGAGTGCGTCTGACGTTGATGGTTCGTTATATTTAAAGCTGACGTGTCTGAACGTCGGCCTTGGGCATTGAGCTGCTGGAGAAAGTTTCATGGCATTTATCGAGATCGAAGGCCGTAGCGTCGCCTATCGCCTGCTTGGCGATACCTCTAACCCGCTGGTCATCCTGGGCCATCCGCTGGGCATGACCCAAGCGGTGTGGGATGACATCCTGGCGCGGCTGCTGCCGGGTTACCGCGTGCTGACCTGGGACCTGCCGGGTCACGGCGCGAGCCAGGCTTGGCCTCAAGACAGTGAGATCACTACCGAGTCCCTGGCAGCAGAAGCTTTGACCCTGGCGGATCATGCTGAGGCATCGCGCTTTCATTTCGTCGGGACCTCCATCGGCGGGGCAGTGGGTCAGCAGTTGCTGGCCGCGCACCCCGAACGTTTGGCGTCGGTAATGTTGACCAATACCGGAGCGGCAATCGGCACGCCGGATGCCTGGAATACCCGAGCACGGCGGATTCGTGAAGAAGGCATCGTCGCACTGGCCGACGAGATCGTGCCGCGCTGGTTCGCTCCCAGGCTAATCGAGGCGCAGCCTGCCCTGGCCAACGGCTGGAAGGTGCAGATGGCGCGCACCGACGGCGAGTCCTATGCCAAGCTTTGCGAAATGCTCGGGCGCACGGATTTCAGCGGCAAGCTCAGCGGCAAGGAAGTGCCGGTGAGCTTGTTGGGGGGCGGCGAGGACATGGCCACGCCGCCAGAAACCCTCAAGGCCCTGGCAGCGGAGTGCGATGACGCACCACTAAGCATTCTCGAAGGCATCGGCCATGTGCCTTCCGTGGAATGCCCCGAGGCATTCGTCGAACGTGTACTGCATGGCATGGCTGGATCGCACACTTAGGTGGGGCCTGTGTAGCCCCAAGTGATGGCGGTCCGAGTGCAAGTTCCAGCAACAAGTGCCGCTTCTGGATAGCGGCCACTGCTGAATACGTCGTTATCGACGATTCGGATAATTCTTTCTATCAATGACAACGTATCGTCTCGGTACGAAGTGAGGTCACCATGTCGAATCCCTGTATCATCTGCGTCGCTATTACCGGCAGCGTCCCGCGCAAGGAAAACAACCCCGCCGTTCCCGTCACCATCGAGGAACAGGTCGAGAGCACCCAGGCGGCCTTCGAGGCAGGGGCCACCATCGCCCATTGCCATGTGCGCAATGACGATCAGACGCCGTCCTCGGACCCCGAGAAGTTCGCCAGGCTGATGGAAGGCTTGAGGAAGCACTGCCCGGGCATGATCATCCAGCTCTCCACTGGCGGGCGATCGGGGGCAGGCGAGGAGCGCGGCGGCATGTTGCCGCTCAAGCCCGATATGGCCAGCCTTTCGGTGGGGTCCAACAACTTCCCCACTCGGGTCTATGAGAATCCGCCGCAGCTGGTGGATTGGCTGGCCGAGGAGATGCTGAAGTACGAGATCAAGCCTGAGATCGAGGCGTTCGATCTGTCGCATATTCACCAGGCGGTGAATCTCTCGAAGCAGGGCAAGCTCAAGGCCCCGCTCTATGTCCAGTTCGTCATGGGTGTCAAGAATGCCATGCCGGCCGACAAACCGACCTTTGACTTCTATGTGGAAACCCTCAAGCGACTAGCGCCGGATGCCCAGTGGTGTGGCGCCGGTATTGGGCCGAATCAAGTTGTTTTGAACGAATGGTCGATCGCCGCAGGTGGGCATACAAGGACAGGGCTTGAAGACAACATGCGGCTCGACCGCGATACCCTGGCGCCCTCCAATGCCGCACTCGTCGAGCGCACCGTGGCGCTGTGCGAGAAATACGAGCGCCCCGTGGCGACCTGGCAGCAAGCTCGTGAGATCCTCGGCCTGGAGGCTGTCTGACGACCAGGGTGATGGGGGGCCAGAGGAAGATCGCGAGAGCGAGTCATTCGCGGCTTCCTCCCGCATAGCGCCCCGTACGACGATTTTCCACCAGCACGCGCAGGATGTCGTTGGCGTCTTGCATGGTGACCGACGGTGCCTCGCCCTTGCGTCGACTGCACAGCACGGGCGAGGTAATGCTGCTATCCGCCAGGTAAACGTAGACGATACCGTGGCGCTTCAAACGGCTGACCTGTTCCGGCACCAGGGTGAAGCCGAGTCCTGCCACCACCAATCCCAGCGCGGTTTGCAATTCGTTGGTTTCCTGAGCCACTTCAACCTTGAGCCCGCGGCGGCGAAACAGGCCCAGCACCATATCCGCCAGACTGGGCCGGGGCGTGGCGGGAAACACGATCAGGGGCTTTTGTGCCAGCTCCGCCAAGGTAGGGCGCGTTCCTTCCAGGGCATGTCCCTCGGGTAGCGCCGCCATCATGGGCTCCTCGAAGAGCACCTCTTGTTCCACCTCCGGATCATCGAGTTGCAGACGCCCGAAGCCGATATCGATACGCCCGGCCTTGAGGGCCTGGACCTGCTGTATCGTGGTCAATTCTGCCAGCATCAGCTCGACATTATCCTTTTGTCGTAGTCCTCTCACCAGCAGTGGCAACTGCCCATAGAACACCGACGGCACGAAGCCGATGCCGAACAGCTCACGCTTGCTGCGCGCAAGACGCCGAGTGGCGGACACGGTTGAATCGATTTTTTCCAGTATCTGCAGGGTATGTTCATAGAAAAACTGGCCTGGCGCGGTCAGCGATACACCGCGGGGGTTGCGTTCGAATAAAGAGGCTCCGATTTCTTCTTCTAACTGTTTGATTTATCTTGATAAAGGTGGTTGTGACATATGCAGGCGTTCGGCCGCACGAGTGAGATTGAGTTCCTCGGCAACCACACGGAAATAGTGCAGGTGGCGTAGTTCCACGATACCTCCAGGGTATGGCAAGTCACGCAATCGATATTGGTCGCCCGGCCTGGTTGCGGTCAAGCTTTGATCATCTTATCGAATCGCCTGATTGCGGAAGCGCCAATGACTCCTTTGATCGAATCCCTCGAGACTCTGCTGGTCGACCTGCCGACCATCCGTCCCCACAAGCTATCGGTGGCCACCATGGCCTGCCAGACGATGGTGATCGTCCGTCTGCGCACCTCGGACGGGATCGAGGGGCTCGGAGAGGGCACCACCATCGGCGGGTTGAGCTATGGCCCGGAAAGCCCGGAAAGCATCAAGCGCAATATCGATACTTACCTGGCCCCGCTACTGATCGGCCAGCCCGCAGCCAACCTCAACGCTCTGCGAGCGCGGCTCGACCGTCATGTGCGCGGCAATGCCATCGCCAAGTCGGCGCTGGAAACCGCGCTGCTTGATGCCCAGGGCAAGCGGCTTGGCCTCTCTGTAGCCGAACTGTTGGGTGGAGCGCGCCAGGATCACTTGCCGGTGCTGTGGGTGCTGGCCAGCGGCGATACGCAGCAGGATATCCACGAGGCGTTTCAGATGCTCGATACGCGGCGTCATCGGGATTTCAAGTTGAAGATAGGGTCCCGCTCGGTAGACGAGGATGTGCGCCACGTGGCGGCGATCAAGGAAGCCTTGGGAGATCGCGCCGGAGTGCGCGTCGATGTTAACCAGGCCTGGGATGAGTCTTCGGCGGTGCGTGGCATCGCAGCGCTGCAGGACGGGGGTATCGAGCTGATCGAACAGCCGACCCCCGCCCGGGAATACGCCGGCCTGATCCGCTTGGCCAACCGCTTCAAGGTGCCGATGCTCGCCGACGAGGCGGTGCAGGATGTTCGCGATGGCCTGGATTTGATCACTGGCGGTTTCAGCGGTGCCTTCGCATTGAAGATTGCCAAGGCCGGCGGGCCGCGCACGGCCTTGGAATTGGCCCAGCTGGCGAAAGCGGCGGGGGTCGGCCTCTACGGCGGCACCCTGCTGGAAGGCACGATTGGCACCGCCGCTGCGCTGCATGCCTGGGCAACGCTTCCCGAGCTCGCTTGGGGCACCGAGATGTTCGCGCCCTTGCTGCTCACCGATGACATCGTCACCGAGCCGCTGAACTATCGCGATTTCGGCGTCGAGGTACCCAAGGGGCCGGGGCTGGGCATCAGCCTCGACGAGGACAAACTGCGCCATTACGCGCGCACCTGATTTTACGCCAAATGAGGAAAACACCATGCTGTTTCAGGTGGAAATGACTGTCAATCTGCCGCCGTCCATGCCGGCCGAGCAGGCCGCCGAGATAAAGGCTGTAGAGAAGGCCTATTCCGAGGAGCTGCAGCGTCAGGGCAAGTGGCGCCACCTGTGGCGGGTCGCCGGCAGCTACTCCAACGTCAGCATCTTCGACGTCAAGGATAACGCCGAGCTGCAGGAGCTGATCAGTGGCTTGCCGCTGTTTCCCTACATGGAGATCAGCGTCAAACCGCTGTGTCGCCATCCGTCGTCGATCCGCGAGGACGACAGCTAAATCACTCACTCACTTTCCACTCGAAGGTGGAAAGGCATCACAACGACAATGATGAGGAAATGACCATGAGCGTGAAGATTTACGATACCCCCGAAGTGCAGGATTTTCTGAAGATCGTTGCAGGCTTCGACCAAGAGGGCGGCAGCGATCGCGGCAAGCAGATCATGCACCGTATCCTGTCCGACCTGTATCGCACGATTGACGACTTTGACATCACTGCCGAAGAGTACTGGTCTGCCGTCAGTGTGCTGAACGCGCTGGGTCAAGCGTCTCAGTTTGGCCTGCTGTCACCGGGCCTGGGCTTTGACCATTACATGGACATGCGCATGGATGCCGCGGATCAGGAGGCCAAACGCACCGGTGGAACCCCGCGCACCATCGAAGGGCCACTGTATGTCGCTGGTGCTCCCGAGGCCGAGGGCTTTGCGCGCATGGATGACGATCCCGATACGGATGGCGAAACCATGTGGCTGCATGGCCAGGTACGCGATACCGCCGGCCAGCCGATCCCGGGCGCCAAGGTAGAAATCTGGCACTGCAACTCCAAGGGTGGTTACTCCTTCTTCGACAAGAGTCAGACACCTTACAACCTGCGCCGCACTATTATCGCCGACGCTGAGGGCCGCTATCGGGCGCGCAGCGTGATCCCCTCCGGCTACGGGGTGCCGGAAGGCGCTCCCACCGACCAGGTCCTCAAGCTGCTGGGACGTCACGGCGAACGTCCGGCACATATCCATTACTTCATTTCCGCGCCGGGCCATCAGCATCTGACGACCCAGATCAACCTGGCTGGCGACCCCTACACCTTTGACGACTTTGCGTTCGCCACTCGTGAGGAGCTGGTGGTGGAGGGCAAGCGAGTCGAGGAGCATGCCGAGGCCAAGCAGCACGGCGTCGAGGGCCCGGTAACCGAAGTGGTGTTCGATATCGAGCTGTCACCGACCGAAGCAGCAGAACTCCAGGCACGCCACAAGCGCCCGCGGGCCAAGGAGAACGAGACTCAGGAAAGTCAGTTGGCGGGTACAGCTAAAGTCTGACCACCAAGGTTAAGCATTCAGCACATTGAGGGCTCTCCACAAATGGGTAGTGGGCCCTCCTTATACAACAATCGAGGTTTGGACCATGACTACACAGCGACTTGACCTTCTCGAAAAACGTGTCCGTGGCGCCGTCGTCGACGACCCGGAAAACGGTGTCTTCCGTTGCCACCGCAGCATGTTCACCGACCCGGACTTCTTCGAACTGGAAATGAAGCACGTCTTCGAGGGTAACTGGTTGTTCCTGGCTCACGAGAGCCAGGTTCCCGAGCCCGGCGACTACTACACCCTGTTCATGGGGCGTCAGCCGGTGGTCATCACCCGGGACAAGCAGGGCGAACTGCACGGTCTGCTCAACGCCTGTGCTCACCGCGGCGCTACCTTATGCCGCAAGAAACGTGGCAACAGGGGCACCTTTACCTGCCCGTTCCATGGCTGGTCGTTCAGGAATGACGGCAAGTTGCTCAGGGCTAAAAACGAGAAGAACGGTGCCTACCCGGACAGCTTCAAGAAGGATGGTTCCCATGACCTGAAAAAGCTCCCGCGTTTTGACAGCTATCGCGGCTTCCTTTTCGGCAGCCTGAGCGATGATGTCCTCCCGCTGGAGGAGCACCTGGGTGAGGCGAAGAAGATTATCGACAATATTGTCGATCAGGCGCCGGAAGGCATCGAGGTGCTGCGCGGCGCTTCCACCTATACCTTCGAGGGCAACTGGAAGCTGGGCGCGGAGAATGGTGCCGACGGCTATCACGTCAGTACCGTGCACTGGAACTACGCCTCCACCATGAGTCGGCGCAATTATGAGGCCGGTGGCACCAAGGCGGTGGACGCTGATGGCTGGTCGAAAATGGGCGGTTTCTATTCCTATGAGAATGGCCACATGATGCTGTGGACCCGGCTGCTCAATCCAGAAGTGCGTCCGGTCTTTGATCGCCAGGATGAGATCACCGAGCGACTCGGCGAGGCGCGGGCTGACTCCATCGTCAACCAAACCCGCAACCTGTGTCTGTATCCCAACGTCTATCTGATGGATCAGTTCTCCACTCAGATTCGCGTGATTCGACCGCTGGCGGTCAACAAGAGCGAAGTCACCATCTACTGCTTTGCTCCCAAGAACGAATCCGCGGAAAACCGTGCCCTGCGCATTCGTTAGTACGAAGATTTCTTCAACGCCAGCGGCATGGGCACTCCTGACGACATGGAAGAGTTCCGTGCCTGTCAGCATGGGTACAACGCTCGCGGTGCCGAGTGGAACGATCTTTCGCGCGGTGCCAAGCAGTGGATCAAGGGCGCTGATGACAATGCCAAAGCCATCAACATGAAGCCGTTGATGAGTGGCGCGTCGCCGGAAGATGAAGGTATCTATGTGTTGCATCACAAGCACTGGGTCGAGGAAATGCTACGCGCCATCGATAAAGAACGCAGCAACTACATCGTCGCTGAATCGGTCTGAAGGAGAGCATCATGAGCATGAACTTTTTGGATATCCAGGCGTTCGTTTATCGAGAAGCACGTCTGCTGGACGATCGTCAGTGGGATGAGTGGCTTGAGTGTTACAGCAAGGATGCAATGTTCTGGATGCCGTCCTGGGATGATGACGATAGCCTGGTTCAGGATCCGCAAAATGATGTTTCTCTGATCTATTACCCCAGTCGTGAAGGGCTGGAGGATCGGGTATATCGCATCCAGACCGAGCGCTCCAGTGCCACCAGTCTTCCTGAGCCGCGCACCACTCACTTGATCACTAATCTTGAGGTGTTGAGCCAGCAAGATGACAAGGTGGAGCTGCGTTTCAACTGGCACACATTGAGCTATCGCTATCAGGAAACGATCGACTACTACGGCACCTCCTTTTATACCCTGGACGTGTCCGGCGACACGCCGTTGATAGAGAAAAAGGTCGTGCACCTCAACAATGACAGGATTCATCAGGTTATCGATATCTATCACGTCTGACCTGATGAGAGGAGTGTGAGCATGAGCTATACCATAGCGCTCAATTTCGAAGACGGTGTAAGTCGTTTCATCGGCTGCAAGGAAGGTGAAACGGTGCTTGACGCCGCCTATCGTCAGAAAGTCAATCTGCCGATGGATTGCTCTGATGGCGTCTGCGGCACCTGCAAGGGTCAGTGCGTGCAGGGTGACTTTGACCTAGGCGATGAATACCTGGAGGAGGCTTTGTCCGATCAGGAGGCCGCCGAAGGTTTGGTCCTGACCTGTCAGATGGTGCCGAACTCCGACTGCGTGATTCAGGTGCCGATGGCCTCGACCCTGTGCAAAACTCAGGCAGGCACTTTCGAAGGCACGGTAGCGTCGATCGAGCAACTGTCCGAAGACAGTATCGATCTTGTGGTGGAGTTGGATGAGGGTACAGAACTGGCGTTTCTGCCAGGACAGTACATCCATATCCAGGTACCTGGCAGCGATGAGACTCGCTCCTATTCGTTCAGTTCGCTACCGGGTAGCAAGCAAGCCTCCTTCCTGATCCGCAACATTCCTCAAGGGGTGATGAGCGGCTATCTGACAGGTCAGGCCAAGCCGGGTGATCGGCTAAGCATGACGGGTCCGATGGGCAGCTTCTATCTACGCGACATCAAGCGTCCGGTACTGATGTTGGCTGGTGGTACCGGACTGGCACCGTTTCTATCGATGCTCGAGCAGCTGATAGAGAAGAGTTGTGATCAGCCGGTTCATCTGATCTACGGCGTCAACAAGGACGATCATCTGGTCAAGTGCGATGTGTTGGACGCCCTCAAGGAGAAGCTGCCGGACTTCGACTACACCACCGTGGTGGTGGATGAGGCGAGCCAGCATCCGCGCAAGGGCTATGTGACCCATCATATGGACGCGAAAGTGCTCAATGATGGCGATGTGGACGTCTACCTGTGCGGACCGCCGCCGATGGTCGATGCGGTATTGCGCTATTTCGACGATCAGGGTATCGCGCCCCAGAGCTTTCACTACGAGAAGTTTACCCCGAACCTGACCAAGCAGGAGGGCGTCGCATGAGTGCTCGGCGCTTCGAGGATAAGGTGATGGTGATCACCGGGGCCGCCCAGGGGATTGGGCGGCGTGTCGCCGAGCGTGCCGCCACGGAAGGCGCGCGGCTGGCGCTGGTGGATCGTGCCGACTACGTACAGGAGTTGGCCCGAGAACTGGGCGAGCAGGGTATCGAGGCCATTGCGCTACAGGCGGATCTCGAAACCTGGGATGGTGCTGAGAGCGTGATGCAGCAAACGCAGGAGCATTTCGGACGTATCGACATCCTGATCAACAACGTCGGCGGCACCATCTGGGCCCAGCCTTATGAGCATTACACGCCGACGCAGATCGAAGCGGAGGTACGTCGCTCCTTGTTTCCGACTTTGTGGTGCTGTCGCGCAGCATTGCCGCATCTACTCGAAAGTCACGGCAATATCGTCAATGTCTCCTCTGTGGCGACGCGCGGTTTGATGCGCGTGCCTTATGCAGCGGCTAAGGGTGGGGTCAACGCTCTCACTGTAGCGCTGGCCTTCGAGTATGCCGAGCAGGGTATTCGCGTCAACGCCACCGCTCCCGGTGGCACCGAGGCGCCGCCAAGGCTGACCCCGCGCAATACCGAAACACAAAGTGAGCAGGAAAAGACCTGGTACAAGCAGCTGATGGACCAGACCAAGGCTACCAGCTTGATGCATCGCTACGGCACTTTGGATGAGCAAGTCGGGCCAATCCTGTTTCTGGCTTCCGACGAGGCCAGCTATATCACCGGCACCGTGGTACCGGTGGCCGGTGGCGACCTGGGCTAGACCGCCACTTCATCGGTTGCTTGCCTTGCTGAACTACGCCACCTGGCCGGTGGCGATTCCACGCCGTCTTTGTATTCGTAGGTTAAAAACGGCTCGGATTCTTCTGACCTCTAATGACAAAAACCCCTGGAGCACAGCATGAAGCATATTGAAAAGGGTGTCGGCCTCAGGTCCGCGCCCCGCGATTTCATTCGCGATCTAAACGCAGACAATTTTAGTGCCGGTCTGGTGGCTGGTATCTTCGGTCTCAGCGCCGGTATCATCCACATCAGTGCCGGCCTCTCCGCTGGACTCTCTCAGGAGTTCACCCTGATCTGGGTCATTAGTTACCTGATGATCAATGGCATATTCGGACTTTTTCTGCCGGCTTATTATCGGTTGCCCCTGCCGATGGCCAACTCCATTCCCGGCGCGCTGCTGTTTGCAGCCATCATTCCTATCGTGGGTCTCAATGAAGCGCTGGGAGCAACGCTGATCGCCGGCGCCATCTCGCTGGTTGTTGGTTTGGCCGGGTGGATGAGTATCGTCATGCGACTGATTCCGATGCCCATCGTCATGGGTATGGTGGCGGGCATCCTGCTCAAGTTCGGCATCAATATGGTGATGCCGCTACAGGACGCCATGCTTCCGGCGGTAGTAATGATCCTGGCCTTCTTTTTCGCGGCTCGCTTCGTACGCTGGGTTCCGCCGCTGGTCGTTGCCCTGCTGGTGGGGATTGTCTACATGGCGGTATCCGGTGCCGACTTCTCGAGTGTAGATTTCTCGATGAAGTTTCCCGAATTTATCATGCCGGCCTTTACTATCGAGGCATTCCTGGCTTATGGCTTGCCCCTGGCACTGATCCTGGTGGGCATGGAGACTCCCGCGGGGGTAGGGCTGGTGAAAGGCATGGGCTACAAGGAGGTGCCGGCCAACGGCATTACCGCCGTGAACGGTTTCGGCACCATGATCTCCGCTTTTTTCAATCTGCACAGCACTTGCATTGCAGCGCCGATGACCGGGATCTGTTCAGGACCGGAAGCTGGCAGCCACGACAAGCGCTGGGTGGCCGCCGTTATCGTCGGCATTATCTTTATCGTGGTGGCGCCTTTCTATGGCTTCGTGTTTAGCCTGATCAAGGCCATGCCGAGCTATTTCATAGCCATCATTGCCGGCCTGGCGTTGCTGCGCGTGATCAGCTCAGCGATGCACATAACCTTCTCTGGCAAGCATGAAGTGGGCGCGATGTTCTCCTTCTTGATCGCCGTATCCGGTCTGCAAATTCTCGGTATTGGTTCCTCTTTCTGGGCGCTGGTGCTGGGGGCAAGCCTTTCTATGCTCGTCGAGTTCAAGGATTTTGAGCTTATTCGCCGAGCGCCGAGCAAGGCAATTGCAGACGAGCTGGCATCGTAACGCTCTAACGAATATCAGGTGCCTCCGAAGAACTCGGTAGCGCCCGGCTGTATTTACCGAAGTCCGTAACTGTTACTACGACAGGGCGGACTTTTTTACCTGAGAGCGAGTGATCGGCATGACGACGATATCGGTATTGAGGAGGTGACAGATGTTCAAGGACTGGTCGATTTCTGCGGTTACCGCAGGTTTTCTCGCCGTACTAATTTCTTATTCCGGCCCCTTGGCGATCTTCTTTCAGGCAGCGGATAGCGCCGGCATCTCCGCGGCGATGATGACATCTTGGGTGTGGTCCATCTCGATTGGTGCGGCAGTGTCGGGCATCTGGCTGAGTTGGTGGTTGAAGGCGCCGGTAATCACCGCCTGGTCGGCGCCCGGCACGGCGCTATTGGTGACCTTGTTTCCAGAGCTCTCTCTGGGCGAGGCGGTAGGGGCTTATATCGTCGCGGCAGCAATCATTTTCCTGGTGGGCGTCACGGGGTCCTTTGATCGTCTGGTGCAAGCCATTCCCAAGGGTATCGCTGCTGGCATGATGGCGGGTATCTTGTTCCAGTTCGGTCTCGGCGCCTTTCTGGCCATCGAGGCTACGCCGGGGCTTGCCATCGGAATGCTGGCGGCCTATCTGGTATTCAAGCGGCTGTTGCCACGCTACTGCCTTATTCTCCTGCTTTTCGTCGGAATCATTTTGGCGGTATGGCTGGAAGACGCCTCGCTATCGGGATTGAATTGGCAATTGGCTACGCCGATGTTTATCGTTCCCGAATGGTCTTGGAGTGGCACTCTGAGCCTGGCGATCCCTTTGGTACTGGTCAGCCTGACAGGGCAATTTCTACCCGGCATGGCGATCATGCGTGCAGCAGGCTATCACAGCAAAGCCAAGCCAATCATTTCTATCACTAGTCTGATATCGCTGTTGATGGCGCTATTCGGCGGTATTACTACCGTAGTTGCCGCCATTACCGCAGCGATTTGCACCGGCAAGGACGCCCATCCAGATCCGGAAAAGCGCTACGTGGCGGGTATCGCCAACGGTCTTTTCTATCTACTTGGCGGCACTTTCGCCGGAACCATAGTCACCCTGTTCACCTCGTTGCCCGCAGCCTTCGTTGCCGTGCTGGCGGGGCTCGCCCTGATCGGCGCCATCGCCGGCAATATATTGACGGTGATCGAGGCAGTGGATCATCGCGAGGCTTCGGTCATCACCTTCATCGCTACCGCCTCGGGAATGAGCTTGTTCGGCCTGGGTTCGGCTTTTTGGGGCGTTGTGATCGGCTGCGTGGCGTATCTGGTGCTTCACCGGCGTGGCCCGATAAAGCAACAACAGCGACGATCCATGGCGTAAAGGGTGGCTGGCGGAATGGGTCTTTAATTGCCGGATCCCGGTTGATTAATTCTTCGGGACCCGGCAATTAGGCATTACTCAATATTCTGAATCTGCTCCCTCATCTGTTCGATCAGCACCTTGAGCTCCACGGCGCAGCGGGTTTCCTCGGCGATGATGGACTTTGACGACAGGGTGTTGGCTTCTCGATTGAGCTCCTGCATCAGGAAGTCGAGGCGCCGGCCCGCCGGGCCTTTTTGCGTGAGCTGGCGCTCCACTTCGGCCACGTGGGTGTCGAGGCGGTCGAGCTCTTCGGCCACATCGGCCTTCTGGGCCTGCAGCACGAGTTCGGCTTCCAGACGCTGGGGGTCGAGCTCGGCCTTGGCGGTTTCCAGGCGCTCGAGCAGCAGGGAGCGCTGGCGCTCCAGCAGGCCGGGCAGCAGGCGACGCACTTCGGCGACCTGCTCGCGCACGCCGGCCAGGCGCTGGTGAATCAGCTCGGCCAGGCGCTCGCCTTCCCGCGCACGACCGGCGCTCAGGTCGTCGAGTGCAGTGTTGAACAGCGCCTTGGCGTCGGCCTTGACGCTGTCTAGGTCGGGGCCGCTGGCATCGAGCACGCCGGGGTGGCCAAGCAGGGCGAGGGCGTCGGGCATGGCGGCGTCAGGCAGGCGCGCACGCACGTCGTGTAGTGCATTGGCCAGAGCCTCCAAGCGCGGGTAGTTGATGCTGAGCGTCTCGGCGTCGTCCGCCGGGGTAAAGCGCAGGGTGCATTCGACCTTGCCGCGGGAGAGCCGCTGGCGCAACGCCTCGCGGAAGTGCGGTTCCAGGTCGCGCAGGGTTTCCGGCAGGCGGAAGCTTGGCTCGAGATAGCGCTGGTTGACCGAGCGCAGCTCCAGCTGCAGTGTGCCCCAACTGGCTGCGTGTTCCTGACGCGAGAAGGCGGTCATGCTGTGAATCATGATATCTCCCGTGCTGCCAAGGCGCTGATTACAGCGGCCTGGTCGAAGTAGGCGCTTAGAGGTGTTCGATGACGTCAGTTCACCAGTCTAAACGATTCCCGGGCCAGACCGTGTAGAATGGCGCCCACGCGATGTGCCTCACGGCTTTATTTCACCGATCGCTCCATTCACTGACCTGATTTCAAGAGAGGTGCCATGTCTTCGGACATTCGGCGTCCCAGCGGACGCGCCCCCGACCAGCTACGCGAGATTCGCCTGACTCGTGACTACACCCGCCATGCCGAAGGCTCGGTACTGGTGGAGTTTGGTGACACCAAGGTGCTGTGCACCGCCAGCGTCGAGGCCGGCGTGCCGCGCTGGCTGCGCGGCAAGAAGCAGGGCTGGGTGACGGCGGAGTACGGCATGCTTCCGCGGGCCACGCATACCCGTAGCGGTCGCGAGGCGTCGCGGGGCAAGCAGGGCGGGCGAACGCTGGAAATTCAGCGCCTGATCGGTCGCTCGCTGCGGGCGGCGGTGAATCTCAAGAAGCTCGGGGAGTTCACCATTACCGTGGACTGCGATGTGATTCAGGCCGATGGCGGCACGCGTACGGCGGCCATCACCGGCGGCTGCGTGGCGCTGATGGATGCCGTGCGCTATCTGCAGCGTGAAAAGCTGATCTCAAGCGACCCCTTCGTGCAGCTGATCAGCTCGGTCTCGGTCGGACTGTATCGCGGCATGGCGGTCACGGATCTGGACTACCCCGAGGACAGCAGGGCGGGCACCGACCTGAACGTGGTCATGGCCGGCAACGGCGGGCTGATCGAGGTGCAGGGCACGGCGGAGTCGGGCACCTACAGCCGCGACGAGCTCAACACCATGCTCGACCTGGCCGAGAAGGCGGGTGCCGAGCTGTTCGAGCATCAGCGCGAGGCGCTGGGGGTTCGCAGCTGAGCCTGGGCTGAAACCTGAGCTTGTGCAGCTCCATACAAACCCGCCGGCCTGAATGAGGCCGGCGGGTTGGCGACACAAGCTCTATCTGATCCAGCAGCAGGACAGCAGCACAGGGCGAGACATTACAGCGTCAGGTCGTACTCGACGATCAGCGGCGCGTACTCGGAGAAGGTCGCGTCGTAGTCGATCCAGGCGTCCGTCACATGGCGGCGGAATTCGGGACCGACCAGCTGGTAGTCGATGCGCCAGCCCTCCTGGCGTTCGCGGGGCTGGTCCTGATCCAGCGCCGGCCACCAGGTGTACTCACCGGACTCGCGATTGATCTCACGAAAGGTGTCGATGAAGCCGATGGGGCCGAGGATCTGGTCCATCCAGGCGCGCTCCTCGGGGGTGAAGCCGAGAGTGTTCTGGTTGTCGGACCAGTTGGCCAGGTCGATGGTCTTGTGAGCGATGTGCCAGGTGCCGCAGATGATGTACTCGCGGCGCTTGCGGGCCATCTTGCCGAGATAGTCCTGATACTGCGTCATGAAGGCCTGCTTGGCCTCGGGATCGCTGTTGTCGGGCATCAGGAAGCTGACGACGCTGAAGCGGTCGTAGTCGGCCTGCAGGAAGCGCGCCTCGTGGTCGCACTGGGGGAAGCCCAGTCCGTACATGATGGCCTTGGGAATCTTGCGGCAATAGAGAGCGACGCCGGAAAAGCCGTCCTGCTCAGCGTCGAGGAAGTAGCCCTCGTAGCCTTCCGGATAAAGAATGCTGTCGTCGAGCTCGAAGCTCTTGGCCTTGAGGTTCTGTACGCATACGACGTCCGCGTCCTGGTTGGCCAACCAGTCGAGAAAGCCCCGGCTGACCGCTTCGCGGATGCCGTTGACGTTAATAGTAGCGATTTTCATACATAGTCCCTGTTGCGTCGCGGGTGTATGATACCCGACGTTGCGACGTTTGGGTAAATGGCGTTGGCCAATAAACGTGCTAGGAAGAAATGTGACAGGAGGCCCCGTGGCGGCACAGCAACAGACAGCATCCCTGCAGCCCTACCAGCAGGCGTTCATCGAGTTCGCCATTGAGCAGGGTGTATTACGCTTCGGTGAGTTTACCCTCAAGTCGGGCCGTGTGAGTCCTTATTTCTTCAATGCCGGCCTGTTTCGCAGCGGCGGTGCGCTGGCCCAACTGGGTCGCTTCTATGCCCAGGCCATCGTCGAGCGCGGTCCCGAGGCCGATATGCTGTTCGGGCCAGCCTACAAGGGCATTCCGCTGGCAGCGACCACCGCCGTGGCGCTGGCCGATCACTATGATCGCGATATGCCCTATGCGTTCAATCGCAAGGAGGCCAAGACCCACGGCGAAGGTGGCAATATTGTCGGTGCCGAGCTTGCCGGGCGCATCCTGATCATCGACGATGTGATCACCGCCGGCACCGCCATCCGCGAGGTGATGCAGCTGATCGAGGCGGCCGATGCACGTGCTGCTGGCGTGGTGGTGGCGCTGGATCGTCAGGAGCGCGGCGGTGACGAAAATGATCCGCGCAGCGCCATTCAGCAGGTTGAAGCCGTCTATAATATGCCAGTGATCAGCATTGTCAGCCTGGACATGGTGCTCGAGTATCTTGACACCCGGGCTGGTGCCGAGCAGAGGGGACATGCCGAGGCGATTCGCGCCTATAGCGAGCGCTACGGGGTAGAGGATTAAAGGTTAGTTGTAGAACCACTGATACATGAAAAGGAAAGCAACGATGAAATCGATCTTCGCCGCCGTTATCGGAGCCGCTGTGCTGGGCATCTCCGGATTGGCCCAGGCAGGCAGTCTGGATCTGAACCTGGGCCCGGATGCGGTGCAATTCGAGGCGGCTGGGGAAGTGACCAATGGCATTCGCCTGGGCGGTGGCGTGATTCACAGCGAATACCGCGAGGACGCGACCGTCTATCATGCCCAGCTGATGGGTGGCGAGCATACCCGCGACCATGAGGTTGGCGTGGGCGCGCGCTGGACTCAGTATGATACCGACTATGGCAACGGTGGCGGCCTGGGACTGGGCGGCTATGGCTATGTCTACCTGCCGAACCTGCCCAAGGTCTCGCTGGGCGGCTACGGCTTTTATACTCCGGGCGTGGTGACCAGCAGTGATCTGGACGACGGCTATGAGATCGGTGCCCGAGCCCGCTATGCCTTCACGCCCAACGTTGACGGCTATGTGGGAGTGCGCCAACTGAGCGCTGACTTCGACAACAGCAGCGGCAACAGCAGGTTGGACCGCGGTGCCCAGGTCGGCGTGCGTCTGCACTTTTGAACCTCATCTCATCACGGCATGAATGCGGGCCCCGTCTTGGGGCCCGTCTGCGTTCTACCAGGCCACTGCATGCTTGATATCGTCCTCTATCAGCCCGAGATTCCGCCCAATACCGGCAATCTGATCCGGCTGTGCGCGAATACCGGCTTTCGGCTGCATCTGATCGAGCCGCTGGGCTTCGTGCTCGACGACAAGCGGCTGCGCCGCGCCGGTCTCGACTACCACGAGTGGGCCAGGGTAAGGGTGCATCCTGACTGGCCTGGCTTCATCGAGGCTGTGGCGCCGCGGCGGGTCTTCGCCGTGACCACACGCGGGCGCACTGGCTATCACGAGCCGGTTTACGGTGAGGGCGATGCGTTGGTGTTTGGCCCGGAGACTCGCGGCCTGCCGCTGGCGATGATCAATGCACTGCCCGAGGCCCAGCGTCTGCGCTTGCCGATGCTGGCCGCAAGTCGCAGCCTGAATCTTTCCAATGCCTGCGCCGTGGTGGTGTTCGAGGCTTGGCGTCAGTTCGACTTCGCCGGTGCCGCGCTACCGGATGACAGGGACTCAGCATGACACTCAGCATCGCCAGCCGACTGGCCAAGCTCAATCCGCGTCAGCAGGAGGCGGTCAAGGCCATCGACGGCCCCTGCCTGGTGCTGGCCGGGGCGGGCTCGGGCAAGACCAGCGTGATCACCACCAAGATCGCCTATCTGGTGCAGGAGTGCGGCATGAGCGCTCGGCGCATCGCCGCGGTGACCTTCACCAACAAGGCCGCTCGCGAGATGAAGGAACGGGTCGGCACGATGCTCAAGGGCCGCGAGGGCTACGGTCTGACGGTGTCCACCTTTCATACCCTGGGCCTCAACATCATTCGCGGCGAGCTCAAGGCGCTGGGCTACAAGTCGGGCTTTTCGCTGTTCGACCCGGAAGACGCCAAGGCGCTGCTGCGCGACCTGATGAACAAGGATGCCCAGGTCGACGCCGATCAGATCAATCAGCTGCAGTCGGTGATTTCCAGCTGGAAGAACGATCTGGTACTGCCCGGCCAGGCGCTGTCGCATGCCGCCGATGACGACGAGCTGTTTGCCGCCCGGGTCTATGAAGCCTATGTGCGCCACCTCAAGGCCTACAACGCGGTGGACTTCGACGACCTGATCCTGCTGCCGGTGATATTGCTGCGCGACGACCCTGAGGCGCTGGCCCGCTGGCGGCGCAAGATCCACTACATGCTGGTGGACGAGTACCAGGACACCAACATCAGCCAGTACATGCTGGTGCGGATGCTGATGGCCGAGCGCCAGACCTTCACCGTGGTGGGCGATGACGACCAGTCGATCTACGCCTGGCGCGGTGCGCGGCCCGAGAACCTGGTGACTCTGGGCGAGGATTTTCCAAGCCTCAAGGTGATCAAACTGGAGCAGAATTATCGCTCCACCGGCACCATTCTGCGCGCCGCCAACGCTCTGATCAGCAATAACCCACACGTCTACGAGAAAACGCTGTGGTCCGACAAGGGCGAGGGTGATCCGATCCGGGTGGTGGTCAATCGCCATGAAGAAGCCGAGACCGAGCGGGTGGCCAGCGAGATACTGACCCGGCGGATCAAGGAATCGGCGTCCTGGCGCGACTTTGCGGTGCTGTATCGCGGCAACTTTCAGGCGCGGCTGCTGGAGCTCAAGCTGCAGCACTATCAGATTCCCTACAAGCTCTCCGGCGGCACTTCGTTTTTCTCGCGCAACGAGATCAAGGACGCCATGGCCTACCTGCGGCTGCTGATCAACCCGGCCGACGACAACGCCTTCCTGCGCATCGTCAACGTGCCACGCCGCGAGATCGGCCCGGGCACCCTGGAGAAGCTGGCCAACTATGCCACCGAACGTGGCAGCTCGCTGTTTGCCGCCTGCCATGAGTTGGGCCTGGCCGAGCAGCTGCCCGCCCGGGCGGTGGAGCGGCTGGGACGCTTTACCCACTTTATCGACGGCGTGCGCCAGCGCATGGATCAAAACGATGCCATGGCGGCGATTCGCGAGATGATTCGCGACATGGACTACGAGGCCTGGCTGTATCAGAACGCCAGCGCTCCGACCATCGCCGAGCGGCGCATGGCCAACGTGTGGATACTGATCGACCAGCTCGAAAAGTCCATGCAGCGTGATCCGGAAGAAGAGGTGGACAGCAGCGATACTGAAACCGACAGCGTGGACGCGGCGATCTCGCGGCTGGTGCTGCGCGATATCCTCGAACAGCAGGCCGAAGAGGATGACTCCGACCGGGTTCAGCTGCTGACCATGCACGCCTCCAAGGGGCTGGAATTCCCCCATGTCTATCTGATGGGGCTGGAGGAGGACCTGCTGCCGCACCGCAACGCCGTCGAGTCGGGCACGGTAGAAGAAGAGCGCCGCCTGGCCTATGTGGGCATCACCCGGGCGAGGCGCACCCTGACCCTGACGCTGGCGCGTCAGCGCAAGACCTACGGTGAGCTGATGGACTGCACGCCGAGCCGCTTTCTCGACGAGCTGCCGGCTGAGCTGCTGGAGTGGGAGGGTCGTGCCGACCGTGAAGACCCCGAGCGCAAGCAGGCGCGCGGCCAGAGCGCCATCGACGGGCTGCGTTCGCTGCTGGGGTAGCAGGCCTAGTGTAGCTATGTATGCTCGTGTCGTAGTTGGCACACCCTGGTCGCCACTATGCAGCCTGAGGCTTTGCCAAGAGGAAGGAGGTGTTTAGTTCGCCGCCATTGATCATCACGCAGCAGCAGACGAATATAGCCTACCCTCAAATCCGTCCATGCCAAATCAGCTCAATGCTCATCATCAACTGTAAATGCTTCTTAGGTATATACTTTGGTGATATTCAGCATCATGTGCAACGTGCAGTGGTAAGGCTGATGAGTAGCTAGTGCTATGAAATAGCGAAGTATTTATCACAGACAACAGCAGGGAGGCTGAGCCTCCCTGCTGTTGTCTGTTGTTTGACGAAAAAGAGTGAATAGAGTAATTTGTTCGTAAATCAATGCAAAGTTCGCCATGCGAACATTTTGTCTTGATGACCCCCAGCAGGAAGAGCCATGGCCGAGTTCCTGAGTCTACATGACGCTGTAGTGATCTACGATCAGTTGATCGGCGCTGGCTGTGCAAAGAAAGTGATCTTTTCCTGGGGTGGTAACCCCGGGGTGGGCTCACTGCATCGCCTGCGCGACGCGGTGGAAAAAGGCTGGCCTCACAAGATCGAGATCCTCGAGCATAGTCATGCTGTCATGGCCTGTGCTTTCGAGGCCGGCGCGGCGGGCCTGCCGCCCGCAGTGCTTCGCGACTATGTGGGTAGCGAACTGTCTAGCGTCAATGACTAGATCAAATTTATCAACTTCCCCTTCACAGGTGAGCGTCTAATGAGCTTCGACTACACCTCCGCCGAGATGATGACCGTTACCGCGGCCCGTGCCTTGGAAAATGATATGACCTGCTTTGTCGGCATCGGTTTGCCCAGTGAGGCGGCTTACCTGGCTCGCCTGACTCATGCTCCTGACGTGGTGCTCATCAATATTGGCAAGGGACCGACCCGGGTGATCACCGATCTGTGTGTGATGAAGCCTGACCTCGAGAGCAAGGAATTAGTGGTGGTGTCGCTCCATCCGGACATCACCCGGGAGGATGTGGTCGAGACCACTGGCTGGGAGGCTCGCTTTGCTGAGCCGCTCGAGAGCACCGCAGAGCCCAGCGAAAAGGAGCTCGAGATCCTGCGTGATCTCAAAGAGCGTCCCGCCCATGCCTATAGTGGTCAGTAAGCCCGTACAGGAGAGCCATATGTCCGACGTTTATCTTTGTCATCCACGGCGCACAGCCGTGGGCCGTTTTGGCGGTGCCCTAGCCAGCGTGCGCCCCGACGATATGGCCGCCGCTGTCTTCAAAGCGGTTCTGGCCGAGACGCCAGAATTTGACCCAGTGGCCATAGAAGAGGTTTTTATGGGCTGTGCTAACCAGGCCGGTGAGGACAATCGTAATGTGGCACGCATGTCGTTGCTGCTGGCAGGTCTGCCGGCATCCATACCGGGCACTACCCTGAACCGACTGTGTGGTTCCGGCATGGATGCAGTGGGCACAGCTTTCCGTGCTATCAAGGCCGGTGAGATGGAGCTGGCGCTAGCCGGCGGGGTAGAGTCCATGTCCCGCGCTCCCTACGTGATGGGCAAAGCCAATAGTGCTTTTTCTCGTAGCCAGAATATCGAGGACACCACCATTGGCTGGCGTTTCGTCAATCCGTTGATGAAGCAAGCATTTGGGGTTGACTCCATGCCGGAGACCGCAGAGAACGTAGCCGAACAGTTCGCAATCTCTCGGGAGGACCAAGACGCGTTTGCCTTGTGCTCCCAGCAGAAAGCCGCTATCGCCCAGCAGTCTGGCCGTTTTGCTGAAGAGATTACCGCCATTGAGATTCCGCGGCGTAAGCAGGAGCCGTTGAGCTTTGATCAGGACGAGCACTTGCGCAAGACTAGCTTGGAGAAGCTCGCTAGCCTGCCCACTCCCTTCCGCGAGGACGGCAGCGTCACTGCCGGCAATGCCTCTGGTGTCAACGATGGTGCCGCGGCTATGCTGGTGGCAAGCCATGAAGCAGTTAAAAAATATAATCTTACGCCTATGGCGAGGATCCTCGGTATGGCAACCGCTGGCGTCGAACCACGTATCATGGGTTATGGCCCCGTACCAGCGGTCAATCGCTTGCTCAAGCGCACCGGCGTCACACTGGATGATATTGAGGTGATTGAGCTCAACGAAGCCTTCGCAGCCCAAGCTCTGGCCTGTATGCGTGAGCTGGGGCTTGCAGACGATGACCCGCGGGTCAATCCCAACGGTGGCGCTATTGCCATAGGACATCCACTTGGCATGTCCGGTGCTCGCCTGTTATTGACTGCCGCCTATGAATTACAGAACACTGACAAACGCTACGCTCTGTGCACCATGTGCGTGGGTGTGGGGCAGGGCATAGCTACCCTGATAGAGCGAGTATAAAGCGGCAACTCACAGTAGGTATACTAGACGTTTTTAGATATCTATTGCCTGTCGGATGCTGGTGTTGGTTCACTAGGATGAGGTGTGAACCGAGCAGTAGGTGCGACGTGCTGGAGATTATTGTCCGGTCATTCCTTTCTTGTGAGTATAAAGCTGAGTTCAGATTTTTTATCTTGGAAAGATCACAGTAATAACTCGTACGAGCATGCCTGTAGATATATTTCATTACACAAGGAGTAAGCAAATGAACAAGTTGTATAGTGTGTTGTGCACCGCCATCTGCGGTGGTGCCGTGGGATTAGCCTTATCTGTATCCACCGTCCATGCTGACGAGTGGCCTACTAGCGATGTGCGCTTGGTGGTGCCCTATGCGCCTGGAGGCACTACTGATGTCTTGTCCCGCCGCGTGGCCGACCTGCTCAAAGATGAGCTTGACGCCAATGTGGTGGTGGAGAACCGTCCGGGTGCTGGCTCCACTGTGGCAACGGGGCGTCTGGCCCGCGGTGGTCGCGATGTCGATCACACGATTCTGATGGCTTCGCCGGGCCACACCATTGGAGCTGCTATTTACCCCAGCCTCACCTACGATCCGGTTGAAGACTTCGTGTTCATCCAGAATATGATCGACATCCCTAACGTAATGGTGGTGCCCGCTGACAGCCCTTACAATAACGTATTGGAGTTTGTTGAAGCGGCGAAGGACCAGAACATGACCTTCAGCCACAGCGGTGTGGGTAGCTCCATCCACATGTCCGGTGAGCTGTTCAAGACGCTGACCGGGACCAACATGACAGCGGTACCCTTCGCAGGCAGTGGCGCGGCCCTTCCGGCTCTGCTGGGTGGTGACGTTGATGTCTCTTTCGAGAACATGCCTACCGTGTTTTCGCACATCCAGTCCGGTGACCTCAAGGCTCTGGCGGTGACCTCTGCTGAGCGCTCCAAGTACCTGCCCGATGTGCCGACCCTGAATGAAATCGGCGAGCATAACCTCGACCAGTTCGTTACTACTGCCTGGTTTGGTCTGATCGCCAATGAGTCCTTCCCTGAAGAGGCTACCGCTACCATGCAGGAAGCACTTCAGAAAGTGCTTGAGCGCGAGGAGTTCACCAGCTTCGTCGAGCAGCTGGGCGCGGAGAAAGGTACTATCTCTGGCGACGAGTTCAAAGCTTTCATCGCTGATGAAGTTGCTCGCTGGGATGAAGTGGCCAGTGAAGCCGGTATTCGCCAAGAGTAAGTCTTTGGTCAAGATAGCATGGTGAGGCGAAGGCTCCGGCCCTCGCCTCAGCTGGTTTCCATGTCGAGCTTTTTTACGTCGAGAGGGTATTCCCGATGACGAAGTCTCACTCCACTGGCGGCGCGTTGGTCAAAGATCTGTGGGATGTGGTCGCAGGGGTGGCGCTGCTGGGGTTTTCCTTGCTGTTGCTGTTCCATCTGATCCCTAACTACATTGGTCAGCCGCCCATCATCCAGAACCCGATGATGTCGCCGCGCTGGCTGCCGACTATTGTCGGCTGGCTGTTGCTGGTGTTCTCTCTACTGCTGATCGTCCAGGGAGTGCTGGTCGCTGACGATGACGAGGATAGTGGGCGTCGCTTCGAGCACGGGCCATGGCTGCGTTTCACCCTGATGGTACTGGCACTGGTGGTTTATGTTGGCCTGTTTGAGCTGCTTGGCGCGATAATCAGCGGCATTCTCGCCACATTGATACTGTTCATTGCCCATCCGGTGCGTATCTGGTGGGTCTACGGTCTGGCCATCGCCTTTCCGGTAGGCGTATCGCTGCTGTTTACCGAGGTCATGAACGTACCGCTGCCGATGTTGCCGTTCTGACCTGACGGCCATCCTTCAAGATCTGGTGACTTATGGAAAATATTACTGAAGTGCTGCAGCTGTTCCTGGCCACAGATAACTTCATTGCGATTGCGGCGGGCGTGATAATCGGCGTCACTGTCGGCTCCATCCCCGGCCTGACCGCTACCATGGCGGTAGCTTTAGCGCTGCCCTTTACCTTCTCCATGCAGCCGGTGGCGGCAATCCTGTTGCTGGTCGGTATCTATAAGGGTGGTATGTACGGCGGTTCGATCACCGCTATCCTGATTCGCACACCGGGCTCGCCTGCTTCGGCATGTACGCTGCTGGATGGCTACCCAATGGCCCAACAGGGGGAGGCGAAGAAGGCGCTGAAGATGGCGCTTTACTCCTCAGTTATCGCGGACTTCATCTCCAACATCGCGTTGATTTTTTTCGCCGCCTATCTGGCCAAGATCGCACTTAACTTTGGTGCGCCGGAATTCTTCTGGCTAATCTGCTTTTCTCTGACCATCATCATCTCACTGGCCAGTGGCTCGATGGTCAAGGGGCTGATTGCTGCACTGCTGGGTATCCTGCTCTCGTTGGTAGGGTTGGACTCAGTATTCGGCTCGCAGCGGCTGACCTTCGGCAACTATAACCTGATGGACAGCCTCTCGTTCATTCCGCTGCTGATTGGCCTGTTTGCGATTCCCGAGATTATTGAGTTCTACCGCAAGAAGGTGGTGCCGCACTTGACCGCCAAGGCTAGCGGTGCCGGGGTTTCTTTGGCTGAGCTCAAACGTAGCCTCAAGAGCATTATCCGTGGCAGCCTGATCGGTGTAGTTATCGGTGCCATTCCAGGTACCGGCGCCACTGCGGCGGCGTTCATCTCTTACAGTGATGCCAAGCGCCGCTCGCCTCACCCCGAGCGCTTTGGCAAGGGCGAAGTGGAAGGTGTGGCCGCCTCTGAGGCCGGAAATAACGGCGTGGCCGGGGCTACCCTGATTCCCCTGCTGTCGCTGGGTATCCCCGGCGATGTGATTACGGCCATCATTTTGGGCGCCTTCATGGTGCATGGGCTGACGCCAGGTCCACTCATGTTCCAGGAGAACCTGTCACTGATCTATGCGCTGTTTCTGGGCATCATGCTCAGTTCAGTGATCCTGCTGTTCGTGGGTAACGTGGCAATCCGCTATTTTTCGCTGATCGCTGATATCCCCAAGGCGATCCTGTTCCCGATCGTGCTGATGTTCTGCGTGTACGGGGCCTATGCGGTCAATAACGATACCTTTGACGTCTGGCTGATGCTGGCTTTCGGGCTGCTGGGTTATGTCTTTAACCGTACCGGTATTCCGGCAGCACCCTTTCTGATCGGCTTCATTCTCGGTCCAATGTTCGAGGACAACCTACGCCGTTCGCTATTGATCGGCTCAGGCGATCTGTCAATCTTTGTGCGTGGCCCGATCACCTGGTTCTTCATCGCTCTGACTGCCGGCTCCATATTCCTGGCATTTTACCGATACCTTGGCTCGCGGCATAAAGCCAAGCGTAGTTTGGATGAGCCGGGGCAGGGGGCATGATGTGCTGGGTAGTACCATCTCTGGTGACAGGTTTGTGACCCCGTGAGCGGGATAAGGTCTGAGAGTCGAAGCCGGCCACCGAATGGGGCCGGCTCGTACGTTGGCAGGGGGAGGAGGTAGTAAGTGAAGAGCTCTGCCAGAAAGCCGTCGGTTGCGGGCGAGTGGTCCAGCCGCCTGCTCGCTGGCATAGCCGTGCTTGCCGTGGTGCATTTACTGAGTGGCGCAACGGTTGCCGCTAACTTGGCACAGCTGTTGTTGGTGGGTTTTCTGTTCTTGGGGTGGTCCAGTTTCAGCTCGATGGCCCGCCTGTTGGCTATGGCTTGTGTCGTCGTGTCACTCCTTGCGCTGTGGCGGCTCCCCTCGCCTTGGGCGGTGCTTCATGAAGCGGCAGGGGGCTTTGTGTTCCTCGCTGCCTTCATAACGGCACTTGCGCTGCTACGCCTGCCAGCCTACCGCTCGCGACTGATTCGTCGTTGCGGCCAGAGCCTTTTGATGCAACCGCCTACCTGGCGCTATCCGATGCTCTCGCTGGGATCTACGTTGTTCGGTATCGTGCTCAACTTCGGGGTGTTGAACCTGTTCTTGTCGATGATCGACAAGGCCAATACCCTCGGTTCGGCGCAAGGTCGGGTGTGGTTACAGCAATTGCGTCGCCGTCGCATGCTTCTGGCAGCGCTGCGCGGCTTTACTCTGGCACCATTGGTCTCCCCGCTGGGTATCGGCGTGGCGGTCGTGCTGGGCAATCTTGAGTCGTTGACCTGGACCGAGTTATTTCCCTACGTGCTGGCGTCGGCAATCGTGCTGTTCCTGCTGGGATGGGCCTGCGACCAGCTTGCAGTTCCCCGCCCCAGGGTAAGTGTGGTGGTGTCCGAGCGGCCTTCGCTGCTGCCGTTGGCGGGATTCAGTATGCTACTGCTGGCTCTGGTCATGTTGGTATTCGGCCTCGCTACTGTTCTTTCGCTCCGGCTGCCTCAGGCCGTCTTGATCGGCGTGCCACTGGGAGCCTGGCTATGGCTGGCGTGGCAGTGTCGGAGTATTGGTTATGCTGGTGTGGGGCCGGCCACTGTTTTGTTGGCCCGCCGGCTGCCTGATGTGCTGGGTGGTATTGGTAATGAGGTGGTGGCGCTCGGCTCAGGTGCCTACCTTGGTTCCCTTAGTGTGGCACTGCTCGATCCTGCCCAGTTGGAAGCAGTAGCGACCTTGCTGGTCACTCTTGGCAGCTGGCTGCCAGCATTAGCGCTCCTGCTGATCGTGGTACTCGCGCAGATCGGCATCAATCCGATCATTAGCGTGACTTTCTTGACCAGCATGGTTGCCCAGGTGGGGCTTGAAGAGGTGTCGTTGCCGCTGTTGGCAGCGGCCATGCTGGCGGGGTGGTCATTAACCATGGTTTCATCGCCGTTCACAGCGGCGATGATGATCATGTCTCGTTTCACTGGTATGACGGCCGGACAGCTCGGTCTGCGCTGGAACGGTGCTTTTCTGGCGGTTTCGCTAGTGACGGCCGTCGTGCTTTTTCGTATGGCAAGTTGATTGGGGCAGATGCTTCATCCCACAGTGACACCACCACAAACAAATAGCGTCTGTCCGGTGATGAAACTACTGCGTGGATCGCAAAAGAAGCTGACTGCCTGAGCCACGTCTTCGGGCTGCCCCATTCGTTGCACCGGAATGTTCTCGATAATTCGACGTGCGCGTTCTGAGTTGGGGGGGTTGTTTTCCCAGAATGCTGTGGTGGCTATGGGGCCTGGCGCCACACAGTTAACCGTGATGCCGTCGGCAGCCAGCTCCAGCGCCCAGGTGCGGGCCATGGACTGCAGGGCGCCCTTGGTGGCGCTATAGAGAGTACGAGCCTCCTTGCCCAGCACCACGCGACTGGTGTTCATTACAATGCGTCCCTGACCTTGCCGGCGCATTACGGGGAGAAGGGCCTGGGTACAGACAAGTGCTGAGCGCACGTTGAGATGCATCAACGCATCAAAATCTTCGGCCTGTGTGTCATCGATCAGGGCGGGGCGAACCACCCCGACATTGTTGACGAGACACGTTACTGGATGGGTATCGGCGATCTCTTCGAGCACCTTGCGGGTGGCCGTGATGTCACCGAGGTCGACCAGGCGAGCGTCGGCTTTCAGTGACTCTGATTCGGGTGTTTCGATATCGAGTACGATAGTGCGATAGCCATCTTGCTGAAGACGCATTGCGATGGCTTGGCCGATGTTACGGGCACCGCCAGTGACGACGGCACAGACTTCAGACATGGGTAAATCCTTCTCGTGTAGGACGTTTAGGGTGATAGATACGTGTGACCTGATTTTTGTGCGACAAGCGAACTAGGGTGCGCATGTATTCTATTGTCTGGTTCCAAGTATTGGCAATAAAGCGGCCTTTGTCGCCATTAGGCGGGGCTACCAGTCGAAAAGGAGATGTCCATGCAGGCACGTAATAATCGGGGCGTAGTGATCGGTGCGGGAACCATGGGAGCGAATCTGGCCAGATTGATGCTGCGCAGTAACATGGCAGTAACGGTGCTGGATATCGACTCTGACGTGCTGGAGCAGTGCCGTCAGGCACTGCAACTGGAACCGGGTGGCGATAAACGGATGCGCTTTGTCAGCGGCTGGGCGCAGGTGGGGAAGTGTGATGTGGTGGTGGAAACTGTCACCGAAGATCTGGCACTCAAACAGCGGGTCTTGAAGGAGGCTGAGCGCCATATCGATGATAAGACGCTGATCCTGACGAATACCTCGGGCCTTTCCATCGATGAGCTGGGTGAGGTGTTGGCGCACCCGGCACGATTTATGGGGGCGCACTTTTTTAATCCTGCTGACCTCATTCCTGCAGTTGAAGTGATCCCCGGGCGACTCACTTCGCCGGATTGTGTTGACCAGGCTGTTGACTGGTTGCGGTGGCTAGGCAAGCGCCCTGCAGTGCTTAAGCAAAGTGTGCCAGGCTTCGTAGCCAATCGCATCCAGCATGCGCTGATGCGCGAATGTCTGTACCTCCTGGAGCAAGGCGTGGTGGACTACGAGGGGTTAGACGATATCGTGCGCTATTCTATTGGCATTCGCTTGGCTATCAACGGCCCGTTGCGGCAGCGTGACCTCAACGGTCTGGACACCCACCTCAACATCTCCCGTTACTTGTACCGTGACCTGGAAAACCGCACCACTCCGGCACCGTTGCTTGAGGATCTGGTGGCGCAAGGTCGTCTGGGCCGAAAGAGCGGGCGCGGATTTCATGACTGGCCTGAGGGCAGTGGAGAGGCCTACGATCGGCAGGAGCGTGCTCTGCTTGAGCGCCTGTTGGCACTGATGGCAGACGAGCTCAAGTGAGGGAAAGCTGTAGTTGCTGCTTGTCACTTGTTTGGCAAAGCCCTTGCCAGGAGCTTTAGCGATTCGAGGCAAGGACCTTCGGCAGCGGGTAGCTACAGCAGGTGAGGCTTACTGTTGGGCGTCGCGAATCATGTTACGCGAGATGATCACCTGCTGGATTTGGGTGGTGCCCTCATAGAGTCGGAACAGACGAACATCGCGGTAGAACCGCTCAACGGCATATTCGCTGATATAACCGGCGCCGCCATGGATCTGTACGCCACGATCAGCCACGCGGCTGCACATCTCGGTGGCGAACATCTTGGCGCACGAGGCCTCGGTGCTGACGTTTAGGCCTTCATCACGCTTGCGAGCGGCATCCAGCACCATGCTGCGCGCGGCATAGATTTCAGCTTTGGAGTCGGCCAGCATGCCCTGGATCAGCTGGAACTCGGCAATGGGTTTGCCGAATTGTTGGCGCTCCATGGCGAAGCGCAGGGAATCATCCAGAATGCGCTCAGCAGCCCCGACGGCGATAGCGGAAATGTGTATGCGCCCTTTATCAAGAACCTTCATTGCGGTCCTGAACCCGGCACCTTCCTGTTCACCAATCAATGCACTGGCGGGTACCCGCACGTTGTCGAAGATGACGTCTGCAGTATGAGCGCCTTTCTGGCCCATCTTCTTGTCACGCTTTCCGATGGTTATGCCGGGTGTATTGGCATTTACGATAAAGGCGCTGATACCTTTGGCGCCCTTGATTTCGGGGTTGGTGCGTGCCATGACGGTGAATATGCCAGCATGCGGTGCGTTGGTGATGTAGCGCTTGGTGCCATTGATCAGGTAATCATTGCCGTCCTTTACTGCGGTAGTTCGTAGCGAGGCGGCATCGGAACCGGAGTCAGGCTCAGTCAGGCAAAAGGCGCTCAGGAGTTCGCCGCTGGCCAGTCGAGGCAAGTAGCTGGCCTTCTGCTCATCGGTACCATCAAGCAGAATACCAATAGAGCCGATGCCGTTGTTCGTGCCGATGAAAGAGCGGAAGGCGGGAGATGTCCTGCCAAGTTCGAAGGCAATATTGACCTCTTCCTCCATGGTCACGCCGAGCCCTCCAAACTCTTCGGGGATGGTCAGGCCAAACAGCCCCATGTCACGCATCTGAGCGATGATGTCCTGTGGGATTTCATCGTTTTCGGCAACTTCTTCTTCACGCGGGATAAGCTCTTCTTTGACAAAGTTACGAATGGCGTCGAGCAGTATCTGCATGGTTTCCTGGTCGCGAATCATGGGTGTTCCTCTTGAATGGTTGATAGCTGCGGTGGCTGCTGACTTACGAGATCTGGGTCGCGATGTCGTTGACCAGCTGCACCAGTCGCGGCCCGATGGATTCTTCCAGTTTTTCACGTGATATCTGGAACTCGGGTCCACCACAGTTGAGCGACAGAATTCCCAGCTGTGGATGGTGGAGGGGGACTGCTACAGCATTGACCTTGCGCTGCCATTCGCCGATCGACAAGCAGTAACCGTAATCGGCATAGTCTCGGAAGGCGCGCTCCAAAGTCTTGCGGATGTCAGGCCAGTCTGTGGGATAGGCCCCTCGCAGATGATCCATAAGTAAATCGGCCTCCTGGGGAGGCATGGCGGCGAGGCAGGCGCGCCCGGCTGAGCTTTGATGAATAGGGAGGCGAATCCCGATCTGGCGACGAATAGTGGAGCGCAGCGCGCTCTGGACCACATCCAGATAGACCATGTCCAGGCGATCCCGGGCGGACATGGCTACTGTCGCGCCGACCTCATTGGCGAGATTTACCATCAAAGGCTGCGCAATTGCGCGAATCGGCAGGTTGGAAATCATGGAGTAGCCGAAGGCCATGACACCAACGTCCAACTGATACTTCCCGCGTGGCAAAGGACGAAGGTAGCCCAGTCGAGCTAGTGTGTGAGTCAACCTGCTGACGGTGGGTCTGGGGAGCCCTGATTTTCTGGCCAAGTCGAGGTTGCTTAGGGTGCTCTCACTCGGGGTGAAGCAGCGTAGAAGTTCAAGCCCCCTCGCCAGCGCAGTAACGAACTGTCGATCTTTTTCCTGCCCGCCTGAGGCGTTTATCGGGTCTGCTACGATCTGGAAGTCATCCTGCTTGATTATTGTATTCACTGAGTCGTGCTCCGCTAGCAGATTGCTTGATGGGGTGATTCTGCAAGAATCGGTTTCTTAATGTCAAATAAGCAGCCTTAATGTCCGCATGGCGGACTTATTGGCAGTGGAATAAAAGCGCTAGAAAACATATTTTTAGCCAATAAGATGATGATAAGAAAGGGTTTTATGAAAGTAGCTCTGTTTCTTAATTGACAATCATTCGGTAGCCTGTGTTAATTTAACCTATTGGCAAAACAAATGTCCGCATGGCGGTCATTTGCTGCTCGATTACTCAATTACTCAATGATGAGGTTGTCCATGACTGATAAGCAGCAGCCCTCTGAGGTATATCTTGCATCGCTCGACGAAGGGGTGGCGGTGGTTCGCATCGATCGGCCGGATGCTAAAAATGCTCTCAACGGAGCCATAAGGCATCAGCTTGCCGAACTGTTCTCGTCCCTGGCTCAACAGGATGAAGTGCGCGCTATCGTGCTGACCGGGGGAGAGCAGGTGTTTGTTGCGGGTGCGGACATCAAGGAGTTTGCCACTGCCTCTCCGACTGAGATGCATCTGCGACACAATGAGCGCTTCTGGGAGCCTATTGCGCACTGCCCCAAGCCGGTGGTTGCTGCGGTTAATGGCTTCGCTCTAGGTGGAGGTTGTGAGCTTGCCATGCACTGCGACATCATCGTGGCTGGAAACTCAGCCCGGTTCGGGCAGCCAGAGGTCAAGCTTGGTCTGATGCCTGGGGCGGGTGGAACACAGCGCCTGGTACGCGCAGTTGGCAAGTTTCAGGCGATGCGCATGCTGATGACTGGCTGCATTGTGCCGGCCCCTGAAGCACTGCGCATGGGGTTGGTCAGCGAAGTTGTGTCTGATGATCAGGTGCTGGTGCGTGCCAAGGAATTGGCTCAGGAAATCGCCGGCCTGCCAGCATTGGCACTGGAAAACATAAAAGAAGTTGTTCTTGCGGGAGCTGATTTACCTCTGGAGAGTGCTTTGGTTCTCGAGCGGAAAGCTTTCCAGATGCTGTTCGACACTGTGGATCAGAAGGAAGGGGCTGCCGCCTTTTTGGAGAAGCGTAAACCAAACTACAAGGGGGTGTCGTGATGGCGAGGGAAGTAAAGCGGGTAGGGATTGTCGGCGCTGGAGTGATGGGCGCGGGTATCGCCCAAATCGCTGCCCAAGCTGGCCTGGAGGTCGCGTTATTTGACAAGCGCGACGGGGCAGCCAGTGCAGCACGTGACGGCCTTCAATCGACGTTCGACAAATTGGTGGGGAAGAGCAAGATCTCCCTGGACTCGGCCAAAACCGCTTTGTCCCATCTCTCCGTTGTCGAATCAATGACGGCTTTGGCGGATTGTGATGTGGTCATTGAGGCAGTTGTCGAGGACTTGGGAGTAAAGCAAGCCCTGTTTGCTGACCTGGAAGCGATAGTTTCCCGGGACTGCATCTTGGCGACCAATACCTCGTCGCTTTCAGTCACAGCAATAGCCGCGGATTTGACCTGTCCTGACCGGGTGGTCGGTTTTCACTTCTTTAACCCTGTGCCGCTGATGAAGGTCATCGAGGTGATCGCGGGAATCGATACCGACGAGGCCGTTGTCAAGATGTTGCTGGAGCTTGCATGCCGACTCGGGCATACCGGCGTACGTGCACAGGATACTCCCGGCTTCATCGTCAACCATGCGGGACGCGCCTACAGCACAGAAGGCTTGAAGATCCTCGAAGAGCGGGTAGCGGCGCCAGAGGATATTGATCGAATCCTTCGCGATGAAGCTGGGTTTCGGATGGGGCCGTTCGAGCTTTTTGATCTGACGGGGCTTGATGTGTCGCAGCCTGCCATGGAGTCGATCTTCAAGCAGTTCTATCATGATCCGCGCTATCGACCCTCGTATATTTCCCGGCAGATGCTGGAAGGTAACCGCCTGGGGCGCAAAACAGGCGTTGGCTTCTACCGATATGAGGGGGGCAAAAAAGTTGAAACGTCGGCTCCTCATCCAGTGCCAGAGGTCAGCAATGTGCCGCCGGTCTGGGTGGGGTGTGAGGATACGGCCCTGCGTTCCAAGGCTGTGTCACTGATCAAGCTACTTGGTGGGCGAGCAGAGTCGACAGATACCCCCTCGGAAAAAGCGCTCTGCCTGCTGCTGCCTTTTGGTGATGACGCCGTGAGTGCCTGCGCGCACTTCGGTGTCGACCCCGAGCGAACTCTTTGTCTCGACGGACTTTTCGGCCTTGAAGGTCATCGTACTCTGATGATGACACCGGTTACACGACAGGAAATGCGCGATGCAGCTCATGCATTGTTGACGTCGGATGGCGTTGGGGTAACTGTGATTCGTGACAGCGTGGGGTTTGTTTCACAACGCGTGCTTGCCTCAGTGGTTAATATGGCCTGCGATATTGCACAGCGTGAGATTGCCACCCCTGTTGATATCGACAATGCCGTCAGGCTGGGGCTCAACTATCCGTATGGACCCCTGGCATGGGGAGATGTGCTGGGACCGAAACAGTTACTTGGCATTCTTGAGCGTATCAATGCGTTGACTGGAGATCCGCGATATCGTCCCAGTCCGTGGCTGCGGCGTCGCGCCACGCTTGGTGTATCACTGCTGCATGAGACACCGGGCACTCGGTGATATAGGAAGTTGGCCATGTTAGTTGAAATGAGGTGGGTACCATGGGGGCGTTAACCGGAGTTCGTGTGCTTGACTTGAGCCGGGTGCTGGCTGGTCCCTGGTGTAGTCAGGTGCTGGCTGACCTTGGAGCTGATGTCGTAAAGGTGGAGCGCCTGGGGCGGGGAGATGACACGCGTGCCTGGGGGCCTCCATACATGAAAGATGCTCAAGGTAACGAGACACAGGAGGCCTCGTACTATCAGTCGTCCAATCGCAACAAGCGTTCGGTAGCCGTTGATATTGCTACTGAGAAAGGGCAGGAGATCGTCTGCGGGTTGGCCGCCGAGAGTGATGTGCTGATTGAAAACTTCAAGACGGGCTCCTTAAAGAAGTATGGACTGGACTATGCGTCTTTGTCCCGTATCAACCCTCGCCTGGTCTACTGTTCCATCACGGGATTTGGCCAGACAGGGCCGCGCGCGCAGGAGCCCGGCTATGACTTCATCATTCAAGGAATGGGGGGGTTGATGAGCATCACCGGAGAGCGTGATGGTGTCCCTGGTGGAGGCCCGCAGAAGGTAGGGGTGGCCGTGACCGACGTGATGACAGGGTTGTACTCGGTTATTGCGATTCAAGCCGCGCTACTTGCACGCGAAAAGACCGGACGCGGCCAGCATTGCGATATGGCGCTACTGGATGTGCAAGTAGCGGCATTGGGCAATCAGAGCCAGAACTACTTAAGTTCCGGGACTTCTCCTGGGCGCTACGGGAATGCGCACGCCAATATTGTGCCCTACAACTCTTTTCGTGCCAGTGACAAGGACTTCATCATTGCTTGTGGCAACGATTCACAGTTTGTAGCGCTGTGCGATGCTATCGAGCTGCCAGAGCTCTCTAAGGACCCCAGATTCTCAAAAAATGAAAGCCGGGTCAGGAACAGGGATGCGATCACCGAAATTCTTTCAGACCACTTTAAGCGAGATACAGCCGAAGCGTGGGTGAAAAAAATCAGTAAGGCCAAGGTGCCCGTCGGGGTAATTAACGATATCGCTGGTGCGCTTGCGGAGCCCCAGGTGGGTGCACGTGGCATGTTGGTCGATATGCCCCATGCCATGAATCCCGATTTTAAAATGGTCGGTAGTCCAATTCATCTCTCCGATACGCCGGTAGAATATAAGTGGCCGGCACCTTTGCTTGGCCAGGATACCGGCGATGTTCTCGCCGAATATCTTTCCCTTACTCCAGAGCAGATCTCGCATCTGAAAGACGGTGGTATCGTGGGGTGACTAATCCATTGTCCATGCTGTAACTCCATGAAAGTTGAAAATAAATCATGTGAAAGATTCTCTAGCTCCAAAGGTGAGAGTGAAATAGCATGTTTTTATCTTCAGGCGGAAGAGGTGTGAAATGTCAGAAAATTTATCAGCTATTGAAGTAATGAAGTCTCATCGATCTATCAGGAAGTTTACGGATGATGAAATTCCTTACAAGCTGCTTATTGATTTAATCAGAGTCGGGCAGTCGGGCTCTACATCAAGCCATGTTCAAGCTTACTCTATAATAAGGGTCAAGGATAAAGCTAATCGGAAGAAGATTTCTGAGCTTGCGGGTGGGCAGGCGTCTGTGGCTGAGTGTGCGGAGTTTCTTGTTTTTTGTGCGGACATGAAGCGTTCTGCTGAAGCATCAGAAAACATAGGAAATAATGTTATTCGAGGAATGACAGAGCAGTTGATACTGGCGACTGTTGATACTGCCATTGTGGCGCAAAATGTTGCTATTGCTGCCGAGTTGCATGGCCTTGGGATTTGCTATATTGGCGGTATACGGAATGAGCCTTCAAGTATCAGCGAACTTCTTCATATTCCGGAAGACGTATATCCGGTTTTTGGTATGTGCATCGGATATCCTGCGAGCGATCCAGATGTAAAGCCACGGTTGCCCATTGAGTCGATTTTAAAAGATGACTACTATTCAGGCGATGGTGAAGAAGTGGATGCCTTTAACAAGGTGATGGCTGACTATTATATGACACGAAAAACAGGAAATAAAAGAAGCAGCTGGGCCGAGCAGTTGTCACCAGTTTTTAACCAAAAAACGAGACCTCATATGCAGAGTTTTTTAAAAAGCAAAGGTTTTGGAACCAAGTAATCCCTAAGCGTCAACATAGTTGTCAAGAAATCTGTCGCCTCTGAGGTCATTTAGGCTCCCAAGGTTTGTCAGTTGGGCTCCATGTATAGGGCGCCGATGAGGACTGTGAAAGCCCTGACTCATCAAAGTAACACTGCTTGTGCTCGCCTCGTTTCTCTTGTTCGTGAAGCACCTTCAGGAGACCTTGGGTATGGCGAAAGTCCGTTTCTTCACGCAGTGCCTTGAGTGAGTGACGAATGCGCTTGAAGCTATAGTGATTTTTTCAGCGCCAAGCGAAGGGTTACCGTATTGACTGTCTGCCCGTTTCTTCTCCTGATCAACATGCGTAATCAGGAACGATTAAGCCCCGAATACCGAGGAGGTATCCGGGGCTTGCTCGACTTCGCTGAGCCAGACTTTGCTACTTACGGCGTTTGCTGGTTGTAGTATTCCGCAATGTCAGCGATGTCTTCGTCAGACAGACCCGCGGCCATCGGGGTCATGACGGAGGACATGCCGCCTTCACGCTCTCCAGCGCGATAGGCCTTCATGGAGCTTTCCAGATAGGTGACATTTTGCCCCGCCAGGTTGGGATAGATTGGCGCGGTGCCGTGGCCGTCCTGACCATGGCAGGCCACGCAGACGGCGATCTTGCCGGCGCCGGGCAAGTCAGCGCCAGCTGGGCCTTCAGCGGCTGCGACTTCCGTCGCGCCGCCTTGCTCGCTATCCGCAGCGGATTCGGCATCATCCTGAGCTGCTGCTTGCTGGGCTTCATCCTCTGTGCCGCTATCGGCTGCCGAGACTTGCTCTTCGCCTTCAGCCGCCTGGTCGCTGGATGCGTCAGCAGCGGGCGCTTCGTCAGCGGGCACGTCCATCACCGGCTCAAGCATGTACTTGGTAGCCGCCAGCATCTCTTCGTCGGTGATGTTCGGGTTGCCGCCACGCGCCGGCATGGCATTGAAGCCGTTGACGGAGTGATCCAGCAGGGTGTCGAAACCCTTGGTTACGCGATCGGCCCAGGCTGCCTCATCGCCACGGATGGGGGCTCCGGCAGCACCGGTCTCGTGACAGGCCATGCAGACACTGTTGTAAATGGCTTCGCCATCAATGCTGCCACCACCCGATGAGCTGCTGGCCGCAGCAGCTGGCGCCGAGGCAGAGGCAGATGCGCTGCCGCAGTCTTCGCCCTGCAGGCACAGCTCACCTACCGGTGCCAGTCGCTCTGCGATGGCTGCATGTTCGGCGTCCTCCTGGGCGACGGCAGCGCCGGCGCTCAGACCGAGGGCGGCCACGCACCCTATAATCAGCTTGCTGGATTTCACTCTCACCACCTCTTTGACGGTCTAGGTCACGGTAGGCATCACGACAGCCGGAGGACGCCATGATGCAGTGTTATTAAGATGGCGATAAGTATACCGGCATCATCGGCGGCTGGAAAATAGCCGGCATCACGAAGAACGACAAATTCCGCGGTATGGACACCCGAGCCGCTGCACGGTAGGATATCGCACGCTTGATCAGGCACTTCGCCACAAGCGTCTGCGCCCGTAGCTCAGCTGGATAGAGTACTGCCCTCCGAAGGCAGGGGTCGCAGGTTCGAATCCTGCCGGGCGCGCCAGAAACATCAGTAAAAACGGCCACTTAGCGAATCGACGCGGTGGCCGTTTTGCGTTGCGTCGTTCCCAGCACTCTTTATCGCCTCCCACCAAACGAGCGTAGCCTTCCGCTCTCAAGTTTGGTGAGATAGATGGTAGTCACTACGGCCGTCTGATACGGCCGACTCATCGCAAAGGGAACCGCTGTACATGATCCTCACCCTCAACCAGCTGGAACGGCACCTGTTCAAGGCCGCCGACATCCTGCGTGGCCGCATGGATGCCTCGGAGTTCAAGGAGTACATCTTCGGCATGCTCTTCCTGAAGCGCTGCTCGGACGTGTTTGAGCAGCGCCAGGAGGAGGTCCGTGAGCAGCTCAAGCAAGCCGGCAGGAGCGAGATCGATATCGCCAACGTCATCGAGATGCCAGGCTGGTACAAGGCCACTTTCTATGTGCCAGAGCAGTCACGCTGGTCTTACCTGCTGAAGGAAGCCCATCAGGGCGTCGGCAACGCACTGAACAAGGCGCTGGCTGGCCTTGAAGAGCACAACCCCAGCCTGGCCGGGGTGCTGGAGCACATCGACTTCACTCGCAGGGTGGGCTCCACCACGCTGCCGGACAAAAAGCTCCGCGACCTTATCACCCACTTCAGCGAGTATCGGCTGCGTAACGAGGACTTCGAGTTCCCCGACCTGCTCGGCGCTGCCTACGAGTATCTGATCCGCGACTTCGCCGACTCCGCCGGCAAGAAGGGCGGTGAGTTCTACACCCCGCGCCCGGTGGTCCGCATGATGGTACGGCTGATGGACCCGCAGGAGGGCCACAGCGTCTATGATCCGTGCATGGGTTCGGGCGGCATGCTGATCCTCTCTAAGGAGTACCTGGAGGAGCAGGGCGGCGATCCGCGCCGTCTCAACCTGTTCGGCCAGGAGGCCTCCGGTTCGGTGTGGGCCATCGCCAAGATGAACATGCTGCTGCACGGAGTGAGCTCCGCCGATCTGCGCAATGACGATACCCTCACCGATCCGCAGCACATCGAAGGCGGCGAGCTGGTGCGCTTCGACCGTATCCTCACCAACCCGCCCTTCTCCATCGGCTATACGCCAAGCCAGAACTTTCCGGAACGTTTCCACTACGGCAGCGTGCCCGAGGGCGCCAAGAAGGCCGACCTGATGTTCCTGCAGCACATGGTCGCCTGCCTCAAGTCGGACGGCCGCCTGGCCACCGTCATGCCCCACGGCGTGCTGTTCCGCGGCGGCGACGAGAAGCACATCCGCGCCGGCATGTTAGAGGACGACCTGGTGGAAGCGGTGATCGGCCTGGCCCCCAACCTGTTCTATGGCACCGGCATACCGGCCAGCATCCTGGTGCTGCGCGCCAAGGGGGCCAAGCCCGACGAGCGTAAGGGCAAGGTGCTGTTCATCAACGCCGACCGGGAATACTACGAAGGCCGCGCCCAGAACCATCTGCTGCCGGAGCATATCGAGAAGATCGCCAGCACCTTCGATGCCTTCGATGACGTTCCCGGCTTCGCCCGGGTGGTGCCGCTCGCTGAGCTGCGCGACAACGACTACAACCTCAACATCCGTCGCTACGCCGACAACACCCCGCCGCCGGAGCCCCAGGACGTACGCGCCCACCTCAAGGGCGGCGTGCCGGTGGCCGAGATCGAGGCCAAGCGACCACTGTTCGATGCCCAAGGCCTCGACCCCATGGCGCACTTTACGCCAAGAGCCAGCGACCCCGACTACGTGGACTTCGCCGAGCTACTGAGCGAGAAGCGCGACCTCAAGCCCGCCATCGAGCAGGACGCCGGCCTGACCGCCAAGGAAGCGCGAGTAATGGACGCCTTCGAGACCTGGTGGGCCGAGCACGGTACCAGCATTACCTCGCTTACCGGCAACGGCGGCCGCCTCACTCAGCTGCGCGACGAGCTGCTGGGCAGTTTCTCGTCGGCGCTGGAGCCCACCGCCATGCTCGACCGCTTCGCGGTGCGCGGCATCATCGCGGGCTTCTGGTTCGACAACAAGAACGAGTTTCGCACCCTGCAGGCACGGGGCTGCCTGGGCGTGGTGGACGCCTGGCGCACCAGTATCAACAGCCTGCTGGAGGACGAGCAGAGCAAGGCCAACCCGCTGGATCACCGCCTGGTGCATTTCCTGCTGGAAGACTACGTGGCCGAGCTGGAAGCGCTTGCCGCCCAACGCGCCGAGCTGGACGCCCGTATCAAGGCCGCCGAGGCCAAGCCCGACGCCGAGGATGATGAAGACGAATCCAGCGATAGCGAGGACGACGACACCCCTACGCCAGAAGACATCAAGGCGTGGAAGAAGCAGCGCACCGAGGTCCGCAGACAATACCGAACCAAGCAGGCCGGCTTCGAGGCGCACCTTAACGCTGCCGTGGACGCTTTGGATGAACCCGCCGCCGCCGAGCTGGTCGGCACCATCCTGCACAACGACCTCAAGGGCATCCTTGAGCGCTACATCCGCCAGCAGCGCCAGCAGGTCATCGCCGCCTTCGAGACCTGGTGGGACAAGTACCGCGTGACGCTGGCCGATATCGAGGCCGAGCGCGACGCCGCCGCCAAGCAGCTGCAGCAGTATCTGGAGGGGCTGGGGTATGTCTGAGTGGAAGACGATTGCAGAGCTGGCAGATACTAACCCAGAGACCCTTCCGGCGAATAGCGAAAGGGATTTTGCATTCCAGTATATTGATCTTGGCTCTGTCGATAGTGGCACAGTTGACTGGAAAGGACTGCAGCACCTCTCTTTTCAAAAGGCGCCAAGCCGCGCACGACGCCGCTGCAGGCCAGGCGATTCAATATTTGGCACTGTTAGGCCGAATCTGCAATCTCATGGCTATGTGCCAAGCAAGAAAAAAGAACTTCTTGTCGCGTCCACTGGATTTACTGTTATTCGCCCCCACCGAGGGCTGGCTGACGGCAGATACCTTTTCTTCTCCTTGCTCGGTGATGACATACTTCGACAGTCAGTTAATGCGGCAGTCGGGTCCAACTATCCTGCTGTCACCGATAGAGATGTGCGTGAATTTAGACTGTTCGCTCCTCCAGTTGACCAGCAGTCCAAAATTGCTGACGTGCTTGAAGCCCTCGACACCCAGATCCAGAAAACCGAGGCGCTGATCACCAAGCTGGAGAAGGTCAAGGAAGGCCTGCTCCACGATCTGCTGACCCGCGGCATCGACGAGAACGGCCAGCTCCGCCCCAGGCCCGAGCAGGCGCCGGAGCTCTATAACCCGCCTCATTCACGAGGGTTCTGATCGGGCGGTCTGATACGGCTGGCCAGTGGC
>ERZ1032895.19-NODE-19-length-54554-cov-13.645333_pt1 | contig 54554 bp, 50 predicted proteins | sample MGYA00516687_ERZ1032895 | MGnify/ENA primary metagenome ERZ1032895 (study PRJEB33719, sample SAMN04261600) | wastewater metagenome | biome: rural village; feature: latrine urine exit; material: soil | place: El Salvador | collected 2013-01-14 ... | reverse complement strand
TGCGTTGGCGAGTGGGGAGGAGGAGCGCAGTCAGGCACGCCAGGCGATCCTGGATACCATGGCCGATGCTGACCCCTCGACAAGGAAGAGGTCCCTTGGTGTTCTTCCTGCATTGGTAAGTGGGGATGATGAGAGAGGCCAGGTGCGCCAGACGATCCTGGATGCCATGCCCGGTGCCGACCCCTACAAGATGGAGGCATTGGCAGATGTCCTGCCTGCCTTGGTTAGTGGGGACGGGGAGCGTGGTCAGGCGCGCCAAGCGCTTTTGGATGCCCTGCCCAACGCTAGTCCCACGACTGCGGAGAGGTTGGTTGGTGTTCTTCTTACTTTGGTGAGTGGAGACGGGCAGCGTGGTCAGGCGCGCAAGGAAATCTTGGTTGCCCTGTCCGGTGCCCGCCCCTTAGCGACCGCGAGGTTGGTGGGAATTCTGTCTGCCTTGGACCCCACGGATGAGGAGCGTCGTCAGGGGCTCAAGGCGATCCTGGATGCCCTGCCCAACGCCGACCCCCTGGCTATGGAACAGTTGGTGAGTGTTCTGTCTGCCTTGGGACCCACAGATAAGGAGCGTGGTCAGGCGCGTCAGGTGATCTTGGATACCCTGCCCGGTCTTCACTCCATAGCGAAGGGACGGTTGGCGCAAGTTCTGCCTTCGTTGGTGAGTGGGGATGGGGAGCGCGGTCAGGCGCGCAAGGCGATCTTGGACGCCCTTCCCGATGCCCACCCTGTGGAGATGCAATGGTTTGCGGAAGTTCTGCCTGCGTTGGCGAGTGGGGAGGAGGAGCGCAGTCAGGCACGCCAGGCGATCCTGGATGCCCTGCCCAACGCCGACCCCCTGGCTATGAAACAGTTGGTGAGTGTTCTGTCTGCCTTGGGACCCACAAATGAGGAACGTGGTCAGGCGTGCGAGACAATCCTAGGTACCATGCCCGACGCCGATCCCTTCGATGTGAATGTGTTGGTGGGTGTTCTTCCTGCGTTGGTACCTGGAGATCAGGAGCGTGGTCAGGCACGCAAGGCGATCCTTGACACCCTGCCCAACATCGCCGGCTCCTGGGACAGGGCGAGATTGGTGAGTGTTCTGTCTACCTTGGGTCCTACAGATGAGGAGCGTGGTCAGGCACGCAAGGCGATCCTAGATACCCTGCCTGGTGCCCATCCCACGGTGATGGACGACTTACTGAGTGTTCTTCCTGCGTTGGTGAGTGGGGATGAAGAGCGCAGCCAAGCATGCAAGGCAATCTTGGTTGCCCTACCCGACGCCGCATTGCCTACGCGTAGCAAACTGGCGAGAGTTTCGCGTTCTCTTGCAACACCCAACACTTGGTTACGCTTACTGGCCCCAGTTCAATCCCGTTGAACAGCAAAGTGTCCAAAACCGGTCCGTTTTGAGACGTCATGTGGGGTGGTGATGTGAGGAGAATATTCCCTAGACGACCACTGTCGAGACCGCCATGCTCGGGTCGGCGCTGAAGTTCAGCGCGGTAGGCGGTAGCCCGGCCGTCACGACTTCGGATCCCAGCACCGCGATCATTGCACCGTTGTCGGTACACAGCGCCGGTCGGGGCCTGCGCAGCTGAATGCCGGCCTCATCAGCCCGTTCCGCCAGGAGGCTCCGGAGCCGAGAATTGGCCGCCACTCCCCCGCCCAGCAGAATCGTGTCTGTGCCGTGCTCCTGCGCGGCGTCCACGGCTTTGCGGCTCAATACGTCGCAGACGGCCTCCTGAAAACTGGCGGCCACGTCGGGAACCGGAACCTCCTCGCCGTCGCGCCTGCGCTGCTCAACCCAACGGGCAACCGACGTCTTGAGACCGGAGAAACTGAAGTCAAATCGATGACGTTCCAGATCGCGCCGAGAGCTGAGTCCGCGCGGGAACTGGACAGCGGTGGCGTCGCCGGATGCGGCCAGCTTGTCGATGACCGGGCCGCCGGGATACTCGAGCCCCAGGAGGCGGGCGACCTTGTCGTAGGCCTCGCCTGCCGCATCGTCGATGGTGGACCCGAGCTCGACGATGTCGGTGGCGATGTGGTTCACCCGCAACAGGGAGGTGTGGCCACCGGAGACGAGCAACGCGGTGCTCGGCGATGGCAGTTCACCATGCTCCAGGAGGTCAACGGCGACGTGGCCCACCAGGTGGTTGACCCCATACAGCGGTTTGCCGAGCCAGGACGCCAGGGCCTTGGCCGAGGCGATCCCTACCAGCAGCGCCCCCATCAGGCCGGGGCCGGCAGTGACCGCCACGGCGTCAATCTGGCTGGGGTCGACGTCGGCCGCGGCGAAGCTGCGGCGCAGGGTGGGAATCAGCGCGGACAGGTGGGCCCGGCTGGCAACCTCGGGGACGACGCCGCCGAAACGGACGTGCAGGTCCACCGAACTCGCTACCTCGTTGGCCAACAGCTCGTGGCCTTCCACGATGCCGACGCCGGTCTCGTCGCAGGAGGACTCAATGCCCAGGATCAGCGGTCCGCTCATTGGAGTCCCTCCCTAATTGTCAGCTGCATCACGACGGCATCAACACCGGGTTCGTAATAGTCACTCCGGCACGCCAGCTTCGTGAAACCCAATCGATCGTACATTCGCCGGGCAGCAGCGTTGTCGGCACGCACCTCGAGCAGCATGCGAGTGGCTCCGCGGCCGGTGGCCCACTGGATACCCTCGGACAGCAGGGCAGCTCCGTAGCCGAGCTTGCGTTGGTCCTCGGCGACAATGATGCGGTTCAGGTCCGCAACCCCGTCGCTCAGCCGGATGGTTGCCACCGCGGCCACTTCGCGGAGTTCGGCCACAAGCACCTGCCGATCCGCGGCGGACAATTCCTCGTCCCACATCGTTTCGCTCCAACGCTGCCGTGCCGGAAACGCTGTTTCCAGAGCCAGGATGGCGGCTAGGTCGGCGGCTGTGGCCTGACGGAGTTTCATCGTGCCCTGAGCCGCGGCAGCACGGGCTTGGGCTTCGCGCCTGCCTGCGCGTCGGCTGGTCGCAGGTAATAGGGCTCCTCGCCGGCCGGGCTCAGTTCCCGCCAACGAGCGGCGAGCACTGCCGCCTTGATGCTGGTGGGGCCGTCGGCGGCGTGGTTCACCGCTTTGAGGTAGTCCTCGGGGATAGATCCGGCCACCGGGATGTCTGGCGGTAGCTCGGAGGGGCTTCCCACGCGTGGTTCACCCACTCGGGCGCCGTCGTGGTATTCGGCCCAATAGAGTTCTTTGCGGCGCGCGTCGGAGGCGATGATGAACCGGTCCGGCGCGTTGTTCCACTGCAGCGCGTAGGCATCGAGCGAGCAAACACCGTGGGGCTCGCGTCCGGCCAGCTCGGCAAGGGTCCAGGCGGTGACGATCCCGACGCGAAGTCCGGTGAAGGGTCCGGGTCCCATCCCGACCACGAATTCCTCGACATCTTGCAGGGCTATCTGCGCGCTAGCGCAAAGTTCCAGCACCGATGGCATGAGCTCTTCGCCGTGGCGCCTTGGCGCGGTTACCGAAATGGAGTCGACTGGGACCCCGTCGTGGGCGAGGCCGGCGGTCGCGTGGCCTGAGGTGTCGATCGCGAGTGTCCAGGTCATCTCAGCTTCCTAAATCCGTCCAGCGCTCCCTGCCAGCGGGGACCGATGCCGTCCAGCCAAACGACGCGATCATCGGAGTTGGTGCCGCGCTCGATGGTGACATCGAGCCGTTCCTCGGAGAGCCATTCGGCCTTGCCGCCTCCCCATTCGATCATGGTCACCGAGCAGGAGAGTGACTGGTCGAGGTCGATGTCTGCCAGTTCGCTGGGATCGCCTAGGCGGTAGGCATCCACGTGGACAAAATCCGGCCCGGGGCCGGCGGCTGGATGGACGCGGGAGAGGACGAACGTGGGTGAAATAACGGGGCCTTGGACGTGGAGTCCGGCGCCGATGCCCTGGGCGAGTGTGGTCTTGCCGGCGCCAAGCTCACCGTTGGCGATGATCACGTCGCCCGCTTGTAGTTCACCGGCTAGTGATTCGCCGAGTTCCTGCATGTCGCGTGCCGTTGGGACGTCGATGATGACTGGGAGCTGCCGGCCGAGGATGTAGCCGGTGTCGGTTTCGCGTTCGATTTTGAAGCCCTGGCCCTGCCACCAGGCCAGCAGTTCTGGGAATTCGCGGCGGGTCAGCAGCTCCACCCGGCTCATGCCCAGATCCGCCGCGACCGAAATCGCCGCCGAGACCATGTCGGCCGCCAACCCGGCCCCGGAGTATTCGGGCAGGACGCTGACGCGGCGCAAGGTGGCGGTGTCACCTGCGATCCCGATCAGCAGGCACGCGACCAGGTCCCCGTCTACCTCTACGCATACCCCTCGGCCACGGTCCAGGGCGTCCCTGATGTCCTCAAGGGTGTCCCTGAGTGCGTCGGCGGGAGGATGGACCGGACGCCGGGCGGCGAACGCGGACCGGATCACCAGCAGCATGCGGTCGGCGTCATCTGGTGCCGCCAGCCTCAATGAAACGGTGTCATTCATCAGGAAGTGACGTGACCGAGTATCCGCCGGATGGCATCGGCGTGTTCATTGGTGGCGTCAATGTGCCTATTCCGGAGGCGGAGCGCAAGAAACTGTCCGAGCAAATAAACGACGCGGCCCAGGAGGTTATCGACAAGGCGCGTGGTGCAGTGGAGCTCGATGGTATCGAGGTCAAGGAAGTGATACGCCCTGGTCTCCCGGCCGAGCTGATCACCACGGAAGCCGCAGCGCTGGGGGTGGATGCCATCGTCATGGGCAGTCGTGGGCTCGGCAACATTCGCGGCATGGTATTCGGCAGCGTGTCACAGAAGGTCAGCCATACTGCTGCCTGCAGTGTGATCACCGTGACTTGAGCGAGGCGATGTCTGCTTCGAATTAGTGCAGGCGTTCAAACAAGGTCTCGTCAGCTAGTGTTCTGGAGGCTGGTATGTGGATGTATGTGATTGCGACGGGGGCGATAGCCTGGCATGGCCTTACCTATAAAGATGCCGATGAAGGCCATCCCCCGGTTCACTTGTTGTTTGGCGCCATTGCCTTGATGTTCTGCCTGCGCTTTCTTCTCGTCGACATCATGGGCCTGCCGATTCCCGGCATTCCTCCCGCGGACTGATGGGCTGGAGGGTGTCGGCGAGGTCAATCGACATTGCATTGCTTGGGTGAGCAGTTGGCTTTTCGATTTTCCCAAACAAGGCGAAAGCTAACGTAGCTATTCCATGCGTTCAAAATAAACATGTTAATATGTTGATAAACAATCGCATGTTGGGCTGCGCGGCCCGCCGTTATCAAGAGGCTGGCTGGAAGGTCATGAGCGCAATGGGGTATTGTTTCCTATTGCTGACCCAAGAGGTGCACGCATATGTACAAGACAATTCTGGTACCCATTGATGGATCGGACCATGCCGAGAAGGCGCTGGCGGTGGCGGCGCAGCTGGTCCGTGGCCCTGGTGCGACGCTCCACCTGATGACCGTGACCGAGTATCCGCCCGATGGCATCGGCATCTTCATGGGTGGCGTCGACGTGCCCATTTCGGAGGCGGAGCGCAAGAAGCAGTCCGAGAAATCGAATGAGCTGGCCCAGCGGCTCATTGATCGAGCGCGCGGCGTTGTGGACCTCGATGGCATCGAGGTCAAGGAAGTGATACGCCCTGGTCTCCCAGCCGAGCTGATCACCGCGGAAGCCGAGACGCTGGGAGTCGACGCCATCGTCATGGGCAGTCGCGGGCTCGGCAATATTCGTGGCATGGTGTTCGGCAGCGTGTCACAGAAGGTCAGTCATACCGCCACCTGCAGCGTGATTACCGTGACGTGAGTAAATGTGCAGCGTGGCACACAAGAAGAGCCCGGCATCGTGATGCCGGGCTCTTCTTGTGTGCCCGTGGTAAAAAACTTGGGTCTTATTGAACAGCGGATACCATGAACTCTGAGAGCAAGCTCGGAATAAAAGAGCAAGAGGCGCGCGATGCAGGTCAGACAGCCGGCGTGTGGCCTGCCCATCTGGGGATGCTGGTCTGGGCGCTGCTGGTGGGGTTGTCGTTCCCGGCGGTAGGACTGCTGAGCGAGGGGCTGCCGCCGCTGTTGCTGACCGCCATGCGCTTTTCCATCGCGGCGTTGGCACTGCTGCCTTTTGTGCGCCAGTCGGCCGAGCTGTGGCCGAGCCTGGCGGGGCTGGCGCTGTATGCGCTGATGGGCCTGTGCCTGGCAGGGTTCTTCGGTGCGATGTTCTGGGCGGCGCATCGCGTGACGGCATTGACCATGGCTACCTTGTTCGTCAGCGTGCCGCTGCTGGCCTATGGCTTGGGGCGGCTGGTTGGTGTTGAGCGCCGTGCCGGGGCATTGCTTGCGCTGCTGGCGCTGGGAGCCGGTGGAGCACTGGCGCTGGCCTGGGCCGAGGCGGGCGGCGATCTTTCACGGCTTGGCTTTGGCGGTGCAGAGGCGCTGTTCTTCATGGGCTGCATCGCATCGGCGCTGTATCCGGTGCTGACCAAGCTTGGCCTGGCCAGGGGCTGGCTCTCGCCCCAGGCCGGGGTACGCACGCTGTGGAGCCTGGTGCTCGGTGCCGTGCTGATTGCCTTGCTGGGACTGGCGCTTGAGTCGCCGGCGGCCCTGGTCCGGCTCACGGCCCTGGACGTGGCGCTGGTGGTGTACCTGGGGCTGTTTTCCAGCGGTCTTACCTTCTGGCTGCAGCAGCGGGCCACGGCGGTGCTGACCCCGGCCGGCGTGACCGCCTACGGCTATCTGGTGCCTTTTGTCTCGATGCTGATTCTGTTTGTCGAGGCGCCTCAGCGCATCTCGCCGCACTGGCTGCCGGGCAGCCTGCTGGTGGCGCTGTCGATCACCTTGCTGCTGCGCCGAGATGTGCGCAGGCGGGCGCACTAGGCTCGCTTAAAGCCAGCCGGCGCGGCGAAAGCGCAGATAAAGCGCGCCGCAGACCGTGCCCATGATGCCCAGCGCCAGCGGATAGCCCAGGCGCCAGTCGAGTTCAGGCATATGGGTGAAGTTCATTCCCCAGATGCCGGCAAATATCGTCGCCACGGCGAAGATGGCGGCCCAGGCGGCCAGGCGCTTGTTCACCTCGCCCTCGTCGATGGCCACCATGGAAAGATTGACCTGGATGGCGGTGACGATCATTTCGCGCACCGACTCCACCGCGGATTCGATGCGGTGCAGATGGTCATAGACATCGCGGAAATACTCGCCGGTCTGGCGGCACAGCGCGGGCACGCGGCCGCCGAACAGGTGGGTGGTGGCCTCGGATAGCGGGGTCGTGGCGTGCTTCATCTGCATGGCTTTGCGCTTCAGCTCATAGAGGCGCTCCAGGCTCTGGCGCGCCGAGCCGCGCACGAAGATCTGGTCCTCGATGCTTTCCAGCTCTGCCTCCAGGGTTTCGATCAGCGGGAAGTAGCTATCGACCACCGCGTCCATCAAGGCATAGAGCACAAAAGCAGGCCCCTGCTTGAGTAGATGAGGCTCGCTTTCACAGCGGCGTCGCACCTCGCTGAATCCCCGGCCGGGATGCTGGCGCACGGAGAGCACATAGTTGGAGCCGGCAAACACGGCGAGCTGCCCTGATTCCAGCTCGTCTTGCTGCATGGTGAGCATGTGCATGATCATGAACAGCGAGCTGCCGTACTCTTCAAGCTTGGGTCGCTGGCCGCCGCTCATGGCATCCTCCACGGCCAGCTCGTGCAGGTTGAAGACGTTCTGAAACAGGGCGATTTCGTCGGCGTTCGGATCATGCAGGGCAACCCACACGAAGCGGTCGGGCTGGGTCAGGTAGTCACCGATTTCAAGGGTTGCTATATCGCGCAGGCGGTGCCCGTTCTCGTAAGCCACGCAGTTGACGATCATTGAATAGTTCCTCTGGCAGAATGGCAGCGCTGGCAGGCCGTCAGTAGACCATGTCGCGCAGCGGGGGCGAAGCGCTATACTTGCGCGCAGACGTTTTTCATCTAATGCCCTGAATTGAATGTTGTTCCGCACTTTCTTCTTGCAAGGAGTCCGCATGACCTCTATCGCCATCGCCGGCGTTGCCGGCCGCATGGGCCGCACCCTGGTCAACGCCGTGTCACAGGATGAGCAAACCCGCCTGGCCGGTGGCAGTGTCTCGCCCGGCAGCTCGCTTTCCGGTGCCGATCTCGGCGAGCTGGCCGGCAGCGGTCGGCTTGGCGTGGTCGCCGCCGAATCGCTGGCTGATTTCGTCGATGATTTTGATGTGCTGATCGACTTCACGTCCCCGGCAGTCACGCTGGCCAACTTGGCTTTCTGCGCCGAGCATGGCAAGGCCGTGGTGATCGGCACCACGGGGCTCTCTGATGACGAGCTGGCTCGGCTCGACAGCTACCGCGACCGGGTGCCGATGGTGTTCGCGCCGAACATGAGCGTGGGCGTCAACCTGACGCTGAAGCTGCTGGAAACGGCGGCCAAGGCGCTGGGCGATGAGGGCTATGATATCGAGGTCGTCGAGGCTCATCACCGCCACAAGGTAGATGCCCCCTCGGGCACCGCGCTGCGCATGGGTGAAGTGGTGGCTGATGCGTTGGGCCGCAATCTCAAGGATCACGGCGTGTTCGAGCGTGTCGGTCAGTGCGGCCCGCGCAGCGACAAGGAGATCGGCTTCGCCACGCTGCGCGCCGGCGACATTGTCGGTGAGCACACGGTGATGTTCGCCACTGAGGGCGAGCGCATCGAGATTACCCACAAGGCCTCCAGCCGCATGACCTTTGCACGCGGCGCGGTGCGTGCTGCACGCTGGGTGGCGGATAAGGGTGCGGGACGTTACGACATGTCCGATGTACTAGGCTTGAGCTGAGGTCACTGACGGAGACACAAGCTGAATCGCAGGCTTCGGGGTGGTCAGGCGCGCGGCAATCCTGTAACATTCCACAAATTTTGGCCGGGCGCAGGGGCGAAAAGCCATCATCAGCGCTTGTTGTGGCGGCCCAGTATGCTGAGCAAATGACAACAAGCGGGATGAGGTCGATTTTCATATCGGCTTCGTCCCGCTTTTTTACGGCCTGCTGCTGGCGTATTTATGCCCCGTCACTGGCGTCCGTCAGCCCGGTCGAAAACCAAACCCCGTATTTCCTTGACGAGCATGGGAGGACCTTGCGTTGAACAGACCCGCGATACTGGCCCTGGAGGATGGCAGTCTCTTCCACGGTACGGCAATTGGCGCAGATGGGCAGACCAGCGGTGAGGTGGTGTTCAATACGTCCATGACCGGCTATCAGGAAATCATCACCGATGCCTCCTATGCTCGGCAGATCGTTACCCTGACCTATCCGCATATCGGCAGCACCGGCGTGAATGCCGAGGATGTCGAGTCCGATGGCATTCAGGCGGCTGGCCTGGTGATCCGCGATCTGCCGCTGCTGGCCAGCAATTTCCGCTGTGAGCAGACGCTTTCCGAGTACCTGGACGAGCACAGGGTGGTGGGCATCGCCGATATCGATACCCGGCGTTTGACCCGCATTCTGCGCGACAAGGGTTCCCAGAGCGGTGCCATCCTGGCCGGTGCCGACGCCCAGGGCGAAGGCGTCGAGGCGCGGGCACTGGAGCTGGCCCGGGCCTTCCCGGGGATTGCGGGCATGGACCTGGCCCGCGAGGTCTCGTGCCAGGCGCCCTATGAGTGGAACCAGGGCGAGTGGGTGCTGGGTGAGGGCTATCCCGATGTCAGCGAGACCGAGCGTCCTTACCATGTGGTGGCTTACGACTACGGCGTGAAGCGCAATATCCTGCGCACCCTGGCCTCGCTGGGCTGCCGGCTGACCGTGGTGCCGGCCATGACCTCGGCACAGGATGTGCTGGCGCTGAAGCCGGACGGGGTGTTCTTGTCCAACGGCCCTGGCGATCCCGAGCCCTGTGATTACGCCATCGAGGCCATCCGCGAGCTGCTCGACTCCGGCGTGCCGATCTTCGGCATCTGCCTGGGTCATCAGCTGCTGGCGCTGGCCAGCGGCGGGCGCACGGTGAAAATGAAGTTCGGCCATCACGGTGCCAATCACCCGGTTCAGGAGCTGGATACCGGCAAGGTGCTGATCACCAGCCAGAACCACGGCTTCGCTGCCGATGAGACGACGCTGCCGGAGACCCTGCGTGCTACCCATCGCTCGCTGTTCGATGGCTCCCTGCAGGGAATCGAGCGCACCGACGTGCCGGCCTTCAGCTTCCAGGGGCACCCCGAGGCGAGCTCCGGGCCGCATGACGTTGCCTCGCTGTTTGGCCGCTTCATCGAGATGATGCAGGCCCGGCGCTAGCCCCGCGCCCATCCGTCGTTCCTCGTCCGTCACTTTTTCAGCGGGAAGCACCATGCCTAAACGTACCGACATCCACAGCATCCTGATCATCGGCGCCGGCCCCATCGTCATCGGCCAGGCCTGCGAGTTCGACTATTCCGGCGCCCAGGCCTGCAAGGCGCTGCGCGAGGAGGGCTACCGGGTCATCCTGGTCAACTCCAACCCGGCCACCATCATGACCGACCCGGCCATGGCCGATGCCACCTATATCGAGCCGATCACCTGGCAGGTGGTGGAGAAGATCATCGAGGCCGAGCGGCCCGACGCCATCCTGCCCACCATGGGCGGCCAGACGGCGCTCAACTGTGCGCTGGACCTGGAGAAGCACGGCGTGCTCGAGCGCTACGGCGTGGAAATGATCGGTGCCAACGCCGATGCCATCAACATGGCCGAAGACCGCGACCTGTTCGACCAGGCCATGAAGCGGATTGGCCTTGAGTGCCCCAAGGCCAAGATTGCTCACAGCATGGAGACGGCCCGGGAGATCCAGGCCGAGCTGGGCTTTCCGGTGATCATTCGCCCGTCCTACACCATGGGCGGCTCCGGCGGCGGCGTGGCCTACAACAAGGAAGAATTCGAGGAAATCTGTCAGCGTGGTTTCGAGCTGTCCAACAACCATGAGCTGCTGATCGACGAGTCGCTGCTGGGCTGGAAGGAATACGAGATGGAGGTCGTGCGTGATCGCAACGACAACTGCATCATCGTGTGTGCCATCGAGAACTTCGACCCGATGGGCGTGCATACCGGCGACTCGATCACCGTGGCGCCGGCACAGACGCTGACCGACAAGGAATACCAGATCATGCGCGACGCCTCGCTTGCGGTGCTGCGTGAGATCGGCGTCGAGACCGGCGGCTCCAACGTGCAGTTTGGCGTGGACCCCGAGACCGGGCGCATGGTGGTCATCGAGATGAACCCGCGGGTGTCACGTTCGTCGGCGCTGGCCTCCAAGGCCACCGGCTTCCCGATCGCCAAGATCGCCGCCAAGCTGGCGGTGGGCTACACCCTGGATGAACTGCAAAACGATATCACCGGTGGCCAGACGCCGGCCTCGTTCGAGCCGTCCATCGACTACGTCGTGACCAAGATCCCGCGCTTCACCTTCGAGAAATTCCCCCAGGCCAACGATCGTCTGACCACTCAGATGAAGTCGGTGGGCGAGGTGATGGCCATCGGCCGCACCTTTCAGGAGTCGCTGCAAAAGGCGCTGCGAGGGCTGGAAACCGGCAACGACGGCCTCGATCCCATTGTCACCGAGTTCACCGATACGGCCATGGCGCATATCAAGGGTGAGCTGCAGGCCGCCGGTGCCGACCGTATCTTCTACGTGGCCGACGCCATGCGCGCCGGCATGAGCGTGGATGAGCTGTATGCGCTGACCCGGATCGATCCCTGGTTCCTGGTCCAGATCGAAGACCTGATTCGCAGCGAGGCCGAGCTGGCCAAGCGCGCCCTGTCTGAGCTGTCGCCTCGCGAGCTGTATGCGCTCAAGCGCAAGGGCTTCAGCGATGCGCGGCTGGCCACGCTGCTCGGCGTTTCAGAGAAGGAATTCCGCCGCACGCGTCAGAAGGCCGGCATTCGCCCAGTCTACAAGCGGGTCGACACCTGTGCTGCCGAGTTTGCCTCGGACACCGCCTATCTGTACTCCACCTATGAGGAGGAGTGCGAGGCCGCCGTTTCCGAACGCAGCAAGATCATGGTGCTCGGCGGCGGCCCCAACCGTATCGGCCAGGGGATCGAGTTCGACTACTGCTGTGTGCATGCGGCTTTGGCCATGCACGAGGATGGCTATGAAACCATCATGGTCAACTGCAACCCCGAGACGGTTTCCACCGACTATGACACCTCGGATCGCCTCTATTTCGAGCCGGTGACGCTGGAAGACGTGCTGGAGATCGCCGACAAGGAGCAGCCAGTGGGCGTGATCGTGCAGTTTGGCGGCCAGACGCCGCTGAAGCTGGCCCGCGAGCTTGAGGCCGCCGGCGTGCCGATCATCGGCACCACGCCCGATGCCATCGACCGCGCCGAAGATCGTGAGCGCTTCCAGCAGATGATCGACAAGCTGGGGCTCAAGCAGCCGCCCAATGCCACCGCGCGCAGCTTCAAGGAAGCCTTCGCCAAGGCCGAGGCCATCGGCTATCCGCTGGTGGTGCGCCCCAGCTATGTGCTGGGCGGACGGGCCATGGAGATCGTCTATGACGCCTCCGAGCTCGAGACCTACATGACCCACGCGGTCAAGGTGTCCAATGACTCGCCGGTACTGCTCGATCGCTTCCTGAATGCCGCCGTAGAGATCGACATCGATGCGGTCAGCGACGGCAAGCAGGTGGTGATCGGCGGCATCATGCAGCACATCGAACAGGCCGGCGTGCACTCCGGCGACTCGGCGTGTTCGCTGCCGCCGTATTCACTGCCCGCCGAGGTGCAGGATGAGATGCGTGACCAGGTCAAGCGCATGGCGGTGGAGCTGGGCGTCAAGGGCCTGATGAACGTGCAGCTGGCCTGGCAGGACGACGAGATCTACGTGATCGAGGTCAATCCGCGGGCCTCGCGCACCGTGCCGTTCGTCTCCAAGTGTATCGGCACCTCACTGGCCCAGGTCGCCGCGCGCTGCATGGCCGGCACCAGCCTGGCCGATCAGGGCTTTGTGACCGAGGTGGTGCCGCCGTTCTTCAGCGTCAAGGAGGCGGTGTTCCCGTTCAACAAGTTCCCCGGCGTCGACCCGATCCTGGCCCCGGAAATGAAGTCCACCGGCGAGGTGATGGGCACCGGTGACACCTTTGCCGAGGCCTTCTACAAGGCGCAACTGGGCGCCGGCGAGGCGATTCCGCCGCTGTCCGGGGAGCGCAAGGCGTTCATTTCGGTGCGCGAACCGGACAAGGCCAGTGTTATCGAGGTGGCGCGTTCTCTGTTAGCATTGGGCTTCACGCTTTGTGCGACGCGTGGCACGGCGGCGGCCCTGCAGGCGGTCGATCTGCCCGTGGACGTGGTCAACAAGGTCTACGAGGGTCGTCCTCATATCGTCGACTTGCTCAAGAACGACGAGATCGCCTATATCGTCAATACCACTGAGGGCCGCCAGGCCATCAGTGATTCTTCAGTTATTCGCCGCACCGCCATTGCCCGCAAGGTTCCCTACGCTACCACGCTGGCGGGCGCCCGGGCCGTATGCATGGCGCTCGAGTATGGCAACGTCATTACCGTGCGGCGGCTACAGGAACTGCATGCAGGAGTGCATCAATGAACAAGGTCCCGATGACCGTTGTTGGTGAGCAGCGACTCAGGGAAGAGCTCGACACGCTCAGGAGCGTGGAGCGGCCCAGGGTGATCGCTGCCATCGCCGAGGCGCGTGAGCATGGTGACTTGAAGGAAAACGCCGAGTACCACGCGGCGCGTGAGCAGCAGGGCTTTATCGAAGGCCGGATCCAGGAGATCGAGGGCAAGCTGTCCAACGCCCAGGTCATTGACGTCGCCAAGCTGCCCCAGACCGGCAAGGTGATCTTCGGCGTGACCGTCGAGCTGCTTAACATGCAAACCGACGAGGAGGTGACCTATCGCATCGTTGGTGAGGACGAGGCCGATATCAAGCTCGGCCAGATTTCGGTGACCTCGCCCATTGCACGTGCCCTGATCGGCAAGGAAGAAGGCGATGTGGTGCAGGTGCGCACTCCGGGTGGCAACGTCGAATACGAGATTGAAAGCGTGGAGCATCTCTAGCCCTTCGGGCAGCTGTAAGCTTTAAGCCGGAAGCTATAAGTAAAACCTAAACACCCCCAGGGCGGCGCCTTGGGGGTGTTTTCTACAGCGGAAAGCTTACGGCTTGCGCGCAGCGCGCCGGCTCAGCGCCGCCCGTGATGCTCTTCGAAGCGCTTGAGGTTGGAGAGCTTCGGGTTGGCCTTGGGATTGTGGCGATAGAGCAGGGCAACCTTGCCGATCTTCTGTATCAGCTCGGCATCACTCTCGCTGACCAGCTCGTCGAGCATGGCGGCGCGGTCGTCGCGTTCGCTCAGCAGCAGTTTGACCTTGATCAGCTCGTGGTCGGAAAGGGCGCGGTCCAGTTCGGCGACAAGGCCCTCGGAGAGGCCGTTCTCGGAGACCGTGACCACCGGGTCGAGATGATGGCCGATGCTGCGAAATGCTTTCTTTTGTGCCTGTGACAAGCTCATGGTATCTTTGATTTTCCCCGGTTGACGCGCAGTGCTACATGGTACGGTGAATCATCACGCGACGAAAGTGTAAAGCGTGCTGGCATCCCGCTTGCTCCTGCCGGGTCCGCAGGTCAGCATCCCGCCCTATCATTTCCGGTTTCTGCTCGACCGCCTGTCATTCAGGACGCGCTTACAGGTGATGCCGTGGCACGATCTCCAGACACCCGATCCCGGGGAAAGACTTCTCGCAAGGGCAGCAGCAAGACCAGTGCGAGCTGGCTCAAGGAGCACTTCGACGACCGCTTTGTTCGGCAAAGCTGGCAGGAAGGCTACCGCAGCCGGGCCAGCTACAAGCTGCTTGCGCTTGATGACAAGGACAAGTTGTTTCGCCCCGGCATGGCGGTGATTGACCTGGGAGCCGCCCCCGGCGGCTGGAGTCAGGTGGCGGCGGAGCGCGTCGGCGATGACGGCGTGATCATCGCCTCTGACATCCTGGAGATGGACAGCCTGGCCGGGGTCAGTTTCATCCAGGGCGACTTTACCGAAGAGGCGGTGCTCGAAGATATTCTTGCGCAGCTGGGAAATCGCCCGGTAGACCTTGTTATGTCCGACATGGCCCCCAATATGAGCGGTATGGCGGCCATTGATCAGCCTCAGTCCATGTACCTGGTTGAGCTGGCGCTGGATCTGGCGCGGCAAACCCTGCGCCCGGGAGGCGGCTTTCTGGCCAAGGTGTTTCAGGGTGAAGGATTCGATGAGTACCTCAGGGAGCTGCGCGCCAGCTTCACGCGCGTGGTGACTCGCAAGCCCGAGGCGTCACGGGCGCGCTCCCGCGAGGTTTATCTGCTAGCCCAGGGCTTCAAGGGGTAATCAAGAGATGGCATTTACTAATGCAATGTATTCATGTGCCTAGTTGAACACACACAGCTGATGTAGTGTCGAACGTCCAGAGACGTTTGACCAACGGATTCATGCAATGAGGGTAGTTCTTTGAACGACATGGCGAAGAACCTGATTCTGTGGTTGGTCATCGCAGCAGTACTGCTGACGGTGTTCAACAACTTCAACGTCGAGAGTGCGCCGCAGTCGATGAACTATTCCCAGTTCGTCCAACAGGTGCAGGACGACCAGATCAAGAGTGTGACCATTGACGGTTACACCATTAGCGGTGAGCGTAACGACAACACGCGCTTTCAGACCATCCGGCCAGCGGCGCAGGATCCCAAGCTGATGGATGACCTGCTGGCCAATAACGTCACTGTGATCGGCAAGCTGCCCGAGCAGCAGAGCCTGTGGACCCGGCTGCTGATCGCCAGCTTTCCGATCCTGCTGATCCTCGGCATCTTCATGTTCTTCATGCGCCAGATGCAGGGTGGTGGCGGTGGCAAGGGCGGGCCGATGAGTTTCGGCAAGTCCAAGGCCAAGCTGCTGTCCCAGGATCAGATCAAGACCACCTTCGCTGATGTGGCCGGCTGTGATGAGGCCAAGGAAGAAGTCGAGGAGCTGGTCGATTTCCTGCGCGATCCCAGCAAGTTCCAGCGCCTGGGCGGCACCATTCCCCGCGGCGTGCTGATGGTCGGCCCGCCGGGTACCGGCAAGACGCTGCTGGCCAAGTCGATTGCCGGCGAAGCCAAGGTGCCGTTCTTCTCGATTTCCGGCTCCGACTTCGTCGAGATGTTCGTCGGTGTCGGCGCCTCGCGGGTGCGCGACATGTTCGAGCAGGCCAAGAAGCAGGCACCCTGCATCATCTTCATCGACGAGATCGATGCGGTGGGACGTTCGCGCGGCGCCGGCATGGGTGGCGGCAACGACGAGCGTGAACAGACGCTCAACCAGCTGCTGGTGGAGATGGACGGCTTCGAGGCCAATGAAGGCGTCATCGTGATCGCCGCTACCAACCGTCCCGACGTGCTGGACCCGGCGCTGCTGCGCCCGGGCCGCTTCGACCGTCAGGTTGTCGTGGGGCTGCCCGATATTCGTGGACGCGAGCATATCCTCAACGTCCACCTGCGCAAGGTGCCGCTGGCTGACGACGTCAAGCCTTCACTGATCGCTCGTGGTACGCCTGGCTTCTCCGGCGCGGATCTGGCCAACCTGGTCAACGAGGCGGCGCTGTTTGCGGCGCGACGCAACCTGCGCCTGGTCAGCATGGAAGAGCTGGAGCTGGCCAAGGACAAGATCATGATGGGTGCCGAGCGGCGCTCCATGGTCATGACCGAACAGGAAAAGCTCAATACCGCCTATCACGAGTCGGGCCACGCCATCATCGGCCTGGTGATGCCGGAGCACGATCCGGTCTACAAGGTCACCATCATTCCCCGTGGCCGGGCGCTGGGCGTGACCATGTTCCTGCCCGAGCGTGATCGCTACAGCCTGTCGCGTCAGCAGATCCTCAGTCAGATCTGCTCCTTGTTCGGCGGCCGTATTGCCGAGGAGATGACGCTTGGGCCCAACGGAGTGACAACCGGCGCTTCCAACGACATCAAGCGCGCCACCGAACTTGCCCACAACATGGTGGCCAAGTGGGGGCTGTCCGAGGAAATGGGCCCGATCATGTACGACGAGGACGAGTCGCACCAGTTCCTCGGCGGCCCTGGCCAGGGCGGCAAGATGAAGTCCGGCGAGACCACCTCCAAGATCGACAAGGAGGTGCGCAAGATCATCGACGAGTGCTACGCCAAGGCCGAGAAGATTCTCGAGGAAAACCGCGACAAGCTGGATGCCATGGCCGAAGCGCTGATCCTGTATGAAACCATTGATGCCGATCAACTGAAGGACATCATGGAAGGTCGCACGCCGCGCCCGCCCAAGGACTGGGAGGATGGCAAGCCGGGCGGTGGCTCGCCGGTCACTGAGGATGCGCCCCAGGAGAGCGCGTCATCGGATACCGATGACGTCGCTGATGACGGCGAGTCGGATGATGAGCGACCAAGGCGACGGCCGTCGGACCCTCTGGGTGGGCCGGCTGGTAGCTGACTACTGAGAATGACACGCGGGCGCCCCTGGTGGGCGCCCTTGCCGTGGCGAGAACCAAACCTCCAGGGTACACGAACACAGCGTACGGATACGTGATGCAGAAAACGACTCACCTCGCCTGTGGCCGCCACCGGCTGGATCTCTCCTTCCCTCGAGTGATGGGGGTGCTCAACGTGACGCCGGATTCCTTTTCCGACGGTGGCCATCATCTGGGCATTGATGGAGCCATGCGTCGTGCCGAACAGATGCTGACCCAGGGGGCGGCGATCATCGATGTGGGTGGCGAGTCCACCCGGCCGGGTGCCGAGCCGATTACCGTTCAGCAGGAGCTGGATCGCGTCATGCCGGTGGTGGAGCGCCTCATACGCGATATGGACGCGCTGGTGTCGGTGGATACCAGCACGCCTCAGCTGATGCGGGAAGCCGCCCTCATGGGGGCCGGCATGATCAACGATGTACGCGGCCTGCGCCGTGACGGTGCGCTTCAGGCCGCTGCCGCGGCAGGCGTACCGGTGTGCCTGATGCACATGCCGGGTGAGCCCGGCAATATGCAGGATGCGCCGCATTATGACGGCCCGGTCGAGGAAGAAGTGGCGACCTTTCTCGAGCACCGCATGGCTGAGTGCGAGGCGGCCGGTCTGCGTCGCGAGCGGCTGATCCTCGATCCGGGCTTTGGCTTCGGCAAGACCGTGGAGCACAACCTGCGTCTGCTCGACCGGCTGGCGCTGCTGGAACGGCTGGGGCGTCCGCTGCTGGTGGGCATGTCGCGCAAGAGCATGATCGGCAAGACGTTGGGGCGGCCAGTGGAGGAGCGCCTGCATGGCGGCCTGGCGCTGGCCGTGATGGCAGTGGAGCGCGGGGCCCGGCTGATCAGGGTGCACGACGTGGAAGCGCATGTAGACGCAATAAACATGGCCTGGGCCGTGTTGGAAGAGGGCCGCAGGCATGACTAGACGCTATTTCGGAACAGACGGTATTCGTGGCACGGTGGGCGAGAGTCCGATCACGGTCGACTTCATGCTCAAGCTGGGCTGGGCCACCGGCAGGGTGCTGGCCAGAAAGGATGGTCGAACGCGGGTGCTGATAGGCAAGGACACGCGTATCTCCGGCTACATGTTCGAGTCGGCGCTGGAAGCCGGGCTGTCTGCCGCCGGCGTCGATGTGATCCTGCTTGGGCCGATGCCCACGCCGGGCATTGCTTATCTGACCCGCACCTTCCGGGCCGACGCCGGCATTGTCATCTCGGCGTCGCATAACCCCTTCGAGGACAACGGCATCAAGTTCTTCTCCGCCGGTGGCACCAAGCTGGCCGATGAGGTGGAAGAGCGCATCGAAGCGATGATCGACGAGCCGCTGACGACCGTCGCTCCGGCGGCGCTCGGCAAGGCGCGTCGCGTCGAGGATGCCGACGGTCGCTATATCGAATTCTGCAAATCCACCATCCCGGATCGGGTCAGCCTGCATGGCCTGCGCATGGTGATCGACTGCGCTCACGGTGCCACCTACCATATTGCACCAAGCGTGCTGCGTGAGCTGGGGGCCGAGGTCAGCGTGATCGGCGCCTCGCCAAATGGCTTGAACATCAATCACGAAGTGGGCACGACCCACCCGGAAGCGCTGCGACAGGCGGTGCTTGAGCGGAGCGCCGACCTGGGGGTGGCCTTCGATGGCGACGGTGATCGGGTGTTGCTGGTCGACGCCGATGGCCGCTATATCGACGGCGACGACATCCTTTACCTGATTGCCTGCGACCGACATGCCCGGGGCGAGCTTGGTGGTGGCGTGGTTGGCACCCTGATGAGCAACTTCGGGCTGGCAGTGGCGCTTGAGAAGCTTGGCATCCCCTTCGAGCGGGCCAAGGTCGGCGATCGCCATGTGATGGAGCGCCTGGCGACCAACGGCTGGCAGCTTGGCGGCGAGTCGTCCGGCCATATCGTCTGTGGGCATATACAGACCACCGGAGATGGCATTGTCTCGGCCCTGCAGGTGCTGGCGATAATGGTTCGTGAAGGACGTTCGCTGGCCGATTTGCTAGCCGGTCTGGAAAAAGCGCCACAGACGCTGGTCAACGTGCGCTTGACGCCGGGAACCGATGCTCGCGAGGTGATGGCCGCGCCGGAAATCAACCAAGCGGTATCCGAGCTCGAGAAGGAGCTCGGTGATGAAGGCCGGGTGCTGCTGCGGCCCTCGGGCACCGAGCCGCTGATCCGGGTCATGGTCGAAGGGCGCGCGCATCTCGATGTGGATGGCCTGGCGCGGCGTCTGGCCGGCACGGTAGAGGCGCTGTTGGCGTGAGCCCGCTGGTTGTCTTGACGAGGCGGCTCCTATACCATTTCGCACCATTCTGGAGGAGGTCTGATGGCCAAGCCGCTGATCGCTGGTAACTGGAAGATGCACGGTTCTCTGGCGCTGATCGAGGAGTTCGGTCGCGCCTTTGCCGCGGCGGAGTTGCCCGCCGAGGTAGAGGTGGCGCTGATGGTGCCCTTCCCCTATCTGGCGGCGGCGAGTCAGCATCTGGCTCCGGCCGGGGTAACTGTGGGTGCCCAAACGCTCAGCGATCAGCCCTCCGGCGCGCTGACCGGCGAGGTCAGCGGTGAGATGCTGCGCGAGCTCGGCGCGCGCATGGTGCTGGTGGGTCACTCCGAGCGGCGCAGCCTGTTTCATGAAGACGATCGAGCCGTGCTGGCCAGGGTCCAGTCTGCGCTTGCCGTTGGCTTGACTCCGGTGCTATGCCTCGGTGAAACGCTGCAGCAGCGCGAGGAAGACCGCACAGAAGCTGTGGTGCTGGGTCAACTCGAAGCGGTGCTCGACGCGCTCTCGGCCAGTGAGCGCGCTCAGCTGGTGATTGCCTATGAGCCGGTATGGGCCATCGGCACTGGACGCACGGCAACGCCGGAGCAGGCGCAAGCCGTGCATGCGGCCATCCGTCAGCGGCTGGCGGCCTACAGCAGCGCCTTGAGTGAAGAGATGCAAATTCTATACGGCGGCAGCATGAAGGCGGCCAATGCCGCCGAGCTGCTTGCTCAGCCGGATATCGACGGCGGTCTGGTGGGGGGAGCCTCTCTTCAGGTCGACGATTTTCTAGCCATTTGTCAGTCAGCAGGTTAATCCATGCAAGCTGTTATTCTCATGATCCATGTGGCGATTGCCATCGCCCTGGTTGTCCTGATCCTGGTGCAGCAGGGCAAGGGCGCCGAGGCGGGTGCCTCCTTCGGGGGCGGCGCCTCTCAGACCGTGTTTGGTTCGCGTGGAAGCGGCAGCTTCCTGGCCAAGCTCACCGGCATGTTGACCGTGGCCTTCTTTGTCACTTCGCTGGCGCTGGCCTACCTGGCTTCCCAGGCGAATCAGGCGCCGGAGCTGGGCATTCCCGCAGCGGAGTTGATTGAGCAGCAGAACCGTCTGCCGATGCTTGACGATCAGCCTTCCGGCGTGGATAATACTGCGCCAGCGCTGGAGGAAAGCGGCGAATAAGCCGCGCAGTTCAGCGCCCCTTGATGCCGAAGTGGTGGAATTGGTAGACACGCTATCTTGAGGGGGTAGTGACCTTACGGTCGTGCGGGTTCAAGTCCCGCCTTCGGCACCAATGTTGCTGGCAAGCTATGTTTTTCGCCAGTGGCAGGAAGGCAAAACGGTGAAGCAGACCTTGACCTCACTGCGAGGCAAGCGTAAGATCACCGACCTAGATTGATGCGGGGTGGAGCAGTCTGGTAGCTCGTCGGGCTCATAACCCGAAGGTCATCGGTTCAAATCCGGTCCCCGCTACCATCTTTCAGGCGGCATGCAGGTTCAAGCATGTCAATTGCCGAAGTGGTATACAGGTTTCTTGTAAAAGCCCCTTCCTGTGAAGGGGCTTTTTGTTAGCGCTCAGCACGCCAGGCAATGAGGTTGGCGATGCTGTTTCGGCAACGCCCTCAGCCACCTGACTTTCCTGTTCACTCCCGGCCAGGTGCCTGATGCAACGGCTGTAGGAGCTCCTTTCGTGGCAATCAAGGATGCAGCACTGCACGTACTGATCGAGCCGGTGGTCGACGCCATGGGGTTCGAACTGTGGGGTGTTGATTATATCTCTCAGGGAAAACACTCCCGTCTGGTGATCTATATCGATCATGAGAGCGGAGTGAGCGTGGACGACTGCGCCGATGTCAGCCGCCAGGTCAGTGCGGTGCTTGATGTCGAGGACCCCATCGCCGGCAAGTATCAGCTGGAAGTCTCTTCGCCGGGCCTGGATCGTCCGCTGTTTACCCTTGGGCAGTTCGAACGCTATACCGGCCACGTGGTGTCATTGAAGCTGCGCGTGCCGTTTGACGGAAGGCGCAAGTTCCAAGGGTTGCTGGCGGGTGTCGAAGGCGACGAGGTGCTGTTGCAGCTTGACGGCGAAGAATACTGCTTTCCCGTTGAAGGTATCGAACAGGCGCGGGTCGTTCCGCAATTCGACAGTTGAGTTCTTGCATGGGCAGGTTTACTGGCGAGGCTAAAGCATGAGTAAAGAAATTCTAGCGGTCGTCGAAGTGATCTCCAATGAGAGGGGGGTCTCTCGCGAGGTGATTTTCGAGGCCGTCGAAGCGGCGCTGGCCAGTGCGTCACGCAAGCGCTTCGAAGGTGAAGAGGCCAGCGTGCGAGTGCACATCGACCGCCGTTCCGGCGAGTATGAAACATTCCGGCGTTGGGAGGTGGTCGAGGACGATGACTTCGACGGCCCCGATGCCCAGATCAAGCTGAGCTATGCCGAGCGTCGCGAGCCCCCGCTGGGGCTTGGCGATGTGGTCGAAGAGCAGATCGAGAACGAGGCCTTCGGTCGTATCGCCGCGCAGACGGCCAAGCAGGTCATCGTGCAGAAGGTGCGAGAAGCCGAGCGTGCCGAGGTCGTGCGGCTCTATACCGACCGCGAAGGTGAGCTAGTGGCGGGAATCGTCAAGAAGACGACCCGCGACGGCTTGATCATTGATCTGGGTGAAAACGCCGAGGCGTTTCTGCCGCGCAGCGAGATGATTCCCGGCGAGCGCTATCGCATGAATGAGCGGGTGCGCGCCCTGTTGACCCAGGTCGACCCCGAGGCACGTGGCGCCCAGCTGATGCTGTCGCGCACCTGCCCCGAGCTGATTATCGAGCTGTTCAAGATCGAAGTGCCGGAGATCGCCGAGCAGCTTATCGAGATCAAGGGTGCGGCGCGGGATCCCGGGTCGCGGGCCAAGATCGCGGTCAAGACCAATGATCGCCGTATCGACCCGGTAGGCGCCTGTGTGGGCATGCGTGGCTCACGGGTTCAGGCGGTATCCAACGAGCTGCAGAATGAGCGAGTGGATATCGTACTGTGGGACGACAACCCGGCTCAGCTGGTGATCAACGCCATGGCGCCGGCGGATGTTGGTTCCATTCTGGTCGATGAAGACGCCCATTCCATGGACGTGGCCGTGGCCGAAGACAACCTGGCCCAGGCCATTGGTCGCAGCGGTCAGAACGTGCGATTGGCCTCCGAGCTGACCGGATGGCGCTTGAACGTGATGAGCGAAGCCGAGGCAGACGCCAAGCGTGACCAGGAAGAAGACAGCCTGGTCGAACATTTCATCCAGCACCTTGATATCGAGGACGACCTGGCTCGCCTGCTGGTCGAGGAAGGCTTTACCTCGCTTGAGGAAATTGCCTACGTGCCGGTTGAAGAGATGCTGGAAATCGAGGAGCTCGACGATGAGCTCATCGAAGCGCTGCGCGCTCGTGCCAAGGACGAGCTGCTTAATTTGGCTATCGCTTCCGAGGAAGCGCTCGACGGTGCCCAGCCGGCTGACGATCTGCTGAACATGGACGGCATGGAGCGTCAGCTGGCCTACCAGTTGGCCAGTCGAGACATCGTTACCATGGAGGACCTTGCCGAGCAGTCCGTCGATGATCTGACGGATATCGAAGGGCTTGATGAAGAGCGCGCAGCAGCATTGATCATGACTGCCCGTGCACCATGGTTCGAAGGCGAACAGTGAAACGGGTCACGGGCTGAGGAGGGTCGTAATGTCAGAAATGACCGTTAAGGATTTGGCAGAGAAGGTGCGCCGTGAGGTGCCCCGCCTGCTTGAACAGATGAAAGATGCCGGGCTTGAGCACAAGGCCGAGAGCGACGTGGTGTCCGAAGAGGACAAGCGCAAGCTGCTCGAGCACCTGACCAAGAGCCACGGTGGTGGCGCGGGTGCGGGGCGCAATCGTATTACTCTGACGCGCAACACTCGCAGCCGGATCAAGACCGGCGAGCGTGGCAAGAGCATCGAGGTGCAGGTGCGCAAGAAGCGTACCTACGTCAAGCGTGAAGAACAGCCGGTTGAAGAAGAAAAGCCACAGGAGTCCGGACCGCGCCAGCTGGTCGGCGACATGGCCGATTCGCAGCAGGCTCAGGCTCAGCGTGAGGCCGATGAGGCCAAACAGCGTGCCGAGGAGCAGGCCGCTCGTGAGGCCGAGGAGAAAGCGCGCGCCCAGGCTGCTGCAGACACTGCAGCGGCAGCGGTGCCGAAAAAGGTGCACGTGCCTTCGCCTGCACCTGAGCTCGAAGCTGTACCCTCACCTGAGGATGCGCCAGCACCGCCCAAGGAAGGACGGGGCGATGTGCGTCGTGCTGCGGTCAAGAAGGCCACAGGCGGCAAGGGTGACAAGAGAGAGCGCGGCGATCGTGAGGAAAGTCGCGGTGACCGTGAAGAGCGGCGTCGCGGTGGCAAGAAGGTCAAGCGCGCCGAGCGTCGTGGCGGCCGTCGCGGCGGCCAGAGCGGTGGCGGCAAGCATGGTTTCCAGAAACCGACCCAGCCGATCGTGCGCGAGGTCTCGATCCCCGAGTCCATCAGCGTGGCGGAGTTGGCCGACAAGATGTCGATCAAGGCCAACGAAGTCATCAAGGCGATGTTCACCATGGGTGCCGCGGTGACCATCAACCAGACCATTGACCAGGAGACCGCGGCCATTGTGGTCGAGGAAATGGGTCATACGCCCAAGCTGGTCAAGGACGATGCGCTCGAAGCCGAAGTGCTGGATATTTCTTACGAAGGCGAGCAGATCACCCGCTCGCCGGTCGTCACGGTGATGGGTCACGTCGACCACGGCAAGACCTCGCTGCTCGACTACATTCGTCGCGCCAAGGTCGCCACGGGCGAAGCCGGCGGCATCACCCAGCATATCGGTGCCTACCATGTCGAGGACGACAAGGGTGGCGCGACCTTCCTTGATACCCCGGGTCACGCGGCGTTCACCGCCATGCGTGCGCGCGGTGCCAAGGCCACCGACGTGGTGGTGCTGGTGGTCGCGGCCGACGACGGCGTCATGCCGCAGACCATCGAGGCCATCGAGCACTCGCGTGCCGCCGAGGTGCCCCTGGTCGTGGCGGTCAACAAGATCGACAAGCCCACGGCGGACCCTGATCGCGTCAAGAACGAGCTGTCCCAGCGCGGAGTGATCTCCGAGGAGTGGGGCGGTGACACCCAGTTCGTGCATGTCTCCGCCAAGACCGGCGAAGGCGTCGATGAGCTGCTGGAAGCGATTCAACTGGTCTCCGAGGTGCTTGAGCTGACGGCGGTACCGTCCGCACCCGGCAAGGGCGTGGTGATCGAGTCCCGCCTGGACAGGGGGCGTGGTCCGGTTGCCACGGTGCTGGTCCAGAACGGTACGCTCAAGAAAGGCGATATCGTGCTGGCCGGCCTGCATTACGGTCGCGTGCGTGCGCTGACCAACGAGCTCGGCAAGCAGGTTGATGAGGCGGGTCCGGCCATGCCGGTGGAAATCCAGGGTCTGGATGGCACGCCCGAGGCTGGCGACGACTTCATGGTGGTGGCCGACGACAAGAAGGCCCGTGAAGTGGCCAACTTCCGTCAGGGCAAGTACCGCGAAGTGCGCCTGGCGCGTCAGCAGAAGGCCAAGCTGGAGAACATGTTCAGCCAGATGGGCCAGGACGTTGCCGCCAAGCTCAACATCGTGCTCAAGGCCGATGTGCAGGGCTCGCTGGAGGCGATCAAGACCGCCCTGGAAGAGATGTCCACCGATGAGGTCGAGGTTGCCGTGGTGTCTTCTGGCGTGGGTGGCATCACCGGCACTGACGCCAACCTGGCGCTGGCCTCCGAGGCCATTGTGGTCGGCTTCAACGTGCGTGCCGACGCTTCTGCCCGCGAGATCATCGAGCGTGAAGGTCTGGATCTGCGCTACTACAGCGTCATCTACCACCTGATCGAAGAGGTCAAGCAGGCCATGAGCGGCATGCTCGAGCCGGTATGGAAGGAAGAGATCGTCGGCGTCGCCGAGGTTCGTGATGTCTTCCGCGCGCCGAAGATCGGTGCCGTGGCCGGCTGCATGGTGGTTGAAGGCACCGTCTATCGCCACAAGAAGATCCGCGTGCTGCGTGACAACGTGGTGATCTACGAGGGCGAGCTGGAGTCCCTGCGGCGCTTCAAGGACGACGTCAACGAAGTGCGTAACGGCATGGAGTGCGGCATCGGCGTGAAGAATTACAACGACGTCCAGGTCGGCGACAAGATCGAAGTGTTCGATCAGGTTGAAGTCGAGCGGACGCTCTAGTCGCGAGGCCACACTGATGCGCGAGTTCAAGCGTACCGACCGGGTAGCCGACCAGCTCCAGAAGGAGCTGGCGGTGCTCATCCAGCGCGAGGTCAAGGATCCGCGGCTGGGCATGGTGACCGTCAGCGGTGTCGACGTCAGCCGTGACCTTGGCTATGCCGATGTGCACGTGACCCTGCTTGGCGAGACCGATGCCGAACGCGTCAAGGAAAACCTGGACGTGCTCAAGCGTGCTGCGGGTTTCCTGCGTAGCCAAGTGGCACAACGTGTCAAGCTGCGTCACGTGCCCGAGCTGCGCTTTCATTTTGACGAGAGTGTGGTGCGTGGTCAGCGGCTGTCATCATTGATCGAGGAGGCCGTGGCCAGCGATCGTTTGCGTCGCGGTGACGAAGACGATGGCGCGGACAGCGAGAGCGATTGATGGCTCGTCGGCGTCGCGGTTTGCCGGTCAACGGCGTGTTGCTGCTCGACAAGCCCCAGGGCGCCTCGAGCAACCACGCTCTGCAGCGGGCTCGGCGTCTGCTTCAGGCCCAGAAGGCCGGTCATACCGGCACCCTGGATCCCATGGCGACGGGGCTGCTGCCAGTGTGTTTCGGCGAGGCCACCAAGTTTTCCAGCTGGTTGCTCGAGGCCGACAAGGTGTATCGCACCCGGGTCGAACTGGGAGTGACCACCGATAGCGGTGATGCCGAGGGCGAGGTGACCGCGCGCTGCGAGGTGCCAGAACTTGGCGAGGCCGAGCTGCGTGAGGTGCTGACGCGCTTTACCGGCGAGATCGAGCAGGTGCCGCCGATGGTTTCGGCGCTCAAGCATCATGGGCGAAAGCTTTATGAGCTGGCACGTGAAGGCAAGACCGTCGCGCGTGCAGCTCGGCGAGTGACGGTGTATGATGCGCGCCTGCTGTCGTTCGAGGGCAGCGCCTTCGAGTTGGAAGTGCGGGTCAGCAAGGGCACCTATATCCGCACCCTGGCCGAGGATATCGGCAAGGCGCTGGGCTGCGGCGCGCATATCAGCATGCTGCGACGGCTGCAGACCGGGCCTTTCACGGCGGAGGGGATGCTCACGCCGGAGGCGCTTGAGTCATTGCCGGATCAGGCGGCTCGTGAGGCCGTGCTGCTGCCGGTGGACGTGCTGGTTGCCAATCTGCCACGGCTCGAGCTGGATCCGCAGGCGTCACGGCGCCTGCGCTATGGTCAGAGCGCGCGCCTGGACACCGGCACCCTCGCGGTGAACGATGTGGCAAGACTCTACTGCGACGGGGCCTTTCTGGGTCTCGGCGTGGTGTCAGCGGTCGGGGAAATCGCCCCGCGCCGTCTGCTGAGCACCGCCGATCAGGCGGGCTTGGCGTAACCGCTCCCCGAGCGGGCGTGGAGACTGCAAATATGCGTGGTCTTCGACATTCATCATTTAGCATATTGCTTATTGGAGAGACAGATGGCACTTACCGCCGAACAGAAGTCCGATATCGTCAAGGCCTATGGCCGTGGCGATAGCGATACCGGTTCCCCTGAGGTTCAGGTGGCCCTGCTGAGCGCCAACATCGATGGTCTGCAGGATCACTTCAAGTCCAACAAGCACGACCACCACTCGCGTCGTGGCCTGATCCGCATGGTCAACCAGCGTCGCAAGCTGCTGGACTACCTGCGCCGCAAGGATTTCGAGCGCTACCAGTCGCTGATCCAGCGTCTTGGCCTGCGTCGCTAAGAGCGACTTGTGCCAGGCATGTGAACGGGCAGCCCCCTTCAGGGCTGCCCGTTTTGCGTTGGGGGGATTGGAAACCCGCTAGTGGTGGCCGTCGGACGCGTCAACCCCTAAAATGGTCGTCGAGTCAAAACGACCCCAACATGAATCGCAAACGTCGAAGGAAGTTGCCGTGAATCCGGTCAAGAAAACATTCCAATACGGTCGCAGCACCGTCACCCTGGAAACCGGGCGCATCGCCCGCCAGGCCTCTGGTGCCGTGATGGTCACCATGGATGATACCGTGGTGCTGTGCACCGTGGTGGCAAGGAAGGACGCCAACCCCGCCCAGCCTTTCTTTCCGCTCTCTGTTCACTATCAGGAAAAGACCTACGCGGTCGGCAAGATTCCCGGCGGCTTCTTCAAGCGTGAAGGTCGCCCCACCGAGAAGGAAACGCTGACTTCACGGCTGATCGACCGCCCGATTCGTCCGCTGTTCCCCAAGGGCTTCATGAACGAAGTCCAGGTCGTCTGTACAGTGCTGTCGACCGACCGCAACCACGATCCGGATATCGCTGCCCTGCTCGGCACCTCTGCTGCGCTGGCCATCTCCGGCGTGCCGTTCAACGGTCCCATCGGCGCGGCACGTGTTGGTTTCGACGAAGATCGCGGCTACTACCTCAATCCCACCGTCGAGGATCTGACCACCTCCGAGTTGAACATGGTGGTGGCGGGCACCGAGAAAGCGGTGCTGATGGTCGAGTCCGAAGCCCAGGAGCTGCTCGAAGACGAGATGCTGGGTGCCGTGCTCTACGGCCACCAGGAGATGCAGGTCGCCATCTCCGCGATCAATGAGCTGGTCGCCGAGGCCGGCAAGCCGCGCTGGGAGTGGCAGGCACCGGCAGAGAACGTCGCACTCAAGCAGGCGGTGGCCGAGGCTTTCGAAGCCAAGGTTGGCGATGCTTACCGGGTGACCGACAAGATGGCGCGTCAGGACGCGCTGTCTGCGCTCAAGGAGGCCGCCGTGGCTCAGCTGGCCGGCGAGGCAGATGGTCAGTTCGCCGCCGATGAGGTCAAAGAAGCCTTCGCTGGCCTCGAGAAGCGCGTGGTGCGTTCGCGCGTGGTCAAGGGCGAGCCGCGTATCGATGGCCGCGACCACAAGACCGTGCGTCCGCTGGCGATCGAAATCGGCAGCCTGCCAAGGACTCACGGCTCGGCAATCTTCACGCGTGGTGAAACCCAGGCCATCGTGGTGGCAACCCTCGGCACCCTGCGTGACTCTCAGCTGATCGAGTCGCTGGAAGGTGAGCGCAAGGATCGCTTCATGATGCACTACAACTTCCCTCCCTACAGCGTGGGGGAAGCGGGCTTCATGGGCGGCCCCAAGCGTCGTGAGATCGGCCATGGCCGCCTGGCGCGTCGTGGCATTCAGGCCATGCTGCCTGCCGAAGCCGACTTCCCTTACACCATCCGCGTGGTGTCCGAGATCACCGAGTCCAACGGCTCCAGCTCCATGGCTTCCGTGTGTGGCTCGTCGCTGGCACTGATGGACGCCGGCGTGCCGATCAAGGCCCCGGTCGCCGGTATCGCCATGGGTCTGGTCAAGGACGACGATGGCTTCGCCGTGCTGACCGATATCCTCGGTGACGAGGACCATCTGGGCGACATGGACTTCAAGGTGGCCGGTTCCGCCGAAGGCGTGACCGCGCTGCAGATGGACATCAAGATCGAAGGCATCGACGAGCCGATCATGGAGCAGGCCCTGCAGCAGGCCCATGCGGCGCGTCTGAATATCCTCGAGCAGATGAATGCCGTGATCAGCAAGAGCCGCGAGGAGGTGTCCGACAACGCGCCCTCCATGGCCACCATCAAGATCGACCCGGACAAGATCCGCGACGTGATCGGCAAGGGCGGCGCCACCATCCGCAAGATCTGCGAGGACACCGGCGCCTCCATCGATCTGGACGACGACGGAACCGTGCGCATCTACGCCGAGGACAAGGCGGCGGCCAAGAAGGCCATCGACACCGTCCTTGAAATCACTGCTGAAGCGGAAATCGGCAAGCTGTACCGCGGCAAGGTGGTGCGTATCGCCGACTTTGGTGCCTTCATCAACATCATGCCCGGCACCGACGGCCTGGTGCACATCTCCCAGATCGTGCCCGAGCGGGTCAACGACGTGCGCGATTTCCTCAACGAAGGTGATGAGCCGGTCGTCAAGGTGCTCGACATCGACAACCGCAATCGGGTCAAGCTCACCATCAAGGAAATGACCGAGGAAGAGAAGGCCGCCTTCGAAGCCGAAGAAGCTTCCACGGAACTTTAAGTGGACAAGCGATAAGCTGTTAGCTTTAAGCCGTAAGTTAAACCCTCCGTAGCTGTCTGGCGATGGAGGGTTTTTTATTTGTGTTGCGTTGAAAAGATTGAAATGAGAAGTCAAAAAAGCGCCCTTGCGATACTCCCGCAAGGGCGCTGTTCTTCTTTGCTTACAGCTTACAGCTTACAGCTTACAGCTTACAGCTTACAGCTTACAGCTGCGCAGCGCGTGCTTAGCGCTCGATGGCCAGGGCAACCCCTTGCCCGCCGCCGATACACAGCGTGGCGAGGCCCTTCTTGGCATCACGAGCGATCATCTCGTGGACCAGACTGACCAGGATGCGACAGCCCGAGGCACCGATGGGGTGACCCAGCGCAATGGCACCGCCGTTGACGTTGATCTTTGACGCATCCCAGCCCAGCTCCTTGTTGACCGACAGTGCCTGGGCGGCGAAGGCTTCGTTGGCCTCGATCAGATCCAGGTCATCGATGTTCCAGCCGGCTTTCTCCAGGCAGCGGCGGGTAGCCGGTGCCGGACCGATGCCCATGATGGCCGGGTCAACGCCGGCGTTGGAGTAGGCCTTGATGCGAGCCAGCGGCTCGAGACCCAGCTCCTTGGCCTTGTCGGCGGAGCACAGCATGACAACGGCCGCGCCGTCGTTAAGCGATGAGGCGTTGCCCGCAGTGACGGTACCGTCTTTCTTGAACGCCGGGCGCATGCCGGAGAGCTTTTCTGCCGTGACTTCACGCGGATTTTCATCGGTATCGAAGACCACCGGATCGCCGCGGCGCTGGGGAATCTCGATCGGAACGATCTGACCCTTGAACTTGCCTTCCTTGATGGCGGCAGAGGCCTTCTGCTGGGAGGCGGCGGCAAACTCGTCCATCTCCTCGCGGGTGATGCTGTACTTCTCCGCCAGGTTCTCGGCGGTGATGCCCATATGGTAGTTATTGAAGGCGTCCCACAGGCCGTCATGGACCATGGAGTCGATGGCCTTCCAGTCACCCATGCGCTGACCGTTGCGCGAGTTGGGCAGCAGGTGCGGCGACAGCGACATGTTTTCCTGGCCACCGGCGAGGATGATCTCGGCATCGCCACAGCGGATAGCCTGGGTGGCCAGATGCAACGCCTTGAGACCGGAGCCGCAGACCTTGTTGATGGTCATGGCAGGCACGCCTGCCGGCAGGCCAGCATTGATGGCCGCCTGGCGCGCGGGGTTCTGGCCGACGCCCGCGGTAAGAACCTGGCCCAGCAGAACTTCGTCGATCTGGTCGGCAGAGACGCCGGTGGTTGAAAGAATATCCTTGATTACGCTAGCGCCCAGGTCGCTGGCGGGAATACCGGCCAAGGAGCCACCAAAGGCACCCACGGCGGTACGACGAGCGGCAACAATCACCACATCTTGCATGAGGCATACTCCTGAGGTTCACGGACTGACGTTCAACCAGCATAGGGGAGGTTTGTGCGTTGCGGCAATCCCCAAAACGCATTTGCTGACGATTTTAGTATAGGTCAGTCTGTGCCTCGGGGTATTTACACCTTGGGTCTAGGCCCTGACTGAAAAGCGCCTGCGCTCGATCATGCGGCGTTAAAAATCGGCTCAAAGTACTCATTTACACCGTGTAAACTCCGTCTTTTCGCCGGTTTTTGCCTTGTCTGACCATCGCTCGACGACTTTTCAGACAAGGCCTGGCTGCCTGTTCTTCTAGGCCATCTGCACCGGAATGGCGTGGCTGGTGTGGCTGACCAGGTTGCCTTCCTGGAGATAGACCAGCGCGGGCGCATGGGACTCCAGCTCTGCCAGGGTGTATTGGCCATAGCTGCAGATGATGACTCGCTGGCCCTCGTTTGCCAGGTGGGCGGCGGCGCCGTTGACCGAGATGATCTTCGAGCCCTCCTCGGCGCGTATGGCATAGGTGGTGAAGCGCTGGCCATTCTCGACGTTGTAGATCTGGATCTGCTCGTTCTCGTGAATTCCGGCCATATCCAGCAGATCGCCGTCGATGGCGCAGGAGCCTTCGTAGTTGAGTACGGCGTGGGTAACGCGGGCCATGTGCAGCTTGGCCTTTAGCATGGTGGTCAGCACGTTCTGGGTGCTCCTGTGTGGGTAAGGAAAGGGGTAAGAAGAACCTGGCTTCAGCGACCCTGTCAGTGAGGCAGCGTCAAGGTCAGGTTGTCGATCAGGCGAGTGCTGCCCAAGCGGGCGGCGACCAGCAACACGGCGTCACGGGTGCCAGCGTGTAGGGGCGCCAGGTCGGCAGCTCGCAGCTCCAGATAATCGGGCACGAAGCCGCTATCAGCAAGCTGTTTCAGGCCATCCGCCAGCACGCTTTCCGGGGGCTGGCCGGCCTGCAGGGCATCGCGCAGCTCGCACAGAACAGCCTGCAGGCGAGGCGCGCGTGCACGCTCATCGGTGCTCAGGTAGCCGTTGCGCGAGGACAGCGCCAGGCCATCCGCCGCGCGCACGATGGGTACCCCGACGATCTCGATGGGCAGGTGAAGGTCAGACACCAGGCGACGAATCACCGCCAGCTGCTGATAGTCCTTTTCGCCAAAGCAGGCCAGCTGGGGCTGCACCAGATTGAACAGCATGGTCACGATGGTTGCCACGCCATCGAAGTGGCCAGGGCGCGAACCACCGCACAGGCCCATGCTGACATCGGGCACGCTGACTCGGGTCTGGGCCTCAAGGCCATGGGGGTAGATGGTACTCGCTTCCGGCGTGAACAGCAGGTCACAGCCCGCTTTGGACAGCCGCGCCTGGTCGTCGGCCAGGGTGCGAGGGTAGCTCTCCAGGTCCTCGCCCGGACCGAACTGCATCGGATTGACGAAGATCGTCGCCACCACGACATCGGCTCGCCGGCGGGCTTCCTCGACCAGGGCCAGGTGTCCCTCGTGGAGGTTGCCCATGGTCGGTACCAGCGCGATGCGCTGGCCGGCACGGCGTGGGGCGTCGAGGGCCTGACGCAGGACGGGGATTTCTCGAACCGTTTGCATCAGAAGCCGTGCTCTGCGGCGGGGAAGCGGCGCGCCTTGACGTCGGCGTGATAGCGACGGAAGGCGTCCTGAATGTCCTCGGCCTCGGCCATGAAGTTCTTGACGAAGCGGGGCCGCAGGCCGTTGGTGACGCCGAGGATATCGTGCATGACCAGGATCTGGCCGTCGGTGCCCGGGCCCGCGCCGATACCGATTACCGGCACCTCCAGCGCTTCGGTGACGGCTTGGCCGAGCTCGGACGGGACACACTCGAGCAAGATGATGGAGGCGCCGGCATCGACCAGCACACGGGCATCCTCGAGGATCTGCTTGGCCTGTTCGGCACCGCGTCCCTGGACCTTGTAACCGCCCAGCTGATAGACCGTCTGGGGTGTCAAGCCCAGATGTGCGCAGACCGGAACGCCGCGGCGGGTCAGTTCACGGATGCCGTCGGCCATCCAGGCCTCGCCCTCTACCTTGACTATCTCGGCACCGGCACGCATCAGTGCTGCGGCGTCTTCCAGCATGCGCTCGGTGGTGGCGTTGCTCATGAAGGGCAGGTCGGCCATCAGCAGGCTGCGCTGATTGCCACGCGCCACGCAGCGGGTGTGATAGCAGACCTCGTCGAGAGTGACCGGCAGGGTGCTGGCATGGCCCTGAAGCACCATGCCGAGTGAGTCGCCGACCAGCAGCACATCAATGCCCGCCTCGCTTGCGGCATGGGCGAAGCTGGCGTCATAGGCGGTCAGACAACTGAAGGTTTCACCGGCGCGCTTGTGAGCCCGCAGCGTGCTCAAGGTGACGGTTTTCATGGTGGCATCTCATCTCGTCGTCCGGGTCGCCGAGGACGGGCCGACCCTTGTGATAAGTAATTGTTACCTGATGAATACAGTGGTGTCGATAGGTGACATTGTCGGCGCGCTCATGGGGTCTTTGGTAACACCTTGCGCAGGTCGCTGGTATCAAGGGACGCCAGCAGCTCATCAATACGCTGCCCGTCGGGCAGACGCAAGTCGGGGGCTAGCTCGACCAGTGGCACCAGCACGAATCCGCGGCGTGTCATCTGCGGATGCGGCAGGATCAGGCGGGGTGTCGATAGGCAGGTGTTATCAAACAGCAGCAGGTCGAGGTCCAGCGTGCGCGGCCCCCAGTGGCGCTGGCGAAGCCTGCCGTGGCCTTGCTCCAGCGCCTGCAGCTGATCGAGCAGCGCCAGTGGCGAGAGCCGCGTCTTCAGCAGCGCGACGGCGTTGACGAAGTCAGGCTGATCAGCTGGTCCTACCGGGCGGCTCCAGTAGCGAGATGATTGCTGTCGGCAGCGTGTCAGCGGCAGATCGTCAAGCTCTAGCAGGGCGCGCTCGATATGCTCATGAGGGCTGTCGAGGTTGCTGCCAAGCCCGATCCAGGCCAGAGAGGGTGTCATTGATCGCGGCTCATTGGTCCGGACTGGGGCGGCGCGGTCTGCGTTTGCGAGGGCGACGTTTGCGCGGTGACGGCGCGCTGGCCGGATCGGCACCTGTCTTGGCAAGCAGGCGCTGTTGTTCGTGCTCGTCAGCCTCCTGGAAGGCGGTCCACCAGTCACCCAGCCCCGGCGTCAGCTCGCCAGCCGATTCGCGAATCAGCAGGAAGTCGTAGGCGGCTCGGAAGCGCGGATGCTCGCGGGTCTGTATGGCGCGCTTGCCGCGACGCTGGGGCAGGCGCAGCTGCAGGTCCCAGATGTCGCGCATCGGCATGCTGAAGCGCTTGGGGATCGAGATGTGCTGCAGCTGGCGCGAGATTGCCAGCTGTGCGGCGGCCTGCTGTGCCGGCATCGGTGGCAGTCCGTCCTGCTCTTGCTGCTGACGGTGCAGCTGGACGGGCCCCCATAGCAGTGCTGCAAACAGGAACGCCGGAGTGACGGGACGATCCTGCTGGATGCGACGATCGGTGCTGGCCAGCGCCTGTTCAACCACCGCTTCGGCCCAGGGCAGCTCCTCCATGGCCTCGTCGGCACCCGGGAACAGCATGGCGAAGAGCCCGTAATGGCGCAGCAGACGGAAAGTCGCCAGCCCATGGCCGCTCATGAACAGTTTGAGGCATTCGTCGAACAGGCGAGCGGGCGGCACCTGAAGCAACAGCGCGGCAAGCTCGTGGAGTGGCGCCTCGGTCTCCGGGGCCAGCTGGAAATCCAGCTTGGCGGCGAAGCGCACGGCGCGAAGCATGCGCACCGGGTCTTCGCGATAGCGCGTTTCGGGGTCGCCGATCAGGCGCAGGGTGCGCGCTTCGATGTCCGCTACGCCGTTGGCGAAGTCGTGTATCGAGAAGTCGGCAATATTGTAGTAGAGCGCATTGATGGTGAAATCACGGCGCAGGGCATCCTGTTCGATGTTGCCCCAGACGTTATCGCGCAGCAGCATGCCGTTGTTAGCCTGCTGAGCAATATGGTTGGCATGATCATCATTGGGCTTGCCGCGGAAGGTGGTGACTTCGATCACTTCACGTCCGAAGCGCACGTGAACAATGCGAAAGCGCCGCCCGATCGTGCGAGAGTTGCGGAAAAGCTCGCGTACCTGCTCGGGCGTGGCGTCGGTCGCCACGTCGAAATCCTTGGGCATCAGGCCAAGCAATGAGTCACGAATGCAGCCGCCGACCAGGTAAGCCTCATAGCCGGCGTTATGCAAGCGATACAGTACCTTGAGTGCCGATTCGCTGAAGTGCTGGCGCGAGACCGGATGGTCCGGGCGGGGTATGATGCGAGGTGTAGGGGGGCCGGACGATGCCTCCTCGGGGCCAAACAGCGACCTCAGGTGCTCGCCGGGGCTCTGCAGAAAGCGGGTAAAACCTTTGATCATGCGGCGTTTTCGTCTCGCGGGTACGGGTAATGCATGAGTGTAACGGACGCCTGTCACCTTGGAAAGCGCAGTCTGCCTGGGGCCATGACAGCGCACATGAAAGAACAATAAAAAAGGGAAGGCCGGCGGCCTCCCCTTGTTAGACTTAGACTAAATTGGCAGCGTCCGTGCTGCTTGTTCTATTTTGATGGCGCATCGCCCTGAATACGCACCACAGTCACCCACTGGTTCTCAGGCAAGCAATCTCTTTGTTTTTGTAGATGTTTAACCTGTATGGCAACCGTCTCGTATTCAAAACAATAATCCAACCCACGAGGGTGGTGAGACCCTTCCCCATCGTCTTGTTGTTATTGACGGGGCTGCATCCAGGGGCCCTTGTTCTTGTTGTTGGCCGCCTGGTGCGTCGTGTCTGATTCCGGGCATCGAGCATCTTGTAGTTGTTGGGCTCGATCAACGTGCATCCTTTCATGGCTTCTGTGCTGTTGTTGTTCGAGAAGCCGAGCATGTCGTACAGGTCTGCATTGGTCTTGTTGTTACTGGCAGACTCTCGTCACTTCGTATGCGACCTTGTTGTTCTTGGTGTCGCGAGTGACGGCCGGCGTTATTTTTCTTAACAAACAATGTTGCACCATGCGTGCCGTGTTGTAATTTTTAATTGTAAATCAAATAGATGCTTTTAAGTGCTGTCGATGCTGTGCCTATGCATGCATGAAGTGTTACCCGATTTTTTCCTTCCCCGAGGCAATGTGTGTGGGAAGGTAACATTGGCGTAACGCAAGCGCTGCGGATGTTGCGACAACCATGGTCCGGTGCGAAGAGAGTGATGTCGGGCATGCAAGACCTTGGTCCAGGGTCTACAGATTTGGAGGATTTCGAGGCGCAAATCGTTTTCGTATGAAACTCAGGAACTGCCGCGGCGCGTGGCTTTCTTGCGCGGAATACCCAGCCGCTGTCGGCGCTCCCACAGGGACTTGCGGCTGATGCCCAGTTTCTGCGCGAGTTCGGTCTCGCTCATTCTGTCCTGGTGCTCCAGCACAAAGTGCTGGAAGTAATCTTCCAGCGACAGATCCTCGTTTTCGCTGCTTTTCTTCGACTCCTCGTCCAGCGGAGGATCGTCGGCGTCCTCCCAGCTGCCTGCCGGTGGTGCCGGGCGTGGCGTTATCTGGTCGGCGCTTCCGGAAACAAGCCCCAGGTCGTCGGGGTGAATCAGGTGGCCCTCGGCCAGGATGACGCCGCGCTCCAGGGCATTCTCCAGCTCACGCACGTTGCCGGGCCAGAGATACTCGTGAATAAGGCGACGCGCTGCCTTTGTCAGTCGCAGACCTTCACGCTCATGGCGCTGACAGATCTTGTCGAGCAAGACGTCGGCAATCTCGAGGATGTCCTCGTCTCGATCACGCAGTGCCGGCAGGTCGATCTGCATGACATTCAGGCGGTAGTAGAGATCGAGGCGAAACTCGCCGGTTTTCGACATGGCGTGCAGGTCGCGGTGAGTCGCGGCGATCAGGCGCACGTCCACATGACGCGTTTCTACCGAGCCGATGCGGCGGATCTCGCCCTCCTGCAGCACGCGCAGCAGTCGGGCCTGAGCATCCAGCGGCAGTTCGCCGATCTCGTCGAGAAACAGGGTGCCACCGTCAGCGGCCTCGACCAGCCCGGTACGTGCCGCCGAGGCGCCGGTAAAGGCGCCCTTCTCATGACCGAACAGCTCGGACTCGATCAGCGTCTCGGGAATCGCCGCGCAGTTGACGCTGACCAGTGCCTGCTGGGCGCGGCGGCTCTGTTGATGGATGGCGCGGGCGACCAGCTCCTTGCCGGTGCCGGACTCGCCGATGATCAGCACAGTGACATCGGCCGGGGCGGTCTTGCGAATGCGAGTGTAGACGACCTGCATGGCCGGGCAGCTGCCGATCATCGTCTGGCGCTGGCCATCGGGCTCGGCAATATCCGGCGGCTCGCCCTGGTTCAGGGCGCGCTGATGGAGAAGGCGCGCCACGGTCTCGAGCAGTTCATCGTGATCGAAGGGCTTGGCGATGTAGTCCACGGCGCCGAGTTTGAGGGCATCCACCGCCGAGCGCATGCTGGCGTAGCTGGTCATGATCAATACCGGCGTCGGGGCTGCCAGCGCGATCATCTCGGTGCCCGGCTCGCCGGGCAGCCGCAGGTCGCTGAGCACCAGGTCGAAACCGTCGGGGCCAAGGGCGCGCGCTTCTTCTACCGAGCCGGCTTCGCTGACCTGGTGATCATGCCGCTCGAGCAGTCGCTTGAGGGCGCTGCGGATGATGGCTTCGTCTTCAACGATCAGGATGCGGCTCATCGGTGGCTCTTGTCTCTATGTGCTTGCAGGCGCCTTTACATGGTACAGGGGAAGCCAGAGCAGGATGCGTGTGCCCTGGGTCTGGCCCGCCGGCGGCGACTCGATATCGATTTGCCCATCGTGCTCGGCAACGATGCTGTAGACCAGCGGCAGCCCCAGTCCGGTGCCCTTGCCAGGAGGCTTGGTGGTGGTAAAGGGCTCGAACAGCCGGTCGCGGATGTCCGGGTCGATGCCCTGGCCGCTGTCGGTCACGCTGATGCGTAGCCTGCCATGCTCTCTGTCATGTTCTGGCTGGGCGTCAATGATGATCTTGCCACCGGAAGTGCTGGCGTCCCTAGCATTGCTCAGCAGATTGACCATCACCTGCTGCAGGCGCTGCTCGTCACCGAGCACCTTGAGCTCCGGCAAACAGCGGTTATCAAAGTGAACATCCTCGCCCGAGCGGGCCAGGTGGATCAAGTGCAGCGCCTGATGAGTGACCCGGGCAATGGAGACCGGCGCCATCTCGGCATGAGTGACATGGCGCCCGCCATGGGCGAAGCCGACGAGAGAAGAGACGATGGTCGACACTCGGGTGGTGAGTTCCTGAATCTGGCTGGCGGTCTCCAGCAGCTCGGGATCATCGGTGTCATAGCGCAGATTCTGGGCCAGCGAAGAGATGCCGGTGATCGGGTTGCCGATCTCATGGGCCACGCCGGCCGCCAGCTGGCCAATGGAAGCCAACCGGGCCGCGTGTACCAGTTCGTCCTCAAGCCATTTCATCTCGCTCTGGTCTTCGACCAGGATGACGGTGCTGCCATTGCGTTCGTGTGGGTAGGGCGATGAGCGTCGCAGCCCCAGATAACGAACGCCCACAGCCAGCTGTACGGGTTGTTTGTAGAGCTTGGTGCTGGGCTCGGCGAGCAGGCGCTTGAACAGGTCGCTCCACGGGGCGGGCAGGCTATCGCGGTGGGCGCCGACCACCGCATCGGCGCTGATGCCGGAGAAGTTGGCCAGGGCATCGTTCCACATCAGCAGCTCGCCGTCGCTGCCGAACACACACAGCCCCATCGGAAGACGAATCAGGGTGCGTCGGTGGTGTCGACGCAGGTCGTCGAGTTCACGAGGCAGGCCGGTAAGGCGAGTGCGGCGACCAGCCAGTCGTCGCTCGACGAAGTGGATGTCCTCGATCACCTCCTGATCGGCCTGACGATAGGGTAGCCAGCGATCAACGATGTCCTGGGCCACCGCCGGTCCCATCATTCCCGAGAGGTTGGCCTGGATACGGTCGCGCAGTCGGCGCAAGGCATAGGGGCGGGCCTCCAGCGCCGACTGCCCCAGCGCCGCCTGGGCGCGTTCGACTTCGCGCTGGGCGACGGTCTCGCCCAGCGCATGGCTCAACTGGTGCTTGATCTCGACTGCATTCGCCGCTTCCAGCGGTAGACGCATGGGGCGCACCACGGCGTCCACCGAACAGGCCTCGGCGGCAGCGCGCTCCCCGGTGGAGGTGTGGGTGGTCAGCGATACCAGGATCAGCATCAGCGCATTGACAGCCAGAGAAGCCAGGGCGACAAGATACCAGTGCGGGTAGGGCGATAGCTCATCGGACAGCACAGCAGTCAAGGCGTGGTCGATACCGAACAGCGGCAGCCACATGCCCAGCAGCCAGATCATCAGGCCTGCACTCAGGCCGCTGACCATGCCAGTGCGATTGGCGCCCGGCCAGTAGAGCAGTGCCAGCAGTCCCGGCAGGCACTGGGCCATGCCGACGAAGGCGGCTAACCCAAGCGATGAGAGATCGTGGTCGATGCCGATCAGGCGATGAAACAGCCAGCCGGCGGCCACAATGGCGGCGATCAGTCCGCGGCGCAGCCAGCGCAGCCAGCGATACAGGTTGGGGCGATCAATCGGTGAGCGAGCGACCAGCACCAGATGGTTGAGCACCATGCCGGATAGCGCCAGCGACAAGATGATCAGGGTGCCGCTGGAGGCGGCCAACCCCGCCAGGAAGGCCAGCGCATCCGTCCACCAGGAGGGCGAGAGGTCAAAGGCCAGGTAGGCGACATTGTCAGGGTTGACCTCGACGCCTTGGCGCTGTGCGCCCCACAGGATCAAGGGCACCGGCAGGGCGATCAGCAGCAGGTACAGCGGCAGCCCCCAGCCGGCCTTGAGCAGAGTACGCCGGCTCAGTGTTTCGGCAAAGGTGATATGAAACATGTGTGGCATCAGCAGGGCGGCGGCGAAGAACAAGAGCAGCAGCGTGCGCCACTGGCTGGCGTCGAGAGGATCGCTGAGCCGTTGGGCATGTTGGCCGGGCCCACTCAGCCAGGCCTGGAGGTCGGTCGGGCCATCGAAAATACCGAACAGGGCGATGGCCCCCAGCGCCAGCATGGCCAGCAGCTTGACCAGAGACTCCAGGGCGATGGCGGTCAGCAGGCCGTCGTGGCGGGCATTGAGGTGGCTGTGACGGGCGCCGAACAGCATCGCAAACAGGGCGATCAAGGCGCTGAAGCCCAGCGAATACCACTCAGGTGAACCCACGCCGGACAGCCGGTGAATTGCAGTTCCCATGGTCTGCACCTGCAGTGCCAGCAGTGGCAGCACTGCCAGCAGGCTGATCACGGTGATCAGGGTGCCGACCCAGCGGGAGCGAAAGCGGAAGGTGAACAGATCGGCCAGGGATGCCAGCTGATAGGTACGCGACAGGCGCTGGATCGGTATCAGCAGCACCGGCGCCAGCAGGAAGGTACCGGCCACTCCCAGATAATAGGCCAGGTAGCCGAAGCCGCTGCGCTGAGCAAGCTCCAGGCTGCCATGGATCGCCCAGGCGCTGGCATAGACGCCAAGCGCAAGGATGTGAGTGGCGGGGTGGCGCACCAGGCTGCGCGGCAGCCAGCCGCGTTCCACCGCCGTGGCGCAGGCAAACAGCAGCATCAGGTAGCCGATGCCCAGGCCGATCAGTGCAGCCACCCCGGTATCGGTCATCGTGACGACCTTCGCTGCCCGTGTCGCCGGCTGAGACTGTCCTGGCGGCGTTTCCAGCTGAGCCACGCCGTCAGCGCAATCAATAGCGCCCAGATGGCAAAGGGGCGATACCAGGCCACCTCAGGATCGCCCCAGCCGCCCATCAGCAGCGGAGAGAGCAGGTAGCCGCTAAAGACCAGCAGCAGCATGATGCGATAGACGTACACGGGGTCTCCTCAGCGGGGGATAGGGTCGCCGCACTGCAGGCGTTCCGGGGCCCAGTGGGCAATGGCCCAGGTCAACTGCTCATCGACGGGCGCTGTGGAGAGCTCGCCGGGCGGTGCCTGGTCGAGCGCGGCAAGCGCCCGAAACAGCAGCGGGCGCGCCTCGGGCTCGGTGGTCGGCAGGGCAGGGGCCAGATTCTGCTTGGAGAGCTTGTGGCCGTCGTCACCGAGCATCAGCGGTAAATGGAAGTAGCGTGGTTCAGGCAGGTCAAGCGCGTGCTGCAGCTGACGCTGCCAGGGCGTGTTGTCGAGCAGATCGGCGCCACGCACGATTTCGTTGATCGCCTGATCGGCATCATCCACTACCACCGCCAGCTGATAGGCCCACAGCCCGTCCTTGCGCTTGAGTACGGTATCACCCAGCTCGGCAGGGTCGAAGCGACACTCTCCGAAGCGACGATCCTGCCAGACCACCGGTCGCAGGCCAAGATCGCTGCGCAGCCGCCAGGCCAGGGGTTTGTCAGGTTCACGGACGGCTTCGCGGCACCAGCCGGGATAGATGGCGTGATCCTGCCATTGGCGGCGAGAGCAGCTGCAGGGGTAGGCCAGGCCGGCATCGATCAGGCGCTCCAGGGCATGCTGGTAGGCGTGATGGCGATCGTGCTGGTAGCTCACAGGGCCATCCCAGAGCAGACCGAAGGTCTCAAGCTGGCGCTTGATGATGTCGTCGATCCCCGGTGGGCAGCGCGGCGGATCGATATCTTCGATGCGTAGTGCCCAGTACCCGTCTGCTTGACGCGCATCAAGAAAGCTGGCCAGTGCCGCGGTCAAGGAGCCGAAGTGCAGCGGGCCGGAGGGTGTCGGAGCGAAACGGCCACGGTAGGCGCTCATGAACGACTCCGGGCGAGTGGCGGCGGTAAAGTGTCAGCCGGCGACGGGGAAACTGCTGTTGCCCGTCGCCGACCGCAAGCGGAGCGTGGATTAGCTGCCGAGCTGCTTTTCCTTGAGCTCGGCCAGGGTCTTGCAGTCGACGCACAGCGTTGCCGTGGGCCGGGCTTCCAGACGGCGAATGCCGATCTCGACGCCACAGGCCTCGCAGAAGCCGTAGTCGTCCTCGTTGATCTTCTCGATGGTTTCGTTGATTTTCTTGAGCAGCTTGCGCTCACGGTCACGCGTGCGCAGCTCAAGACTGAAGCCCTCTTCCTGAGTAGCCCGGTCGGCGGGGTCGGCGTAGTTGCTCGCATCTTCCTGGAGATGGCGAACAGTGCGGTCAACCTCTTCCATCAGCTCCTGCTTCCAGACAAGCAGAATCTCGCGGAAGTGCTCGAGCTGCTGCTCGTTCATGTACTCTTCACCCTCGGCGGCTTCGTAGGGGGTGAACTTGTGAGGCGCATCCTCTTTTCGTTCTGCTACTGACATGTGGCTGCCTCGCTACTTTAGATAGTGCTTATTAATACCCGTCTTGCGATCAGGATATCTCACGGTAAAGGTGTGCTTGTTTAGCTAAAAAAGGCGGACTTTGCAACCATCTTGCCAAAAATGGCCGAGTTGGCAATTCCAAGCCGATAATCTTTGGTCTTGGACCGTGAGGATTGAGAAAGATGCCGGGTTAAACTGGCATAGCGTCATACAGCAGATCTTTAACCTGAGGAGTTAACAATGCCCTGGAGTTCGCGTATTGCAGGGGTGGCTTCATTTCGTGTAATGGGGCTTCTGGAGGCCGCCCAGGCCAGAGAGGCGGCGGGGCACGATGTGATTCACCTGGAAATCGGCGAGCCGGACTTCCCCACCCCAGCCCCCATCATCGAGGCGGGGCAGCGTGCCTTGGCCGAAGGGCGCACTCGCTACACTCCGGCGGCGGGGCTTCCGGCCCTGCGTGAGGCCATTGCCGCACACTATGCCGAGGCCTTTGATGCCAACCTCGATCCGCGCCGGATAATCGTGACTCCGGGGGCGTCCGGCGCCTTGCTGCTGGCCAGCCAGCTGCTGGTGGAATCGGGTGACCGGGTGGTGATGGCCGACCCCACCTATCCATGCAATCGGCATTTCATGGCGCTGGCCGGTGCCGAGGTGGATGCCGTGCCCGTCGCTGCGGACAGCGGCTGGCAGCTCAATCGCGAGCTGATTGCACGCCACTGGCAGGAAAAAACGCGGCTGGCCATGCTGGCGACGCCGTCCAACCCCACCGGGCACATGCTGGGCGCGACTGAGCTGACTGCGGTGGCCGATGAGGTCGCCAGCCGGGGTGGCCAGCTGCTGGTCGACGAGATCTACCAGGGCCTGTGCTACGACATGGCGCCGGTGTCGGCGGCGGCGGTGGCCCCCGATGCTTTCGTGGTCAACAGCTTCTCCAAGTACTTCGGCATGACCGGCTGGCGGCTGGGCTGGCTGGTAGCGCCGGAGGCGGCGGTCGAGCCGCTGACGCGGCTGGCGCAGAACGTCTTTCTGGCCTCGTCGACGCCGGCGCAGCATGCGGCTCTGGCGGCTTTTACGCCGGATTGCATGGCTGAGCTGGAGGAGCGCCGGCAGGCCATGCAGGCGCGCCGGGATGCGCTGATCGCGGGTCTGGCGCCGCTTGGTCTGGCGCCTGAGCTGCCTCCCCAGGGCGCGTTCTACCTGTGGCTGGATATTTCCCGATACAGTCGCGACAGCGAGACCTTCTGTCGTCGGCTGCTGGAGGAGGAAAACGTCGCCGTCACGCCGGGAACCGACTTTGCCTTGCAGGGCGGTGAGCACCATATACGCATCGCCTTTACCACCGGGGTGGCACGCCTGGAGGAGGCCGTGGCGCGGCTGGCGCGCTTCCTCGAGCGTCATGGTCATGTGCGTCAGGGAGAGGCGTAATGGACTATCCCGCCCTGGTGCCTGGGGTGCTGCTGCGCCGCTACAAGCGATTTCTTGCCGATGTGCGTCTCGAGGATGGACGCGAGGTAGTGGGCCACTGCCCGAATACCGGCAGCATGCGGGCGGTAAACGTGCCGGGCAGCCGGGTGTGGCTGTCGCCCAGCAACGACCCACGACGCAAGCTGGCCTGGACCTGGGAGCTGGTCGAGTTGGCCCAGCCTGCTTCTCCAAGTTCGGGCGGCGTGGCGCTGGCCTCGGTCAACACCGGGCGTGCCAATCGAATTGTCGAAGAGGCGCTGGCCTCGGGGCGCGTGGATGAGCTGTCGGGTTTCGACCAGCTACGCCGCGAGGTAACTGTGGATGGTGGGCGGCTGGATTTCTGTCTGAGTGACGCCGCTGGGCGTCAGACCTATGTGGAGGTCAAGCAGGTGACGCTGCGCGAGAGCGACGGCCATGGCTATTTTCCTGATGCCGTCAGCGAGCGTGGTCGTCGCCATCTGGAGGCGCTGCTGGCGTTGGCCCAGCAAGGCCACCGCGCGCTGCTGCTATTCTGCGTGGCGCATGAAGGCATCGCCACGGTGGCGCCGGCAGCTCATCTGGACCCGGCCTATGCCGAGGCGCTCAGGCGGGTCGAGGCCCAAGGCGTGGAGGTGCTGGCGAGGGCCTGTCGTTTCGACTGGAGTGACGAACGCCCGGCCGCGGTGAGCCTCGGCCAGGCGCTGCCGGTGGTGCTGGATCACTGCTTCGTGCCATTACCAGGTTAATAATGGTTGCCGGTGGGAGCTTCAGCGATCGACGTAGAGCCGCCGCATGAAGTTGACCGCCACCGGTGCGGCGTTGCGCTCCAGGCTGACGTTCAGCTCGAAGCGCATCGGCTCGCCGTCCTGGATGCCGAAGGTGGCGATACGATAGATGCTCTCGCCGTCGCGCAGCGTGCGAAATGACAGCGGCTGGGCCTGACCGGACAGCGTGCTGACGGTGCCATCCACCGGCACATGGACGGCCTTGGTCGAGCCGTCCGGCTGGAGTTCCAGCACGCTCACATTGAGAAATGCCGTGGCGCGACTGCGGGTGATGCCTGAGGCGGTGGCGACCTCCGGGGTCAGAAAGCTGGTATTCACCGCGCTGTAATGCACCTGGTAGTTACCAAACTGCTGAAACTGCTCGGCCTGGGCCAGGGGGCTCAACAGCAGCGCCAGGGCGATGAGCCCGCTAAAAATAGTGCGTGTCATTGTCACCATGATATTCCTCCCGCACTTTGAACTGGGCTTTGTAACGAGCGGAGTCAAAGTGCTGTGTAAAGTGTCGTGGTCGTCGCTGAGTAAAGTATAGAGCGAAGCGCTGAGCATCGAGCGCTCAACGCTGTCGCGCGACGCGAAAAATGGCAATCTCGCCAAACAGATTGGGCCAGTGCCGGGACAGACGGTTACCCTTGTGCCCACCCACGCCGACCGCGCGGTCGATGATCTTCAGGCCTTTTTCACGGCACAGATGCTCGAAGTCGTTGAAGGTCGACAGATGGATGTTGGGGGTGTCGTACCAGGCATAGGGCAGCGACTTGGAGACCGGCATGTAGCCGCGCAGCCCCAGGTGCACTCGATGCCGCCAATAGGCGAAGTTGGGGAAGGTGATGATGCCTTCTTCCGCAACTCTGAGCATCTCATCCAGCATCAGGTCGGGTCGACGCAGCGCCTGGAGCGCCTGGGTCATCACCACCAGGTCGCAGGAATTGTCGTCAAAGTTGGCCAGGCCGTCGTCCAGGTTCTGCTCGATCACGTTGACGCCGCGTGCCAGGCAGGCGGTGATGCCATCAGGATCGATTTCCAGCCCATAGCCGGTGACGTTCTTGTCGCGCGCCAGAGCGTCGAGCAGGGTGCCGTCGCCGCAGCCCAGGTCGAGCACGCGGGCTCCCTCGGGCACCCAGTCGTATATCACTGCCAGATCGTCGCGCATCATGAGCGGTCTCCCAGCGCCTGGGCTCGTGCCACCCGGTTCATGAAGGCGGCAAAGACGTCCTGATAGCGGGGGTCGAGCATCAGGAAGGCATCATGGCCGTGGGTCGAGTCGATATTGGCATAGCTGACCGCCTTGTCGGCGCGAATCAGGGCGTCGACCAGCTCCTTGGAGCGCGACGGCGGGAAGCGCCAGTCGGTGCTGAAGCTGACCACCAGAAACGGGCACTGGGCCGGCGCCATGGCCAGCGCCAGATCACCGTCGTGGGCGGCCGCCGGATCGAAGTAGTCCAGCGCCTTGGTCATCAGCAGATAGGTGTGGGCATCGAACAGGTTCGAGAAGGTATCGCCCTGGTAACGCAGATAGGACTCGACCTGAAACTCGACGTCGTAGTCGAAGTTGAAGTCCCGGCCCCCGCGCGTGTCGCGGCCGAACTTGCTGCCCATGGCGCCTTCCGACAGATAGGTGATGTGACCGACCATGCGGGCCAGCTTGAGGCCGCGTCGCGGCAGGGTGCCGTGGTCGCCGTAGTGGCCATCATGGAAGTCGGGGTCGGAGCGAATGGCCTGGCGGGCCACCTCGTTGAAGGCGATGTTCTGCGCGGATAGCTTGGGCGTGGCGGCGATGACCACCGCATGGGCGATGCGCTCGGGATAGCTCAGTGCCCACTGCACCGCCTGCATGCCGCCGAGGCTGCCGCCGACCACGGCGGCGAAGCGCTCGATGCCCAGGCGATCAGCCAGCCGTGCCTGGCTGTGAACCCAGTCGCCGACCGTGACCATCGGAAAGTCCGGCCCCCAGGGCTTGCCGCTTTCGGGGTTGATGCTGGTCGGGCCGGTGCTGCCATGGCAGCCGCCGAGGTTGTTCAGCGAGACCACAAAGAAACGGTTGGTGTCGATGGACTTGCCTGGCCCGATGTGGGTATCCCACCAGCCGGGCTTCTTGTCGTCCGGCGAGTGGTAGCCGGCCGCATGATGATGGCCGGAGAGCGCGTGGCAGATCAGCACGGCATTGCTGCGCTCGGCATTGAGCGTGCCATAGGTTTCAAAGACCAGGTCGTAGGCTGGCAGCGTCTTGCCGCAGGCCAGGTGCAGCGGCTCGTCGAAGTGCAGCGTCTGAGAGGTGATCAGCCCGACCGAGTCGTGGGGAAACGCCGTCATTCTTGCTGTGGTGTCCTTGGTAGTCATGTGAATCAGAAGCCCACCAGCACGGCGAGCGGGCCGGAAGCCGCGATCAGTTGGCCTATTACGATACCATCAATCAAATTGATGGCCAGGAACAGGATGATTGGTGATAGATCGATCATGCCCAGCGGCGGTATCACGCGCTGAACCGGCGCCATGATCGGCTGTACCAGCTGCATCACCAGCAGTGCCGCGGGATGGCCGGCTTGGGGCGCAACCCAGCTCAGAATGATCATGATGATCAGGGCAAAGAAGTAGATCTTCAGGATCGCGCTGGCCAGCGTGGCCACGGCTGCGATCAGGAGATGTGGCAGGGTCGGCATGCCGAAGCCGGCGATCTGCAGGATCACCACCAGCACCACGATCTTGATCAGCAGCGCGCTGAGCAGAGTGGCGAGATCGAAGCGTCCCATCAGCGGTTTCAGCATGCCCTGAAACGGACGAACCACCGGCTGAGTGGCCTTGACCACCGACTGGCTGATGGGATTGAAGTAGTCGGCCCGGGATGCCTGCAGCAGAAAGCGCAGCATCATCAGCAGCAGATAAAAGTTGACGGCGGTGTTGATCAGCAGGAGGCCAGCGCCTCCGAAGTTACTGCCCATCGGGCTTCTCCAAAATATCCGTTATGAGAGTTGCGCTTCGAGTGGCGATTAGTGCTCGCCGAGCTCCTTGGCCATGTCGCGCGCCCTGTCGGCGCAGTCGTTCATGGCGTCCTGTACCAGCTGGCGAAAGCCGCCGTTTTCCAGACGATGGATGGCGCGCTCGGTGGTGCCGCCGGGGGACATGACGTTGCGCTTGAGCTCGCCGGGGAGCTTGTCGCTGGCCATGGCCATGCGGGCCGCGCCCAAAGCCGCCTGCATTGCCAAGCGTCGGGCGGTATCGGCAGGGAGCCCCTGGGCAACGGCGGCATCTTCCATGGCCTCGAACATCAGGAAGAAGTAAGCCGGTGCGCTGCCCGAGACGGCGGTCACGGCTTCGAGCAGTGCCTCGTCCTCTACCCACTCGACGATACCCACTGCGCTCAGCAGCTCCTCGGCAAGGCGTCGCTGGTCGTCACTGACGCGAGGGTTGGCATACAGGCCCGACGCCCCGGCGCCCACCAGGGAGGGAGTGTTGGGCATGCAGCGCACAACGGCAAGCTCGCCGCCTAGCCAGCGCTCCAGGGCGTCGGCCGGCAGGCCTGCGGCCACCGAGATGATCAGCGGCTTGCGAGCCTGAACGGCGTCACGCACTTCCTCGCAAACCTGACGCATGATCTGTGGCTTGACGGCCAGTACAACCACATCGCTATGGGCGACTGCATGATTGTTGTCGGTCCCGGTGTTGATGCCCAGCCTGTCGTGCAGCGCTGTCAGGGTGGCATCGCTGGTTGCGGTGGCGGTCAGTGCGCCGGCATCGTGGCCGCTGTCGAGCAGTCCTTCGATGATGGCCGATGCCATGTTGCCGGCGCCGATAAAGCTGATGTGGCTAGCCATGGGAATATCCTGTTCGATTGAAGCTGGTCGCCGTGGCGGCCAGCAGAGAAACATCAGCGCGCCGTGCCGTCGGGCTCGCGGGCGCCAAAGATGGCGGTGCCCAGCCGCACCAGGGTGGCGCCTTCGAGAATGGCCGCCTCCAGGTCGTCGCTCATGCCCATCGACAGCGTATCCAGAGGTGCTTCGGGGAAGCGTTCGCGCAGCCCTTCCAGGGCTTCGCGCAGGCGGGCCAGAGGTTCGCGCTGGGCATCCAGAGTATCAGCGGGGGCGGGGATGGCCATCAGTCCGCGCAGTCTGAGCCTGGGCAGTGCCAGTACCTGCTCGGCCAGCGGCATTAGCGTATCCAGCGCGACGCCGGACTTGCTGTCCTCATGGCTGATATTGACCTGCAGACACACATTCAACGGACCCAGCGAGTCCGGACGCTGAGCGTTGAGCCGCCTGGCCAGGCGCTCGCGGTCCACGCTGTGGACCCAGTCGAAATGCTCGGCGACGTCCCTGCTCTTGTTTGATTGCAGTGGCCCGATGAAATGCCAGACGATATTATCGAGGTCGGCCAGCTCAGACTTTTTACTCAGGGCTTCCTGAACGTAGTTCTCACCGAATTCACGCTGACCATGCTGCCACGCCTCGCGAACCATGCTGGCAGGCTTGGCCTTGCTGACCGCAAGCAGTCGGGCGTTCTGGGAGTGGCGCCCTGCAGCCAGTAATGCCGCTTCGATACGGTGACGGACGGCAGTCAGTGACTGCTGGATATCAGGATCCGTCATGGGCACGATTTGTCATATAAATAAAACTCCGTAGCAAGGAGCATGGGGAATCGCATGGATATTACCGAACTGCTGGCATTCTCGGCAAAACAGAATGCCTCGGACCTGCATCTATCGGCCGGCTTGCCACCGATGATTCGTGTCGATGGCGACATCCGCCGGCTCAATGTGCCGGCCATGGAAGACCGTGAAGTACGCAAGCTAATCTACGACATCATGGCCGATCGTCAGCGTCGTGACTTCGAGGAACAGCTGGAAACGGACTTTTCCTTCGAAGTGCCGGGTGTTTCGCGTTTTCGTGTCAACGTTTTCAATCAGACCCGCGGTGCCGGTGCTGTCTTCCGTACCATCCCATCCGAAGTGTTGAGCATGGAAGACCTGGGGCTGGGCGAGGTATTCAAGCAAATCTCCATGCTGCCGCGCGGCCTGGTGCTGGTTACCGGGCCGACGGGCTCGGGCAAGACCACGACGCTCGGCGCGATGATCGATCACATCAATGAAAATCGCTACGAGCACATTCTTACGCTTGAAGACCCGGTCGAGCTTGTCCACAAGAGCAAGCGCTGCCTGATCAACCAGCGTGAAATCCACCGCGATACGCTGGGTTTTGCACCCGCGCTGCGCAGCGCCCTGCGTGAAGACCCCGACGTGATCCTGGTCGGTGAGCTACGTGACCTGGAAACCATTCGACTGGCGCTCACCGCCGCAGAAACCGGTCACCTGGTGTTCGGCACTCTGCACACCACCTCGGCCGCCAAGACCATTGACCGTATCATCGACGTATTTCCTGGCGATGAGAAGGCCATGGTGCGCTCAATGCTTTCCGAGTCACTGCAGGCGGTGGTTGCACAAACCCTGCTCAAGCGGCTGGGTGGTGGCCGGGTGGCGGCCCATGAAATCCTGATCGCCACAGCGGCGGTACGCAACCTGATCCGTGAGGACAAGGTGTCCCAGATCTACTCGGCCATCCAGACCGGTGGCAATCTCGGCATGCAGACTCTCGACGCCTCGCTGGCCCATCTGGTTACCAGCAACGTGGTGGCTCGCGATGAGGCCCAAGGCAAGTCCAAGGCGGTTCTCGCATGAATGGAACGATGGATCGGTCCCTGCAAGGAGCACACAGATGACCCCGAGTGAATGGCTGTATCAACTGCTGGATATCATGATCGAGCGCGACGCTTCTGACCTGCTGATTTCTGTCAACGCCCCTCCGACGCTCAAGACCGCCGGCCAGTTTACGAAGCTGGGCAAGACGGGATTGAGCATCGACCAGGTGACGATGCTGGTAGATGCTGCCATCCCGGAAAAGCTGAAATCGCGCTTTGCCGAGGAGAACGAGGCCAACTTCGCTTTGAGCCTGGAGAATCGCGGGCGTTTTCGCGTCAGCGCTTTCAAGCAGCGCAACCAGTCCGCCATGGTGGTGCGGCGTATTGCCTTCGACATTCCGCACCTGGAAGAACTATCGCTGCCGCCGGCTCTGGGTGAGCTGGTCAACCTCAAGCGCGGCCTGATCTTCGTGGTCGGGGCCGCAGGAACCGGCAAGTCCACCACCCTGGCATCGATGATCCAGCATCGTAACGACACCAAGGGTGGGCACATCATCAGCATCGAGGACCCCATCGAGTACACCCATCCGCACCGCCGGGCGATCATCAACCAGCGTGAAGTTGGCATCGATACCGAGTCCTTCGAGGTGGCGTTGAAGAACACCTTGCGCCAGGCGCCCGACGTGATCCTGATCGGAGAGGTGCGCACCCGGGAAACCATGGAGCATGCCCTGACTTTTGCCGAGACAGGTCATCTGTGTCTTGCCACCCTGCACGCCAACAATGCCAACCAGGCGCTGGACCGCATCATCAGCTTCTTCAGTCATGAAGAGCAGGACCAGATCTGGCTAAGCCTGTCGCTCAACTTGCGTGCCATCGTCGCCCAGCAGCTGTTGCCAACCATGGATGGCGGGCGTGTGCCGGCCATCGAAATCATGTTGCGCTCACCGCTGGTCAGCGATCTGGTGCGCAAAGGAGATATTGCCGAGATCAAGAACGTCATGGCCCGTTCCCGGGATCTTGGCATGCAGACCTTCGACCAGGCACTCTACGCGCTGTACAAGGAGGGGCGTATTTCCGAGGATATCGCGCTGGTACATGCCGACTCGGCGAATGACCTGCGCATGATGATTCGTTTCGGCGACGAGAATGCAGAAGGGCTTGCCGATGCCATGCAAGCCGCATCCCATCTATCGTTGCGCCGTGAGGACGATGATTTGTGAGTCAGGGCCTGCTGCTCAGAGGCTGAGCTCGGGGGCCAGGCTCGGAACCTAGGCCCCGAGTTTATGTCTCGGGGCCTGGCGTCAGCCATTCGGGATCAGGGCGCGTAGACACCGCCCAGCACTCGTGGGCCCCTGGCACCTGTCACCGACGGCAGGTTGCCAGGTGCGTACTCCAGCCGTCGCCACGCCAGCCAGGCAAAGGCGGCGGCTTCCAGCCAGTCCGCCGACCAGCCCAAGGTGGCGATATCACTCACGCGCGTTTCGGGCATCTGCTGCTCCAGTCTTTCCATTAGATCGGTGTTATGTGCCCCGCCGCCACACGCAAACAGCGCGTCAGGTGTGGGCGCATCAAGCTGCCGCATGGCGAGCTTGGCGCCTTCTGCGATGCTGACGGCGGTCAGCTCTGACAGCGTGGCCTGCACGTCTTCGGGGCGCTCATCACCGTTCAAGCGCTCGGCCAGCCAGCCAAGATGGAAGTATTCGCGACCGGTGCTGCGCGGCGCAGGGCGTTTGAAGTAGGAATCTTCCAGGCACCGCGCAAGCAATGATTCATCGACCTGGCCCGATGCCGCCCAGGCACCGCCACGGTCGTAGGGTTTGCCACGGTGGCGAGCAATCCACGCATCCATCAGCGCATTGGCGGGCCCGGTATCAAAGCCGAGCGGTTGGCGAGCATCTGTGGTCGGTGGCAGCACCGTCAGATTGGCAAAGCCACCCAGGTTCAGTATCAGACGCCACTGCTCAGGGTGGCGAAACAGCGCCGCATGGAAGGCCGGCGCCAGCGGTGCGGCCTGTCCGCCAGCTGCCAGGTCGCGGCGGCGAAAGTCACCGACCACGCAGCACCCTGTCAGCTCGGCCAGCAGGCTCGGGTTATCCATCTGCAACGTATAGGCGGGGCCGCCAGCATGGCCCTGGGGAGCATGTTCGATGGTCTGGCCGTGGCTGCCGATGGCGCGAATGTTTCGTGGCGAGACTCCAGCCTTGTCGAGCAGCTGCACCACAGCCGCTGCCTGGAGTCGGCAGAATGCATCTTCGGCAGCGGCCAGCTCGGCAAAGCTCACCTGGTCAGCGTGACACAGCTGCCATAGCCTTTCGCGCAGCCCGGCAGGCAAGGACACGTCGTGGCTGGCAATCAGGCGCGGTGCCTGTCCCGCTTCGAAGTGAACCAGGGCGGCATCGATGGCATCCAGGCTGGTGCCGGACATCAGGCCAATGAACAGCGACATGAGCGTCTCCTGAAAGGCTCAACCGTGGCGGGCCGCCATGGTAACATTGCCGGATGATCATTCGTCGATGGACGCCCGCCGGGGCGCCCGCTAACTGTGGAGAGGAGAGAATGTCCGACGTCGCCGACGCCCTTGCGTTGCTCAAGCGTGGTACTCACGAAATCCTGCTGGAAGACGAGCTGGAAAAGAAGCTGGCTTCCGGCCGCAAGCTGCGCATCAAGGCGGGCTTCGATCCCACCGCGCCGGACCTTCATCTCGGCCACAGCGTATTGCTGACCAAGATGCGGCAGTTCCAGGACCTCGGTCATCAGGTGATCTTTCTGATCGGCGACTTCACCGGTCGCATTGGTGATCCTTCCGGAAAGAACGTGACTCGCAAGCCGCTCAGCGAGGAAGAGGTCAAGCGTAACGCCGAGACCTACAAGGAGCAGGTGTTCAAGATCCTCGATCCTGAACTGACCGAGGTGCGCTTCAACGCCGACTGGTTCTCTACCATGAGTGCCGCCGACATGATCGCGCTGGCCGGCAAGAGCACCGTGGCGCGCATGCTGGAGCGGGACGACTTCGAGAAGCGCTATTCAGGCAATCAGCCCATCTCGATCCACGAGTTTCTCTATCCGCTGGTGCAGGGATATGACTCCGTGGCGCTGGAAGCCGATATCGAACTCGGCGGCACGGACCAGAAGTTCAACCTGCTGATGGGGCGCGAGATTCAGAAGCACTTCGGTATGGAGCCACAGGTGGTCATCACCATGCCGCTGCTGGAAGGGCTCGACGGCGTGCAGAAGATGTCCAAGTCGTTGGGCAACTACGTCGGCGTCGACGAAGCGCCGGGCAGCATGTTCAACAAGCTGGTTTCGCTGCCCGACAGCATGATGTGGCGCTACTTCGAACTGCTGTCGCTGAAGAGCAATGAGGCGATCGATGCCCTCAAGCGCGATGTCGAGAGCGGCGCCAACCCCCGCGACGTCAAGATGGAGCTGGCTCGCGAGCTGATCGCACGCTATCACGGCGAGGAGGCGGCAGCTAACGCCCATCGCTCCGCGGGCAACCAGCTGGCCGATGGCGAGCTTCCTGAAGATCTTCCCGAGGTCAGCGTCGAGTTTGATGGCATGGCCCAGGCTCCCATTGCCGCAGTGCTCAATCGCGCAGGGCTGGTCAGCAACAGCGCCCAGGCCAAGGACATGCTCGGCAATGAACGCGTCAAGGTCGATGGCGAGGTGGTTGCCCGGGATTGCATGCTCGATACCGGTCGTAGCTATGTCATTCAGGCGGGGAAGAAGCGTTATGCCCGCGTCACCGTCGGCTGAAGCTGCATAACTGCTCAGGTCTGACGCCCGCCTTGTGCGGGCGCTTCTGCTCCAGGCCCGGTGCTGGAAAAGCGCTTCAGCTAACGTTTTTCCACAAAGCCCTTGCACTGTTCCGAGCGACGACGTAGAGTACGCATCCGCTGCCGGCAACGGGCTTCGTTTTCGGCGGTGATGATCGGTTCGATCCGGTGTGGAAGTGCTTGTTTTTCTGGATGTTTTCGAGAGCTTCTCGACAGCATCCCGCTTGACAGGCCCGGCAGCTTCGCTAGACTATGCCTCCACGCGATCGGCGGTTGGGTTCCGGCCTCAGGGGCTG
>ERZ1032895.18-NODE-18-length-54764-cov-13.306440_pt1 | contig 54764 bp, 56 predicted proteins | sample MGYA00516687_ERZ1032895 | MGnify/ENA primary metagenome ERZ1032895 (study PRJEB33719, sample SAMN04261600) | wastewater metagenome | biome: rural village; feature: latrine urine exit; material: soil | place: El Salvador | collected 2013-01-14 ... | reverse complement strand
TTTAATGATACGGCGACCACCGAGATCTACACCCATGTCGCGCAGGCCCGGCTCGAGGCCCTGCATGCCGATCATCATCCACGAGGCTGAACCATGAACCTGACACTTCGTATCGCCACGCCAGGCCTTTTAGCTGCCGCCCTGGCCCTGCCGGTCTCGGCGCTGGCCGATATCGAGCAAACCCTGGCCGACACCCTGACCATCGAGGGGCGCAGCCTGCCGATCGAGGAGGTCACCAGGGCGCCGCTGGAAGGCCTGTTTGAGGTTCGACTGGACAGCGGTGAGCGTTTCTACACCGATGCCGAAGGACGCTACCTGCTGGTGGGTGACCTGTTCGAAAACGCCGATGAGGGGCTGGTCAACCTGACCGAGCAGGGGCGCAATGCCGAGCGCGCCAGCCGGCTGGCCGAGGTGGACGATGAGGCGCGGGTGATTTTCCGCGGTGTCGAGACACCGCGCGCCCGGCTGACGGTGTTCACCGATACCACCTGCCCGTACTGCACCAAGCTGCATGAAGAGGTGCCGCGTCTCAACGAGATGGGCATTGAAGTCGACTATCTGGCGTTTCCACGTGGCGGCATGAACTCGCTGGGTGCCCGCGAAATGCAGCAGGTCTGGTGCGCCGACAACCGCAGCGAAGCGATGTCGGCCGCCAAGCGCGGCGAGACGCTCGACAGCGATGCAAGCTGCGACAATCCGGTCGAGGAACAGTATCATCTGGGCATGGAGCTGGGTGTGCAGGGTACGCCGGCCATTGTCCTGCCCGATGGCCGGATGGTGGCCGGCTATGTGCCGGCCGAACGGCTGGCCGCCATGCTCGGTCTTGACGACTGATCAGGCGCCCCGCGCCGAGAGACCGCGCGACTTGTCATTCGCCAAAAGACACTTGTCATATAGCCAGCATTGTTCAGATAACAATCGCCATGCAACAGGGGAAAGAACATTGAAACCGGTGAGAGTAGGAATCTGTGGCCTGGGCACCGTCGGAGGTGGCACCTTCAACGTGCTGACACGCAACGCCAGCGAGATTGCGCGCCGCGCGGGTCGGCCCATCGTCATCGAGCAGGTAGCATATCGCACTCCCAATCCCGACTGTGATATCACCGGCGTCAAGTCCACGCGAGATATCTTCGAGGTGGCCGCCAACCCCGATATCGATGTGATCGTCGAGCTGATCGGCGGCTACGACACGGCCTTTGAGCTGGTCATGGCGGCCATCAATAATGGCAAGCATGTGGTCACCGCCAACAAGGCGCTGATCGCGGTGCACGGCAACGAGATCTTCCAGGCGGCCCATGACAAGGGCGTCATCGTGGCCTTCGAGGCGGCAGTGGCAGGCGGCATTCCGGTCATCAAGTCGCTGCGCGAGGGCCTGGGTGCCAACCGCATCGAATGGCTGGCCGGCATCATCAACGGCACCGGCAACTATATCCTGACCCACATGCGCGACGAAGGGCGTGCCTTCGAAGACGTGCTGGCCGAGGCCCAGGCGCTGGGCTATGCCGAGGCCGACCCGACCTTCGACGTCGAGGGCATCGACGCCGCCCACAAGCTGACCATCCTGGCCTCGATCGCCTATGGCGTGCCGCTGCAGTTTGACAAGGCCTACACCGAGGGCATTTCCCGGGTGACTGCCGACGATGTGGAGCAGGCCGATAACCTGGGCTACATCATCAAGCACCTGGGGATTTCCAAGCGCACTGAGGAAGGGCTCGAACTGCGGGTTCACCCTACGCTGATTCCCAAGCAGCGGCTGCTGGCCAACGTCCACGGGGTCAAGAATGCGGTGGCCATCATGGGCGACGCCGTTGGTCCCACGCTGTATTACGGTGCCGGCGCCGGTGCCGAACCGACCGCCTCGGCGGTGGTGGCGGATCTGCTCGACGTGGCCCGCGACATCAACACCGCCCATCGCTACCGCGTGCCCTATCTGGCCTTCAGCGGGGTCGGCGAGGACGTCGATCAGCCAGCGATCCTGAGCATGGAAGACATCACCACGGCCTACTATCTGCGCCTGCTGGCCGTCGACCGGCCCGGCGTGCTGGCCCGGGTGGCGACCATCCTTGCCGAGGAGGGCATCTCCATCGAGGCGCTGATCCAAAAGGAAGCCACCGAAGGAGAGCTGGTGCCGATCATTCTGATGACGCACCGCACCCGCGAGAAGCACATGAACGAAGCGATTCGTCGCATCGAAGCCATGGCCGATATCGCCGGCGACATCACCCGCATTCGGGTCGAGACCCTGGACGAACAGGAATAACTCATGCGCTATATCAGTACCCGCGGGCGGGCGCCCGCGCTGAGTTTTGAAGAAGTCGTCCTCACCGGCATGGCCAGCGATGGCGGCCTCTATGTGCCGGAAAGCGTACCGCAGCTGTCTGCCGATGAGCTGGCCGAGATGGCCGGATTGTCCTACGCCGAGATCGCCTTTCGGGTGATGCAGCCCTACGTGGGCGGCGAGATCGACGATGAGACGTTCCGCGACCTGGTCACCGAGGCTTACGCCACCTTCAGTCACGACGCCGTGGTGCCTCTTAACCAGCTCGATGCCAACCACTTCCTGCTCGAGCTGTTCCACGGCCCGACCCTTGCGTTCAAGGATGTGGCGCTGCAGCTACTGGGTCGGATTCTCGATCACTTCCTCAAGAAGCGCGGCGAGCGGGCGGTGATCATGGGCGCCACCTCCGGCGACACTGGCTCGGCGGCCATCGAGGGCTGCCGCCACTGCGACAACCTCGATATCTTCATCCTGCATCCGCACAACCGCGTCTCCGAAGTGCAGCGCCGCCAGATGACCACGGTGCTGGCGGACAACGTCTTCAACGTCGCTATCGAGGGCAACTTCGACGACGCCCAGGCCATGGTCAAGGCCAGCTTCGCCGATCAGGGCTTCCTCAACGGCACCCGGCTGGTGGCGGTGAACTCGATCAACTGGGCGCGCATCATGGCCCAGATCGTCTACTACGTGGCCTCGGCCGTGGCGCTGGGCGCGCCGCATCGCAAGGTCAGCTTCTGCGTGCCTTCGGCCAACTTCGGCAACGTCTTCGCCGGCTTCATGGCCTACCGCATGGGGCTGCCGGTGGAGCGCTTCGTCATCGCCACCAACGCCAACGATATCCTGCACCGCACGCTTACCGACAACGACTTTTCCAAGCAGGAGCTGATCGCCACCCTGGCGCCGTCCATGGATATCGTGGTGTCGTCCAACTTCGAGCGCCTGCTGTTTGAAGCCTATGACCGCGACGGCAAGGCCGTGGATGCGCTGCTGGAGCGCTTCCAGCAGGAGTCGACGGCCCTGGCCGATGCGCCGCTGGCCAGGCTGCGCGAGATGTTCTCAAGCCACAGCGTCGATGACGGCACCATTCTGGAGGTGATCCGCGAGGCGCATCACCGCACCCACGAGATTCTCGACCCGCACACCGCCACCGGCTATCGCGCCGCCGAAGCGCAGCGCGGCAACCCAGCGGTGCCGATGGTGACCCTGGCCACCGCGCACCCGGCCAAGTTTGCCGAGGCGGTGGTCAAGGCCGGCTTCCCCGGGGTGCCGCTGCCGCCGCACATGGATGACCTGCTGGAGCGCGAGGAGCGCTACACGGTGCTGCCGGCGGAGCTGTCTGCGGTGCAGCAGTTTGTGGCCGAGAATCGGCGCTAAAGCCGGAAGCTGGAAGTCGAAAGCCGGAAACAAGAGGCAGCGAGGAGCGACGGGGACAGGCCGAAGAGGAGGTTCGACGCCAGGGATGGCGTCGGTAGCGCCCAAGGATGGGTTCACAGCGCCTCCTCGCAGGCCTGTCGCCGGATCAGCTCCGAGCATTGCCCACGCCGGCCTGTCCCCGGCACTCCTCGCGTACTGACGCTATTTTTGCGCTCATCTTGTCGTTGCTAACTGAGGAGCCAGGCTTGAACGCCGTGACCGAATCCGCCGATCTTCACCAGCGGCTGCGCCCGCGACTTGAGCCGCGCCCCCGGGATGCCGAGCTGGAATCTCGCGCCCTGGCCGAAGGGCTGACGCCGCTGCAGGCCCGGGTTCTGGCCGGTCGTCTCGGCGGTTATCGCGGCGAGCTGGCACCGCTGGTTTCGCCAAGCCTGCGCCATCTGGCGCACCCCGAGCGACTCAGGGACGCCCGACGCGCTGCCGAGCGCATCGCCAGCGCGGTGGTCGACGGCGAGTCGATCGGCATCCTCACCGACTATGACGTCGACGGCATTACCTCCCACGTGGTGATTCGGCGCACCCTGAACGAGCTGTTCGGCGTGCCCGAGAGCCGCCTGCACAGCCTGATCGGCCATCGCATCAATGACGGTTACGGCATCAGCCTGCCGCTGGTAGAGCGCACCCTCGGGCTCGCGACGCGCCCGAGTCTGGTGATCACCGCCGACTGCGGCAGCAGTGATGAGCCGCGTATCGCCCGGCTCAAGGAGGCCAGCATCGATGTGGTGGTCACGGATCATCACGCCCTGCCGCTGGAGGGGCCGCCGGCCTCGGCCTACGCCACGGTCAACCCGACCCGCGACGACTGCGGCTATCCCGACCCGACCATCGCCGGCTGCATGGTGGCCTGGCTTGTGATGTCGCTTGCCCGTTCGGTGCTGATCGAATGGGGCGCGATCGCCCAGGACACCCCCAAGCTCTCGCCCTGGCTCAGCTATGTGGCGCTGGGCACCGTGGCCGACTGCGTGTCGCTGGGCGGCAGCCCCGCCAACCGCGCGGTGGTCAGCCAGGGGCTCAAGCTGATCAACCGCATGGGCGCCGCCTGCTGGCGGGCCATGGCCGAACGTCTGGGGGCCGACAGCGTGCCGTTCAGCGCCGAGACCCTGGGCTTTCAGATGGGGCCGCGCATCAACGCCCGTTCGCGCCTCGACGACCCCTACGCGGCGCTGCACTTCATGCTGGCCAGCGACGACGCCACGGCAGCGCGTCATCTGACAACGCTGGATGAGGACAACCAGTCGCGCAAGGCCATCGAGGCCGACATGGCCGAGCAGGCCAAGGCGCTGGCGCTGCCTCAGCTGGCGGACAACGTCGCCGTGCTGGTGATCGTGCTTGAGGATGGGCATCCCGGCGTGCAGGGCATCGTCGCATCCAGGCTGGTACAGGCCTATGGCCGCCCGGCGCTGGTGATGACGCCGGCGGCTGTCCCCGGCATGCTGACCGGTTCCGGGCGCTCCATCGAGGCGCTGCACCTGCGTGACGCCCTGCAGCGCGCCCATGAGCTGGCCCCGCACAGTCTGCCGCGCTTTGGCGGGCATCGCGGCGCCGCCGGAGTGGGCGTGCCGCGCGAGCAGCTGGACGCCTTTCGCAGCGCCCTGCTGCAGGCGGTGGGCGAGCAGCTTGGAGGCATGGCGCTTTACCCGCGCATCCTCACCGACGGCGAGCTTGGCGAGGCCCAGCTGGCGCTGGCGACCCTGGACGAGCTGGAGGCGCTTGGCCCCTACGGGCGGGAGTTCGACGCGCCGCTGTTTCAGGGCGAGTTCCTGGTGGAGTCACTGCGCCCGGTGGGTGCCGACGGCAGCCACTTGATGATGACCCTGTCCAGCGGCGCCGCCAGCATCAGAAGCATCTGGTTTCGTGCCCTGGCGCCGGGCGAGTCACCCGCTTTTGGCGTGGGTGACCCGCTGCGCTGCGCCTATCGGCTGAATCGCAATCGCTTTCGCGGGCGGGAGTCGCTGCAGCTGATGATCGAGCACGTCGAGCCGCTGGCGAGTCAGGGTCAATAGCTGGGCCACACGCCGGGTGTAGCGAGTTCGAGCAGATGGCCGTCGGGGTCGCGGAAGTATAGGCTTTCCCCACCCCGCGGCCAGTGGGTGCGCCCTTCAATGGGAATATCGTGATCCTCGAGCCGTTTTTCCCAGGCCGCAAGATCACTGGCCGCAATGGCAAAGGCCAGGTGCAGGCGTCCGGCGCCGTCGTGGGGCGGAATGGTGCCCATGCCTTTTGGCAGCGTGACGGTTTCCAGAGTTTCGCCGTCCAGAAACAGCAGCAGCACCGTGGAAGCGCCGGCATCGTAGGCGGTGAAGCGGTGGTCGGCGGTGAAGGGCGTAAGCCCCATCACCTCCTCGAAGAAATCCCGCGCCCGAGTCATGTCTTCCACGTAAAGCGCGGTTTCCAGCACACCGTTGAGCTTGGGCATTGCTATCTCCCCCCGTTCCGGCATTTTCCTTCAGTCTAGCTGATCAGCTGTGGCCCCAGAACCACCAGACGATCAGGCCGATCAGGCCAAGCCCTGCCAGATTGACGAGGATACTCATGAGCTGGCCTCCTGTTGTTCATGTGACGCTGCGGGTGTGGTGGTGGCTGTCGTGCTCTGGTCAGCGCCGCTCGTCTTGAACAAGCGCAGCCGGTTGGCGTTGCTGACCACGGTGATCGACGACAGCGACATGGCGGCCCCGGCGATCATTGGCGACAGCAGCATGCCGGTGAACGGATACAGCACGCCCGCGGCGATGGGAATGCAGATGATGTTGTAGCCGAAGGCGCCGGCCAGATTCTGCTTGATGTTGGTCAGCGTCGCCCGGCTGATCTCGATGGCATCGGCGATGCCGTGCAGCGAGCCGCGAATCAGCGTGATGCCGGCGCTCTCAATCGCCACATCGGTACCCTGGCCGATGGCAAAGCCCACGTCGGCCCTGGCCAGCGCCGGGGCGTCATTGATCCCATCGCCCACCATGCCGACCACTTCGCCTTTGCCCTGCAGGCACTCGATCTCGGCGTGCTTGTCCTCGGGCAGCTGGCCGGCGCGGAAGTCGTCGATGCCGACGGCGCGGGCGATGGCCCGGGCGGTGTGCTCGTTGTCGCCGGTCAGCATGACGACGGTCAGACCGTCGTCCTGGAGTCGCTTCACCGCCGCCACGGTGTCGTGGCGCAGCGGGTCGCTGACGCCGAAGATGGCGGCAAGCTCGCCGTCCACGGCCAGATACACCACGGTGCGCGCCTCGTCCTCGAGCCCGGTGGCGAACTCGCGCCCCGAGGCCAGGCTTACCTGGTTTTCTTCCATCAGTCGCGCGTTGCCCAGCAGCAGCGCACGACCGTCGCTGGACTGCGCAGTGACACCGCGACCGGTGATGCTGTCGAAGTCGCTGACCTCGCTGCTGGCCGCGTCGTGTTCCTCGGCATAGGCCAGCATTGCCGTGGCCAGCGGGTGCTCGGAACCGCGCTCCAGCGCCGCCACCAGCCCCAGCACCTCCTGCTTATCGCCCGAGAGGACCTGTGCCTCGGTGACCCGCGGCTTGCCCTCGGTGAGGGTGCCGGTCTTGTCCACCACCAGGGTGGTGAGCCGGCTGGCGGTCTGCAGCGCCTCGCCGTTGCGCACCAGCACGCCGTGCTCGGCGGCCTTGCCGACGCCGATCATGGTGGAAATCGGCGTGGCCAGCCCCAGCGCGCAGGGGCAGGCGATGATCAACACCGTGGTGGCGGTCACCAGCATGTGGATGACCCGCGGCTCGGCGCCGAAGTTGAACCACGCCAGCGCCGTGAGCACGGCAATGATCATCACCGACGGCACGAAGACGCTGGACACCTGGTCGGCCAGATCGCCGATCGGCGGGCGCGAGTTCTGGGCGCTGGCCACCTGCTCGGTGATCTGCCCCAGGCGGGTGTCGCTGCCCACGCGAGTGGCGCGATAGACCAGGCCGCCCCGGCCGTTGACGGTGCCGGCGCTGACTTCGTCGCCCTGATTCTTGGCCACCGGCACCGGCTCGCCGGTCAGCATCGACTCGTCGATATGGCTCTGCCCCTCGGTCACCTCGCCGTCCACCGGCAGGCGCTCGCCGGGGCGCACGCGGATATGGTCGCCTTCGCGCACCTCGTCGATATCGACCTCGCGCTCCTCGCCGTCGCGGATCACCCGCGCGGTCTTGCTCTGCAGATCAAGCAGGCGCTTGAGCGCATCGCTGGTGCGGCCCCGGGCGCGCAGCTCTACGGCGTTGCCAAGCAGAATCAGGCCGACGACCATGGCCGAGGCTTCGAAGTAGATGCCGCGAGCGGCCTCGGGCAGCCAGCCACCGAGAAACACCACCGCCACGGAGTACAGCCAGGCGGTGCCGGTGCCCATGGCCACCAGGGTGTCCATGTTGGCCTGATGATGGCGGGCATTTTTCCAGGCGTTGACGAAGAAATGCCGACCGGGAAAGATCATAATCGCCAGGGTCAGCAGGCCGATCACGGCCCAGTAGAGGCGACCGGTGCCCAGCGGCTCAGGATGATAGAAGAACATGCTGGCCATCAGCGGCACCGCCAGGGCCAGGGACCAGAAACTGCCGTGCAGGCGCTTCTTGTACTCGCGCTGTTCCTTGTCGGCGCGGCTGGCCTCTGCTTCGCGCATGTCGACGATAGGCTCGGCGCTGTAGCCGACGCTGTCCACCGCTGCGATCAGCTCGGCCTCGCTGGCGCTGCCGTGCACCTGGGCGGTGTGACTGCCGAAGTTGACCGATGCCGTGGATACGCCCGGGACCTTCTCCAGGGTCTGCTGCACGGTCTTGACGCAGCTGGCGCAGGTCATGCCGCTGATCGCCAGGCGCTGGGTAGTGCCTCCTTTGATAGCGATGGGCTCGCTGGCCGCAGCTTGTTTAGGCGGGCTCTCTTGCGACACCGGCTGTTCAGTAACGCTCTGTTCTGTCGCGGCGTGCTCGGTCGCGACCTGATCGGCATGTTCACCCGGCGGAAAACCAGCCTCGCCGAGTATCTGGTCCAGCGCGGCGGCGTCGAGCGTTGTGGTCACCGCCAGGTGCTTTTCGGCGGGCGTGCCGACCACCTCGGCGTCCGGGTCCTCGGCCTGGATTGCCTGGCGCATCTTGCTGACGCAGCTCTGGCAGTTCATGCCGGGTACGTGGCGCTCAATGTAGGTCCGGGCGCCAGCTGCCGTGTCCGGCGGAAAGCCGGCCTCGCCGAGTATCCGATCCAGCGCGGCGGCGTCGAGAACAGTGGTGGTCTCCAGGCGCTTTTCGGCCGGGATGCCGACCACTTCAGCGTCCGGGTCCTCGGCCTGGATGGCCTGGCGCATCTTGCTGACGCAGCTTTGGCAGTTCATGCCGGACACGTGGCGCTCGAAGGAAGTGCGGGCGTTCATGAGGTCTCCTTGACGGGACGTATATCGCCGCCGTGACTTTTCAGCGGTTCGGGAAAGCTCTCGATCAGGCGACACAGACTGTGGCCATTGGGGGTGCCGTCGGGCATCTCGGCCCAGGCTTCAAGTGCCTGTTCCATGCGCGCGGCCAGCGCCTGAAGCTCGGCAATGCGCTGGCGAATCTCCGGCAGGCGATGTGCCAGCAGGTCGCGTACCAGCGGGCAGGGCGAGTCACCATGGTCGGCCTGTTCGAGAATCTCGCGAATCTCGTTCACGCTGAACCCTAGGGTGCGCGCCCGCTGGATAAAGCGCAGCCGCTCCAGGTCGCTGTGGGTATAGATCTGGTAGCCGTTGCTTGGGTTGCGTGTCGGCTGCAGCAGCGATTCTCGCGTGTAATGACGTACCGTTTCGGCAGTGACGCCAGCCTCACGGGCCAGTTCGCTGACTTTCATGGCGGCCTCTGAGTAGAGTGATACATTATTGACAGTGTAAAACCATGGTGTAACACAAGGGTCAAGCGAGCGCGGAATCGCTATCAAGTTCCCTGAGTCTCACTTCTGTAAGTTACTGAATTAGATTATCTATTCTTGTATATAGACTAAAGTATCAGCATTTTTAAGATTAAAACGCTCGTTTGCCCTTGATTGAAAGGGGCCGATTCGCAAACACTGAACAGGAACGTCGGCCTGGCGCCCATGTAGCCAGTGCCCATGCAGACAGTGTGCCCGCGCAGACATTGACAGTCACAACAGCCACGACAAGACAGGATGCATCGCGCCATGAATAATAAGCTTAGTACTCTCAGTATCGCCGTTGCCGCGGCGTCCATGTTGCTTGCTGCAAGCCAAGTGCAGGCCGGCGGCTTCCAGATCAACGAACAGAGCGTCAGCGGCCAGGGCTATGGCCATGCCGGTCGTAGCTCCAACGTTCAGGATGCGACCATCGTGTTCGGCAACCCGGCGGGCATGTCGTTTCTCGATCGCGCACAGGTGACTGCTGGTGGCACCTACCTGATCGTCAACAACGATATCAGCAACGTCAGCGCCACGCGCAATCTGGACTCCGGGATTGCCATGGGTGGTGCGCCTAATGGCGTTCAGGTGCCGGTAGGTAGCGTGCCCGGTGGTAACGATGGCGACATGGTCGGCAATAAGGCGATTCCTTTTGCCTTCTATGCTCATCCGGTCAACGACAAGCTGGCGTTCGGCTTTGGCGTCTATGCGCCATTTGGCGCCAAGACTGATTACGAAAAGGACTTTCAGGGCCGCTACTTCGGCAATTACACCGAAGTTACGGTAGTGAGCGCCCAGCCGACGATGTCCTATCGCTTCAACGACCAGTGGTCGGTCGGCGCCGGCGTTACCTATAACCGCGTCGAAGGCGAGCTGCGCCGCCAGATCCCCAGCGACCCGAGCTATAACCCGGCGGCCGATGTCGACGCGCGGGTCGATGGCGACGACGAAGCCTGGGGCTACAACCTCGGCGTGATGTATCAGCCGGTGCCGGAAACCACCTTGGGTCTGGCCTACCGCTCCGAGGTCAAGTATGAGCTTGAAGGCGACTTCAAGGCCATCGACCCGAGGGGCAATGTCGTCAGGTCCGACAACGCCTACCTTGACTTGACCACGCCAGAAACCGTCAACTTCTCCGTGACCCAGCAAATGAGCGACAGGCTCAAGCTGATGTTTGGTGCCTCCTGGTCGCGCTGGAGCAAGTTCCAGGAGATTCGCGTGACCGGGGATGCCATCCCGGTAATTACCCAGGAGGCACAGAACTACAGCAACGCCTGGGCCTTCGCCGTGGGTGGCGAGTATCAGCTGACGCCCGAGCTTGCTCTGCGTGCTGGCTTTACACTCGACGACACTCCGAGCAACGACGAACATCGCAGCGTGCGTATTCCGTCCGACGACCGCCGCATTTTCTCGCTGGGTGCCGGCTGGACGCCCATCGAGGATCTCACCATCGACGTGGCCTACTCCTACCTCACCGAGCACACCACGAAAGTTGAGCAGAGCCGTAGTGATCATCTGGCCAGTGCGGCAACCGGCGGCGTTCCGGTAGGCGGAACCACCTATTCAGCCAACTACAAGAACGAAGCCCACGGCATCGGCGCACAGCTGACTTATCGCTTCTGATCCATACTCTGACACACGGCATCGTTCAAGAAACACAAACGCCCCGGCCAATGGCCGGGGCGTTTGTGTTTCAGGCAGCGCTGGGGCTTTCACTGCGGTGCTGCCCGTCTGGTGATGCGTGTGGCGACGGCTTTGGCTACAATACGTCTCTTTTATTGTTGCTCGGCCCTCGCCGCTGCAATGTTTTGTTGTTATCAAATCATCGGGCAAATGCCATGGAAACCAATCCGATTCACAACCTCATCAAGGACCTGGCCGAACGGACAGACGTCCTGAGGGGGTATCTTTGACTATGACGAGAAGAAAGACCGACTAGAAGAGGTCTCGCGGGAGCTCGAAGACCCCAACGTCTGGAACGACCCGGACTACGCCCAGAAGCTGGGCAAGGAGCGCGCCTCCCTGGAGCTGGTGGTGCGGACCATCGACGAGCTGGAGCAGGGGGTTGGCGACAGTGCCGACCTGCTTGAGCTTGCCGAGATGGAAGACGACGAGGACACCGTTGCCGAGGTCGAGCGCGAACTCGAAACGCTGCAGCATAGTCTGGGCAAGCTCGAGTTTCGGCGCATGTTCTCGGGCGAGATGGACGCCAATGACGCCTACCTGGACATTCAGGCCGGTTCCGGCGGCACCGAGGCCCAGGACTGGGCCAATATGCTGCTGCGCATGTACCTGCGCTGGGCCGAGCATCACGGTTTCAAGGCCGAGATCACCGAGCTGTCCGCCGGCGAGGTGGCGGGCATCAAGTCGGCCACTATCCATGTGCAGGGCGACTATGCATTCGGCTGGCTGCGCACCGAGACCGGCGTGCACCGCCTGGTGCGCAAGAGTCCGTTCGACTCCGGTGGCCGGCGGCATACCTCCTTTACTTCGGTATTTGTCTCCCCCGAGATCGATGACAGCTTCGAGGTCGACATCAATCCGGCGGATCTGCGCACCGACACCTATCGCTCCAGCGGCGCCGGCGGTCAGCACGTCAACACCACCGACTCGGCGGTGCGCATCACCCACGAGCCCACCGGCATCGTGGTGGCGTGTCAGAGCCAGCGCAGCCAGCACGCCAACCGCGACTTTGCCATGAAGCAGCTCAGGGCAAGGCTCTACGAGCACGAGATGGAGAAGCGCAACGCGGCCAAGCAGGCGGCGGAAGACTCCAAGTCGGATATCGGCTGGGGCAGCCAGATTCGCTCCTACGTGCTGGATGATCAGCGCATCAAGGACCTGCGCACCGGCGTGCAGACCAGCAACTGCGACAGGGTGCTGGATGGTGAGCTCGATCCGTTCATCGAGGCGAGCCTCAAGCAGGGGCTGTGATTCGGCGATTTTCCATCCGATAGGCAGGATAACTAGGCAGAATTAGGCAAAACAATGGTCAACCAGGACTCTCCCCAGCACGACGAAAACCACCTGATTGCAGAGCGCCGGGCCAAGCTGGCCGAGCGTCGCGAGCGCGCCGAACGCGACGGCGGCAGCGCCTTTCCCAACGACTTTCGCCGTGACAGCCTGGCCGCTGAGCTTGCCGCCGAGCTTGGCGACAAGGACAAGACCGAGCTCGAAGCGCTGGCGCGCCCCGCGGCGGTGGCCGGGCGCATCATGCGCAAGCGCGGTCCTTTCATCGTGATTCAGGATGTCTCCGGACAGATCCAGCTGTACGTGGACAAGAAGGGCCTGCCCGAGGCCATGCTGGACGATGTCAAAGGCTGGGATATCGGCGATATCGTCGGCGCGCGCGGCCCGGTGCACAAGTCAGGCAAGGGTGATCTGTACGTGATGATGGAGGAGGCGCGGCTGCTGACCAAGAGCCTGCGCCCGCTGCCCGACAAGTTTCACGGCCTGACCGATCTGGAGTCGCGCTACCGCCAGCGCTACGTGGACCTGATCATGAACCCGGCGTCGCGTCAGGTGTTCGAGACGCGTGCCAAGGTGATCAGCGCCATGCGCCGCTTCTTCGAGAGTCGCGGCTTCATGGAAGTGGAAACGCCGATGCTGCAGCAGATTCCCGGCGGTGCAGCGGCGCGTCCTTTCGTGACGCACCACAATGCCCTGGACCTGGATATGTACCTGCGCATCGCCCCGGAGCTGTACTTGAAGCGTCTGGTGGTGGGCGGTTTCGAGAAGGTCTTCGAGATCAACCGCAATTTCCGCAACGAAGGGCTGTCCACCCGGCACAACCCCGAGTTCACCATGATCGAGTTCTATCAGGCCTACGCCGACTACCAGGACCTGATGGACCTCACCGAAGAGATGCTGCGCAGCGTGGCCACCGAGGTGCTGGGCAGCCCCGTGGTGGTCAACACCCGACGCGATGCCCAGGGCGAGGTGGTCGAGACCATCGAGTACGACTTCGGCCAGCCATTCAAGCGGATCAGCGTGTTCGATGCCATTCTCGAACACAACCCGCAGATCGAGGCCAGCGCGCTTGCCGACGACGCTGCCGCCCGGGAGATTGCCCGTGGGCTGGGCGTCCACGTCAAGGACAGCTGGGGGCTGGGGCGGGTGCAGATGGAAATCTTCGAAGAGACCGTCGAGCATCTGCTGATTCAGCCGACCTTCATCACCGACTACCCCACCGAGGTGAGTCCGCTGTCGCGGCGCAAGGATTGCGATCCCTTCGTGACTGAGCGCTTCGAGTTCTTCGTCGGCGGCCGCGAGGTGGCCAACGGCTTCTCCGAGCTTAACGACGCCGAGGATCAGGCCGAGCGTTTCGCCGCTCAGGTGGCCGAGAAGGACGCCGGCGATGTGGAAGCCATGTACTACGATGCCGACTACGTGCGCGCGCTGGAAGTTGGCATGCCGCCCACCGCCGGCGAAGGCATCGGCATCGACAGGCTGGTGATGCTGTTCACCGACAGCCCCTCGATTCGCGATGTGCTGCTGTTCCCGGCCATGCGTCCCGAGGTCGATTGATTGTACCCATCTGCTGTGTGGTGTCCCGCCGCCGCTGCGCGGCGGTGTCGCGATGCATGGTATCCCTCCGAAAACCTGGTCAGTGGTGTCTACAGAAACCTTAGGCGTGCCACCTGAACCTGTAAGAGGACAGCTTCGCTGCGCGATCGGCGCCGCCAGACGCCCTGAGGGGCAGTCCGGTAGCGAAATAAAAAAAGTACTTGCGATAGTGCCTGCGAATCATTTACATTTACCCTTGTAAGCATCGCGAGGAAACGACATGTACGTATGTCTTTGCAAGGGTGTCAGCGATAAGGCCATTGTGCGCAGCGTCGAGCAGGGTGCTCGCAGCTGGCGTGATGTGCAGCGCGAGACCGGCTGCGGTACCCAGTGCGGCAAGTGCGCCTGCCTGGGCAAGCAGCTGGCGCGTGAAGCGATGAGCGAGCAGATGGCGCTGGAGCGGGAAGGGCTTGCCTACGCGGTCTGATGCCGGCCGCCATCGTTGTCATTTGTATCGTCTTCGTTGTTTGCTCTAACAACGCTTTGATTTCCCAGCCGTTTCGTAGAATATTTCAGAGAAGTTGTCTAGACTGTTGTCATGACGGCAGCGGTCGTCTTTGTGCTGATAATCTGGTGTGCTAGGTTGGCCGCTATCCATTCTGACTAGGCAAGCGAGGCGCTACCATGAAAGGTGATCCCAAGGTCATCCAGTTTCTCAACACGGTGCTTGGCAACGAGCTGGTCGCCATCAACCAGTACTACCTGCATGCCAAGATGTATCAGGACTGGGGGCTGGCCGCGCTGGGGGAGTGGGAATACAAGGAATCCATTGAGGAGATGCAGCACGCCGATACCCTGATCGAGCGTATTCTCTTTCTGGAAGGCCTGCCCAATCTCCAGGACTACGGCAAGCTGCTGATCGGCGAGAACGTGCGCGAGATGCTTGAGTGCGACCTCAAGCTCGAGCACAAGGCACGCGCCGATCTGCTGGACGCCATCGATCACTGCGAAAAGGTGCGCGACTATGTCAGCCGTGACCTGTTCCGCAGCATTCTCAGCGATGAAGAAGAGCATATCGACCATCTGGAAACCCAGCTCGGCCTGATCGATAAGGTAGGCATCGAGAACTACATGCAGACCCAGATGCACAAGGCCGAGTGAGCAGGGCATCTGTCAGCCCAACTCCGATCAAACCGAGCTTGATCCACGAGGGCGCCTGATGGCGCTCTCGCTGCGTTGCTGGACTATCAACATGGGTGCTTGATTCGGTGCTCCCATTGCGGGCATGGTGAATGATGAACAGACACCATGGCGTCATCATGCGCGAGGAGTTGGCATCATGCATTTGAATCGAGACAAGAGCCTGCTGTTGATCGTCGATCTGCAGGCGGCGCTGATACCGGTGCTCGACGGCGGCGAGCAGGCCGTTGACGAGGCTATCTGGATCGCCGGCGTGGCCGAGGCGCTGGAGATTCCGGTGTGGGTCACCGAGCAGTATCCCCAGGGGCTGGGCGGCAGCGAGCCGCGTCTGCTCGAGGCCTTGGGAAAGCATCAGCTGTGGAACAAGTGCCACTTCGATGCCCATCATGAGCACGAATTCGCCCAGGCTCTGGAAACCAGCGGCCGCCGCCAGGTGGTGCTGTGCGGGTCCGAGGCGCATATATGCGTGCTGCAGACCGGGCTTGGCCTGCTGGAAGCGGGCTACGAGGTCTATCTGCTTGCCGAGGCATCGGTCAGTCGCCGGGCCGAAGAGGCCGCGCTGGCCGGACGGCGGCTGGAAAAGGAGGGCGGGCGCATCGTCAGCGCCGACATGGCCGCCTATGAGTGGCTCAAGCGCTGCGATAATGAAACCTTCAAGCATGTCCACCGCGAGTTTCTGCGTCCCAGAGCGTCGCGAGCGCTGCGTTTTTTGAACACACCGTCCGCAAATACCTGACACCGCCGCCCAGCGGCGGCGGGTTGCTCTGAACCAGGCTTGAAATCAGACGCTTTCGCGCTGTTCGATGCCTTGCAGGTACCAGGGCGCGGCGTTGCGCATTTCGCGAATCAGGTGCCACACTTCGCTGAATGCAGACTGCTCGCCATTCTCGTCGATGATGCCCTGGAAGCGCACCGAGGCCTCGGTTTGCCCGACGTACTCGCGAATATCGATCAGCGCGATCTCCAGCCGCACGATCTCGGTGTGATTGTTGGCCGGGTGCAGGGCGCGCTCGGCTTTCAGCTCGTTGTAGAAGGCCGGGGTGACGTAGTCCTGGATGCTGGCGAAGTCGTTGTTGTCCCAGGCCCGCTGCAGCGACATGAAGTGCTCTTTGGCATCGTTGAGGAAACGCTGCTCGTTAAACCAGGCCGGACGGGCCTCGGAAGAGCCACCTGCGACGCCAGCGCTGCTCTGGAAGGCCTGGGGTTGGGCGTTGTGGTGATCGCCGTGCTGTGAGCTGTGCGATGCAGGGCCGCTGGCGGTAGCCGTGCGGCGACGCGCTGCCAGCAGCCGGAACAGCAGGAAGAGGGCACCGCCAATCAGCAGGATGTCGAACATGCGGATGTTGTCGAAGGCGCCGCCGAAGAACAGCGATGCCAGCAGGCCGCCCGCCAGCAGGCCAGCAAAGGGGCCAGCGAAACGCGACAGCGCACCGGATGGCTTGCGCTGAGCCTGGGCGGCGCCAGCGCCTGCCTGATTGCTCTGCGGGCTGGCCGAGCGCGAGTAGCCGCCCATGCTCTTGCCGCCTCCCATGCGACGGGCCTCGGCGTGGTCGATGGCTAGGCCGAAGCCCAGCATTCCGACCATCAGCATGATAAAAAATTGACGCATGGACCTTCTCCATCGGTGGTTATAAGGATGTTATGGGGCAGTGATTGGCGAGTCGGTTGTTCAGCGATCCTGCTCTGCGCGACAGAATACCAGAGTATCGTCTGACGACTCGCTGGCTGAAAAGCGATAGCCGACCACGTCGAATCCGCTCAGCGCTTCGGGACTGTTGATTCGCTCGCGAATGATCCAGCCGGCCATCAGCCCGCGGGCCTTCTTGGCATAGAAGCTGATGATCTTGTACTGGCCGTTTTTCTCGTCCTTGAACACCGGGTTGATGATCCGGGCATCGAGGCGCTTGGCATCGACCGCCTTGAAGTACTCATTGGAAGCCAGATTGACCAGCACCTGGCTGCCGCTGGCCTCGATGGCGCTGGCAAGCGCCGCGGTCAGCTCGTCCTTCCAGTAGGCGTAGAGGTCAGCGCCTTTGGGATTGGCCAGCCTGGTACCCATTTCCAGCCGATAGGGCTGAATCAGGTCCAGCGGGCGCAGCAGGCCATAAAGTCCCGACAGGATGCGCAGATGCGACTGGGCGTAGGCGTTGTCGTCATCATCAAAGCGCTCGGCCTCCAGGCCCACATACACATCGCCCTGGAACGCCTGAGCTGCCGGTTTGGCGTTGTCGGCGGTAAACGGCCGTTGCCACTCGGCAAAGCGGGCCGCGTTGAGCCCGGCGATACGGTCGCTCACCTTCATCAGCTCGCTGATCTGCCGGGGCGAGAAATCGCGCATGATCTCGATCAGTTGCTGGCTATGGTCGAGAAACTCAGGCTGGGTAGCCTGCGAGGTGCTGGCAGGGGTGTCGAAATCCAGCTTCTTGGCCGGCGAAATCACGCTCAGCATGGGGCGCTCCTGTACTTGAAAGCATCAGTGCCTGGAAAGTCGGCTCCCGAGTATATCAGGGGCAGGGGTTGGTGAGCCGGCGATGGACGGCTTCGATATCGTCGAGCACCTCGTCGCTCAGGCGCAGCGACTCGCTGGCCAGGTTGCTCTCCAACTGGTCGAGGCAGGTGGCACCGATGATGTTGCTGGTCAGGAAGGAGCGCGAGTTGACGAAGGCCAGCGCCATCTGGGCCGGATCAAGCTCATGGCGGCGGGCGATCTCGACATAGGCCCGGGTTGCTTCCTCGGCCTGCGGGCCGGTGTAGCGCTGAAAGCGCTCGTACAGCGTCAGACGTGCGCCCTCGGGACGAGCCCCATCGAGATACTTGCCGGACAGCACGCCAAACGCCAGCGGCGAGTACGCCAGCAGCCCCACGTCCTCGTGATGGGCGATCTCGGCCAGACCGACCTCGAAGCTGCGGTTGAGCAGGTTATAGGGGTTCTGTATCGACGCGATCCGCGGCACTCCGAGGCTCTCGGACAGGCGCAGCGCATGCATCACGCCCCAGGGCGTCTCGTTGGACAGGCCCACGGCGCGGATCTTGCCGGCCTCGATTAACTCCTGCATGGCGCCGAGGCTTTCTTCCAGGGCGATCACGCTATCATTATCTTCGTCATCGTCGTGGGTATAGCCAAGCCGGCCGAAGAAGTTGGTGCTTCGCTCGGGCCAGTGCAGCTGATACAGGTCGATATAGTCGCTGTTGAGGCGCTTGAGGCTGGCGTCGGCGGCCTGGTGGATCTGCGCCCGGGTCAGCCGGGTGCCGTCGCGAATGTGATCCATGCCGGGGCCGGCGACCTTGCTGGCGATGATCACGTCGTCGCGCACGCCACGCTTGCCCAGCCAGCTGCCGATATAAGCCTCGGTGCGACCCTGTGTCTCACCCTTGGGCGGCACCGGGTACATCTCGGCGGTATCGATGAAGTCGATGCCGAAGGACACCGCACGGTCGAGCTGTTCGTGAGCCTCGGCCTCGCTGTTCTGCTGGCCAAAGGTCATGGTGCCAAGGCACAGGCGGCTGACCTCGATGCCGGTCTTGCCGAGCGGGCGGGTCTGCATGGATTCCTCCTTGTTGAAGGATAAGTGTATTGGCGGCGCGACAGGCATGGTAGCCAGCGCTTTGATCGGTGACAAATTCCGGGGGGTTGAGTCCCCTGCTGCCGGGGCGTATGCTTGCCACCCCATTTGCCCCGGCGGAACTCCGAGGGCATCTTTCACCTTCATGTTAAGCCTCGCGAGCACAGGAAAGTGCGGGAAGTTGCGATGGCTTTCCAGGACGCAGGGTTGTTTGCTATGCAGCAGGCATCGTCACTGTTCACTCGGCTTGAATATCGTCTGGCGGAGCAGCTGTTTCATACGCGCTGGCTGCCGCGCTCGCGGCGGGCGCAGAAGCTGACCATGCACCTCTTTCAGCGCTGTGCGGATGCCGGGCATCCGGATGCTCAGTCGCTGTACGGTCATATGCTGTTCCATCGTGGCACTACGCCCCAGGACAAGGCGCGGGGCGCACTCTATGTAATGGAGGCCGCCCAGCGGGGCGACGCCAAGGCGCAGTACCAGGCCGGCCTGATTCATGAGTTCGGCGCCGCCCAGTATCCCCAGCGTGATGATCACGCGGTGACCTGGTACGCGCGGGCCGGTGAGTCCGGCCATGTGCTGGCGGCGGCTCGCCTGGCCAAGGCCTATCGCAAGGGTGAGCTGGGGCTGCCGAAGGACGCCGAAAGCATGTTCTATTGGCAGCAGCTCGCCGATAGCCTGAGTGCGGACGCAGAGATCCAGGGCTTCAGCGACGCCGAGACACGCCACTGACATGATCGACGGCTCATGACGCGGCGGTAACAGCCCGTTCGGGCCCGCACCAGCAAGGACCCGCTCGTGACGCTACCGACACTGCTGGATATCGAAGCCTCCGGATTCGGGCGCGGCAGCTACCCCATCGAGGTGGGCCTGGCCCGCGCCGACGGCAGCACCTGCGCCTTTCTGGTGCAGCCGCTGGCGGAGTGGGTGCACTGGGATCCCAAGGCCGAACTGCTGCACGGTATCTCCAGGGCGCGGCTCAGGCGTGAAGGCTATCCGGTGCGCCAGGTGGCGCGCTGGCTGAACGACGAGCTGGGCGAGATCGGTATTGCCTACAGCGACAGCTGGGGTTACGACAACACCTGGCTGTCGCTGCTGTTCCATCATGCCGGCATGCTGCCGGACTTCCGCCTGGAGGCGCTGCGCAAGCTGCTCAGCGAGGCGCAAGTAGCCTGCTGGAGCACCACCAAGGAAGAGGTGATTCGTGAGCATGGCATTCAGCGCCATCGCGCCGGCGATGATGCCTACCTATTGCAGTTGACCTACCTGCGCACCCTCGAACTGACCGGCGGCGCCTAGCGTTTACGAAAAGCTGGCCTGAGCCACCCGAACCTGCAGGAGGGATGCTCTGCTGCGCGACGGCGCCGTCAGGCGCCCGAGGTTGTCGTGATATGCGGCGGCGTCTTCGGGAGGCCTTGCGGCCTCCGTCGCCCAATGAATTGGCCTCCTACAGAAAACCTGAGCTGTGCCACCCGAACCTGCAGGAGGGCAGCTGTGCTGCACGACGGCGCCGTCAGGCGCCCGGGGCGGTCGTGAGATACGATGACGCCTTCTATTCGCCGCTCACCGATAGCAGCAGTTTGCCGATGTTGGCGTCGCTGCGCAGGTAGGCGTGAGCGTCGGTGGCCTGTTCGATGGGCCAGGTGCGGTGGATCAGCGGCTTGATGTCGCCCTGGGCCAGCTTCGGCCACACCTCTGCCTGCAGCTGCGCCAGGATGTGCCCCTTTTGCTCCGGCGGGCGTGCTCGCAGCGTCGAGCCGATCAGCCGCTGGCGCTTCATCAGCAGGCGCCCATAGTCCAGCTCGGCGCGGGCGCCGCCCAGCATCGCGATCACTACCATGCGTCCGTCCGGATTCAGCACCCGCTGATTGGCCGCCAGATAGCTGGCGCCTACCGGGTCGAGAATCACATCGGCACCGCCCCAGGCCTTGACCACATCGGTGAAGTCGCCGTCGTGTCGGTTCCAGCTGGCATCGGCGCCCAGGGCCTCGCAGGCATCGCGCTTTTCCTGGCTGCCGACGGTCACGAAGCAGGGATGGCCGAAGGCGCGGCACAGCTGAATGGCAGCGGTGCCCACGCCGCTGGCGCCGGCATGGATCAGCGCCCGCTCGCCCGCCGTCAGACTGGCCTCCATGAACAGGTTCAGCCAGGCGGTGGCAAATACCTCGGGCAGGGCGGCAGCCTCGCGCAGACCAAGCCCTTCAGGCAAAGGCAGCAGCTGACGGGCATCGACGACCACCTCTTCGCCGTAGCCGCCGCCAGCCAGCAGTGCACAGACCGGCTGGTCGATCTCAAAGCCTTCCACATCGCTGCCGATGTCGACCACAGTGCCGCTGACCTCGAGCCCCAGCGTTTCGGAAGCGCCCGGCGGCGGCGGATACTTGCCGGCCAGCTGGGCGAGATCGGCCCGGTTGACGCCGGCCCAGGCGACCCGCAGCTTCACCTCGGTGGGGCCAGGCTCCGGCAGCGCCGGTACCCTGGACCAGCGCATTTCTCCCTGCTCATGGGTGATGGCATGCATCGTGCAATCCTCCTGTGTGATGGGAAAGTGCCGAGAATGAGGCGAGAGCGAGATCAGACTCCGGCCAGCCGCGCCTCGATGAGTTCGATCATGGCTTCAGGCGTGGCGGCGTCGAGCAGCTGTGCGCGGGTCTCGGTACCCAGGAAGCCGGCCTCGACGGTGTTGTCGAGGAAGGCCAGCAGCGGATGGTAGAAGCCTTCGGTGTCCAGCAGCCCTACCGGCTTGTGGTGCAGACCCAGGTAGCGCCAGGTCCAGGTTTCGAACAGCTCCTCCAGGGTACCGATGCCGCCGGGCAGGGCGATGAACGCATCGCTGCGGGCCTCCATGATGGCCTTGCGCTCATGCATGCTATCGACGCGGATCAGCTCGGTCAGCCCCAAGTGGGCCTGTTCACGATCCACCAGATGGTGAGGCATGACGCCAATGACCTCGCCGCCATGGGCCATGACGCTGTCGGCCAGCTTGCCCATCAGGCCGATCCGGGCACCGCCGTAGACCAGGCTGTGGCCATGCCAGGCCAGGATTTCGCCGAGCCGGACGGCGGCTTGCTGGTGTGCCGGCTGGTGGCCCGGCCGGGAGCCCAGATATACACAGATGGCAGCCATGATGTTCTCCAGTGGTGAATGGCGGCAAGAGCAAAAAAACAGCAAGGGCGCCGTCTGGCGCCCTGGTTGGCTCACGCAGATATTGGGCTAGCGGTCGCGCTTCTTGGCATCGCGTTTCATGGCGTTGCGCACGAAAATGGCGGCGTAGATCGATCCGCCCACCATAAGAATGACCAGAATAATGCTTACGATAACCGAAGTATCCAGATACATCAGGGTGACTCCTCGATACGGCCCAGGGAAGGGGCGCCAGAGTTCAGGGCAGGCAGTCGGCGACGCCGTAGTGCTTGTCGAGCCATTGGCCGATGACGTTGTTGCCGCACAGGTGGTGCGCATACTGGGTATGCAGGCAGCGCACCTGGTCGCGGTTGGCGATCCCGCCGATGCCGCGGGTACGTAATGGTTCAGTATACCCGAGACGCTCGATCTCGGCCCGCTGGGCCTTGGTCATGTAGCGCCAGCGAGCCGCCACATAGTCATCGTGGCTGCGATGATAGGCGGCCAGGAACTCGGCGTCTTCCTGCAGGCGCTCCTCCAGTTCCTTGATCACGCCGCTGGCCTCGATGCGCGAGATCACCACTTTGAGCAGGTCGGAGCTCAGCCAGTAGAGAGTAGGGAACGGCTTGCCGTCGATGATCGGCGCCATGCGCAATACCAGTGGCGTGCCTTCGCCATCGGTGGCGGCCAGCGCCTCGATGCCGCGCGGTGCACGGCCGAGCTGCTGAGCAATAATGGCGAGCTGGCGCTCGTCAGGCATCGTGTCGGGTCGAATCACCATCGTCAGGGTCTCGCAGAAACTTGTTTGAACGGCCTACGGCGCGAAAGAAGCTGCGGTGGAGCTGCTCCGGGGTGGCGACATAGGACCAGTGCTGCGCACAGTACTCTTCGCCGCGCACCATTAGCGCCTGGTAGAGGCGGTTGAACGGGGCATCATAGTCGTAGGGGTCGGCGCCGAACAGTCGGATGTGCGGGAAGTCGGCGAAGCGTTCCAGGAAGAATCGCTTCAGGTCTTTCTCTACGGCCCGGTGCAGTTGCATGTTCTCGGGATCGAGCCAGAGATCATAGCGGATGATCATGTGAGGCACTCCTGGGGGGGCTTGCCGAAAAGACGATGCGTGGCTCAGTCTCGTGACAGCGCCGCGAAGCGAGCGTTCAGCAGACCGGCCAGATCCCCAGGCGCCAGGCTGACTTCCAGGCCGCGCCGCCCGGCGCTGACGTGCATGACATCCTGCGTCTTGGCACTGCTGTCGATGAACGTCGCCAGGCGCTTCTTCTGCCCCAGCGGGCTGATGCCGCCGAGCACATAGCCGGTAGCCCGCTGGGCCTCGTCAGGGTCGGCCATGCTGGCCTTGCGGGCGCCGGCGGCACGTGCCAGGGCCTTGAGATCGAGCTGTCCGGACACCGGCACGATGGCCACGACCAGCCTGCCGTCATCGAGCCTGGCCAGCAGCGTCTTGAAGACCTGCTGCGGTGAAAGTCCAAGCGCTCTCGCGGCTTCCTCGCCGTAGCTTATTTCGCCGAGGCCGTGGCTGGCTCCGTCGTGCTCGTACTGGCGAATCTCGAAGGCCACGCCGGCCTTCTCCAGCGCCTTGATCGCCGGCGTCATCAGGCCGGCTGCTCTTCTCGCAGGTGCTCCTGCAGGGCGCTGCGCAGCTCCCCTTCGATAGGCGTGGAACGCTTTTCCTGATGGTCGTAATAGATCATCACCGCATTGCCCAGGCCGGCCAGTGTCCCGTTCTGGTGGGCCTCCTGGGTCACCGTGAAGGAGCTGTTGCCCAGCCGTGAAAGATAGGTGCGAATCTCGATGTCATGGCCGTAGAACAGCTCGGCGCGATACTCCACGTCGATGCGCGCCAGCATCAGCCGCCATTTTTTCGGGTCCAGGTCCGGCGTGAACAGCTTGAACAGATCGTTGCGTGCCAGCTCGAACCAGGCCGGCAGGCGGGTGTTGTTGATATGACCCAGCGCATCGGTGTCATAGAAAGCGGGCTCGACGGTGCGAACGAACATGGCGGTTCCTTATGAGACAGAGAAGTGGCAGGTAATTAACAGCAAAGAGACGGAAATATACAAAGCCCAACATTGCCCAAACCAAGCGCTTGGTCAAGCCGAGGCGGCGGCTCTGGCCCGCCACCAGATCCGTACTCGCATCCAGCCCAGCAGCCACAGCGTCGCCACGCCAAAGCCAATCAGCGTGCCCGCAATCAGGCCCAGGCTGTCGTAGGTCAGCGAGACGCACAGCGCATAGCACAGCAGCGAACCCAGGCCGGCAGGGAAATGCTTGACCACCGTGGCCATCGGGGCACGACCATGGGTTAAATGCAGGATCATCAGCAGCGGATACATGGTGAACGGAAAGGCCGCCATGACCCCGGCCCAGGCCGGCGGCAGCACATGGGCAAGGCCGGTGATCACGAAGATGATGCCGGCGGCAAGACCGGCGCGCAGCGCCAGCGCCAGCCACGAGAAGCCGCCACGGGCGCTGATCAGCACATCCGGCACCCGGCGATAGAGGCGAGTGAATACCCCGATCGCCACCAGCGTGGTCAGCGTGCCGGTGAGCCGAGTGAAGTCGATTTGGGTCAGCACCAGGCTGACCAGCAGCCAGGTCGCAATGCCCAGCGCCGTGCCGCTGAGCACGCCGAGCAGGCCATCGCGCCGCGCACCGAGTAGATAGCCGCCGCACAGCGCCAGGGTGGCCGTGAAACCCGCCAGCGTATGCACCGCGCTTTCGGCGGCGAAGGCCGGTGAAATCTCCAGGCCGATGAAAAACAGCGCGATGGCGGTACCCAGCGGATAGCCCGCCAGCAGCCCGGCCATGCGGGCGCTCAGGCGCTCGGCAATCAGAGATAGCCCCAGCACGATGCCGGTCGAGATCACCAGCTTGGCCAGCTGCCAGCCCAGCGGAACATCCATTTTCTCTCCTTCAAGCTCACTACGATTGGCTTCGGCGCAGGCTACACCAGGCGCAGGCCCTGGTGGTCCTGCCAGGCCTCGAGCATGGCCGTCTGCATGGTCGGCAGCTCGCGCAGATGCGCAGGCAATGCCTGCAGCGCGGCTTCGAGGCTGGGGTGATGACGATTGCGCAGCCAGCAGTAGGCCCAGCTGCAGGCCTCATCGTCGCTGAGCGGCAGTGGCCGCGCCGGCATCTGGATCAGCAGAAACACCGCCGTTCTGGCGGCCCACAAGGGTATCTCATCGCCACCCTGCGCCCAGCGTGCCAAAGTAGCGCCATCGGGCGTTGATTCCGGCTGGCCGAGGCCGGCGACCCTGGCGGTTTCTGCCAGTATCAGCGCCAGCTGGTCGGCATCGCCGCGCCCCAGCGCAAGCCAGCGGGCGAGAGTGGCGGGCAGGCCGCGACGCACCTTGGCATAGAAACCGCTCTGCGGCATGGTGTCAGTCATCAAAGTTAGCCATCAACCAAGTTCGACCTTGTTGTGAAAAAGCGTCGTTGACAAGAACCGCTGAACAGGAACCGCAACGCTATGCGCCATGATTTTGCCACGCCGATCGAGCGTCGCCACCCAGAGAATGAATGGTCCTCGCTCAAGTGGCATCGTTATTCCGACGATGTGCTGCCGCTATGGATCGCCGACATGGATTTTGCTTCGCCGCCCGAGGTCATCGAAGCGCTTCAGGCGCGGGTTGCCCATGGCGTGTTCGGCTATGGTCAGGTGACCGCTTCGCTGCGTGAGGCCATGTGCGCCTGGAGTGAAACCCACTATGACTGGCCGATCAAGCCGGGCTGGCAGCTGTGGCTGCCGGGCGTGGTGCCGGCGCTGCATCTGGCCAGCCTGGCGCTGACCGAGCCGGGCGACGGCGTGCTGACGGTGACGCCGATCTACCCGCCGTTCCTGCAGGTGGCCGAGCGCACCGGGCGACTGGCCCAGCAGGCAGCGCTGCGCCCGCCGCAAGAAGAAAGCGAGCGCTGGAGCCTGGATCTCGGCGCCCTGGAGGCGGCGATCACGCCGCGCACCCGGCTGCTGCTGTGGTGCCATCCGCACAACCCCACCGGACGGGTGTGGAGCCATGAGGAGCTGGCCGGGCTTGCCGAGCTGGTGCGTCGTCATGAGCTGATCGTGGTCTCCGACGAGCTGCACGCCGACCTGATACTTGAGGACGGCGCCACGCACCGCCCTTGGGCGGCGCTTTTCCCGGACCTGGCCGCCCGCACCATCACGCTGTGGGCGCCCTCCAAGACCTTCAACGTGGCGGGGCTGACGGCGGCCTGCGCAGTGGTTTCCGACGCCAGCCTGCGCCAGCGCTTTGCTGCGGCGGTCAAGGGCCTGCAGCCGGACGGCAACGTGCTGGGGCTGGTGTCCGCCGAGGCCGCCTACCGCCACGGCGATCCCTGGCGCCAGGAGTTGCTGGCAACCCTGCGTGCCAACCGGGCGAGCCTCATCGCGCGCGTCGCGCGCTGGCCCGGGGTGAGCATGGCTGCCCCCGAGTCCACCTACCTGGCCTGGCTCGACCTGCGCGAGTCGCCCGCCATGCAGGGCGACGACTCGCCGCAGCGGCAGCTGTTGAAGCGCGCCGGCGTGGCGCTGTCTGACGGCGCCGACTTCGGCTGGCCGGGCTTTGTGCGGCTGAATTTCGGCACCACCCCGAGCCAGCTCGAGGCCGCTCTGGCGCGCATGGACAGCGTGCTGGCCTAGACTGTTGTGTTTGCAGCAGCCCCCAAACACAAATGGCCGCCCAGCAAGGGCGGCCATATTGTTGGTGTGCAGTTGGAAACGCCGTCTCAATACAGACTCGGTCTCAATACAGCAGCGCGAACAGCTTGCGGCGATAGCTGACGGTCAGCGGATGGTCCGCGCCCAGCGCATCGAAGACCCGCAGCAGCGTCTTGCGCGCAATATCGTCTTGGTAAGCACGGTCCTGCTTCATCAGCGTCAGCAGCGCCTCGAGCCCGTCCTCGTATTGGCCGTCCGCCACCTGACGCATCGCCCGCTGATAGCAGGCCTCGCTGTCATCGCGCTCGCCCAGGGCGGCAATCTCCTCGGCGGATGGCGCTTCCTCGGCGAATTCGATACTGGCACGCACGCCTCGCGCGGGCGCCGCGTCGCGCACCTCCGGCGGCAGGTTGTCGAGCACCGCCAGGGCATCGTCGGCCTGCTCGCTTGCTGCCAGCACCCGGGCCATCTCCACCTGATAGTCGGTGTGCTCCGGCCACTGGGCGACGAGCTCTTGATAGATCGCCAGCGCCGCGGGGTAGTCGCCGGCCTCGAACGCCGCGGCCGCCTCTTCCTCGGGGCTCAGCGGCGCCTCGGCGGGCGGCGGGAAGTACTTGGCCAGCCACTCGCGAATCTGCTTTTCGGGCAGCGCGCCCTGAAACTGGTCGACCAGCCCGCCCTGGCTGATCAGCTTGACGTCCGGCACCGAGCGCACGCCCAGCTGCTCGGCGATCTGTGGGTTCTCATCAATATTAAGCGTGGCGAGAATAAAGGCGCCGTTGTACTCCCGGGCCAACTTCTCCATCACCGGCATCAGGTTCTTGCAGGGCTCGCACCAGGGCGCCCAGCAGTCGAGCAGCACCGGCACCTGCATCGACATCTCCAGCAGCTGCTGAATATTGCCGGCGTTGGCCTCGACGACTGGATCCTGATTCTGGCCTTGGGCATCCGGCATCGGCGCGGCGGTGTCGCTCGCTTGAGGGCTGGCATCAGCGATCGGCTCGCCGGTGCGGGGGTCAATAATCGCCATGAAAATAAGGCCTTTGATCGCAATGGGTTTAGCACAGAGATGCGGGCAGCGGCGGGGGAATTCAAGTAGAGGCGGCCCGGAGCATGCGGTTCGCGGCGCAAACGGCCGGTCAGGGTCAGTCCAGAGCAACACATAGAGGCAACTGACCGTTCTCTCAAGCTCAAACAAATGCGCTGGCTCGACACTGGAAGACGCTGAGCTTGTCAGGGCTGTTGAATAGGATTTTATGATCTATTGAAGAATATAAATATATTTTATTTAACTAGAGTCGGGCTCTAAGGTGGTCGGCACAGTAAAAAAACAAGACAACAGAGTACAAGACAACACGGAGTCCTCCCCATGACTACCTCTACTTCTCGCGGAACAACACTCACCGATACGCTTATCGTGGGTGCCGGTCAGGCCGGCATCGCCATGAGCGAGCATCTGGGCAACCTTGGCGTGCCCCATCTTGTGCTGGAGCGTAATCGCATCGCCGAGTGCTGGCGCACGCGGCGCTGGGACTCATTGGTGGCCAATGGCCCCGCCTGGCACGACCGTCTACCCGGTCTGAGGTTCGACGATGTCGACCCGGAAGCCTTCGCTCCCAAAGAACGGGTGGCGGACTATTTCGAAGCCTATGCCAAGCAGATCGACGCGCCTGTCCGTACCGGCGTGGAGGTGAAGAAGGTGGAGCGTAACGAGGGTCGGCCGGGTTTCACCATCGAAACCTCCGATGGCGTGATCGAGGCTAGCCGCGTGGTTGCCGCTACCGGACCTTTTCAGCATCCGGTGATTCCGCCGATTGCGCCACAGGATGAAAGCATCAAGCAGATCCACTCCGCCGACTATCGTAACCCTCAGCAGCTGCCCGAGGGAGCCGTGATGGTGGTGGGTGCCGGATCGTCCGGGGTGCAGATCGCCGATGAACTGCAGCGTGCCAGAAAAAAGGTCTATCTTTCGGTGGGGCCGCACAACCGTCCTCCCCGCGCCTATCGCGGCCGCGATTTCTGCTGGTGGCTGGGCGTGCTCGGCGAGTGGGATGCGGAGACCATGAAGCCGGGCACCGAGCATGTCACCATCGCCGTGAGCGGCGCCCACGGCGGCAATACGGTGGACTTTCGCGCACTGGGCCATCAGGGAATCACCCTCGTGGGGCGTACGAAAGCCTTCGACAACGGCGTGGCGAAGTTCGAGTCGGATCTGGTCGATAACCTGGCCTATGGCGACGCCAACTATCTGTCGCTGCTGGACGAGGCGGATGCCTATATCGCCGACAACGGCCTTGATTTGCCGGAAGAGCCCGAAGCCCGTGACATCCTTCCCGATCCCGACTGCGTGACCAACCCCGTATTCGAACTCGACCTGGTCGAGGCCGGCGTGACGTCGATCGTCTGGGCCACCGGCTTCAAGGTGGACTACAGCTGGCTGCAGGTCGATAACGCCTTGGATGAAAAGGGCGCACCGCAGCATCATCGGGGTGTGTCGAGCGCGCCCGGCATCTATTTCCTGGGCCTTCCCTGGCTGTCGCATCGCGGCTCCAGCTTTATCTGGGGGGTCTGGCACGATGCCAAGTATATTGCCGATCAGATCGGCAAGCAGCGCAAGTATCTGGCCTATCACGAGGCCGTGCAGCGTGAGGCGGAAACCGGTTCATCGGGTGAGGCAGGTAGCCTGCATGCTGTACCGGATGTTCAGGAAGTCAGCAAGATGGGAGTCAACTGATGCCGACGCATACGCGAATTCGCATGTTCAACACCAAGGAGACGTATCCGAACCAGACGCTGGATAACGATCTCTGCCAGGCGGTGCGGGCGGGCAATACCGTCTATGTACGCGGTCAGGTGGGCACCGATTTCGAGGGTCGGCTGGTTGGCCTGGGCGACCCCCAGGCCCAGGCCGAGCAGGCGATGAAGAACGTCAAGCAGTTGCTCGAAGAGGCCGGCTCCGATCTCAGCCATATCGTCAAGACCACCACCTACATCACCGACCCGCGCTTTCGCGAGCCGGTCTATCGTGAGGTAGGCAAGTGGCTCAAGGGCGTCTTTCCGATCTCGACGGGCCTGGTAGTGGCAGGCCTTGCCCAGCCCGAGTGGCTGATGGAGATCGACGTGATCGCCGTCATTCCGGATGAAAAGGACACAGCATGACGTTTTCCATTGCCGGTTTTTGCCGTGAGACTGGACAGTTCGGTACCGCCATCAGCTCCTCCAGCATCTGCGTGGCCAGCCGCTGTGCCTTCGTTGCCCCGGGCAAGGGCGTGGTGCTGACCCAGAACGTCACCAACCCGGTGCTGGGTCAGTTGGGCGTGCAGCTGCTTGAGGAAGGGCTGGATGCACAAGGCGTGCTGACGCGACTCATCGAGCACGAGGAGTACCCCGAGTGGCGCCAGCTGCAGGTGCTCGACGGCCAGGGCCAGAGCGCCGTGCACAGCGGTGCCGAGACCCTGGGCATCCATGCCACCCAGCAGGGCCGCGACTGCGTCGCCGGCGGCAACATGCTCGCCGACGAAGGGGTTGTCCGCGCCATGATCGAGGCCTTTGAGGCCAGCGAGGGCGAGCTGGCCGAGCGGCTGCTGACGGGCATGGACGCCGGACTGGCAGCCGGTGGCGAAATGGGGCCGGTCTTTTCGGCAGGGCTGAAAGTCACCGATAAGGCCAGCTGGCCGGTGGTCGACCTGCGGGTTGACTGGCATGTCGCGCCGCTGACCGAGCTGCGCATGGTGTGGGAGAACTATCTGCCCCAGCGCGATGCCTATGTGCTGCGCGCCGTGCGGCCCGACCAGTCACCCTCCTATGGCGTACCCGGGGACGAGCGCTGATATCTCCTTTCCAAGCCACGATCAGGTGATATGCGCCGGGAGCAGGCCTTCGCGAAGGCCTGCCCCGGAAACCGCCCATCCTTCCTGTCCATTCGGAGTCTGTCATGTCCCAAGCATCTGTCGTTGACCTGCTTGCCGAGCTCATCGCCTTTGATACCACCAGCCATCGTTCCAATCTGCCGCTGATCGAATTCATCGAGGATTATCTGGATCGCTACGGCGTGACCTCGCGGCGGATCGTCGACGAGACCGGCGAAAAAGCCAACCTTTATGCCACCATCGGCCCCGCGGACCGTCCCGGCGTGATGCTTTCGGGGCATACCGACACAGTGCCGGTGGCCGGCCAGAGCTGGAGCGTCGATCCCTACCAGCTGACTGCCGACGGTGAGCGTCTCTATGGTCGCGGCACCGCCGACATGAAGGGCTTTCTGGCCGCGGTGCTGGCCGCGGTGCCGGCCATGGTCAAGGCCGATCTTGCCGCGCCTATTCATCTGGCGTTCTCCTACGATGAAGAAGTGGGCTGCCTGGGCGTGCGCAGCCTGCTCGCCGACCTGGCGCAGCAGCCACTTCGGCCCGCCGCTTGCCTGGTCGGTGAGCCGACTTCGATGCGCGTGGCCACCGCTCACAAGGGCAAACTTGCCGTGCGCCTGCACCTGCGCGGCAAGGCCTGCCATTCCGGCATGGCGCCCGAGGGCGTCAACGCCATTCATGCCGCCGCGCGGCTGATCAGCTGGGTCGAGGACAAGGCTGCAGAAAAGGCTGCACAAGGGCCTTTCGACGAGCGCTTTGCCATCACTCACACCACGCTGCAGGTGGGCACCATCCAGGGTGGCGCGGCGCTCAATATCGTCCCCCAGGACTGCCAGCTTGACCTCGAGATTCGCAACGTCCCCGAGGATGATCCCGAGGCGCTGCTCGACGAGTTGATGGCTGTGGCTGCGTCGCTGGAAGTTGAAATGCGCGAGGTCCATTCCGAGGCCGGCATTCGCCTGGAGCGGCTCAGCGACTATCCGGGCCTGTCGATGGCCGACGATGATAGCCTGGTAGACTTTATTCTGGCGCTGCTCGACGACCGCGCCCTGGAACGCATCGGTTACGGCACCGAGGGCGGACTCTTCCAGCGTGAGCTGGGCATTCCGACCCTCGTCTGTGGCCCCGGCAGCATGGCCCAGGGGCATCAGCCCGACGAGTTCGTGACCCGTGACCAGCTGGCCCGCTGCGAGGCCTTCCTGGTGCGGCTGATCGCTGCGCTTGAAGGACCACAGGCACGCCGCCGCCTGGCCGAGGGTGCGCTGCTGAGCGCCGAGCCGGCCTGAGCGGTGTCTCGTCGGGCGTCATCCGGCGATTTTCAACGGCACCCTTGCTATGCTGACGCCTCCGCCGCCCCAGCGATGGTGCCGAAGCAATGCGTAAATTCACCCTCAAGCAGCTGCGTTATTTCGTGGTCGCCGGCGAGCTTTCCAGCGTCACCCAGGCGGCCAGGAAGCTGCACGTCTCACAGCCCTCCATCTCGGCGGCGATTCAGCAGATCGAAGAATCCATGGGCTTGCAGCTGTTCGTGCGCCACCACGCCCAGGGCCTGTCGCTGACGCCCACCGGCAAGCAGCTGATGCTGCGCGCCCGGCAGCTGCTGCACGATGCCGAGGGGCTGGAAAAGTTTGCCGCTTCGCTTGGCGAAGAGATCGGCGGCGAACTGCGCCTGGTCGCCTTTCCTACCTTCGCCCCGGTATTTTTGCCCCAGCTGCTGCGGCGTTTCGCCGACCGCCACCCGGCGGTGAGTCTCTACTGCGATGAGATGACCCAGGTGGATATCGTCCGCGGCCTGAGCCAGGGCGACTATGAGCTGGCCTTCATCTATGACCTGCAGATCCCCGAAGGCATCGACTTCACTCCGCTGTATCGTTTCCCCCCCTATGCGGTGGTTGCCGCCGACCACCCGCTGAGCGACCGAGACAGCATCAGCCTCAAGGAGCTGTCGACGCACCCCATGGTGCTGCTTGACTGGCCGCTGAGCCGCGAATACTTCCACACGATCTTTACCCAGCACGGGCTGTCGCCACGCGTGGCGCACCGTGCCAAATCCATGGAAATGCTGCGCGGACTGGTGGCCAACGGCTTTGGCTTCTCGCTGTTCAATATCCCGCTCGATGCGTTCGAGTCCTTCGACGGCGGCCACCTCAGGGCCTTGCCCCTGGAGGACGAGGCGCGCCCGCTGACGCTGGGCATTGCCTGCCTGCGCGGTCTGCGCCTGGCGCCTGCCGCCGAGGCCATGTACCAGCTGGCCGCGGATATCGAGGGTCAGGCAGCGGCATTCGCTCAGCCTGTGACTCCGCCGTCGTCGGAGTGATGCAAAGCCCGACTTAGACTTAGGGTTAGTCCCGCCCAGACAGCGCCTTTCTCGAAAGGGCGCTTGCCGCTGCCTGGGTGCTGGAGTGGCGGCTTATGCATAGGAAAAGCTGATGCCAGCGTTAGCATAATAATATTTTAAGTAATCAATGCCGGGCGTCTATTGTGACTCTCATGAATCTGATCCAAGTCAAACAAACAAATTATAAGCAATAACTAAAGTACCCTGGCAACGGAGCTATCCCCATGGCGACACATGATCTTTCGTATTGGCGTGATCTGCGGCCTCGCACATAGGTTGCTGCACTGCCATCCCAGCGCCCGCGCATTTCGCGGCGGGCATGTTTGACCACTGCCTTGACCAATCATTCTGGAGACAACATGGAATCCTGGACCTTTCTCGCTTTTGGTATCGCCTCGGCCGGCACTCTGGCCCTGGCTATCGGTGCACTGCTGTTTGAGCGGCGACGCTGATCTTTCTCTCATGATGGTAATAATGACTACAACAAGAAGGTATCCCCAATGTTGACGATATTGAACTGGGTGTTGCTGATCTTCTCGGCAACGGTGCTGATTGGTCTGTCGCTCTATTCCATGCGCGCTGCGGGCGACAAGGATGAATCAGGTTTCCTGGTGGCCAACAACTCCCTGGGCCCATTCGTGGCGGCGGCGACGCTGGTCGCCACCGGCTATAGCGGTTTCGTGTTCATTGGCTCGCCCGGCGTGGCCTATGAGTACGGTTCCCTCGAACTGTTTTCGAACACCTTTTATACCCCGGCGTTTCTGATCGCGACGCTGTTCTTCGCCAACTTCTTGCGCCGCAAGGCGGCCAAGCTGGGTAGCCAGACGATTCCTGAATATATCGGCCAGATGCACTCGAACAGTGTGGCGGGACGCTGGCTGCAGGGCATCGTGGCGGTGATCATGGTGCTGCTGCTGGGGGTCTTTCTGGTGTCGCAGATCAAGGCCATTGGCCTGCTGGTTTCGGGTTGGCTTGGTGTCACGCCAACCACGGGGGCACTGCTGATTACGCTGCTAGTGATTGGCTATACCATGTTCGGCGGCCTGCGTGCGGTGGCCTGGACCGATGCCGCCATGGTGATCGGCATGGTGCTGGGTTCCTGCGTCATCGCCTATGTGGTGTTTGTTCAGGTCGGGCTCGGCGAGCTGATCGGACGCCTCGATGTCCTGGACCCGGAGTTGGCTAATCCCACGACCGGCGCGCCCTATGGCGATAGTCCGTGGTCAGCCTTCCTGCTGTTGCCCTATGCCTTCCTGTGGGCGGCGGCCTTGCCGTTCATGTCGGTGCGTTTCCTGGCCATCAAGAAGAACGTGAGCATGGCCCGGGTGGGTATCTGGGTCGCAGTGCTGGGCCTGCTGCTCAACTTCACGCCGCTGGCAGGGCTCTATGCCAAGGCTTTCTATCCTGACCTGGCGTCACCAGACCTGGCCATGCCGACCTTCCTGGAGCACGGCGTGGGGCCGCTGATGTCGAGCATGATCACTCTGTTTATTCTGTTCGCCATGAAGTCCACGGCCAACTCTCTGATGCACACGGTGTCGACGGCGCTGTCGTATGACCTGCGCTCGGCACTGGGCCAGAATCGAGGGTTCATGGCTACCATGACCTTCAATCGCCTGATGGTCTTGATCGTTGGTATCTGCGGCTTTGTTGGTATGGCATTCTTGCCGCCGGTGATGATCCTGTGGCTGGGCATTCTCGGTAACGGCACCCTGATGGCGGCGCTGTTCGGTGTGACATTCTTCTCGACGTTCTGGCAGGGCAGCAGCGCCGGCGCTTTTGCTTCCATTGGCGCAGGCTTCGGCGTCAGCGCCTATCTGCTGCTGGGTACCGATCTCGGCTGGGTGCAAGGCCCGCTCTATGGCTGCCTGGCTTCAGCGGTCTGCTACGTTGGCGTAAGCTGGGCAACGCGCCGCTCGACGGTGGCTGCCACCCTCCGCGAAACTTCGTCCATTGAAAAGGAACTGAGCCGGTGACCGGGTAACAGCCGCCCATGCGCCGGGGCAGTGTGTCCCGGCACAAGGGCAGTCAGACAGCAAGTGACTATATAGAAGCAAGTGACTATATAGAAAAGGCAGCGATGGCGCAGTAAAGCCATCGCTGCCTCTTGCATATCAGCAGTGAGCTGTCGTCAGTCGCGGGGCGGTCATGTTGTCGGGATGCAGAGCATCGGCCAGGGTGTCTTCGTCCAGCAGGCTCTCCCGGCGCACCAGCTCCAATACGCCTGTGTCGGTCGCCAGCGCCTGCTGGGCGATGCGCGTGGCGCACTCATAGCCAATAAGCGGATTGAGGGCGGTCACCAGACCGATGGAGCGTTCAACCAGCGCGCGGCAGTGCGCTTCGTTGGCGGTAATGCCCGCCACGCAGCGCTCGCGCAGCATGTTCATGGCGCGGGTCAGCAGACGAACAGAGTCGAACAGCTTGTAGGTAATCAGCGGCTCCATCACGTTGAGCTGCAGCTGCCCGCCTTCGGCGGCCAGGGTCAGCGCCAGGTCGTTGCCGATCACCTCGAAAGCGACCTGGTTCACCGCCTCGGGAATCACCGGATTGACCTTGCCGGGCATGATCGAGCTGCCCGGCTGGCGCGGCGGCAGGTTGATCTCGTTGAATCCGGTCCGTGGCCCGCTGGACAGCAGACGCAGGTCGTTGCAGATCTTTGACAGCTTGACCGCCAGCCGCTTGAGCATGCCCGAAATCAGCACAAAGTCGCCCATGTCGGACGTTGCCTCGATTAGGTCCGGTGCCGGCATCAGCGGCTGGCCGCTGATCTTGGCGAGTCTGTCTACCGCCAGGTGCTGATAGCGCGGGTCGGCGTTAATGCCTGTGCCGATGGCGGTACCGCCGAGGTTGACCTCGCGCAGCAGCGAGGGCACGAGCTGGGCTAGCCGTTCATGGTCCTCGGTCAGCGTGGTGGCGAAGGCCTGGAACTCCTGGCCCAGGGTCATGGGGACGGCATCCTGCAATTGGGTGCGGCCCATCTTCAGCACCTTGGCAAACGCCTGGCTCTTGACGGAAAAGGCGTCACAAAGTGCGCTCAGGCTTTCCAGCAGAGTGTCGTGGCCAAGCAGCAGGCCGAGGCGAATCGCTGTCGGATAAGCGTCGTTGGTCGACTGCGCCATATTGACGTCGTTGTTGGGGTGCAGGTGCTGGTAATCACCCTTGGCATGCCCGAGAAATTCGAGCCCCAGATTGGCGATGACTTCATTGGCATTCATGTTGGTCGATGTGCCGGCGCCGCCCTGAATCATGTCGACCACAAACTGGTCGTGATGCTGTCCTGCAATGATCGCTTGGCAGGCATGATGAATCGCCTCAAAGCGCGTTTTTTTCAGATGTCCGAGCCGATGATTGGTATCGGCGGCCGCCTGCTTGACCATCGCCAGGGCGATCACCAGTTCGGAGTAATGAGATAGGGGAACACCGCTGAGGCGAAAGTTATTCACTGCGCGAAGCGTCTGGATACCATAGTAGTCGCCGATAGGAACTGTCAGGCAACCCAGCAGGTCTTTTTCTTCACGAACCTCGATATTTGCGAGGGTATCGGTAGTGTTCTGCAGTGCAGTCATGTCAGGAAAAATCCTCGTTATTTTTTAATAATTATAAAAAAATTGTCGAAAAAATGTTGGTGAATGGAGTGTTTGTAGCACTGATAGAATACTGTTTTTGCGGATGATATAGCCAATGCCTGTGACACGTATGCCATGCTGGCAAGGCATGGGTGTGAGGTTTTATTCATTGTCACTTATATAAGAAAGTTGTCGTAGGCATACTCGGATCTTGAAAAGAGTATTTCGCGATGAAGTGTTAGATTTTCGATGTTTTTTAGAGATTAATTTTCTATATATTAAGAATATGGTGAACGCTGTAAAGTGAAGTAGTTGCCTCGTCGGTAGTTTTCAACCATGGAGAAAGTCTCGCGTCTGATGCTTCTGGAACGACGAAACAGATCGGCTGGTTCGTGATTGAGGATGGCTGCAGGTTTGGAGGTTGCCGAGCACCGCCGCTATCCGGTCCAATGGCGGACCGTTCCAAGCCAAAGAGGCCAAGACGTGCCGGATCGCCGAACCTCCGACATTGGCCTGACGCTGTACGAGACGCTATACGAGCTGCCGCCGCCTCAAGGCGCCTCGGGGTGTCGTGATATGCGTGGCATCGTCGGAGGGCCGGTCTTGAATTTGTACGAGGGCAGCTTTGCTGCGCGACCGGCGCTGGTAGGCGCCTGGGTGATCCTGATACCTCGCGCAGCAGTGCGTATTGATATAAGTCATTCTTTCTTGGCCGAAAAATAAATCTATGTCCAAACCGCACATGACTCCCCGCCCCGCTTCTACGCTTATTCTGGCTCGGGATTCGTCTTCCGGGTTGGAGGTGTACCTGATGCAGCGCAGCCATCAGGCCGTCTTTTTGCCGGGTTTTTTCGTGTTTCCCGGCGGAGCCGTGGACCCTATGGATGCCAGCGAGGCCATGCTGTCGCTATGCAGCGGTGTCGATGATGCTGACGTCAGCCGCATGCTGGGAATGGAGCGGGGAGGCTTGGCGTATGTGATCGCCGCGATTCGCGAGAGCTTCGAGGAGGTTGGCCTGCTGCTGGGCCATGATCGCCAGGGCGAGTATGTGGAAATCGCCAAGTCTGGCGATGTGGCGTTCTATGCCGGATTGCGCGAGCGCCTGACGTCGGGACAGCTGACGCTGGCTGAGGTGTTTCGTGCCCGCGGCTTGAGCGCGGCGGTGGACAAACTGGCTTACTTTAGCCGCTGGGTTACGCCGGTTGGGCCACCGCGTCGCTTTGACACGCGCTTTTTTGTCGCCGCAGCGCCTGAGCGTCAGACGGCTTCGCCGGATGGTCAGGAAGCCATCGACCATGTGTGGATTGCTCCTGCAGAGGCGCTTGAACGCAGCCGGTGCGGCGAGCTTGCGCTGTCGTCGCCCACCCTGCGCACGCTGAAAGAGCTGGAGGCGTTCGAGACGACGGACGCGCTCATCACACACGCGCGCCGTCCGCGTCAAGTGAGACCGACGCTGCCGCGCGTGGCCAGTGGCCGTGACGGGCACAAGCTGTTTTATAAAGGCGATGCGCCCTATGCCGAAATCAGCAAGGTCGACCCCGAAGGTACCGGCACGGCGGCCTATGAAATATTGCCCGGCAGCGCGGTGCGCCTATCGAATAGCGTGCTGCGCCTCACGGCGCCTAACCCGAGTGTGATGACCGGGCCGGGCACCAACACCTACCTGATCGGCAATAGCGAGGTCGCGATCATCGACCCCGGCCCGGCGATTGATGAGCACGTAGAGGCCATCGTGGCTGCGGCGCCAGGGCCGATTCGCTGGATTCTGACCACGCATACGCACCTGGATCATTCACCGGCCGCCCGACTGCTGCAGATGAAGACGGGCGCTGAGGTGCTGGGTATGCCCGCGCCGCAACATGGCGGGCAGGATCGCGATTTTCGCCCGGATCGTCTGCCCGAGCACGGCGACCGGCTAGCCGTCGACGATGTGATTCTGAAGGCGATTCATACGCCGGGGCACGCCTCGAACCACCTGTGCTTTCTGCTGGAAGAAGAGAAGCTGCTGTTTGCTGGCGACCACATCATGCAGGGGTCAACCGTGGTCATCGATCCGCCGGATGGCGACATGGGTGCCTATCTGAGGTCGCTGAGAGCGCTGCATGAAGTAGAAATCGACTATATCGCTCCGGCGCACGGCTTCCTGATGGATAAACCCTATAAGGTGCTGGACCGCCTGATCACGCACCGCATGGTGCGGGAGAGCAAGGTGATCGCCGCCCTGGATGAGCTGGGTCCAAGCGATGAGGGTGCGCTGGTTGCGCGGGTCTATGCCGAAGTGCCCAGCGCCATGCACGCGCTGGCCAAGCGCTCTTTGCTGGCGCATCTGCTTAAGCTTGAAGAAGAGGGTAAAGCCACGTGCGATGCCGGTGGTTGGCGCCTGCGATAGTCCCAAGCTGCCGGTACGGCTGTGCTGTGTATTGCAAGCGCTACTGCTCCTGGATCTCGGCCAACTGCCCAAGGATGCGCCTGTAGTTTTCGACCCCTTGCGCCCCGGTCACAAGGTGGCGGTCATTGAAAATCATGGCCGGTACGCCTTGAATCCCTTGTTCCCGCGAGATGCGCTGCGCATCGCGCACGTCTGTGGCAAAGCGCTGATCCTCAAGAAGCGTCAGCGCTTCGGCACGATCCAGCCCGATCTCCGCGGCAATGTCCGCCAGCACGGTGTCGTCAGACAGATCCCTGCCCTTCGTGAAGTGGGCGCTGAAGAGGGCCAGTTTCAGCTCATGCATGCGCCCGTGCTGACGGGCCCAATACAGAAGCTGGTGCGATTTGAAGGTGTTGTGCATGCGCAGGTCGTCGCTGAAGCGGAACTCGAACCCGACTTCTACACCTCTTTCAGTTATGTTGCGCCGGTTCTCTTCGGATTCCTTTGCGCTGATGCCATATTTCTCGGTCAGGTGGTCGCGCAGATTCTGGCCCTCGGGCGGCATGTCAGGATTTAGTTCAAACGGACGCCAATGGATCTCATGCGCCGTGTTGGTCGCCTTCAACGCTTCGGCCAGCTGCCGGTAACCGATGATGCACCAGGGACAAACGACATCCGACACGATATCTATTCGTAATGGCTTCTCTGAGTTGTTCATGAGGCTTCCTGTTGTGACATTGATCCGCCTTGCCTGACCCAAGCTTCCGCGAAGAGCCAAGCGTCAGTTTGCGAAGTACCGTTAATAAACTAAGCTTATCATTGTAAATTTCGCGCGCTCGAATATTTCGTTAGTGTCTAGACCTGCCTGTTTTAACAGGGAGGCTCTTGAGCTGCTGCCAGCTGATTCAGGTTACCGGCCTGTAATGGGCGGTGGAAACCTGCCTATCGAGGTGTCTTTGCATGAGTAAACAACCCTTCCTGATCGCCATGACCTTCATGTCGATCATCATCGGCGGCGGCTTCGCTTCAGGGCAGGAGGTGCTGCAGTTTTTCACCGGCTACGGTGTGGTCGGCATTGCCGGCACCCTGGTCAGCGGCTTGCTGTTTGCGTTTCTTGGCATGCAGATCGCGCGGATGAGTTCCAGCATGCAGGCGCGCTCCCACAAGGAGGTGCTGATGGCGCTCTTCGGCGGGCGGGCAGGGTTGGCCATTGATCTGGTGCTCTCTTTCTTTCTGTTTGGGGTCGGCGTGGTGATGCTGGCCGGCAGTGGCTCCATCTTCGCCCAGCAGTACGGCCTGCCACCACTGTTTGGCGGGGCACTGCTCAGCGTGTTGGTCATCCTGACGCTGTGCCTGCGGGTTCGGGGGATCATCAACCTGATCAGTCTCATCATGCCGGTGCTATTGCTGCTGGTGCTGACCATTACCGTCTATTCCTTCTTCACCAGCAGTGCCTCGCTGGAGACGCTGGAAATCTCGGCTGCCGAGGTACAGACCATCAGCGAAGGCTGGCCGGTCTCGCACTGGTTTATCGGCGCGCTGCTCTACGCCTCCTTCAATATCGCCGTGGGCTTCCCCATGCTGTCGGTGATCGGTGGACTGACTCCCGATACCCGCCAGGCGGCACTGGGCGGTATTTTGGGTGGCGTGGGCCTTGGCGTGCTGATCTTCCTGCTCAATATCGGTTTGTTCGCTAATCTTGAGCGGCTGGTTGGCGTCGATATGCCTTCGCTGATGCTGGCCACGGCGGTCTCTCCGCTGGTGGCGATAGTCATGTCGCTGGCACTGATCTGCATGATCTACAGCACGGCAGTGGGTATGTTCTTCGCCTTCAGTGCCCGCTTCGCGAGGCCCGAGACCGGCCGCTTCAAGGTGTTCAGCGTCATCTTTACACTGGTGGGTCTGGTGCTTAGCCAGTTTGGATTCAGCGCGCTGATCGGTACTGTTTATCCCATGCTGGGTGTGGTGGGGCTGACTCTGATCGTGGCTTTGGGCATTCGCTGGAACGCCACCCGCCAGTACAACAAGGCGCAGCAGAGAAGTTAAGTTCCTCCAGCCGCTGATCGCACTCCTGCTCGGCGCCATGGTTGGTACCGAGCCTCCCCGGCTCTGTCGAGCCGAATCACGAGGTTCTGGCACAGAAGTGTCACAGGTTGCCTTTGCTTTAGGCAACGAAAAAAGGCAGACCAGTAAGTGACTGATCTGCCTCTAAAAATGTTGGTAGCGGGGACCGGATTTGAACCGATGACCTTCGGGTTATGAGCCCGACGAGCTACCAGACTGCTCCACCCCGCATCAAGGTGGAGCAGATTATACAGACTCTGTGGGACTGGTCAACACGCCATTCGCAGTAACGTGAATGACGCCAGAAATGGTCCATACTGGGACCAACTGTTACTTCATTGTGACAGTTGTTTCGGCCATATTGTGATCGAGGTCTTGGGCGAGATGGCCCTTTCACCGATCCTGAGATTTTTTAGGGAGCTAGTTAATGACAACATCAACACCTAACGTTGCATGGGTTACCGGTGGTACAGGTGGCATCGGTACTGCTATCTGTCGCACCTTGGCCGATGCTGGCTATCTGGTCGTTGTCGGGTACAACAATCCAGACAAGGCCAAGACCTGGTTGGAAACGCAAAAAGCCGACGGTTACGAGAATATGGTGCTGTCGGGGGTCAATATTTCTGATTTCGATGCTTGCATGGCAGGCGCCCAGGAGATTCGAGACACTCACGGAAAGATTGATGTGCTGGTCAACTGCGCGGGCATCACTCGTGATGGAACCATGAGGAAGATGACTCAGGAACAGTGGAGCGAGGTCATCGATACTAACCTGACCGCGGCGTTCAATACCTGTCGCAGCGTTATCGAGGACATGCTGGAGCGCAGCTATGGCCGCATCATCAACATTTCCTCGATCAATGGCCGCAAGGGGCAGTTCGGCCAGGTCAACTATGCGGCTGCCAAGGCGGGCATGCACGGGCTGACGATGTCGCTGGCGCAGGAGACGGCCAGCAAAGGCATTACCGTCAACACCATCTCACCGGGCTACATTGCCACCGACATGATCATGAAGATCCCCGAGAAGGTGCGCGAGTCGATTCGCGAGACCATCCCCATGAAGCGTTTCGGCAAGCCCGAGGAAATCGGTCGGCTGGTTGCCTATCTGTCCGAGGAGGATGCCGGTTTCGTAACCGGTGCCAACATCGACATCAACGGCGGGCAGTTCATGGGCTGATATCAGCTGTGGTTCGAGCTGGGCAGTAAAAAAACAGCGCAAGGCAATCCGCCTTGCGCTGTTTGTTAATTGATACTGTTCGTTGCCGGCAGTTGATCAGTCGTCGATCGGTCGAACCAGGTGCTCCATGCATTCATCCAGCGCGGTGACTTCTCTGGCCCAGAGCGCTGCGGGTACCGGGCCGGTGGCCAGCAGTCCCAGCAGCAGCTGACGGAGTTCCTGTTCGGGCCTGGGTGGCTGGCCGAGCCCCTCGTTGAGACGTTCCACCTGAATGGCCAGACGGCGATGCTCATCCTGCGGTGAGATTTGGCCATGCGACAGCAGAGCCAAGTGAACGCGTAACGACGTCAACCGCGCTGCGACTTCATCCGCGTTGATGGGCGCGAGGCGTGCCGCGTTGCGGCGCTTGTGGGCCTGGAGCAGGTCGGTCGTCAGGTTTTCGCCGTCAGCATCTACCGAGCGGACCTTGCCCTCCTCCAGCATTGCCGCATCGGCCGCCAGATGGTGCTCGATCAATGGGCCAAGCCGTTGCCAGCGCTGAGCTTCCTCGGCCAGGGCGAGGCGTTCAAGACTGCTACGGCGGGCCTGAACGATGCCGGTCCAGCGTCGCTTCATGCCTTCGCTGCGTCTGCCGTGGGGCAGCGGCTCTAGCGCTGCTGCCTGCTTCAGGGCGGCGTCCAGGGTAGCGGTATCGCCGGCATGAGCCGGTCGCCAGGAGTCGAGCTGATCAATCAGTGCCTGCATGGCATCGAGGCGCTGCTGGTCCTGCTGCTGGCGGTCCTTTCGCGAGGCATCGCGGCGGCTGAATATCTCGTCACACAGGTGGCGAAAGTCTCGCCACAGCGCCTGTTCCTCACCCTTGGGCGCGCGTCCCAGCTGGCGCCATTCCTTTTGCATGGCCTTGGCCTGCTCGGCGCGCTGGTGAGCGTTCATGTCGCTATCACGCAGGGTGCGAAGCCGTTCGATCAGCTCGCGCTTGGCCGTGGCGATTTCGCTGGCGCGGCGCTCGATCAGCGCCTGGAGAGCATGGCGGACATGGGCGAAGCGGCGCTCTATGGCATTGGCTTGTTGCTTGGGAACGGGGGAGTGGCGCAGCCACAGCTGGCGTGAATGATCACGGATTTCGCGCAGCGCATCGGGGTCAGCCTGTTCATCGGGCTGGTCAAGCAAAGCCTCCAGTTGCTCACACAGCCTGATGCGCGCCGTCAGATTCTGTTGGCGCTCGTCCGCCTGGCGCTCGCGCCATGGCTGCAGACGCTGGCGAATGTCTTCCGACGCCTCGCGAAAGCGCCCCGACTGTTCGCTGTCGGCGGCGGCGTCGCCCAAGGCTTTCCACTCCTGCACCAGTTGGCGATGGCGGCGATTGAGTTCGCTGTCGCTCAGCTGTGTCTGCTCAGCCAGCTTGGTGATGCCTTCACACAGTTGCTGGCGCTTGGGGCCGGCGACGAAGGCTCGCCAGTCGTGCAGCTCGGCGAGCCGGGCGCCAAGCCGCTTGAAACGTGAGAGCTGGGTGTCCGCAGCTGAATCGGAGAGTGCTTCAGCTTGAGCTGCAAGTCGCTGGTGTAGGTGGCTGGCATGACGACTCAAACCTTTATCCAGCTGCTGCTGCAGCTTGTCGAGGCCGGCATCGAAATTCGCCAGGCGGGCAGACTGGTCCTGTGCCACTTCGGTTTCGTTTTCCTGCAGCTGCTCCTGGGCGTGCTTGAGCAGCGGTGCAAGCGGCAGCTCGCTGGGCCAGCGGCAGGCGGCGATCAGCGAGGCTAACTGCTGGCTATCGTCATCGCTGAGTGCCTGGATGATGGATTCGGTATGCGCATCAAGCCTGCCGCGGGCGGCAAGTACGGCTTCGTAACGCTCAAGTGCCCTTGAATAGCGCTTGCGCAGCTCGCCGTCGGGGCTGTGCTGTTCGGAGAGTGCCAGCCAGCGGCTGGAGAGCAGCTGCTTGTGGGAACGCAGCAGAGCAACTTCCTGGTCCGACAGGCCCTCGCCCTGAGCCAGCGCATCGAGGCCTTCTTCCAGGGCGGCTACCAGGGCTTCGCGCTCATGACTTGCGGCCTGACGGCGCTGGCGAGCGGCGTCCTGGGCATGAGCAAGATGCTGCTGCTCGTTGAGCGTCTTGCGATAGCGCTGGTGGGCCTCTCTGAAGCGGCGCTCCTGCTCTGCACTGGGTGGTCCGAGTTCGCGCAGGGCCTTGTCGAAGTGCTGGAAGCGTGCCTCGTAGTGAGGTTCCCAAGGGCCGCTGACCAGGACCTCGAGTCGCTCGAGCAGTTGTTCTCGCTGGGCGTTGGCCTCGGCCTGGCTGTCGGCCTCGGCCCGTCGCTGGCTAAGCCGTCGGCGGGCCTGGCGCATCACCTGGCCATCGCGTCGGGCGTCTCGCGCCAGGCGCGCCAGCCCCTCGTCGCTTTCAACGCGGGCGGCGGCGGCGTGGCGTACCGCGGCAATTCTGTTGTCGCAGGCCAGGCGTATCAGCGCGGCCTCGTCATCGAGATGAGCAAGAGCCTCCAACCTCAGCTGCTGGTTATCTCCCTCCATGGCGAGGCGTTCGAGCAGCATGCTGTCATCGAGTCGGGCCAGGTGTTCGATGCGCTGCGTCAAGCCAAGCGAGCCGTCGCGACCGCTGAGCAGACGCACCAGGCGCTCGTCCAGTTCCTGGCTGCTGCCCGTCTTGCGCAGCGAAAGCAGGCTGTCGATATCATCGAGCTGCGCAAGTGCTGTCCTGCGAACCTCGGCATCGGGGTCCTGGGCGAGGCGTTGGAGTGCCTGACGATGGTCGCTACGCTCGGGGGATAGGCGTGCAATGGCCTGGCGGCGCACCTCGGCTGAAGGATGTTGCCAGCGGGGAGCGAACAGGCGACTAAAGATTCCTCTCATGGGGTGTCCTGACAAGACTCGGCGCAAAATGGCGCAAAAACGGCGTAAACCGGATAACCCATCATCTAAGCATGGGCAATGATGGCTGAAAAGAGCCGGTGATATTGCCTGTATGCAAGCGGAGACGCTGACAAGAGCGAGCGCTGGGCTTATCATCAGTTGCAGACTTCTGATGACTCACCTAGCGTGGGTACATCTTCGGTCACCTATATCCACGCGGAGTTCGGCAATGAGTCTCAATGTGGAAAGAGACGAAAGTGCATTCACTTTCAAGGGCGGCATGCTGCCAATGACTGTCATGGAGCTGACCAGTGCCGACCCCGAGCGAATTCGTGAGCAACTGGCGGGTAAGCTGAGCCAGGCACCGTCCTTCTTTCAGCATACACCGGTTGTACTCAGCGTTGAGCGGCTCGATGAGCCGCATCTGGCGCTGGAGCGTATTTGCGCGGTGTGTCGTACTCACAAGCTGCTGCCAGTGGCCGTACGCGGCGGCACCGATCCGGTGCGTCAGTCGGCCTGGGCGCTGGGGCTGGGCTGGTTCCCTCCGCTGGAGGCGTCGCGTCCACGGCCGCTGGAAAGCGTGCCCAGCGAGGCCGAGGTCAGCGATGAGCACGCCATAGGAGAGGCGCTGCCGGGAGGCACCGGCCGCATCTTCCGCGGCACCGTTCGTTCAGGGCAGCAGATTTCGGCGCCTGAAGGCGACCTGGTGGTGGTTGGCGCGGTCAATGCCGGTGCCGAGGTGCTGGCCGGAGGCAGCGTGCATGTCTATGGCCCGCTGCGTGGGCGCGCACTGGCCGGGATCCATGGCAACCCTCTGGCAGGCATTTTCTGTCGCGAACTGCGTGCCGAACTGCTCTCTGTGGCGGGCAACTACAAACGGCTGGACGACATTGATCCGCGCCTGTTGAACAGCGCTGTTCAGGTGCGTCTCGCCGATGATCAGCTGTGCATCACGCCGCTCGACTAGCCGGCTGTTCGGGCTGATTGACTCAAGCGAAGCAGCAGCGACAAGAAACGCGGGCTGCTCCCAACATCAAGACACAGGATGCGACACTTGGCCAAGATCATCGTTGTGACCTCCGGCAAGGGAGGGGTCGGCAAGACAACCAGTGCAGCTGCCATCGCCACCGGATTGGCGCTGCGGGGCCAGAAGACCGCCGTTATCGATTTCGACGTGGGGTTGCGAAACCTCGACCTGATCATGGGCTGCGAGAGACGTGTGGTATACGACCTCGTGAACGTGATCCAGGGGGAAGCGGGCCTGAATCAGGCCCTGATTCGCGACAAGCGAGTCGATAACCTGCACATTCTTCCGGCTTCCCAGACCCGGGACAAGGACGCGCTGACCACGGAAGGGGTCGAGCGAGTCTTCAATACCCTGAGCCAGGACTTCGACTTTATCCTCTGCGATTCGCCGGCGGGTATCGAGCGCGGTGCCCAGCTGGCCATGTATTTTGCCGATGAGGCGATCGTGGTGACCAACCCTGAGGTGTCCTCGGTGCGTGACTCCGACCGCATCCTCGGCCTGCTGGCGTCCAAGACGCGGCGTGCCGAGCGCGGAGAGGATCCAATCAAGGAGCACCTGCTGGTGACCCGCTACAATCCCAACCGGGTTGATACCGGAGATATGCTGAATCTCGACGATATTTGCGAGATTCTGGCCATCAATCTGGTGGGTGTCATTCCAGAGTCTGAAGCCGTGCTGCGTGCCTCCAACCAGGGGGTGCCGGTGACTCATGACAGTGCCAGTGATGCCGGACAGGCCTATGCCGACACGGTATCGCGGCTGCTCGGCGAGGATGTCCCGCTGCGCTTTCATGAGATTCAGAAGAAAAGCCTGTTGAGCCGCATGTTCGGAGGAGTCCGTCGGTGAAGCTACTCGATTTCCTGAAGCGCGAGCGCAAGAACTCCGCCTCGGTCGCCAAGGAGCGCCTGCAGATCATCGTGGCACATCAGCGCACCCAGCGGGGGCAGCCCGACTATATGCCCATGCTGGAGCGCGAACTGCTGGAAGTGATTCGGCGCTATGTGCAGATTGATGACGATGCCGTCAATATCAGCCTGGACCGGGAAGATAACTGTTCGGTACTGGAGCTGAACGTGACGCTGCCACGCTCCTGACAGCGCTGACGACGATACCCGCGGCTCGCCCGCCAGGTATCGCTGTGTTACGCTGGGCGTTTTGTTTCCGCCCGAACGGAGAGTCTCGTCCATGGCGCAGCCCGCCGAGCCCGTGTCTTTTCTCTGGCACGACTATGAAACCTTCGGGGTCGATCCGCGACGTGATCGCCCTGTTCAGTTTGCCGCCATTCGTACCGACGCCGAGCTCAATGAGATCGGCGAGCCGGTCGAGGTCTTCTGCCGGCCGGCAGATGATTTCCTGCCTCATCCCCAGGCCTGTCTGATTACCGGTATTACGCCGCAGAAGGCGCTGCGCAAGGGGCTGCCCGAGGCCGAGTTTGCCGATCGCATCGTGACCGAAATGAGCCAGCCCGGCACCTGCTCGGTGGGCTATAACAGCCTGCGATTCGACGATGAAGTCAGCCGCCATCTGTTCTATCGCAACCTGATCGATCCCTATGCCCGCGAGTGGCAGAACGGCAACTCGCGCTGGGATCTGATCGACGTGGTGCGCGCCTTTCATGCGTTACGCCCCGAAGGTATCGAATGGCCTCGGCGTGAGGATGGCTCGGTCAGCTTCCGCCTTGAGGAGCTGACCAGGGCCAACGACATTGCCCATGAGGGCGCCCACGACGCCGTGGCCGACGTGCGCGCCACCATCGAGCTGGCGCGGCTGCTCAAGCGGGCCAATGCCGGGCTGTTCAATTACCTGCTGGCGCGGCGTGGCAAGCGGCAGGTCGCCGAGCTGCTGGATGTCGCCGGGCAAACACCGGTACTGCATATCTCGCGGCGCTATCCGGCCAGTCGAGGCTGCGCAGCGCTGGTGATGCCGCTGGCCAAACATCCGACCAATCCCAACGGTGTGATCGTCGTTGATCTCGCGGTAGATCCCGAGCCGTTGCTTACGCTGTCCGCCGAGCAGATCCGTCAGCGCGTCTTCGTCAGCAATGACGACCTGGCCGAGGGCGAGTCGCGTATCCCGCTCAAGGTCATCCATATCAACAAGTGCCCGGTGGTGATGCCGGTGGCCTTTCTCAAGGATGTGGAGGGCGAGCACGCCGGCGACTATGGCCAGATCGTCGCGCGCCTGTCGCTGGACCTTGAGGCTGGCCGACGCCACTGGAAGGCGCTCAGGACGCATCCTGAGGTGGCAGCGCGCGTTGTCGAGGTGTTCTCTGAGCCGCACCCCGAGCCGCCCCAGGATCCGGATCTCATGCTCTACAGCGGCGGCTTCTTTTCCTCTTCGGATCGCGCCCAGATGGAGCGCGTGCGCGCCAGCGACCCCTGGGATCTGGTAGGGGCCACGTTTTCTTTTCAGGATCCGCGCCTCGAGGAGATGCTGTTTCGCTATCGTGCTCGCAGCTACCCCGAAACCCTGGAGAGTGAAGAAAAGAACCGCTGGGAAGCCTGGCGCTGGGAGCGGCTGCAGGATGCCCGGGTGGCCGGCTTCACCCTGTCGGACTTCGGACGCGAGATCGAGCGTCTCGGTCACACTGAATTGAGCGACTCACAGCGTCAGGTGCTGGAAGAACTGGTGATGCATGTCGAGGCGATTCTTCCGTCCCAAGCCTTCGACTGACCGCCGTTTACAGCACTCTCCTGTTGAAACGTAAAAGCATTGAGCATCAACACCAAGGCCGGACAATCAATGCCCGGCCTTGGTGTCTTCAGCAGTGCCGCCGGCTATTGCCGGCGGTGACAAGTTTATTGCTGCATTTCTTCGCCTTCCTGTTCGAGCTCTTCTCCTGCCTGCTCGAGTTCTTCACCCGTGCTGTCGAGGGCGTCATCGGTTGTCTGCTCGGCATTCTCGGCGGCGTCGTCCATTGCCTCGTCTGCGCTGTCCATGGCTTCCTCAGCCTGCTCGGCGGCGCTGTCAGCCGCCTGCTCTGCGCTGTCCATGGCATCATCCATGGTCTGCTCGGTGGCGTCTGCCGCATTATCGATGGCCTGGCCGGTTTCCTCGGCGGCGTTATCCAGCGCCTCATCGGTCTGCTCGACAGCCTGATCGATGTCCTGGCCAGCTTCTTCTGCGGGTCCGGCGGTGGGATCCTCGTTGTCACAGCCGACAAGGGCAAAGGAGGTGGTGCCGACCAGCAGCGCCAGCCCAAAGGTGCGCAATAGTTTGTGCTTCATATGATCTCCCAGTTTTACGAGGATTACTGATACTTTGCTTGCCTCAATACTAGTCGTCACCAATAGCGACTTCCAATAAACATTGCCGGTGAACATGTGTTCCTGTCTGGATATGGAAACAGTGTTGACTAAGTCGTAAGACTGAGCAGGCTGGGTAGCTGCTGCTGGATGTCGCTTACTATCTCGCGGCGTTGTTCGACCCGTGCTATCACCAGAATACCTTCGTACAGGGCCAGCAATAGGCCGGTGCGATCATTCGGCAGCCCCTCCTCGCTGAGCAGTCGGTGGAAGAAGTCTCGCATCCAGGCCATGTGTTCGACGGCCAGATCGCGGATGCCCTGATCGAGATGCAGGAATTCAGCGGCGGCATTGTTGAACAGGCAGCCATTGAAGTCGTCATCATTGCAACGCTGGTCCAGATCCTCGAAAACGCGCTGCAACCGCGCGACGCCCTGGCCTTTCGCTGGTGCAGTCAGCCTTTCCAGCTCGCCACGCACCCGCTCGCTGGCACGTGCCAGCACCGCCAGAATCAGCGCTTCCTTGGAGCGAAAGTGCTTGTACATGGTGGTCTTGGCAACGCCGGAGGCCGCCTGAATGGCGTCAATGCCTGTGGCGTGAAAGCCATTGCGATAGAAGAGTTGCTCGGCGACATCGAGCAGGTGCTCGCGGCGAGGCTTGGCCATGGTCTTCTCCTGTCTGTCTTTTCGACGCTCTCGCCATCTGGCGGGCGGCAAGGACGTCCATCTTGACACTACAGAACTGTAGCGCATAGTATGGCTACAGTTCTGTACACCCTTGTCAGCATAAACACACATCAGGAGAGTTTCATGTCACGTTTTCCCATGCTGTCTATCGCGCAGGCCGATGATAAGGCGGTTCCCACGCTGCAGGCGATTCACAAGCGGCTCGGTATGCTGCCCAATTTCTTTGCCGGCATGGCTCATCATGCCGGCGCGCTGAACGGCTATATGGCCTTCGATCAGCAAATGACGACCGATAGCCGCTTGACCGCGGCCCAACGTGAGCTGTTGGCGCTGGCCGTGGCCAATGCCAACGGCTGCCATTATTGCGTGAGTGGCCACACCTTGAGCGCCAGGGCGGCGGGCGTGAGCGCCGAAGCGGCGCGCCTGGCCCAGGCAGGTAAGGCAGAGAGTGCCGAGGATCAGGCGCTGATCGATCTGGCGCTTGCGGTGCTCGAGCAGCGTGGCCATGTGAATGACGATCAGCTGAAGAAGGCCAGGGGCGCCGGCTTCGACGATGCGACCCTGGTGGAAGTCGTGGCTCTGGTGGGGCTTAACAGCTATAGCAACTGGGTCAACAACATGATTCGACCTGCCATTGATTTTCCCGAAGTGGCGCTGGTCGAGGCGGACTGATCGCGAAGTCCGTGTGGCGTTATGCTGGTTTCAGCAGAAGGCTTTTTCCAGCGCGAAGCGGGGCTGGCTTTTGTTCTCACCTTCGGTTTCATTTTCGCCCCGGACTTCTACCGTCTCGATAAACATGGCAAGCGGCCTGACCCACAGTCCGTAGTCGCCGTAGAGGGCGCGGTAGGTCACGAGTGCTTCTTCGGTTTCGCTGTGCCGGGCAACGCCGAACACTTCGTAGAGTGCGCCCTTGTAGTGGCGATAGATGCCGGGGACTGGCTGGGAACTATCCATGGTGGCTCCTGGTCAGGCGGTTTGGGTTGGGCGAATAGCGCCGTTGTTGCGGGGCGTCAGGCGAAAGGTATCAGGTGCGGGTGACATCCCGTGCCAGCCTCGCCAGCACACGTGAAGCGGCGACGAAGCCGAAGGTGCCGGTGACGAAGGTCGCCGCGCCAAAGCCGGTGGCGCAGTCTAGGCGCGTGGATTGGCCCGGGGCCGGCTTGCTGTGGCACACCTCGCCGTCGGGCGTGGGGTAGACCAGCTGCTCGTCCGAAAACACGGATTCCACGCCGAAGCGCTTTTTCGGGTCGCGAGTGAAACCGTAGTCGCGGCGCAGCTGAGCACGCACCCGGGACAGCAGCGGGTCGTGGACGGTGCGTGCCAGATCGGCAACCCGAATGCGAGTCGGATCGGTCTGGCCGCCGGCCGCGCCGGTGACGGTGATCGGCAGCTTGCGGCGCTTGCACCAGGCAATCAGTGCCGCCTTGGCCACCACGCTGTCGATGGCATCGAGCACCTGGTCGGTATCGTCGGGCAGACGCTCGGCCAGGTTGGTCGGAGTGACGAAGGCGGCGTCGGTGACGACCTCGATGCCGGGCTGAATGGCGCGGCAGCGCTCGGCCAGCACCTCGACCTTGGGGCGACCGATGGTGCCATCCAGGGCGTGAAGTTGACGGTTGACGTTGGACAGGCAGACATCGTCCAGGTCGATCAGCGTCAGTCGGCCGATACCGGAGCGGGCCAGGGCCTCCACGGCCCAGCTGCCGACCCCGCCGACGCCGGCCACCACCACATGGGCGCGGCGGAAACGCTCGACGGCATGCGAGCCGTACAGTCGGCGGATGCCACCGAAGCGCAGGTCGTAATCTGTCTCGATGGCGGTGTCTGTCGCGGGGCCGGTCGCAAATGAGTCGGTCATGATGCCTCTGGGTTCGAAACGAAAGGGGCCGTGCCAGGTACTATTTGGGCAGAGTGCTGCTGTCAGGAGCGCCCGAGCGCTGCGCCTTTGAACGATCAGCGCCGGGAAGATGACCGGCCCAGCCGAAGCGTTCGAACAGGCGGGTCATGACCGGGTCCAGGGCGCAGCTCAGATTCAGCATCTCACCACTGACAGGGTGCTCAAGGCTCAGGCCCACGGCGGCCAGCAGTAGCTGCGGGCAGTCCAGCTGCTCGGCGAAGAAACGATTGTGCAGTCCCTTGCCGTGCTTGGCGTCGCCGATGATCGGGTAGCCGCGGCGTGACAGATGGCGGCGAATCTGATGGCGGCGTCCGGTCAACGGACGCGCTTCCATCAGCGAGTAGCGGCTGCTGGGGTAGCGGTCGATGCGTACCGGCAGCTCCACACTGTCCAGACGGCGCACCTCGGTGATGGCTGCCATGGCCGGCATTTCAGCCTTGGGGCGTGAGCCGTCTTCCTCGCGCAATGCGTAGTCGAGGCGCTCGTCGTCGGGGCCGATGCCGCGCACCACTGCCAGGTAACGCTTTGCGACCCGCAGGCCGCTGAAGGCCTCGGCGAGCCGGGCGGCGATCGCCGAGCTGAGCGCCACAATCATCAGGCCGGAAGTGGGGCGGTCCAGGCGGTGCACCGGATAGACCCGCTGACCGAGCTGGTCGCGCAGTGTCTGCACCAGAAACCGGCTTTCGCCCCTGGCCAGCGCCGAGCGGTGCACCAGCAGCCCCGCGGGCTTGTGCACGGCGACCAGGTAGTCATCCTGATAGAGAATCGGCAGCGGTTCTGACATGGTCACTCATCAGCAAGAGATGCAGGTGACGCGAGTGGCGTCGCGATCATTCGAGGCCGTATTGTCGCCGCAGGCCGTACAGATGTCATCTACCAACCGTGGTGACTCTCGCCAGCTTTCGGTGTCCCGACCATGGTCGGCTCGCCTCAGCGTCAAAAATCCGAGAAGCTATGAGGTCTACGACTGGAGGCCGCCATGAAGCATTCCCCTGCCTATCGCCTCGCCGCAACCATACTGCGCGGTTTCGACGAGTATCGCGCGCGTTTCAAGGCAATCACCGATGATGCCAATCGGCGCTTTACCCAGGCGGCCTGGCGCGAAGCGCAGGTAGCGTCGGCAGAGCGGATCGATCTGTACGACGAGAAAGTCCAGGCCACTCGCCTACGTCTGATGCGTACGCTGGACGAAGATGAACTGATTCACTGCGAGCGCTGGGGGGAAGCGCGCGGCCATTATACCAAGATGATCAGCCAGCGGCTCGACTATGAGCTGGCCGAGACCTATTTCAACTCGCTGTTCTGCTCGCTGTTTCACCATCGCCATATTCACAATGACTGGATGTTCGTCTACAGCTCCCGGGAGTCGGCAGCCCATCGCTCCGGTGTCGAGCTGTGCCGCGCCAGACGAGTCGATGGCGATTGGGGTCAGGCGCTGCACTGGGCGCTGGGCGAGGCGGGCCTGGAGATGGATTTCATCGATCTGGCGCGGGACGCCGCGCTGGGCGAGGCGTCGCTTCAGCGCCTGTTGCCGGCGGCGATTCTCGATGCCGATGACGCCGAGATAGAGCTGATCGAGAGCGTTTTCTACCGCAACAAGGGCGCCTATCTGGTCGGTCGGATTCGCGGTGGCGGCGAGCAGGTGCCGCTGGTACTGCCGGTCCTGCATGAGGAGGGCAGTGGCTTGTATCTGGACACCTTGCTGGTCGAGCCCGATGAGGTATCGATCATCTTCTCTTTCACCCGCGCCTATTTCCAGGTCAAGGTCGTGGTGCCCAGCGAGTTCGTGGCCTATTTGCAGGAACTGATGCCTGACAAGCCGGAGGGTGAGCTGTACGCCTCCATCGGCTTCTTCAAGCACGGCAAGACCGAATTCTTCCGGGCCCTGAATCGCCAGGTGGCCAAGCGCGAGGACCGTTTTATCATCGCACCGGGGGTGCGCGGCATGGTGATGGCAGTGTTTGTGCTGCCGTCCTTTCGCACCGTGTTCAAGATCATCAAGGACCGCTTCGACCCCACCAAGAAAATGAGCCGTGAGAACGTGCGCGAGAAGTATCGGCTGGTGAAACGCCACGACCGGGTGGGGCGAATGGCCGATACCGAGGATTTTTCCAACTTCATTACCCGCAAGGACCATTTCGATCCGGAGTGTCTGGAGCATCTGCTGGAAGTGGCGCCTTCCACCGTCAAGCTGCGCGGTGACAAGGTGCTCATCAAACACTGCTATACCGAGCGCATGATGACGCCGCTGAACCTGTATATCGAAGACTGTGAGCCCGAGGAGACCCGCGCGGTGCTCAGGGACTACGGCAACGCCATCAAGCAGATGGCGGCGGCCAATATCTTCCCCGGGGACATGCTGCTCAAGAATTTTGGTGTCACCCGTCATGGCCGGGTGATCTTCTACGACTATGACGAGATCTGCTATCTCACCGAGTGCAACTTCCGCCATATTCCCGAACCGCTGTATCCTGAGCAGGAACTGGCCGATGAGCCCTGGTATTCGGTGGGTCCGCACGATGTCTTCCCCGAGGAGTTTGGCCCTTTCCTGTTTGCCGACGTGCGCTTGCGCAAGATGTTCTATGAGATGCATCCGGAAATCTTCGATGCGGATTACTGGAAGGGCCTGCAGAAAGCCATCAATGAAGGCAGGGTCATCGACGTCTACCCCTACCGCAACAAGCAGCGTTTCGAGGCCGATATCGACAATGGGCTGGTTCACTAGGTAGGCAAGAGTGAGCCAGGCAAGAACTAAGCCAGACAGGGCTATCACAGTTAGCCTCGATCACCCAAGTTGAGGCCGTCGACAGGTCTGCGAGGGGGCGCTATGAATCCTCCCTGGACGCTTAGGACCCCCACTTCGACCTGCCCCCGGCTCCTCTGGACATATCCAACTGCGATAGCCCTGCTAACCCGGATATTGCATCGGGCTGGCAAGAAGCCTCCTGATTCCAGTCTCGCTGGGCATGATGCCGCTCAGGGCCTGAGATTGGCTATTTCTTGATCAAATTCATGAACTCAGGACA
>ERZ1032895.17-NODE-17-length-57843-cov-5.228785_pt1 | contig 57843 bp, 46 predicted proteins | sample MGYA00516687_ERZ1032895 | MGnify/ENA primary metagenome ERZ1032895 (study PRJEB33719, sample SAMN04261600) | wastewater metagenome | biome: rural village; feature: latrine urine exit; material: soil | place: El Salvador | collected 2013-01-14 ... | reverse complement strand
CGGCGTAGACGGCGAACATGAGCCATTGGATGACGGCGGTGCCCAGGGCCGAGCCGATCACACCCAGGCCTAACACGTAGATGAGCAGGTAGTTGCCTACAATGTTCAGCCCGAAGCCGGCGCCGGCCACGATCAGCGGGGTTTTGGCGTCTTGTAGGCCGCGCAGCACTCCGGTGGCGGCTAAGACGGCCAGCATTGCGGGTAACCCGAGCATGGAGTGCTGCATGTAGTTCACGGCGTGCGGGGCCGCATCCGGGGTGGCAATGTGGGTTAGCAGTGGGGCGGTGAACCACCCGATCACGGCCAGGATGGCACCTAGGCCAAGGCCCAACCAGATGCCGTCGCGGCCGCGGGCAAGTGCGTTGTCGAGTTGTCCGGCGCCCAGGAATCGGGCCACGGCCGGGGTGGTCGAATAAGCCAGGAAGATTAATAGGCCGGTGGCGGTTTGGACGATGGCTGCGGCCAGACCCACGCCGGCGAGTTCTGCGGCACCCAGGCGTCCGATCATCGCGGTATCGGCCAGTAAAAAGAGCGGTTCGGCAATCAGCGCACCGAAGGCCGGCACGGCGATGGACAGGATCTGGCGGGATAACGGCCGCTGCGACGTCGTCGTCATGTCAGATGATGGCGACCATTTCTGCGAACTGGAATTCCATCAGGATGACCGACATCACGTTATTGAATGCGTGGGACAGCCAGGCATAGGCGAATGATTTTTTCGAGATCAGGTAGACGGCGGTGAAGGCGATGGCCATGGACAGGTAGGGCAGCACGCTGGCAAATGACAGGTTTGGATCCGATAAGAAGTGCAGCAGTGTGAAGGCCACAATCGAGATCGGGACGGTGACCCACAGCGGGATGTGCCGGGAGAGTTTGCCGATCAGAATGTGGCGGAAAATGTATTCTTCAACAAACGGGCCGACCAGTCCCAAAATGAGAATCGAAACCCACAGCGAGGACTCCCCCGCGGCTTCTTGCACGGCTTGTTGGTTGGCGGAGATATCGGGTTCTTGACCGGAGACCGTCAGCACGATCGTGGTGAGCAGCAGTGTCGAAAGCCAGATGACGGGGAGCAGCAGGACCTTGACCCACCACCAGGTGGCAAACCAGCGGAACGAGTCTACAAACGCCCGCCAGGAGACCGCCATCAGGATGACACCGATCACCCCGTAGAGCACGACGTTGGAGTACATCATAAACCAACCGGGCATTTCGTCTGCGGCCAACACGTCGTTGAAGCTGACCGGGTCATAGCCGTAGATATCGGCACCGAATTCGGTCACGCCTGGGATCGTAAACAGTAACAGCATCCCGCCGAAAATAAACCCGCCGATATACACGAAGAGTCCGAACGCATCGCCCCAGTGGAATTTCCCCGGATCCGAGGCGGTTGGGTCGTTGCGGTCACGGCGTCGTTGGTCGCGGGGTGGTTTGGGGCCGCGCGTCGCCTTGGGCCAACCGGTCGGGTATTGTCCCGGCCAACCAACCGGATACGGATTCTGGGGCGGATTGTTCCCGTAGGTCTGGTAACTCACCGGCCTCCTTCAATGTGCTGTTGGGTTTGGGCGGTGTATAAGTCATGGTACATTCCACGTGCTGCCAGCAATTCGGTGTGGCTGCCTTGTTCGACGACGTCGCCGTGATCCATCACGACGATGACATCTGCGGCGCGAATGGTCGACAACCGGTGGGCGATGAGAAACGACGTCCGGCCCTTTTGGAGTCTGGCCAGGGCTTCTTGGATGAGCGCTTCGGTGCGGGTGTCCACCGATGATGTCGCCTCATCAAGAATCAGTAAGCGGGGATTCGACAGGAACGCCCGGGCGATGGTCAGCAGCTGGCGTTCACCGGCCGAGATCGCATCCGAGTCCAGACTCACCTCGGTGTCATAACCGTTGGGCAGCTGGTTGATGAAGTAATCGGCGCGGGCAGCCTGGGCGGCCGCGATGATTTGGTCATCGGTTGCCTCCGGGTTGCCGTAGGCAATGTTGTGTTTGATGGTCCCGGAAAACAGCACCGCATCCTGGAGCACCATGCCGATCGGTTCGCGCAGTTGGGCGCGGGCGAGCGTGGAAATATCGGTTCCGTCGAGCAGAATCTGTCCGGCGTCGACGTCGTAGAACCGCATCAGCAAATTCACCAACGTGGTCTTGCCGGCCCCGGTGGGACCCACGATCGCCACGAGCTGGCCCGGTTCGACCGTCAGGTTCAGGTTGGTGATCAGCGGGGCGCCGTCGTCATAACCAAAGCGCACATTACGGAATTCGACGGCCCCGGTGACTTCTGGCAACTGACCGGTGGTTTCGGTTTCTTCATCGGCGTCGAGGAATTCGAAGACCCGCTCGGCCGAGGCGACCGCCGAAATGATCATATTCGCCAGCCCGGCCAGCTGGCCCAGCGGCTGGTTGAACTCGCGCGAATACTGAATAAACGCGGTGACCGAGCCCAGCGGCAGCGCCCCAGCTGCCACGCGCAGCGCACCAACCACCGCGATCCCCACGTAGCCCAGGTACGTGACCCACTGCATGATCGGGTGGATCATCCCCGAGGCGAACTGGGCCTTATAGCTGGCCTGGTAGACATCGTCGTTGCGGGTGTCGAATTCGGCAATCATCGCGTCTTGGCGGTTGAAGACGGTCACGACGTCGTGGCCGGTAAAGGCCTCTTCGATGTGCCCGTTGAGTTTGCCGGTGTTGGCCCACTGGGCGGAGAACAGTTTCTGGGCGCGCTGGCCGATCACCCCGACCACAATCGCGGCAATCGGCACCGCAATGAGCGCAATGAGTGCCAGTTGCCAGGAGATCGCAAACATCATGATCGTGATGCCGATGATCGTCAACACGCCGTTGAGAATCGACGACACGGTTTGCTGCAGCGCGGTTTGGATATTGTCGACGTCGTTGGTGGTTCGCGACAGCAGGTCGCCGCGTTGCGTCCCATCAAACCAGTTGGTGGGCACCCGGTGCAGCTTGTTTTCCACATCCTGACGCAGCAGGTAGGTGATTTCCACACCGATAATGATCAGGATGCGCCCCTGCCACCACATCAGCCCCATCGCGACCACATACATAGCCAGCACGCGGGTGATCAGCTCACCCAGCAGGCCAAAGTCGATGCCCTCGGCGTGGAAGAGCACATTGACCGCATCGCCCAACACCAGGGGCGCCCAGACTTGGAGCCCCACCGAGATCACGGTGAGCACGACGGCGAGCACCAGTTTGGTTTTATATGGCGCAAAGACCGCGGCCAAGCGTTTCAGGGCGGGCCAGAAGGCTTTGGGTTTGCGGCCCGGATCGGCGCCTTCTTGGGCCTCGGTATTCTCGGCGGTTTCAGTCATGGCCCACCTGCGATTCGACAATTTGTTGGTAGACGCCGTTGGTTTCGAGCAGTTCCTCGTGCGTGCCGTCACCGACGATACGCCCGTGTTCCAGCACCAGAATGCGGTCGGCTTGCTGGATTGTGGCAACCCGCTGGGCCACGATCAAGATGGTCGCCTCGGTGAGCTGGTCGGCCAGTGCGGCCCGCAATTTGGCGTCGGTGGTCGCATCCAGTGCAGAAAATGAGTCGTCGAACAGGTAAATCTTGGGTTTCGCGGCTAACGCGCGACCGATCGCCAGGCGCTGGCGTTGGCCACCGGAGACATCCGTGCCGCCCTGGGCAATTGAAGATGCCAGTCCGACGGCGTTTTTAGTTTCGCGCACCGAGACAAAATCGGCGGCTTGAGCGGTTTCCAGGGCGGCCCAGACGTCGTCGTCGGTCGCATCCGGGGCACCGAAACGCAGGTTGGAGGCCACCGTGCCCGAAAACAGGTAGGCCTTTTGCGGCACCATGCCCATGATCCGGGCCAGCGCCTCGCGCGAGTACGCGCTCACGGGGACGCCGTCGATCAGCACTTCGCCGTCGGTCGTGTCAGTAAGGCGCGGGATGAGGTTCAGCAGCGTTGTCTTACCTGAGCCGGTGGACCCGATGATCCCGACCGTCTGACCCGGGGCCGCGCTGAAGTTGATATTTTCTAACATCGGCACATCCGCGCCCGGATACGCATACGTGACCTTGCGGAATTCGAGATGCCCGGTGACGTCGTCGGGCGCAAAGTCGCCTTCGGTCAGTTCGGGTTCGGTGGCCAAGACCTCGTTGATGCGCTTGGCCGAGACCATCGCGCGCGGGATCATGATGAAAATCATCGTGGCCATCATCACGGCCATCAAAATTTGCAACAGGTACTGCATGAAAGCGGTCAGCGAGCCGACCTCAACCAGTCCGGCGTCCACGCGCAGCCCGCCGAACCACAGCACCGCCGCCGTCGCGCCGTGCAACACCAGGGAAATGAGTGGGAATAACAACACGAAGATTTTGCCGACGCCGATCGCCAGGTCGGTCAGGCGCTGATTCGCCTTAGTAAACCGGGCCGTTTCGTAATCCTCGCGCACAAAGGCCCGGACCACGCGCATCCCGGTGATTTGTTCGCGCAGGGTGTGGTTCACGTCGTCGATGGCTTCCTGCATTTGCCGGAACAACGGCATCATTTTCAGCGCGGCGACAATCATGATGGCAATGACCACCGGCGCGGCAATCCACACGAGCCAGGACAGTCCGGCGTCCTCGCGCATCGCCATGACCACCCCGCCGATCCCCATGATCGGCGCCAAGACGAGCAGGCTCATGCCCATCAGGGTGACCATTTGTAGCTGTTGGACGTCGTTGGTCGCGCGGGTAATCAGGGTTGCGGGCCCGAACTGGGACATTTGGTAACTGGAGAACCGCGAGACCTGGCGGAAAATTGCCGCCCGCAGGTCGCGGCCGATCGACATCGCCGAGATCGCCGCGAACCACACCGACCCGATTGAGGCCACCAATTGCACCAGTGCGACGGCGAGCATGACCCCACCGAGCCGCCAGATCACATCGGTGTTACCGGTGGCGATCCCGTCGTCGATAATCTCAGCGTTCAGCGCCGGTAGGAACAGGATGGCTCCGACCGTTGCGAGTTGCAAAATGACAACGGCCGTCAGTTGGCCTGTATATGGGCGTGCGAAACGCGCCAGGAGTTTGAGCAAGATGTTCCTACCCGGTCAGGGCACTTCTACCGTCGACCACTCATAAACGTTCTTATTGCGCATCGAGACCAGTTCGATCGCGCGGTGTTGCAGTTGTTTTTCCGCCTCGGTGTCCGGGTGCCAGCTGGGCACCGGCTCGGCCTTGCCCTCTTCAGCCACGACCATAATCGCAATCGATTGAGCCACCGGGCGCAGGTCGCGCTGTTCGGGTTTGCCACTCCAGGCGCGCACCACCAGATACATCGAGCGCTCCGTGGTGTGGACGATACGGGCTTCAATTTCGACGACGTCGCCCACATACACGCCATGATAAAACTGCACCCCGCCGGCAAACACCGCGACCGCGGGCTTGCCAGCCCAGCGGGAGGCACACACAAACGCCGCCTCGTCCAGCCAGCTCATCAGCGTCCCGCCCTGCAGTCGGAACCCGGGGGTGACCTGGGCTGCGTGGGCAATAAAGCACAACAGCACGACTTCGGCGGTGGTTTCGGCCGGATCCGGAAACGACACCTGCCCCAGCGCGTCTTCACCGCGGGCATGCTCAATCGAGCGCGCCTTGGCAACCTCGCGGCGCTTATGGCCGGCTTCGGTGCGCGGCACCCACGGCTTGACCTGTTTCGGTTTGCCCTTGGCATCGACAGCCTCGTACACCATGACCACCCAGGTGGCAACGGTCGGTTCGCCGTCGTCATCCAACACTTCCGGCAGGGTCAGGCGGCCCTGCACGTGCACTCGCGTGTCTGCAGTATAAATGAGGCGCGCCTGCGCGGTGATCTGCGTATCCACAGGCACCGGGTGCCCGAACTTCATGTTGCCTATATACGTGGCCTGCACATTTGAACCCGCCCAAGTGGCTGCGGCAGCGTAACCGGCCTTATCCAGCCAGCTCATGACCGTACCGGCGTCCACGTATCCTGAGGGGTGATCATACGCTTCAGCCCGGAAGTGGAGGGTAATCGAACTTCGCGAGCGCATAATCCCTAAACTACCACCTGCGATGTGTGCACAATAGAGACATGTCCTATTCTGCATCGCCTTCAGCTAACCGCCCAGATCACTTTTCCACAGCCGTTACGACACGCATTGCCACGGCCGTGGAAACCCTGGGCTATCCGACCCTCGTCGACTGGGCCATGCGCTTGTTAGCCCAGGAAACTACGCCCGACGCCGAACACGAACCCGACATCAAACTACTCGGTGGCATGGAAGCCATCGAGCCGTACATGGCGCGCGTGTGGGCCGGACAAGCGCTGCTGCACGCCTGGCATCATAAAGCCGAGGACGCCGTCGTCGTAGCACTTGATGACGACGACTGGCAGGTTCGAGAAATCGCCGCTCAACTCGTTGCACGCCACGAACTCAAACACGTCGAGAAGCTCGTCGAATTACTCACCGACGATGCCTACCCGCACGTGCGTATTGCAGCCGCGCACGCCATTGGTGTCACAGCCACACCGCAGCACGACGTCGCCATCGATCGGCTCCAGCGGTTGGTCATGGATCCGAACTCGTTTCTCGCCGCCGCTGCTGAAGATGCCCTGGGTGAGATCGCCAAACGCCACAACCGGCCCGACCTCGCCACGGCCCCGCGGTACTGATCCCCAAAGACATGCTCACTTACCATGGTGACGTTTCAGCAGGAGCGCTAGAATAGAACCAGCGCCATGAACTGAAGAGCCGACCGCAAAACACATTCTAGTAGATTTTGGAGGCGACGATGATGGCGAAAAAAGTTGCTCATGCACCCGCACGATCAAAAACCACCTTCACAGTGCAGAAAACGGGCGCCTATGGCGCCACCAAACACCCGGTAGCCCACAAGGCGACTATGGGAAACCGACGGCGCTGGGCGGCGTGGCAGGATTGGCTGAGCGTTGGACTCGGTATCTACTTAGCCCTGGCACATCTCTGGATCCCGGGCGCCCCGGCAGTTCTGTGGATGACGCTAGGCGCCTTGGTCATTGTCGCATCCCTTTGGGCAGGAACCACCGCATCTTCCACGTTGGCTGAGTTCGTGAAAATGGTGCTTGGCGCCATGGTCTTCGTCTCGGCCCTCTTCGGCGCACACGTTGAGGAACGTACCGCGATGCTAAATTCCTGGATGGTTGGGGCGGCATTGGTCATCCTGTCCGTGGTTGCTTCATATCGAAACCGTTCCGGTAGGTCGACGACCAATCCACACGAATATCAGTATGCATAAAACCAGGCGCTATATTGCTGTTCGTAAGACAAGCGGTACCCCACCGATGGGTACCGCTTCTTTTATGCCGACCTAAATCTCGTGGCCGCTAATACGGTAAGAGCAAGGCCTACCTGCACGTGCGCTCCGCATCCCGTTGGGGCACTGACACTTACCTCATGCGAAGAACGCCTGCAACCGTGTCTCCTAGCTTTGTGGAAAAGTATTAAAAGATCAGGGATATCCACAAAAAGGGAAAACACCGCATAAATATTATCCAAAGGTGATATGAAGCCACCTGAACTATCTCAAAGTGTTAAACAATCACATCATCGTCATTGCCCGCGAGAGGCTTGTTGGGTAGAATAATGGCAAGAAGATTCTTGAAAAGTCACTGACTCAAACTGACTTATTGCTACAGATGCGGTCGAGGAACACCGTTACCTCAAACTCATAAGTTGTTATTTGCTGAGAGGACCGTGTCATGGACGTCACCGCATCCCTTCCCGATGTCGGCACCGAGGTGCCTCTGCCGGAGCACGCGGATCTGTCATTTATAGAGGACCTAAGCTTCACACAGTTGGCCTACGTGACGTTGATATTCCAAAAACGACTCGCCGCACGTGCTGCAGACCCTGGAGCCTTTGATGAATTCGCCCAATACACCTTGGCCGCGGGCCAGGATTGGTCAGGCTTCGTCCCCACCGCCACTCCACAAACACCAGGTCCCGTGGACAGCGACACCCCCACAGATGAAGATCATCCGGATCAACCAGCCGAAGATCGCACATTAGAGAACCAAGGCTCCGTTATCCCGAATCCACCGACTCCAAAAAGTCCGGAAAATGTTTGGGATACTATCCCGGTCTTTGCTGAAATCACTCGGCAAATGGAGAACGCACAAGAAGCTGTCGTGACCCACTTCTGTCGCCAAATTCAGCCAGCATTTTCTGCTCAGCCCGAGTATTTCGGCAGTCCTATGGGCGTCGTGGCCTATAAGAACAGCACAGAGTATTTCAAAGAGGTCTTACGATTCTCTCGACACAAAACGAAGCAACTGCATGCTCGCCAAGAGTATGTGACGTGGAAGTCCGGCATCGATCCTTCCGCAGATGAGAACCAACCGAAGCTTCCAGAGCTCGCTGAAGCGTTTAAGAACGGGCAGGTCTCGGCAGAAAACTTAGATCGCATCATTCGGATGGATGACGATCTCACCAGGTACACCCGTAAAGTCGGTGCTGACCTAAGGTATAAAGATGCTGCACTCGTAGCGTTTGAACCGACGCTTGTTGAAGCGGCGGAGACTTCAAATCCTGATGCTTTCAATACCGCGCGCAAGCGCTGGGCCGACACCATTGCCCATCATATCTGCCCTGATGGACCACCGCTGGCAGAAGCTTTGCGTAAACCAGGTGACAACGTCCTCCGAGATGCTGCTTATCCCGATGGTTCTGGGAAAGTGTGGATGCATTTAGCACCTCCAGCATTTGCGGCATATAAGAGCTTTGCCATTGAGCAACTCAGCAATAATGGCGCACCCGTGAAAATGGACGAAAACCTCAAAGCGTTTCTGTTCAGCCAAGACAACGAGAGCGCAAGAGCACAGGATGACACTTCAGCATCCGACCAGGAGTCAACCACAGGCGAATTCGACGTCGATCCACTCTATGATCCCAATGCATCGAACTTGGAAGACCTCCAAATCGATCAAGATCCAGCTGCTGTCATGGCTGAAGATGCAAACGGCAAGCCCTTCACTCAGGAAGAGCTCAACGATATAGAGGAGCTGACCCCGGGACAACGACTCGGTGCAATATTCATCGGTCTATTCAATGCCATATGCAAGATCCCGTCCAAGGAACTTGCTCTCAAGCGAGCACACGGCGCTGCATCAACACTGCATATTGTGCAAGATATTGAAACAGCCTACGAGACACTAGAGATCGGGGCACTTCCCGAGAAAGTCCGAAGGCCCAGAGGTCCCAACGGAATTGTTCCACCACTGATCAAACGCACGAATCCTGATCGTCCGAAACAGGGAACCTGCAACGACCCCACGCATCACAGCGGTCAGAGTCCACCTCCATGGACAGGGTTCATCTCTGAGGCCATCAATGTTGGTTCCGTTCGACCGCACGACATGAGGATCTTGACCTGCGACTCCGAAATAGTCGGACAGATCTGGAACAAACATCACAGCGTCCTGGACCAGCGGCGCACGAAGCGATTCTTCACCCGAGCACAGCGACAAGCAATTCTCGCTCGCGATCGCGGGTGCCAAGCTCCAGGGTGCACGATCGTTGCGGCCCTGTGCGATATCCATCACCTTGAACCGTGGGAGTTTGGCGGTACAACAGATATCGACAACGCCATCTCGCTTTGCACCTACCACCACGGCCAGGTCCATAACGGCAAATGGACGATCCGCACCATTGAAGGTACCCACTACTTCCAACCCGCCCCGTGGTTAGATCCCTATCAACCGTTGCTTCGCAACATTCAATGGGCGCTCTGAAACGAGTGCCTACCTGCATTCGCCTATCGTTGTGGGCGGCCCTGGGGCATTTCATTGGGAGCAACAGCAGGAAAGGGTTTGCCGTCGTTGTATTTATCTTCGACGCGCTGGACTTCTTTCATGACCGCACGAATAATAAACTGGCTCAGCGAGCGGTGGCCCTCAGCAACCATCGTATGCAGGACGGCACCGCGTAGGCGAGCAGTGTCCTCGGGTTCCTGATAAAAACTCACCTTATTAGGGTGTCTGCGTGGCGCTGTCTCCGGGTGCTGCAGCACCTCTTCATTGACCTCTTCGGCCTCGGCTTCAACTTCCTCATCGACTTCTGGTTCGGTGAACGGCGTCGGAATGGCGATACCAATGTCGAGCGCACCCTGGCCGGCCACTTCTTCGTCTAGCTCAACGACGGTCTGCTCTACCGGTTCTTCGACCGTTTGGGTAGGCTCCAGATCGAACAGCATTGCGTGTTCAAGCGGCTCAGACATAATTCACCTATTGAAAAATTCGACGATGGGCGGGGTCGGTTAACACTCTAGAGCCAGAACCGACGCAAACCTGTCAACCTTGACTGGTGTGGTGAGCCCACCAACCCTATTACCGGTCAGTAATCTGCTTTACATTGGAAACCATGCTCGAATGCGAGTACTTCACCTCCGGCCTCTGCAACGCGTGTTTGTGGATCGATTCTGCCTACTCAGAACAGATGATCTTGAAAATTCACGCGACAAAAGAGCTCCTGCACCCCGTCTTCCGCACCGAGCATCCCGACCGCGTATGGCTTGATCCCGTTACCTCCCCGCGGTGGCGATATAAGAATAAAGCCACCATGACCGTGTCGGGCACCTCAGACATTCCGATCCTCGGCGTGCTGCCTGATGGTGACGACGTCGGCGTCGACATCACCGGGTGTCCGCAGTTTCCTCAAGACATGGAATTCGTGTTCGCCGCGATTCAAAACATGGTGGCCGCCGCCGAAATCCAGCCCTATCAGGCATCGACCCGCACCGGGGAACTCAAAACTATCGAGGTGACGCTCTCACCCGCCAACGAACTGATGCTACGGTTCGTGGTGCGCACCGGCGCGGCCCTCACTCCGCTGCGCACGTACCTGCCGATTCTGCTCAAACCCCTGTCCAAGCAGCGGCTCCCGGCGCGAGTGGTGAGTGTGTGCGTAGAGGACGATGGCGAATACGCCCTACACGGCAAATACCTAACCCTACAATTTGATGACGTGCCACTCCAAGTCACCGCGACGTCGCATTTCAGAACGAACCCGCATGTCACAAAATACCTCTACCAGCAGGCCAGGGCATGGGCTGATGAGGTGGGCGCCGATACCGTCTGGGACTTATATAGTGGCGTCGGCGGTTTGGGGTTGTCGATGGTGCGACGTAATGTGCCTAACCCCCGAAACCTGCGAGGCGTCTGGGGCGTTGATGCGTGCGAGGACTCGGTGCGGGCTGCAAATATCACCGCCCACGAAATGGGCTATCGTGACCTAGCGCGGTTTGTGCCCGGTGATGCGAGTCGACTCGACCGATACGACGTCGCAGATCTCGCTGTCGTCACGCCGCCGACGGCCGAAGGGTTGTGCGCGCTAGTGCCGCAATTCAATACGACCGGGCCCAGACACCTGATCTATTGCTCATCGCACCCGGTGCAGTTGGCCGAGGATCTGGCGAAGTTGAACAATTACGTGCCCATTTCTGCCAGACTTTTTGATATGTATCCCAACACTCCCTACGCCGAAACCGCCGTCTTACTGGAACGGCTTTAGTGCCGGGAACTCTTCGTTTCGCGCGGGACGCGGTCTAGAGTTGAAAAGTCCACTCAACTGACAGCATTAGGATTGCCCCGTGGAATTTCAGCACCCGATCGTGTCAGCGCCCATGGCCGGCGGGCCCTTGTCAACCGCACTGGCTCGAGCGGTAGCGTCCACGGGCGCGATGGGATTTCTGGCCGGCGGCGGCAAGAGCGCAGCCCAACTGATGGAGGACTATCGGTCTACGGCAGACGCCGGACGAGTTGGCGTGAATCTGTTCGTGCCCGACGTCGAGAATTCAGCGGTAGATCCAGTAGCGAGTCAACAACAGCGCACCGAAAAGCTTGCGGCGTATCGTGAAAAACTGCTGCCGTTTGCTGAGCGGCTCGGCGTGGAGCTGCCTACGGTCGAGGAGGCCGGGGCGGATGTCCTGGATGATTGGGACGCCAAGATCGAAGCCGCAAGCCAATGGCCGATCGTGTCGTTTACTTTCGGACTGCCCGGACCGGAAATCTTTGAGGAACTGCACACCTCTGGCACCCAGGTCGGGGTGACGGTCACCTCGGCGGCCGAGGCGCGCAATGCGGTCGAGCATGCTGCAGACTTTCTGGTGGTACAAGGCCCGGAGGCCGGCGGGCACCGCTCGGTGCATGACCCGTTGGCTGAACCAGATGACATCCCGCTGCTGGAGTTGTTAACTGCGGTCGACGACGTCGTCGATATTCCGCTTGTAGCCGCCGGTGGGATCGTGACGCCCGAACAGGTGCGCGAAGTGCTCGAACACGGTGCAGCCGCGGCATCAATTGGGACGGCGCTGCTGCTGGCTGATGAGGCCGGTACGAATCCGGTGCACCGGCAAATGCTGCAAGAAGACCGCTCGGGGACGACGCGATTGACGCGCGTGTTCTCGGGACGGGTGTCGCGCTCGTTAGTCAACGAGTTGATGGAGCTTGATGCACCCGCGGCATATCCCGAGGTCAACGCGCTGACAGTGCCGATCAAACGGGCTGCGGCCCAGATTATGGACCCGCGTTCGACCCACCTGTTTGCCGGAACCGGGTATCTGCAGGCGCGCACCGGCCCCGCCGCTGATATAGTGCGCTGGCTGGCGGGCGAAGAAGGCTAGCCGGTGGTGTTCGCCTACCGCACCGGAATTGTGTAGTGCTGCCGCGCCTGGGCGATAATGATCGCATGGAACCACGCAACGGATTGAACGACAAAGACTTAGAAAACCCGCGCCGCGCCAAGCCCGCGACCGTGGGGATGACGCTGATGTTGATCATCGGCGGGCTGGTCATGGGGACCTCGCTGGCGTTGAACTTTTTCACCGGCAATTTCTATGTGGGCATCTTCGTGGTCGGCGTCGTGCTGATCGGTCTTGCCGTGGCCTACCTGGTGGTCAATGCGTTTAAGGACGACGCCGCGAAGGGTAACTAGCTTCTGCGCGCTCGCGCGCCGGGGAGCTGGCGGGGGCGCGCTGGGCTTAGCGGAATTCTGGGCTGAGCCAGGCCGGATTGTATTCATCCAGTGCTGCGAAGTCGACGACGATTTCGTCGTCCTCCAGCGTGACCGGGAACTCCATGGGCTGGAAACCGACGGTGAAGGGGTCATAGACGCGTTCCCGGTCCATCCAGTCGTCATCTTCATCATCGCGGACCTGGTAGGTCAGGTTAATGCTGCCATCGGTGACACGAGCGGTAACCGGGCCGGCATATTCGGTCAGATCGACCGTGTCATACCAGGTGTCTGCGCCGGCCGGGACGAGTTCAATAACCGGCGGAGTTTCCCAGACCCGTTGCATATTCGACATCGCCGTCCACATCGTATCTTCCCAACTTGCCGCTTCGCAGTCATCGATGCGGATGGTCTTATCCGCCAGGCAAGTTTCCAGACGCTGCTCAATGATCGCGATCGCATCGGTCTCAAACGCCTCGGTGTAGCGCTGACTAAACTCGATTGGTGTGGCAGACACTTCACCGGGGGTGATGGTGACTTCCAGGTCTGAGCCACTGGATAAATACTTACTGCCCTCGGGAGCCGTGAATACGTAGGTCCCCGGAAGGAGCACTTGACCTGATTCTTCGGCCAGTTGGCGCACAGTTTCGTCGTCGTAGTCGGTGGCAAAATTTGCGTCAGTCTCTGATCCAATGGTGGCTGGTGAGACATCGACTTCGACCTCGTTGACAGTCAGCTGCGAGGGCCCGGCGGTGTAAATGGCCCGCCCCGCGACGTCGCCGGATTCGACCGCCCAGTCGCGAAAGACCACGGCTTGGGTTCCGGCTTTTCGCAGCATCAGATCCACCGGATACGCCTTGCCGGACTGATACAGCGTTGCCGAAATGGTTGCGATATCGCCGTCGCGTTGCACCTCACCCAGCTCGAACCGGTCCGGCCGGTTGGTCGCGGCCTGGTATACCTCATTGGTGGCCAGGGCGCGCAGTTCATCGGTGACGTTGGGGCCGATATGTGCCAGCGCTTCCTCGGCGCGGCCGTCGATCACCGCCTGCAGGTATGCTTCGGCGGTGTGTTGCGGCCCGAACGTGGCCCGCTCCAAGACGTTAAACGTCACGGCCCCAGCAATACCGATGACGGCGAGCCCGGCGATAGTCAACATCGTGACCTTGGCGGTACGCGTCATTTCCTTAGGACCCTGCTGGCTTGGCTGGTGTTTCCAGGCATCCCCTGGGTCATATGACGCTGCCCCAGGGGTAGGCTGCGGGTTTTCGGGTGCTGCCATAGTCATCGTGTGGTCAAGGGGCTGAGGCTCAGACGGCTGCGTCTCATGAGACTGTGTCGGTGCCCCGGTGGTGAAGGCCGGGGGCAGGGTAAGCCCGATCCCGAGGATGCGGACGATGCCGCTCGGCAGGCGATACACCAGGCTGGGCAGCACATACGCGGCAAGTACTTGCACGATCGCTCCGATAACAGTCCACATGACAAAGCCCCAGATGGCTGAGTGCGCGCTGGCTCGGAGGCCCTCTGTGGCCATGAACATCGAAAGGTAGACGCCGTTAGCCGCGGTGACGATGACGCCGGCCAGCAGGTAGGCGACCAGCAGGGTAATCCAGGCGGTAGCGTCGTGGGCGTGAAAACGAGTTCGCAGACTCCAGCGGAAGGCAGCAACGCCCAGGCCCAACACCACGAGGACGATAGCGGTAATCCATATTCCGGTGGGCATTTGGAACATCGTGAACGTTTCGCCACCGCTGAACCCCATAACGTCCTCATTGCCCGAGACGACACCCGGGATAAGGTGTGCAAGCGACACAAGCATCAGGGACAGATTCGGTAACACAGCCAGCACCAGAGCAACTGGTGCGGGATCCGTCTGCACGGTATTCCAAATGAGCGCACCAAGACCTGCCAGGAGCGCAAGGCCGATGATGTGCTCGGCAACTTGGGAAAATGCAGAGACAATGCGCTGTACCAGCGGGGCACGGCGCGGCAGCATCAGCAGGTACGCCGTGGTGCCGACGGTCAGTGTAGCCACCAGAAAACCGGGGACCGAGGCGGCATGTGCCCAGAAGCTGCCGGCTTCGAAGTCTTCAAAGGTACGAAACCGGATGCTAGCCGCTAAGACTGTCACCACAAGCGCAAACGCCAGACCGGCCGTTGCAGCGAGCAGTGCTCGGACGCCAGGGTGTGTGGCGCGGATATTACCGCCGAGGTGCCGCTGCGTCAGAGCAACGGCCAATATTCCAGTGACCGGGACCAACCAGGGCACAAAGAACACCGATCCGCCACCGCTGAATCCGCCGAATTCGGCAAACTCCATGCCCAATGACAACGGTGACATGAACCCCATGGCCAGCAGCTGGAAGGTCAACACCAGCCAGGAGGACGCGTCACCAACTGTCGCATCAAGTTCGGCTAATTCCGGAACAGCATTGACACCGGTCACACCAAACGCTGCGGTCACCCCGGCAGCCAGCAGGGCACCGCCGAAAAAGACCGCGGCGATGAGCAAGACCCGCGCCCATGCCTGTGCGGGAATCGTGGTCAAGGGTGAAGGTTGCGCCGACGGTGGCGGAGGGGGCGGAAATTGCTGCGCGGGGTGCGACATTGACCGTCCTTTCCTCACAGAAATGTGTTCAATGGAAGCGTGTTGGGGCAGGTATGAGCGGGCCTGGAACAACGAAGTGGGTGCTACGTCATGGATATACGGTATCTCTACCGGATTTCATCAAAGGAGTCCACAGTATGCGGACTCCTGGGCACTTACAGCACGGGCAGTCCGGGCAGCAAGAAGTAAACCATGATGCCCCAGACCAGTGTGCTGACGGCGAGCACCGGGATGGTCACGGCGAGCAGACGGCCACGGGTGACTGCGGGGCCGGCGTCCTGCATGGAAGCACCGCGTGACAGTTGATAGGCAAGTTCGATACGGGCCGGTGAGGCGATCGTCCCCCAACAGCCAGCGGCATTATTCACGGCCATAGACCACTGCGGGTGAATATCCAGCTGGGTTCCGACGCCGACCTGGGTTGGCCCAAACATTGCATTGGTGCCGGTACCCGAGGCTGTCATATACCCGCCCAGCGCACCGACCACCGGCATCAAGAACATGTACCCGGCGCCCAGGGACGCCAACGTTTGGGCTAGGGTTTCGGCGATGTGACCGCCCTGCATCACGACGCCGAACAGAATATACAGCGCCGTCGGCACGCCGGTATTGAGCCAGAGTTTGAACGAACTAGCTGCCAGGCCGGTGGCGGGTTGTTTATATTGCAGCAGCGCGACGCCGACGCCGGCGAATGCGTAAACGGCGGGGCTGGCGATGATTTCAGTCCACCAGGCGGTTTCGAAAGGTGACGTGATCAGTTGGCCTGCGATGGTACCGAATACCAACACCGCGTAGGGCAAAATGGAGCCGCCTGGGCCGGGCAGCAGTTTGCCCTTGCGTACCACCAACAACCAGAGGATGGTCATGATGGCGGACGCCACGGCACCGGCCACCGGGGTGCCCAAAAGCAGGTTGGAAACCAGCACGAGCATGGCCAGACCAAGTCCAGATGCCGCACCCACGGCCAGGTAACCGACGAGCTTTGGTCCCCGAACTTTTGCGTGGCGTGCGGCAATAAATGCAGTGACGATCCCGGAAATTATGACGGCCGGGATATTGACGACGGCGGTGGCTAACCCGAATTCGGTCAGCGGCTGGCCGGCCAGTTCGGCACCCAGCAGAGTGCCCGGGCCCATCGATCCCCAGGGGCCGATGACGATGCCCATGAGTGTGATGAGTGCCGCCCGGTAGGCGGTAAAACCGAACGCCAAAGTCAACGGGAGCCCGATCAGCAGTGAGACCCCGAAGCCCGTGACCGATTCCATAAACGGGACCACGCCGTTAGCCATCATCAGGGCAGACCCGAGCGAAGCTCCTCCGGCAGATAACCAGTCGGCAAATTGTTTTTGCGCCCCGGTAAAATCCATGACGCGCGCGAGGGTCACACCCCCACCGATAATGGCTAAGACTTTGAGCATCGTGACCATCGAGCCGCCGACGGCCTCGGTGATTTCGGTGGTATGAGCATCCAGCACCCACAACCCGACGGCAGTCGCGGCCAACACTCCGGCAACCGGGGGAACCCAGGCGGGCAAGCGAGTCAGCAACAAGCCGATCACCACCAGGATCGGGACGGCTGCCAGCACCACGGTCACAGAAGCCTGCCTTTCACAAAACACTCAGCACACCATCATACGCCCGCAATCAGCGGGCCCCGTTTCAGTGAACGCCCGGAAATACTCCGCGGGTCAAGATGAACCAATATGACGCCCCGTGAAGATTCTGGTCAGCACATTGGGCGCCGAATCCACAGCGGCCTAGGCTCTAGCACGACAACATGGACGAACGAGTTTCGCCTCACCGAAGCATTTTGAAGGTTGCTCTTTTATGATTCTGACAGGTTTACTGGTCGGCGCCATCCTGGGTGTCGTCATGCAGCGCGGTCGGTTTTGTGTCACCGCGATGATGCGTGACATTTTTATGCAGCGCACCTGGCGCACATTCGTGGCGCTGATGGTGGTCATTTCCGTCCATGCGATCGGCATCGCCGCGCTGACCTCAACCGGGGTCATCACCCCGGGCGAGAGCACATTTGCCCCGGCCGCCGTCGTCGTCGGTGGGTTCTTATTTGGGCTGGGCATTATTCTGGCCGGTGGGTGTGCTTCGGGAACCTGGTTCCGCTCGGCCGAGGGCCTGGTGGGCTCCTGGATTGCGCTGGCCATGTACGCGGTGTCGGCGGCGGCCATGAAGTACGGTGCGCTGACTGGTTTTGATGGCTGGATGAAAAGTTGGGATTCCGGGCTGACCACCATCCCCGAACTGCTGGGCGTCTCGCCGTGGTGGTTCGCGATCGCGCTGTCGATCCTGACCTTCTTCCTGGTGCACCACTTCCGCGCCCAGGACGCCAAACGCCCCAAGGCAGCACGCTTGGGCAACCAACCGGTATGGAAACGTCCGCTCAACCTGTACACGGCCGGGGCGCTCATCGGCCTGATCGGTGTCATTGCCTGGCCGCTGTCTGCGGCCACCGGACGCAACAGCGGACTGGGCATCACCACCCCGACGGCCAATACCCTGCAATACACGGTGACCGGGGATGAAGGCATGATCGACTGGGGCGTACTGTTGGTGCTCGGCCTCTTCGTCGGGGCCTTCATTGCCGCCAAGGCAACCGGTGAATTCCGTATTCGCATCCCCGATGCCACCACCGCAGTGCGCTCCGTTGGTGGCGGGTTGCTCATGGGCGTGGGCGCCACGCTGGCCGGCGGGTGCACCGTGGGCAACGGCATGGTCCAAACCAGCCTGTTTAGTTTCCAAGGCTGGGTCGCCCTGCTGTTCATCGCCGTCGGGATCGGTGTGGGCGCCAAGTTCTGGCTCAAACCTGCCACCGCTAAACCCGCCAAAGCGCCGCAAACCTACACCACCAACGACAGTGTCGGCGGCACCGTAGACACGCCCGACGCCGTCGCACTGAACACCGCCCCCGGGACCAACACCGCCGTCGCGACCAGTGCCGGGCTCCCGGCGATGTCGATGGCGACAGGACTGATCACCCTGGACGCGCCCGAGCAAAAAGCCCGGCATCTGGGCAATGGATATTTCGCGTTGGATTCGCTCGGGGCGGTCTGCCCGTTCCCGCTGATCGAGGCCAAAGACGTGATGGCTGACTTGGAACCCGGCCAGCACCTGGTCATCGATTTCGATTGCACCCAGGGCACCGAGACCATCCCGCAGTGGGCCGTGGACGACGGGCACGAAGTCACCGATTTCCGCGAAACTGGCGAAGCCTCCTGGCAGATCACCATCAAAAAGAATGGCCTGACCAGCTAGCTCATCGCCCAGCAAGAGCCCATCTCGGAGCACCACCACACTCTGTGCAGTTGAGCGGTCGCGACCACTGAGCCTGCAAGCGATAACGCGCTTATCCCACCGGCCTGAACCGACTATTCGGACGGCCGGTGGGATACGCGCGTGTCGATCATCAGGCGGTCAAAACGGTCTCGAAAGCCGCCCGAATCGGGGCCGGAATGGGAGCTGCGGCCTGTGTTTTACTATCAAAAACGACGACGACCGCCTCGACGGTCACACAGACTTCATCGTCTTGTACCAGCTCGTGCTGGAGCACATATGAGGTATTTCCGATCCGGGAAAGCCACACGTTGACGGTCACACAGTCCGCATACATGACAGGCCGTAAAAATTCGGTGTGGGCCGTTCGCAAGACCATCTCTAATGGGCCGTCCCACTCGGTCTGCTGCTGCAGTTGAGTCAGGGCACGGATCCGCGCTTCCTCAACCAGCGTCATGATCGTAGCGTTATTGACGTGGGCCAATAAATCTTGATCTGACCAGCGAAGTTGAATTTCAATTGGCAGCGCATTCTTTGGTGCGTTGGACACGGCGGCTCCTGTAGTTCGACAAGAAAATTTGTGGCTGACACTACACTAGCCCCACCCACGCTGCGACGTCGTCGAGGCCTTTATGCGATACTTCAAAAATGTCTAGACAAGCATCTTAAGTTACTCAAAAGTAACGGGTTTCCCCTAACCCTGTACACGCCCCGCAAAACAGCGCGGTTGAATCTTCAACTTCCGCATGATTATGCCTTAGTTGAATCTTTTATCGTTAAAATTTTGGCTCGAACCATTCCCCTATTACCGAATCAGCGCTAGTCTTGACAAACAAACGCGGAAGAGTCCTCGCCATGATGATAAGACACCCCCATCCGGGCGATGTGTTCTCCGCCGCAGCCTGTCCTTGGCAGCCTGGAGCGCAGGGCGATCCGCGTTTGCCGAAACACTCTTCACCGAAGCTTGCACCTTGAGGAAGGGGAAAAACATTGTCAGCCAACCCAATCACTGTTCGGCGTCAAACGGCCTCGGACGTGCTCGACAATGTTTTCTCGCAGGGTGGCGGTACCGTCCTGGTTGACGGACTGTCTGGAATGGGCAAAACTTACTTCTTGCGCGAACTCGCCCAACAAGCCAGACAGCGCGAACTCTGGCCGGTGACGTTTCTGGCCGCAGACCGAATCGAACGTGGCGAACCCTATAGCTTCATCGAACGTTTCCTCGCGGCTGGTTTCGACCCGGACTGGGATTTTGAAACCGAAAGCAAAAAACAGCCGCTCTCCGTGGCACGGGCCTGTGTGCGACATTTGCTCGATGCAACCGGTCCGGAACGTGGGCATATCATTCTCATCGACGACGCCCATTGGATCGACGACGAATCCACTCGTGTGCTGCGCCATCTGATTCCGCGGGTGAACCGGCGCAATATCGCGTTTGTATTCAGTGCCCGGACACCCCACGAGCCCTCATCAATCGGACAATACTTAGCTGAGTCAGCCGCCGCGAATCCACAAGATCAGCACATTCACATCGGGCCGCTTCAAGAACCGGAGATTCGCGCACTGGCCATGGATCGGTTTGGCATGATGATTTCGCCAAACAACGCCGCGGAGTTACAGCGGGCCACCGGTGGCGCTTTTATCGGCGTCGACAGCATTTTCAGCCAGGTCACACCAGAAGAAGTCAAACAACTCCATCGCACCTGGGAATTTCCGATTCGCGACGTCGCCATTCAAAACCCCTTACTGAGTTCCTTCTACGAGCTAGATCCGCAGGCTCAAACCGCCGCCCAAATTGTGTGCCTCGCGCAGCACGAACTACCCCGTGAGATCCTGTTGGCAGCGTTAGAACAACTCGGGCTGCCCAATAAGATTCACGATGCCATTCAGGCCGGAGTGGTTCGAGAATCCGGATTTGGGAAATCCATTGTGCCCAAACACGATCTCATCGCATCTGCGGTGCGCTCCACCGTCGAACCGCCATTTCGACGCAAAGTGCACCGGGTCTTAGCCGAGCTGACCGACGGGTACCGGTCGGTGCGTCACATGTTTATGGGTGCCGAATCGTGGAATGAAACCTTAGAGGCGCGCGTCGAAGACTACGTCACCGAAGCCACTGAATTAGGCCAATTCGACCATGCGACCGAGATCCTCCGGATGGGATTAGATCTCGCGGAGAACTTTACCGTGCGCCAGCGGTTAATCACGGATCTTGTGTTGCTCAGTATTCGAGCAAAGTCAGGCTACCGGTGCCTTGATCTACTAGCCGAAATTGAGACCTTCCCGCACAGTATGCTGCGAGAATTCTTAGCGCTGCTGCTACGAATATATCTCATCGACGAGCCCTATCCCGAAGACCGGGCCAAACAGGTGCTGGCTTCACCCAGCGAAACCCCTGATGAAACCGCGCTCCAAGGATATCTGTCGTTCACCCTCATTGTGATGATGATGCGCAGCCCGGATCGTCGCAGGGTGTTGGATATGATCCCGTTGGCTAGAGACTTCATCGACAAGGGTCCCCAGGACCCGCAGGAACTCTTGGATCGCCGTTTCGCCTGGATGATTGCACCTGAAGATTTCCGCATTCACCTGGACTGCCTGGAACTTATTCAGTGGAATCTGGACGGCCGGCAACAAGATGTCCGCAGGTCTTTGCCCGACATGATGCAACGGGTGGCAACCTTGCCACCCGCCGGTACCAAAATTGACTGTTTAACCATGCTCTCGGGACTTGCCATGGCGCTGGGTCAAACGGTGCGCGCCCATGACATGGCCAGCCAAGCCATTGAACTCTTAGATCGCGGCACCCTGGAGTCCTGGTCTAACGCGACGCCACGCATCATTCAGGCGCACTGCTTCTTATTATTAGGAAAATACCAAGAAGCATCCAAAGCACTAGACCATTTTGAAGAAATCAGCCACGATACTTTTGATCTCGAAGCGCGCCTGACCGGTGCAGCACTTCGGGCCAAGGTCATGACTATTACGCAGGACGGCGATCCTGAACCCTATATCAACCAGTCCATGCGGATATGGGATTTCGAGTGGGAACACTACGGCCGCGACCTGTCCGTCATGGCCAAGCTTGAATATGCTCGGGCTACCGGTGATGATCACGCCATTTTGGAGATCACCTCGCGCCCCGAAGTGCGAAATATTTCGACGACGATCCATGGCTTTTTGACCCTCCGAGTCCACGGCCTCATCGACGCTGGTGAACTCGACGAAACCGAACAACTCATCGAGGAGTTGTCGCAGCGTCGTGGCACCACCTGGTTCGAACACTGGGGCACGCTGGACTGGCTCAAAGCTCGCCTGGCCCAAGCCCACGGCCGGCTCGATGTTGCCCAGCAACACTATAAGGCGGCGCTGAAGCACCAGACCTATCCGCTAACGTGGGCGCTGACGAACCGTGACTACGGCGTCTTTCTGTTTGAACAACATGATTTCGAAAAAGCCGAAACCATGCTGCGCCAGGCCGTCACCACGTTAGAGGACATCGGCGCTACGGCCTATCTGGCCTCGGTGCGCAAAGAATTGGATACTGCTATTGAACAAAACCGTCAATCACGCAACGACGTGTTGACGAGTATGACCCAACGCGAGCGCGAAGTCGCCGAGCTGCTGGCAGATGGCCACTCGAACCGCGCGATCGCCGAACGGTTAGTGGTCTCCCAGTCCACCGCACGCTTCCACGTGTCGAATATCTTGCGCAAACTGCAACTGACCTCCCGGGCGGAAGTCGCGATGCTCTTCCACGAGTCGCAGCGGGCACGAGCCTCCGAGGAATCCGCAACCGACTAACCCATTCACACCCTGAAACTGGCCTACCGACGGTGGGCCAGTTTTTGTGTTAAACAGACCTGCGCGGCGTCCTCACACTTCCCCGCCCAAAAACCTAGCCGCCCGCCCCGCGGCACGTGGTGGAGAACAAACATCGGACTGGTCATAGCGCTAGTGTTCTGTCCGCTTGTGGCTCATAGTCTGTGAGTCAGCTGAGGTTCCAGTCGATACTCACTTATCGCTCAATGCGCGCTGACTGCGGATCTCTAAATGCTCGTCACATTCATCATCGAACGGAGAGGTGGCACCGCGTGCGATTACCTGCGAGGGACACTGGCGTGTGCAACAACCGGAAACCCTTCCGGAAATCAGTTGCCACCCTCTTTAGTGCAGCCCTGGTTTTCACCGGGCTGACAGGTAGCAGTGCTGGCTTCCGCATCGGAGTCCGAATCGTCCACGGTTGAACAGACGCCGCGTCAAACCTCGATGGTTCCGGTCACCCCAAGCACGGATGACGCCGACGACGCACCAGCCGAGGCGCCTCAATCTTCGGCGCCCAAGCAGGAGCCGAGCCACGAACTGACCGTACGGTATGAGACCTTCCGACCGTGAGCAGCTAATTTATGCATCGACGACGTTCCCGTTCCGTCTTGCCACGGCTTGCGGCCATCGCGGGCGGCGGCCTGGTTCTTGCTGCCCTGGGGATTTCTGCGGCCTCGATAACTCAAGGCCACAATGCAGCCCTGCAATTATCGTGGGACGGCGAGCAGTACAGTTCGGCAACCTCCGAGGCGTTTTTCGGAACCCCGGTTGTCGTGCCCGGCGATTCGGTCCGGCGCACACTATTCGTGCGCAATGACGGCCCATCAGATGCGATATTGCGCGCCAAAATTACCAACGTGGAACTCACGCAGGATCGCTCCGACGCCTTCTACGACACGTTGCTCATCGATTGGGACACCGGTCAAACCACCATGCGCCAGCTGGCCGCCAACGGGGAAACGACCATCGTGGATATGCAGCTGGCCCAGGGTGCTGAAACCCAGATCACCATCGGATATCACTTTCCCCTCGAGACAACCCAGGGGAATCGTGGCGGCGAGCCACCTCGCATGGCCGGTTTCGATGTCGAATTGGATCTAGCGGGCGCTACGACTCCGGGCGGCAACTAACCCGATGCGCTCCTGAGTCAGAGGCGAAGTTTTTTCAGGATTCCGGGGCTGACATGCCGGTGCGCAGCTGACAGCACAATCGCGACGCCGCGGGGTTAATACTAGAAAGTTGCAGCAAAGACCGTTTAGACCGTAGCCCTAACCGCGCAATGCGGATGTGAAACCGGTAAACTCCAAGAAGGCACAAGATATAGCCACAAGCACCCGGATCACGATATAGGTGGGTTCATGACCTTGAGAAAATTTGGGCTGGCACTGGTGACGGTGTCCCTGTTCATTATCGGTTTCCTCTCACCAGCTCAAGCTGCTGACCCGGTAACCATTCCGCCGGGAACGTTTGTCGTGGACGAATCCGATGTGCTGTCTTCAAGCCAAGAAGATGAACTCGAACAGCAGGTGCGCCAGCTGCAATCCGAACACGGCGCCAGCTTATTTATTATTTATGTTCCAAGCTTTGAAAACCCTGCAGAACCCGATCAGTGGGTCGAGGCGGTCGCTGAACAAAAGCAGCTGGGAACGAACGACAATATTCTGGCGATCGCTACTGATGATCGATACTATAATTTTGTCACGAATTCCGCTGGCCCGTTCCGGCAGTATCAATCCGATATTGACCGCCAATATATTCTGCCGGCGCTATCCAATAGTGACTGGTTTGGTGCTGGTGAAGGTGCCATTCAGGGCTTGGCCGCTGCAGCCGGCGGGGATGTGAGTTCCGGTGGTGCCGGCAACCAATCGTCTGGAGCCGGCTGGCTGTTATGGCTGCTGCCGATTGGTATTCTCGTCGCATTTCTCATCTGGCGTTCGTCATCCAAAAAGAAGGAGCGCCAGCAACGGGCTGTCAATGTGCCCGCTGGGCCAACAGATCCGCGAGATGCGATGCCGGTCGACGAGTTGCGCACCCAGGCCGGTTCCGCGCTGATCCAAGCCGATGACGCAATCAAGATCGCAGAACAAGAGATCGGCTTCGCACAAGCATCCTATGGCGATGCCTCGGTTGAGGTCTTCCAAAAAGATCTGCAGGCCGCTAAAGACCATATGCAACAATCCTTCCAACTCCAGCATCAGCTCGATGATCATATTCCGGATACGGAAGAAGACCAGCGAGCCTGGTTGAAAGAGATCTTGGATCGTTCCGCCCAGGTCATGTCCTCGCTACAGGCCCACGAACAAGACTTCGCCAAGCTGCGCGACCTGGAACAAAACGCCCCCGAAGCACTGCAACGCGTCAAAGCCGTCTTCGCGCCACTCCCGGCACAAATTCAAACGGCCCAGGCCACGATCGATGACCTGTCAGCGCATTATGATGGGCCGACGTTTGAAGAAGGGGTAGAAAACCTCGAGCAGGCCAAGCGCCTGCTGGCCTTCGGTGAAGAAAAGATTCACGCCGCTGACACCGCACTGCAACAAGGTGACACGTCACAGGCAGCTTGGAATGTTCACGAAGCCGAAAACACCACCCAGGAACTCCAGGAACTGTTTGCCTCGATCCAACAGCTCCCGGAACAACTAGATAAAGCCCAGCGCCAACTCGACGTCGAGCTTGCCCAAGCACAGTCCGTCTTAGCAGAAGCCAAAGAGTTTGCCGCTCAACACAGAACAGACTCGGCACTCCCGCGCAGTATCGCGGCCCTGGAGCAGGCCGTGGATCAGATCTCGGCCCAAACCCCGAGTCGGCGTCCGGTCAAAGATCTTGAAGCCCTCGATGACACCCTCGATCCGCTTGCCGAGCAATTGCAACCGCTGCGTGACCGCCAGCAACAGGTCGACGCCGCCAGACGAGAGTTTGATCCCCTGATGGCCAGAGCAAGAACGACCATTGACGCCGCGGATGACTATATTCGCCGTCGTCGTGGCGCTGTTCGGCATGATGCCCGCACCAAACTGGCTGCGGCCCAAACACATTTCAACACCGCACTGGACTTGCGCAATACGAATCCGGTCCAGGCCGTTGCAGAAGCCCAACAAGCAGTCCAGCTTGGCCGGTTAGCCCAACAACTGGCCGAACAGAACTATCACGATTTCGACGACTTCCACCGCGGTGGTGGCAACCGCGGTGGCTCGAATATGGGCGCCATGCTCGGCGGCATTCTGCTGGGCAATATTCTTAGCGGCGGAGGGCACTCATCATCCTGGGGCGGCGGAGGCTTCAGCGGTGGAGGCGGAGGCGGCGGATTCTTCGGCGGCTCCGGCGGCGGATTTGGAGGCGGTGGTTTTGGCGGAGGCAGCGGTGGAAGCTTCTAATTGTCCATAAACATCCCCTAACGTAGCAACAACCAACGACGAACCGGCGGCGAGCCGGAACCAGACGAAAGGTACCGAATATGGAGAAACAATCCATCCTGGGACGCATTACCCAAATGGCCAAAGCCAACATTCACGCTATGTTGGACTCGGCCGAAGACCCGCAGAAAATGCTCGACCAGCTCATTCGCGATTACACATCCAACATTGCTGACGCCGAGTCTGCCATTGCACAAACCATTGGTAACTTGCGCTTGGCAGAAGACGATTACCGCGACGACCTCGAAGAGTCCAAAACCTGGGGCAATAAGGCTTTGGCGGCTTCGAATAAGGCAGAAGAGCTGCGCAATAGCGGTGACACCGCCGGTGCCGAGAAATTCGACAACCTCGCCCGTGTGGCCATTGAACGTCAGATGGATGCAGAGTCCTCGGCCAAGAGCGCAGAACCGGCGATTACCTCCCAGAATGAAGTCGTTGACAAGCTCAAGCAGGGGCTTGAAGTGATGAAGCAAAAGCGCCAGGAACTGGTCAGCCGACGCGATCAGTTGGTCGCTCGCTCCAAAGCCGCCCAAGCGCAGTCGCAGGTACAAGACGCCGTCAAGTCCATCAATATTTTGGATCCGACCTCTGAGATCTCCCGCTTCGAAGAAAAGATTCGTCGCGAAGAAGCTCGCGTCCGCGGTCAGGAAGAACTCGCCGCCTCGACCCTGGACTCCCAGTTTGAAGAATTGGAAGATCTCGGTCAACAAACCGAAGTCGAAGCACGCCTGGCTGCACTAAAAGCCGGCCAACCGCAAAAAGAGCTCGGTAGCTAATACACCGCCGCTCTAGCAGTCTGACCGCCAATCCTCGTCAAGGATTGGCGGTCAGCCCATTAAGGCCGGTCGAGAAACACATTTACCTGGCCGTCGCTGCCATTCGATCGGTCGAGACCACCTTGCCGTCGGAAAGCGTGACCTGTTGATCTGCGTACTGCACGAGCCCGCGATCGTGGGTAACCACCACCGTGGCCACCGAAAACTCTTTGGTCAGGGACTGCAGCAACTGCATAATGTCATGCGAACGCGACTGGTCCAACGCTGAAGTCGGTTCATCAGCCAATAACACCTGCGGGGTGCCCATCAGGGCACGGGCGATGTTGACGCGTTGGCGTTGCCCACCGGACAGGGCATGGATTTTTCGATCGGCCATGTCTGGCAGGCCCACAATCTCCAGCAGTTCATCGGCCTGCGCGCGGCGCGCTCTGAGCTGTTTTCCGCGCAGGTCACGCAGATGGTCAGTAACCAGTAATTGGTCACGGACGCCCAACGCCGACAACAGGTTGGGTTGTTGGAAGATCAAGCCCACAACTTCCCGGCGTAGTTTAGCCTGCTGGGTGCTGTCGAACTCGGTCACATTGGTGTTTGCCACCATGACCGTGCCCGAAGTCGGCTGCACCAGAGCACCGATGACCGAGAGCAAGGAGGATTTCCCCGAGCCCGACTCCCCCACCAGTGCGGTCACCTGGCCCTTATCCGCTTGGAAGTCCACGCGATCCAGGGCCGCGACGGTTCGTGGCGTCCCATCCGGGTGTTGGCCATCCGGGTATATCAGACTCACCTGGCGAAGATCGACGACGGCGGTATTAGTGCGGGTGGGTATGGCATTCATGATCATGAGGTCCTATCTAGTCGAAACGAAGTGGTTAGTTGCCGCCCAGGGCCAACAGCGGGTCAATGTTGGCCACGCGACGCACTGCGAGCGCTGATCCCAGGATGCCCAGAACCCAGATGCCCACGGCGGGCCCGATCACAGCCAGCGCTGACAGGTGCACTGGCACGGCTGCACCGGCCAGGGCACCCAGCCCGGCGCCGAGTCCTGCCCCTGCGATCACACCGATTGCCAGGATGACGGCGGCCTGGCCCAACGAGTCCTTCATCAGGTAGCCACCCGATGCCCCAAGAGCTCGCAAGACGGCCAGGTCGCGAGTGCGTTGGATGGTCCACACGGTGACGAACGAGACGATCACCAGCGCGGAAATCGCATAGAGGAAGCCTTGCATCATGGTCAGCGAACCAGATTCGGATGAATATGCTGGCAGTGCCTGAAACGCTTCGGACACCCCGGTGCTCACGGTTGCAGTGGTCTGCTCAGTGGCCGCCCAGGCTGTAGTGTCTTCTTCACCGAAGACCGCTAAGACCGTCCCCACGACGTCGTCGCCGGCGTGGGCAATCGCCTGCCAAGAGTCAGTGGTCACCCAGACGATGGTCGAGTGTGAATACCACTGGTCTTCAACGATGCCCTGCACGGTCAACTCCAGCGGACCGATCGTCACTTCGTCGCCAACCTTGAGCGCTAATTCCTCGGCGAGTGATTCCGGCACCACCGCACCGTCGTCATCAGGTTCTGTGACCCCAGCCAGGGCGGGCGACACCGTGTGCTCCACCAGACCGGAGCCTTCGGGAATACCCCAGACCGCCACGGAACCCGATGATTCCCCGGTCAACAGGGTCTGGGTCATGCCAAGTGGCACCGCCTCATCAACTCCGGTGGTCGCAGCCCAGGCCGACTGGTCCGTGGCGGTCACCGATGATTCAGCAAAGCTCGGGTCTTCGGGTGCGGTATCGTCGAGTGCGTTGCCAAAAACGTAGCGTTTCGGGTCCAGCGCATTGAGGCCCGCCGTATTTTGGGCACCGAGTCCGCCAGTCAGGCCAGTGAGCATCACTAATAACAGCGTGATCATGCCAACCACCGCGCCCATCAGTGTGAACCGCCCTTTGGCGGCTCGAATTTCGCGTAATCCAACAAACATGACATCATCCCTACAGTCTGAGATTTGGGTACTGATTCCAGTCTGGTTTTTCGCGTCTCTCTAGACATCGGGGGAAAAGTTGATTTGGCGCTCAACCTTTCGATTGATGTCCGCCTGTATAAAGTTCGTTACGTTATATACATGACCACCGCTGCCTCCCCAGAGCACTCCCCGGTTTTGCGTATTCTGCGCATCGGGCTGCACCTGATGTTTGCGTTGTTGTTGCTGCTGGGACTGGTCCGCACCTTTCTACCCGCCGACGGCGTGCTCTCACCGCCTGCGCACCACCGATTACTCATCGTCTTTCTCGTCGTGTTGTTAGCACTGGTGTATGTTCTGGGGACCTCGCGAGAGTATCGCCGGTACCGTCAAGACAGCGGTGCCGCCGAGGATGTATCGGTACCACCTGCCGCGGCCACAACCAACGGCTTGGTGTGGGGCTGGTTGGCGGCGATTACTGCGTTGTGGCTGGTGCTGTTGTTTTTGAGCCCAGCCTTTGTCTGGGTCGCCTTCCCGTTGATGTTTCTCTACCTCGCCCTGGCAGGGAAAGTCTCTGGAGTGGTTGTCGTGGTGTTCCTTTGGGCGGCCACCTGGGTTGTGCCGTGGTGGGATACCGTGCGCGCCACAGGGCCGCAACCGCCAGATATTGCCACCATTCTCGGGCCCGGCATCGGTGCCGTCTTAGCCGTATTGGTCTCGGCCGCCTACCGGCATCTGCTGGGTCAGGCGGTGCACCATCAGCGGGTTGCTGCAGCGCTGCGCGCGGCCCAAACCGATCTGGCCGTCACGGAACACCGGGCCGGTCAGCTCGAAGAGCGCGAACGCTTGGCTCGCGAAATCCATGACACCCTGGCTCAAGGATTCTCTTCCATCGTGTTACTCGCCAGGGCAGCCGGCCAACACGAGCTGCCTGATTCCACGCGTCAAGCGCTGGCAACCATCGAAGAAACCTCCGTCACGAATCTGGCTGAGGCCCGAGCCTTCGTACGTCACCTAGCCACTGCCGCTCCCCATGGCTCGCTGACCTCACAGCTCGAACGACTCGCCGCACGATATGAGACCGAGCTTGCCGTGCGCAACCAGCCTCTCCAGACTTCTCTGCGGTGGGAAGGGGAAGCTGCGGCGTCGTTGTCTGAGCCCGTCCGCGCCGCCGTGTTGCGTACCGTCCAAGTTGGATTGGGCAATGTCGCCGCTCATGCCCGCGCCCGCCACGCCGTCATCACGATCGGGATCTGGCCCAATGAACTCACCGTGGACATTTTTGACGACGGCGTGGGCTTTGACGCCCCTGACACCTTTCGACCAGGTTTCACGCCCCCACCGCACAACGCGCAAGACCAGCACACCGGATATGGTCTCTACGGTCTCGAGCAACGCCTGACCGCGCTCAACGGCAGCCTCACCGTCGAATCCACCCCCGGCGAAGGCACAGTGCTTGCGGCAAGGATCCCGCTGACCAGCCAATCCAACCGGTCCTGTGAGGAGTCACTTTGAGCCAATCTGATGTCAGAGTCCTGCTCGTCGATGATCACCCGGTGGTGCGCACCGGGCTGCGCGCCTTATTGGCAGGTTTCGACGGCGTGCACGTGGTCGGCGAGGCCGCTGACGGCGCGCAAGCCTTGGCCATGCTCAACGACCAGATCGACGTGGTGGTCATGGACATTGAAATGCCAGGCTTAGACGGCATTACCACCACGCAGCGCATCACGGCTGCACATGGCCCTCCGGTGCTCGTGTTAACCACCTACGATACGCAGTCAGACGTGTTAGCGGCCATCGACGCCGGCGCTAAAGGATATTTACTCAAAGACGCCGCCCCGGAGAAACTCCGTCAGGCGATCGTGGATACGGCGGCCGGAAAACCCACCCTGTCCCCGAATATCGCCGCGATGTTAATGAACCGGATGCAGCAGCCCAAAACCGCCTTATCGGCGCGCGAAGTGCAACTGTTATCCCTGCTGGCCACCGGCGCTACAAATAAGCAACTCGCACAATCCCTGTTTATCTCGGAGGCCACCGTGAAGACCCACCTCGTGCACATCTACCAGAAGCTAGGGGTGACCAACCGGACAGCCGCTATTACCACCGCACAAGAACAACGCTTGATTTAGGGCGGCGTCGTGGTATGCGAACGAGTGGCGCCGTTGCGCAGGTTTATACTAAGGACAGCCGCGCCAGGGTCCAGGAGGTGGAATGGAAGTCACAGACGCGCAAGCTTTTCTAGTGTTGGCAGAAGAACTCCACTTTGGGCGCGCTGCCCAGCGGTTGCAAATGGGCCAACCGCCGTTGTCGCGGCTCATTCAACGCCTCGAACGCTCGCTGGGCGCCGAGCTGTTCAAACGCACCTCACGCCAAGTCGAGCTCACGGTTGCTGGGAAAACGCTCATCGAGCCGGCCCGCGATTTGGTTGCGGCATCGCAGCGGGCCGTCGAAGCTGTGAAATCAACCGTGACCGGTCAGATCGGTACCGTCTCGCTGGGCTTTGCTGGAGCCTCATCCAACGCCGAAGTCGCAGCTCTAGCCCGCGAGCTTGCCATTCGCGCGCCCCGCTTGCGCTTTGAGGTCCAGTCCTCCCAGTTTGCTGATGACTCGTTGAAAAAAGTCCTCGACCAGTCGTTGGATTTTGCCATTGGACTCTGGGAGTTTCTGCCCTCGGAACTCGACGCCTTGCACCTTGGGGACGACGAGGCGCTCATCGCGCTGCCCAAAAACCACCCGCTGGCCAAACACGACACCATCCAGATGGCCAAGCTGGCCCACGACCCCTGGATCAATCTGCCCGGCGGCTACAACTCTGCCCTGCAGAACCGCTTCCGACAACTGACGCTTAATGCGGGATTTGTGCCGCGGCGTCAGCAAACCGTTCCCGACTCCTGGACCGTGATGCTGCTCGTGGGCCTTGGTATGGGGGCATCGCTGACGCTGTCGTCGGTGGCTTCTTCGATACCCGCCGACGACGTAAAATTCCTGCAGGTCGAGGATCCTTCAAATACCCCGCTGCCGTTGCGCCTGGTCTGGCGTCGCGACGCGCTGAACCCGGTATTGGAGACCGTCATCGACACGGCGACTGAGCTGTTCGGATAGCCGTCAGCCCGGGCCACATACGTGCGGCGACCCGGGCTGCCAGCTATGTTCGCGATGTCACGCGCTGACTTTGATGTCGAGCAGGTAGGTCGCGAAGTAGGAATCGAGCGTATCGAATTCATCCAGTGGCAGCACCTGGGCGATGTATTGGTCGGGTCGAACGACGACGACCGCACCCTTGGCACGATCCACGCCGCGCAGCTCGTAGAGGTCCTTGGTGGCCTCAAGTCCTGGAATATTGCCCAGTAGGAGTCCGTTGGTCTGTTCTGCTGAGAAAACTTTCTCGTAGTCTTTCAGTCCGAACTTGCCCTTGGTCGGCTGCAGGAGCCCGTGAATGTCATTGACATCAACGTCCAGGTGATGCTCTTGGGTGACCGCGTAGATGTCAAAGGTCGAGTCCCGATCGGTGCCCGGTTCGGTGAAGCGGTTGATCGCACTGGCGGGCTCGGTGTTCATCCGTTCACACCACTTGGCCACGGTTGAGCCGGTCCCGACGCCGGTTTCATCGGCGAACAAGTAGATACGCCAGCGACCATCCGCCCGGTGGACGTGGCCCAGTTGCACCGGTTTGGCATCGGCAACGCGAATGACCGGGGCCGACTGGAAACGGGTACCGATTTCAAACCCGGTCGCCAGGCCCTGGTGTTCGTCGGTGCCAGTAAGCGGAGAGAATTCTGGTTTGTAGTGGGTGGCAAACCCGGCGGTGAACTTGCCGCCGCGCACAAACTGGTCCTGTACCTCCTGCGCAGTCACTGGATCATCCGAGTCGCGGGAGCCGACCATGCGGGACCAGTGGGTGTCGTAGTCAATGAGTTCTTGGGCGGTGACACGGCGTTCTTCGGCATAGGTGTGCAACAGGCTCGGGTGGGCCTGGCCGCGTAGCACCGCACCCAGTTTCCACCCGAGGTTGAACGTATCCTGCATCGAGACGTTCATGCCCTGGCCGGCCTTCGCCGAGTGCGTGTGGCAGGCGTCGCCGGCAATGAAGACGCGTGGCTGGTTTGCGGCACGTTCTTCGTCGTTGAGGTTGTCGAAACCATCGGCAATGCGTTGCCCGACTTCATACACCGACCACCACGCGACGTCTTTGACGTCCACGGTGTATGGCGACAGGATCGCGTTGGCTTGGTCGATGACGTGCTCGACGGTGATGCGGTTGCGGAATTCTGGATCGTCTTGCGGGACGGCGCCCATGTCAGCGTACATGCGCACCAGGTAGCCACCCTCGCGCGGAATCAGGATCATCGAGCCGGCTTCGGAGCTGATCACGGCTTTTTTACGGATATCCGGGAAGTCGGTCAGAGCCAGGATATCGAGCACACCCCAGGCGTGGTTTTGGACGTCGCCGTGCAGCTGGCGCCCAATGGATTTCCGCACTGCCGAGCGGGCGCCGTCGCACCCGACCACGTATTTGGCGCGAATCGTGCGGGTTGTACCGGCGTCGTCGGTGGATGCCAGGGTGACTTCCACGGGATAGTTTTGGGTTTCGTCGATGATCTGGGAGACGTATTCCCAGCCGTAGTCGACTTCGTGGCGGGACGGTGATTTCTTCGCGTTGTCAAAGAGCAGTTCCTGCATGCGCGCCTGGTTGACGATCACGTGCGGGAACTCGGATAGGCCATCGGCCACGTCCTGGACCAGGCCGGTGCGGGTGATGCCGCCGCCGGATTCTTCCACCGACCAGAAAGCCGTTTCGTTAACCCATAGCGCTTCGCGCACCAGAGTGTCGGCCAGACCAAAGGCCTCAAACATTTCCACGGTGCGGCAGGCAACACCATCGGCGTGGCCGCGCGCCAGGGGTTCGAGGCGACGATCGACGGTGACCACCGAGACTTCTGGAAACTCTGCCAGCTGCGCGGTGAGCACAGCGCCGGCGGGTCCGGTGCCGACGACGAGTACATCGACTTCGGCGGGCATTTCCTCGCCGGGGCGACGATGATTTTCTGCGGCCGGAGCGATGCTCGGGTCGCCATATGTGTAGCCGTTGAGATGATATTGCATGAGGGTCTATCCGTCCTTTACAAAAAGTGCTGCGCAACACGTCCTGAGGTGACTCTACCTAGGTTTATGCGACACAGGCAAAAAAACCTGTTAGATTTGCGATGTGAGCAAATCTATACCGCGTATCGAAGCAATTCACCGAGCACTCCAGGTCCTAAAGCTCATGGCGTCCCAAGGTTCAGTGAACGTCACGGAAGTCGCCGAGCATCTCGAAGTGAACCCATCGACGGCGTCGCGCATTTTGACGACGATCGAAGCCGACGGATTTGCCGTGCGCGGGGCGAAACGTCGCTACTTTCCAGGAACTAACGCACTGCATTTTGGGCGGGCACCAGAGGTCCCGGCACTTCATGATCGGTTGCGCCCGCACCTTGAACGACTATCGAGTCTGGTGCATGAAACCGTGCACGTTGCCAACCTGGTTGGCACCACGGTGCACCACAGTGATGCAATAGCGGCTACCGACCAAGCGCTGGTATTGACCAGTCGAATCGGCAAACGACTGCCGGCACATCTGGCGTCGTCCGGCAAGGCAATGCTGGCGGATCTCGCCCCAGCGGTCGTTAATGCGCGCTACGCCCCGACCGCTCAGGGGGCCACCCCACAGGCGGTAGCGTTCAATCTGGCGCATTTGCATCGAGAACTCGACAAGATCCGCACCCAGGGGTACGCCGTCAATATTGAGGCCACCGAAAAAGGACTCGTTGCGCTAGCGGTTTCGCTGGGACACATCGGTGGCGAACACGTTGGCTTTAGCGTGGCGCTACCGCTGGCTCGGTACTCTAGCGAAGCACACCGCGAAATCGCTGACGCCTTGCTGACGGTGCAACACGAAGTACTTGAAACGTTTTCCGGCGAGGACATCGCCCCGAGCCCAGACATGCTCTAGCCTTCGGTTCAGTCTGAAAAGGACTCAAACTGCCTCAACACGACATTGCTACTGCTTCGAGTATAAAAAGTGCCTCCTATCGAAATGACCTTGCGATAGGAGGCACGATGTTCTGCCACACGGCAATGCACGCTAGGCGTCAGCACGAGCCTTTGTGTCAACACGGTCTACGTCGTCCCAGGCGTCACCTTGTTCGGTATCCAAGTGCGTGGTTTCTTTATTTTTCAGCGCGAAAATGTAGACCAGTAACGAGATGCCGATCGCCACGGTAACGTAAGTAAAGAACGATTCGACTCGGTCGGCTTTCTGCAGTGCGGCACCGATCAGCGGCACGGTACCACCAAATAGTGAGTTGGCGATGGCGTAGCCGAAACCCACACCCAGCGCACGAATTTTTGCCGGGAACAGTTCGGCTTTGACCAGTGCGTTGATGGAGGTGTACCCGCCAACAATCAACAGCCCGCCCATCATCAGCGCAAAAGCCATGACAGGGTTTTGCGTGTTGGACAGCAGCGACAAAATGGGCCAGGTGAAGACCACACCGGTAATACCAAACCACAGCAGCAGCGGTTTACGGCCGACCTTATCTGAGATCATGCCGTAGACCGGTTGCAGCAGCATGAAGATCAGCAGCGCCCAGAAGTTGATGACCGAAGTGTCGGTTTTGGGGATACCCGAGGTGTCGTTCATGAACTTCAAAATGAAGTTTGTGTAGGTGTAAAACGCGATGGTCCCACCCAGTGTGACGCCGATGCACACCAAAAGTGGCTTCCAGTACTGGGTGAACAGCAGTTTCATGGTGCCAGGCTGGGCCTCGTTGGTGGCCGGCTTCTTGGCTGCGTTGGCCTGTTCTTCGGTCATGGTTTCTTCCATGGTGCGGCGCAGCCACAACACGACCACGGCCGCTACACCTCCGATAGCAAATGGGATGCGCCAACCCCATGCGGTCAGGGCTTCATCACTCATAATGTTTTGCAAAATGACCAGCATGAGCAGCGCCAACATCTGGCCGCCGATCAGGGTGACGTACTGGAAGCTTGAGAAGAACCCGCGACGCTTGGAGGTCGCAGCTTCGGACATATACGTGGCACTGGTGCCGTATTCCCCGCCAACTGAGAAACCCTGCAGTAAGCGCACAAAGATCAACAGGATCATGGCCCACATGCCAATGGTTTGTTGGGTGGGCAGTACCGCGATGATGAACGACCCGGCAGACATCAGCGCTACCGATAGCGTCAACGCAGCTTTGCGGCCGTGCCGGTCAGCGTAGCGGCCGAAGAACCAGGCGCCGACCGGACGCATCAAGAACGACGTCGCAAAGACTGCCATGGCCTCGAGTCCAGCCTGCAGATCATTGGATGTGCTGAAGAAGTGAGACTGGAAGTAGGCGGCAAAGACCGTGTAAACGTAGAGGTCATACCATTCCACGAGGTTGCCGGCGGACCCTTTCAAGATATTCTTAACTGCCCGGCGAGTTTCAGCTGCTTCGGATGCAGCCTTCTGGGTGCCACCGGGGCGTGGTGGCTTATCTGCCAGTTCCAGAGTCGATTGGCTCATGGGGTATTCCTCCTCATACGTTCTCGGTCGAGAAAATAACTTGGTCTCCACCCAACATAAGCGTGAGGTACGCTACAACCAACGCAGAATGGGATTCCTAACACTTCCTTAAGACTTCAGCTATTTTTGATCACACCGGATGCTCCCGTAGCACCAGACCCGGCAGTTTTAAACGTGCTAGCCTCCAAGACGGAATACCCCGCCACCCACCACCTGTTTGTCATCTCACCCCCGAACCGATAAGGATACAGCCATGGATGTACTCATCATCGAAGATGATGACGCTATGGCTGCAGCACTCACGGCTGCAGTGCGGTCGGCGGGCAATGATGTCACCCGCTACGCGCGCGGCACCGATGCACTGTTGGTACACCGTGATTTTGATGTCATCCTGTTGGATCTGGGACTGCCGGATATGGACGGGGTAGAAGTCCTGCGCAAACTGCGCCAGCTCACCGATGTTCCCATTTTAATTCTCACCGCCCGCAATGATGATCGCAGTGTTGTGCTGGGGCTGCGTTCCGGGGCAGATGACTACTTGGTCAAACCAGTGAAATTGGTGGAGCTACTGGCACGGATCGAAGCGGTAACCCGGCGTGCCAATGTGGCCAGTGGCAAGACGGTTTCTCAGCTGGAACACGGTGATCTCACCCTGGATTTTGACCGTCGGGTCGTACTGCACTCCGGTACAGAATTGGCGTTGACGCCAACCGAATTCGACCTGTTGGCGCTACTGCTACGCAACGCAGGAACCGTGGTTACACGTGAACAAATTCTTGATGCGTTGTGGGGCGATGCGTTTCAGGCATCCTCCCGATCCTTGGACGTGCATTTGACCGGGCTGCGCACAAAACTGCAGCGGCCAGGCTTCATTATCAATGTGCGCGGTGTTGGCTATCGAATTGAAGCCGAGTCGCCATGAAACGCCGGGTCTTGACCGTCCTCAGCATCCTGGTGATATCGCTGGTCGCACTGGTATCGACGGTTATTTTGTCTTCCTCAAGTCGTGAACTCACCCAAGCATTGCAGCTAAATCGTAGTGCGTCATTGAACCGTATTGTGCAGGTTGCCTCTGAGGCTGCCAACGACGGCGATACTACGACCTTGCAACACGATATGGATACTTACTCAGGGCTCTATGGTGAGGCCTTGGTGATCCGCCTTCAAGACGACGTTTTGGTCTCTGGCGAGCTGGATCCACAGCGCTCCGATGTGCGCGCGGCGCTGGACCGGGCAAGTTTGAATCTCAGCGACACGCAGTTGGATCCGCTGGCGCCCTCCGGTCAATCCACCGAATTGATATCGCAGACGATTGGCAACGGGACGCAAGTCTTTGGCGAAGCGGTCATGGAAGTCAACCGTGCAGAAGCCCAGCATAAACTGCTGCAACGTTGGTTGCTCACCGCCGTCTCGGCCGTGGTCATCGCTGCAGTGCTCCTGTTTGCTGCCGCCCGGTTCACCGCCTGGGTGCTGCGCCCGGTCCGACGGCTTGGTGCCGCGGTGCATGCATTGGAACAGACCGGCCAAGTGCCCGGTCTGCCAGCTGATGGGCCACCTGAGTTGCGTGAACTCTCCCGCTCGTTTGAGAGCATGGCTGGGTCATTAGGCGAGCTGATCGAGTCCCAGCGTCAGCTCATTGCCGACACCTCACACCACTTACGAAACCCCGTTGGTGCCTTACGGTTGCGAGTCGATTTACTCTTACTGACGATTCCCGAAGGACCTGCCCACGAAGCTGGGGCGGGGGTATTGGCCGAACTCGACCGAGTGGAAGACATTCTAGAGTCCGTGTTGGACCTAGCCATGGCCGAACATCGAGCCATCGAAGGCACAGCGATCATGGCAACACCCGCCGTGGCGTCCACTCACGTCAACCCTGTGAGCGTGCTGCGTGAGGAAGTGGACCGTGCTCTGCCCGCCGCCCAAGCGATAGGGTCTACCATCACGATGGAAACACCTGAGCAGTCTGTCCGGGAGATTTGGTGCAATCAAACCGAGCTGGCACACATCATCAGTGAGCTGCTTAAGAACGCGATCAAATACGCGCCCGGCACACCGGTAATCGCATCCGTGGTGCAAGACGCACAAGGAACCCTGATAGAAATCGCCGACCAAGGACCTGGGCTCACTCCAGAGGAGATCGAGTTGGTGACCACACGCTTCTGGCGCGCTTCAGAACACGCAACCACTCAGGGCACCGGCTTGGGCATGACGATCGTAAAAAACCTTGCCAGCGCAAATGGTGCCCGCTTAATGTTGCGATCCAACAGTCCACACGGCCTGCGCGCCCAACTGATCTTTCCCACGGCCCCAACCGATGAACCTCAGGAGTCGAGGCTATGACGCGACGTCTCGTCGGTGACACCAGGTTTCCTCGCAGAACACTGCTGCGAGCTGGTATAGCAGCCGGCCTGACCGGGCTATTGGGCCAGAATCTAGTCGCCTGTAGTACGCCGGACGCCGGGCCAATCGTGGTCGCCGGTGGTGAGACCGGTGGCTTTTACTTTGAGTTCGCCACCTTACTTGCCGAAGCATTGCAACGCCACCACCTGACCTCGAATGCCACGGTCCTTCCAACCGGTGGCAGCGTGGAAAATGTGTCACTGCTGATGGCTGGCGAGGCAACCTTTGCTGTCGCATTAGCGGATGCAGCAATGGCCGAAGGTGGGCCCGACGGCAAATACCCCGGACAGATCGCTGCACTGGGCATGGTCTATCAAAACTATGTGCACGCGATGGTCCGCAAGGATAGCGACATCACTTCCCTTGCTGATCTGGCCGGCGGCAGCGCCGCAGCAGGCAACGTGGGTTCTGGGACCGCCCTGATGAGCTCACGACTATTGCGGCTGGCAGGACTGGACGTCGCAACCGAGAATCGTCCGCCGTCAGCGTCGTCGGTGACAATGAAACCATTGGGACTCAACGACGGCATTATTGCGTTGACGGAAGGGTCTGTCGATGTCCTGTTCTGGTCCGGTGGGGTACCCACCGCTGCTATCGCCCAAGCCAATAAAACCACACAGCTGAGCATGTTGGATTTATCGGGCTTCCTGCCGGAGCTGCGTCATGAATATGGCATCGTGTACGACAACGTGTTGGTTCCGGCTAATAGTTATGCGGGCATCGATGCCACCCGGACCATTGGGGTTCCGAATTTATTGTTGTGCCGCATGGACCTGGCGGAGTCGATAGTGGCGCGCACGGTGAATCTGCTGGTAGAACACGCGGATGAATTGGTTCCGCACACCAGTGCCGGGGTCCAGTTCCTGACACCTGAAATGCTCATTAACACCGCGGATATCCCGCTGCATCCGGGCGCGGTTAAGGCCTACCGTCAGTTACACGGGTAAAAAACAATGTCCACATCAGGTTTGCAGGTGTCGAGCGCTCACTTTAAAATTTCCAAACACGACATCTCGCACCTTCTCACGACAACGACGTTACACCGTCCATGGGTTGACGCATTCGATGCCCGTTGCGGTGAAATCTTTGATGTTCCGGGTTGCGCAGATTGCGCCGTACGCTCTGCAGATCGCCGCGATTTGCGCATCTGCCATGCTTATCGGACGGCCTTCACGCTCGCGCCCAGCGAGCACCTTCGCATACTCAGCAGCAGCCTCTGAGTCGAACGCGAGAATGGACTGGGTGTGTCGATAAGGTTCGACCGCCGCATTGACTGCAGAATCCAGCTGTGTCTTTCGCTTACCATCCGGTAAACGCTGAACACCGGCAAGCAACTCAGCCAGCGTGATGGTCGTGATGGCAACATCATCCGTGAGCGATGCAAGCCATGAGAGTACTTGCTGGCTCGGGTGCGGACGAAAGATCTCCGAAATGATATTCGTATCGAGAACGATCATTCAAAATCTACACTTCGCGCCGGATCAGTTCGTTCGGGAATCTGCAGCTCCTCCATCCCGCCAATTTCGCGCGCTGCCTGGGCCAATGCCAGACCTATGTGCGGGCGAGTAGCAGCGCGGGTCAAGATATCGCGCACCTCGGCTTCCATCGACCGTCCATGTTTTTGAGCTTGTTCTGCTAATCGGCGTTTCACAGCTGGGTCCAGTCCGCGAACAATAATTGATGACATCACACACCTCCGCGTTGATATCACCAATGATATCAACGCTTCATGCCGTCGTCGACAAGTATCCCAAGCGTGGGCTCTGATCAACCGCTAAAACTTTTCGACGCAAGCTCGTCAGCATCGACATGTGAGTGGCCCTCCTCATGCAGCCACGCCAGAATCGCCTCGGCATCCTCATGGAGCTGTGGCGGCGCCTTGTCATAGGTGACCTGGCTTCGCGAGTAGTCGATGGGGTGTTTGACGGTGGGTACCTGTTCGGCACCGGCCGGCTGGACCGGTTCCAGCCCGATGTCTTGCGCGAACTCGACACCCTGGGCGATCGTGAAGACTTCAGAGCACGGGATCTGTACCTGACGCAGCTCCTCGACCCACTCCGAGGCGGTCTTGTGGCGCAGGTAAGTTTCGAGCTCGGTGCGCAACTGCTCGCGGTGGGCATTGCGCGCCGGGTTGGTCGCGTAGCGCTCGTCGTCGGCAAGCTCCGGTGCACCGAGTGCTTCGGCAAGTCGGCGGAATTGGCCGTCATTGCCGACCGCAATGATCAGCGGTTGATCGGCGGCCGCGAATGGACCGTAGGGTGCAAGGGACGGGTGGTCATTGCCCATGCGAGTCGGCACCACACCACCGGCAACATAGGCCGAGGTCTGGTTGACGAGTCCAGACAGCGCTGAGGACATCAGGTTCACCGCAATGTGCTGGCCCTTGCCGCTGCGCTGGCGTTCCTGCAGCGCGCCTAGAATCCCGACGGTCGCGTGTAGGCCCGTGACGACGTCGAAAATCGCGACCCCGGCTTTCTGACCGTGCGATTCGGGTTCACCGGTAATGTCCATGAGCCCCGAGGCGGCCTGGGCTAATAAGTCATAACCGGGCAGGTGTGCTCCGCCCTTGGTGCCAAAACCGGTGATCGAGGCGTGCACCAGGTGCGGATAGCGCTCGGCGACCGAGCCCGGATCCATCCCAAACTTTTCCAGGCCCCCGGGTTTCCAGTTCTCGATGAACACATCGGCCTTGGCCAGCAGTTTGTGGGCGGTGGCCAGATCGTCGTCGTCCTTGAGATCCAGGGCGATCGCGTGTTTATTACGGTTGACGGATAAGAAATAGGTCGCCTGATCATCGCGGACCGGTGGCTGCCAGGCGCGGGTGTCATCGCCTGCGGGAGATTCCACTTTAATAACCGTGGCACCCATATCGGCCAGCAGCATGGTCGCATACGGGCCGGCGAGCACGCGCGAGAAATCTGCGACGACAATGCCGTCGAGCACCCCGTGAGATGAAGAACCTAGTGTCATAGTCATAGGTCTATGGTGGGTGTGCGGGCGCCCCAATGCAAGATCGATGTTCAAAGTGCATTGATCGGCGTCGAAGTCAGCAATGATGCGGTCGGTTTGTTGCCGGATGCGCGTGCGTTCGCTACGGTGAATGCCATCACAACCAACCACACAGGCCCCACAGCCGCATGACTTTCGGGAGTATGCATGTCGAAGACTCAACTACGTAATTCGAAAACCGATCTGTTCAATATCGCATCCATGCTGACCGATGCAGAACTCGAAGTCCGCGACAAGGTTGCCGAATTCGTAGACCGCCGGGTGCGCCCGAATATCGCCCAGTGGTTCGACGACGCGCACCTGCCCATGGAGCTGATCCCCGAGATGGCCGAACTGGGCCTATTTGGCATGCACATTGACGGCTACGGTTGTGGCGGCCGCTCGGCTGTGGAATACGGGGTCGCGATGCAGGAAATGGAAGCCGGCGACTCGGGGCTACGCACCGTGATTTCCGTTCAGGGTTCGCTGGCGATGACAGCGATCGCCAAGAATGGCTCCGAGGAACAAAAACAGACCTGGCTGCCCAAGATGGCTACCGGTGAGATCATCGGGTGCTTCGGGCTGACCGAACCGACCGCGGGCTCGGATCCATCGTCGATGGCTACCCACGCCAAACTAGTCGACGGCGAATGGGTGCTCAATGGCGCCAAGCGCTGGATCGGTCTGGCCACCGTTGCCCAGGTCGCGATCATCTGGGCCAAAGTTTCCGTTGCCGACGCCAAAGCCGCCGGTGTGCACCCAGACGGCGATACCCGTCCCGACGATGAAATGGTAGTGCGCGGGTTCATTGTGCCCACCGAAACCGCTGGCTTCCGGGCCGAAGCAATCGAACAAAAACTGTCGATGCGGGCATCGCTGCAGTGCGATATCACCCTGGACGACGCCCGGGTGCCCGTCGATGCGATTCTGCCGCATAACCCCGGGCTGCGTGGCCCATTCCTATGCCTGAATGAAGCCCGCTACGGCATCGCCTGGGGTGCACTGGGCGCGGCACGCGATTCGATCGAAGACGCCCTGGAATATGCGTCGACCCGCATGCAGTTCGGCAAACCACTGACCGCCTACCAGCTGACCCAGAAGAAACTGGCCGACATGACCATTGCCCTGAATAAGGGCCAGCTCATGGCGCTGCAACTGGGGCGTGCCAATGACGCCGGCACGATGGATCTGCACCAGATTTCCATGGCCAAACTCGACAACGTCCGAGTATCCATTGAGATCGCTCGCGAATGCCGCACGATCCTGGGCGGCAACGGCATCACCGGCGACTACTCACCGCTGCGCCACGCCAACAACCTGGAATCCGTGCGCACCTACGAAGGCACCGACGAGGTCCACACCCTGATCGTCGGGCAGAAGCTGACCGGTCAGGCGGCATTTAGCTAACAGTTTGGGTAAAAAGTCAGGCAGGGACCGCTTGTCTGGACCGCGGCGTCGTCCTTAGAGTGTGGGAACAGCAGCAGAGCCCACACGAGGAGACCCCGTGACATTTTCGATCTGTGTTTATGACCCAGATACCGGTCAAGTAGGGGTCGGCGCCCTGACAGCCACGCTGGGGGTGGGCAAGCTCGTGTCCCATGCCACAGCGTGTGTCGGGGCCGCCGCGACTCATGCGACGACGAATCCCTATCTTGCACTCGATGCGCTTGAACTCATAAGCACCGGCCACTCTGCGCAAGAGGCGCTGGATGCGGTGATTGCCAAGGACGACGGGCGGGAACACCGCCAGGTTGGGATCATCGACACGCTGGGTCGCACCGCGTCCTGGACCGGCAGCAAGACGCAGGGCTGGGCGGGGCATCTGACGCGCGGTACGGCTATTGCTCAGAGCAACCGCCTGGTCGGACCAGAAACACTGGAAGCCGCCCTGGATGCATACTGGGCGCACGAAGATCTCGATCTGGCCCACCGCCTGCTGCGTGCGCTCGAAGCGGGAGAAGCCACCGGCGGCGACAAGGAAGGGACGGTGTCGGGAAATATCACCGTGATGGACACCGAGGCCTACCCGCTGTGGGATGTGCGCGTAGATATGGCCGAGGATCCTGTTGCCGAGTTGCGCAAGCTCGTCGAGGAATTCGATCAAGAGTTCTTACCCATGATCCAAAAGCTCTCAACCCGCCAAGACTACGTCGGGCAGCTCACGCGCGAAGCAATGGCCCAAGACCAAAACTAGGGCGCCTTACTCTTGGTCTGCGATGATCCGGGCAGCCCGAGCACCCACACCGATAGTGGGCGCCATGGTGTTGCCAGGTTGCCGCGGCAGAACCGAAGCATCGGCAACGCGCAGCCCTTCAACACCGCGAACACGCAGGTCGGCATCCAGTGGTGCGTTGTCGTTGGTTCCCATGCGTACTGTCCCGGTAGCATTCAGCGCGTGTCCACTGACCCACGAATGAGCGATGGCTTCTTCAGGGGTATTGATATCCGGGCCGGGCACTTGTTCTTCGATCACCAGATCGGCCAGCGGGTGCTGGGCGTCGATCACCGGTGCAGCGAACGGATCCTGGCTGGTGGCATGAATTGAGCTTTCGGTGGTTGGGCTGACCAGGTAGCCGGAACCACTAAACCCCGGCTCCGGGGCAACGGCCAGGCTCGTGGCAGTCAGATCCAGCATGTGCGGGGTGAACATCAAGAACAGATCCGGCACCTCAAGCTGTTCATCTGACTTTGCAAACGCCGCCAGATCATAACCGCCGGTACTGATGATGCCGCCACGGGTCGTCAGCCAGGCGGCAGCGGCGACCAACTGGCTGAATTGGGTGGACAGTTTCTGGTTGTACCCCAGTTGCTCGCGAATACGCCACTGGTACATAAAGAACCGCTGTTCAACCGCGTGCTCACCAACATGCGGGCTCTCCACAACAGGCGTTACACCGATCCGCCGCAACACCTCGGGCTGACCAATGCCAGAGCGCTCCAGCAACATCGGCGACTCCAGCGGCCCGGCTCACAAGATAATCTCGCGGCGAGCGCGGAACATCCGGCGATGTGTTTTGACAATGGCTTCCACGCCGACGGCCCGCTTGCCGTCAAAGTGCACCTGGGTGGCGTGCGCATGGTAGAGGTGCGTGACGGTGCGTTTTTTCTTGGCCAGCGATAAGAAGGCTCGGGCCGTACTGTGCCGCCGACCATTCTTGGTCGTATTGGGAATATAGCCAATGCGTTGCCCGTCATGAGCGTTCAGATCATCGGTCCAGGGCAGACCCCAGGCTTGGGCTGCTTCCACGACGGCGTCATTGAGTGGCTCTGGGTCGCGAGTGACGTGCATGGAGAGCGGACCGCCGGCCCCACGAACCGGGGAGGCGCCGAGTTCGTGGTCTTCGATGGAGATGAAGGTTTCCAGCATCTGGTGCCAGCCCCAGCGCTCGTCGGTCATCGCACCCACGGAGTTCCAATAGTGTTCGCCGGCGCGGTCGTATTGCATGCCATTGATCAACGTGGACCCGCCATCGACCCGCCCGCGCTGCCAGGTGTCCGGCTGACCGGACTGGGGCACCGGGTTGGTTTCGTAGTAAAACGAGTGCTTCTTACCGCCGTAGAGGAAGAAGAACCCTTTGGGAATGTGAATCATGGGGTCCAGATCGGGACCGCCAGATTCTAAAACTAAGATGGTGTTGTCGGTTCGGCGACTGAGCTCATAGGCCAGCGTTGCTCCACCGGCTCCGGCACCAGCGATGATGTAGTCAAAAATATCGGTATTCATCCTGGTCCTCCAGGTTCGTACCGCTCATGCCTCTCACAAGCGTGTATGTGATGAGTTCCACACATCTCGAGCCTGGTCGGAGGATTTCAGAATGTCAACAGGTTCGCACAAGAATCCAGACGTCAGGAAGGCCTTTCCGGGCGCGGGTGCGCCTCAATGAGCTTGCCGAGCAGTCTGCCGAGTTCACCACGGTCGGCCTCATCTAGGACGGCGAAGAACTCTTCGCTGGAGCGCTGGCGCTCTGCCTGCAGCTGCTCGTGTAGTCTTCGCCCTGTTTCGGTAATAACGACGAGCGTCGCCCGGCGATCCTTCGGGTGCGGCACGCGCTGCACCAGGCCGCGCTCCTCGAGCCCATCGATCACCTCGGTGGCCGAACGCGGCGCAATGCGCAACCGTTCGGCAATCTCACGCAGCTTGAGGCCGGAAACTCCGTCGCCGTCGTCGGCATGGGGTGCATGGGCAATGGCCGCCAACGCGCGATAGTAGTGCGGGCTCATCCCATGTGGCGCGAGCTGAGCACCCCAGCGGCGTCGCAGTCGGTGGTTGATGCGGTGCAGTTGTTCGGCAAGTTCAGGCTGAGCTCGTTCCTCGGACATGGTTCTACTGTAACCCACATTGACCAGTTACCTCATCATGAGGTAACCTCAGCATTAATATGACGCTTACTCCACAACTTTCTCCGCGCACCCAACCCGGTGGCGCGACCCGGCAGCGTGGTCCGGCAAAGCTGAACCCCAAAGACCGCACGCAGCTGAACCAGCATCCGGTCAGCCTGCGGCGCATCGCCCGGTTGTTTAAACCTCACCGCGCCACGATCATCACGGTCGCAGCACTCATTAGCCTGGCATCGGTCATCAACCTCGCCCAACCATTTTTGTTGCGCGGGGTGTTAGATGAGGCGCTGCCACAACAAAATCTCGGGTTGTTGGGACTGCTGACCGGTGGCATGGTCGTCGTCGCCGCGATCACCGCGCTGATCGGCGTGGTGCAAACCTGGATGTCGACCAAAATGGGCCAAAAGGTCATGCATACCCTGCGCGTGCGCCTGTTTACCCACGTGCAAGCCCAATCCATGAGTTTTTTCACCACGACACGTTCGGGCGAGGTCCAATCCCGGTTGATGAACGACATCTCGGGCATGCAACAGGTGGTGACGACGACGGCCACGGGTGTCGCATCGAACCTGACGACCGTGGTTGCAACCCTGACGGCGATGGTCGTTTTGTCTCCTGTACTCACGCTGTTGTCGCTGATCGTACTGCCGCCAGCGATCTGGTTGTCGCGGAAGGTCGCGTCCATTCGGCGCGCGGTGACCGATGAACGCCAACAAGCCTTGGCCGAGCTGCACACGCAGGTCGAAGAAGGCCTGTCGGTTTCCGGCGCCCGGTTGTCTAAAACACTGGGGACGACGCAACGCGATGCCCAACGGTTTGAAGACCGCTCCGAAGCCCTCATCGATCTCGAGATGCGGAGTCAGTTGGCCGGGCGTTGGCGGATGGCCACGATGCAGATCGTGTTCGCAGCGATTCCGGCGATCATTTACTTCACCGCCGGACTGCCGGTCGCTTCCGAGGCGATGACCATCGGCACCCTGGTGGCCTTCACGACACTGCAGGCCCAGATCTTCCGGCCGCTGATGAGCCTGTTAGATGTTGGGGTCCAATGGGTCACGGCAATGGCGTTCTTCTCCCGGATCTTTGAATACCTGGACCTGAAACCTGAGGTCGTGCCACCAGCTGATCCCGTGCAGATTGATCCGACGAAAGTAGCGGGCACGGTGCGTTTTGAACACGTCGACTTCTCATACGCCCATGATTCACAGACCGCCGAGCGTAAGATCCTGGACGACATTGATCTCGAGATCCCCGCGGGTTCAACGCTAGCCGTGGTCGGGCCCACCGGTTCCGGAAAATCGACGCTGGCCGCGCTGCTGCCCCGGCTCTATGATCCCACGGCAGGGCGGGTGCTGATTGACGGCATCGACGTCCGAGAGATCGCGCCCAAGGACCTGGCCTCGTTAGTCGGGGTGGTGTCGCAAGAAACGTATCTGATTCACGATACGGTGCGACAAAACCTGTTGCTTGCCAAGCCGCAAGCCGATGACGACGAACTCTGGGCCGCATTGGAATATGCTGCGGTTGCCACAACGATTCAGCAGCTCCCCCAGGGCTTGGACACCCTGGTTGGTGCGCGTGGGCACCGCTTCTCCGGTGGTGAGCAGCAGCGCTTAGCGATTGCTCGCACGCTACTGCGCAACCCACCGATTCTGGTGTTAGATGAGGCGACGTCGGCATTAGATAACACAACCGAAGCTCATGTGCAGCAGGCACTCGATGAGCTGGCCGAATATCGCACCACGCTGATGATCGCGCACCGACTCTCGACTGTCATGAACGCCGACACGGTGGTGGTTCTCGAGGCCGGTCGAATTATTGAAGTCGGGGCGCCCGATGACCTACTTCGGGCCGGTGGGGCGTTTGCAACGCTGGCGGCCCGTCGCGCCGTCTAGCACCATCAGAAGGCAAGCAACCCGTAGGTGTTGGAGATTTCGTTAAAGAACGATGCTCCCATAGCCGCTAAGAGCATGAACATCACGATGCTCAACACGATCCCTACGGCCATCCAGATCAGGCTGGCACGAGCGAAGTTGCGTTTCGCGATCGAAGTACCGCTACCAAACGCCAAAACCAGCATGTAGATCACGTTGACCAACGGGATGAACATGATAAACGTAACCAGCACCCAGCTGCCTAGGCTTTCCCGATCCTGGGGTGGCAGATTGCCGTAGCTAAGATTCCCTGATTGCTGGGGTTGCTGATAGGGAGGCTGGCTTGATTGTGGATACGGCGGGTACTGCGTCATAAGATAGCTCCTGATTGAGACTTAGAGAGAATACTTCCACCACTACCTTACTCTTCTAGACTTTGTGACCAGTCGGCCCGCAACCGATGTTCATCGAGCTGGTAACCCCGCACGAAGCCCACCACATCGGCCCCACAGCTAGAGCAGGTCAAACACAGACACGGATCCGATGCCATCGAATTTAGCTGGTCCCGCCTACGCGACCAGCTCGCCTGGGACATGCCCTCCGCAAAATGATGTCCCCGCGCTGCGGGGCAGAAAAGCTCTTCCGCATGGTTGCATTGGGCTTAATCTAAGGCGGCAAGGACGCCCCCGCCCGCACGACCACAAGCACTACAAGTGCACAGCTTTCATTATCGGCCCGTTCTTAAACGTCTTGCATGCCACCGGCGGTTGCGAGTATGTGGCTCAACCGGCGGGCAAGCTGGGAGGCAGGCTCTGGGTCGTTATCTCGGAGCCAACGCTCTGTTCGCCAGAGTGCGCCCGCACCTAAAAACATGGCGTGTTCGCGCAGCCCTGCAGCAGTGGACTCAGCTTTCTTGATGACAGATCCAAGCGTGGGTACGTTAATAATCCGCGAAGCTAAAAACTCGATGACATCTTCTCGCACGTCTCGCCCTGCGGTCGAGTCTAAGATCGCTAAGTAAAAGGCGCGGCGATGCTCCAGCTCTTGAAGTAAAGCTTGCAACACTTTTGTGGCGGCCGTCGCCCACGACACCGTGTGAGGCGGTTGCAGAGATGGAACCGTATCAAATAGCGATTCGAGTCGCACCAGTGCCGCTGCGCGCATCAGGCTTGGCAGGTCCCCAAAGTGCTGATACAGGGTTGGTCGGCTCACTCCTGCTGCTCGTGAAATTTCTGCAACACTAAAGGTTTCCCCCGGCTGCCCTTTATCCAAAGCTTCGGTGACGGCAACAATCAACGCTATTCTCGAGCGCTCAGCTCGCGGATTGACCGAACCATCGACACCTTCGAGCTCAGAGGTCACTGCCATCATGTTGTTACACCAATCCTCATCGATAAGCGTGCTGTCAGGTTGACATGATCTAGCATACCAGGATAAGTTTACACCTGTAAGATTTACATGTGTCAAAGTAGTGTACGAAATGCAGCTTGGGAGTTCGTTTTATGTCCCGCCTCAACCCCAAGGTTCAGTTGACGATTATCCTGACGGCACTGGCCGTGATCCCTCTGATCTATGCCAGCCTGTTGGTTTGGTCGGTCAAAGACCCCACCGGCTCTTTAGAGGTCATGTCCGCCGCCATTGTAAATAAGGACGAGCCTGCTACGACCAGTGAGGGTGAGCAGCTTCAATTAGGCGATGATCTCACCGAGACGTTGCTAGATTCTGATGAAGGCTTCCATTGGACAACCATGGACGAAGACGTCGCTTACGACGCATTAGAAAACGACGACATTCGAGCAATTTTAGAGATTCCCAAAGACTTCTCGGCAAGCGCGGCATCCCTGGGCGACGATGACCCTTTGGCTGCAGTTCAATCTCAGCTGACAATTATCACCGATGATGCTTCGAATATTATCGCTAGCAATATCGCTGCCACGGTGGGTGAAGCCGTTCAAATGTCTGTATCAAAGCAAGTCGGCGAAGAATTTGTAGCGCAGATGACGGTGGGTTTTACCGAGATTGGGGAAGCACTAGATAAAGCGGCCGATGGTGCCCACGAGCTTTCCGATGGGACTTCCAGTGCTCGTACCGGAGCAGGCGATCTGGTCGTGGGCCTTGATGAGCTCACCAGTGGAGCCAATACACTGTCAAATGGTGCGGCTGATCTCGCGGCTGGCACTAGTGAAGCCGCTTCTGGGTCCCGTGAGCTAGCTTCAGGTCTAGCCACCCTTGATACTCAAACTCAAGACCTGCCTGATACAGCTGAAGATATTGATAACAAAGCTCGCCAGTTCGCCGACCGCATCGAAACCATCGCTGACGATATTGCAGACGCCTCGACAAGGGTCGACACTCTGGCGAGTGATGCGCAAAGCGCTTTAGATAACGCTCAGGGGGCGGGATCAGCCTCCGAAAACATTGAGGAGCTACTCACCTCTGGGTCACAGTACACCGATGACATCTCTGCTAACGGACAGGACCTCTTAGATAGCTGGGACGCCTTATCGGACGAACAACGTCAGGCTGCTGTGCAAGAAATGATGCATAACGCGGAGGCGGTAAAAACCTCCCACGATGAGGCGCAAAAACAGGCCAATGCACTACGCCAGGATGTAGCCGATCTGGTTGGGGTCGAGACGACAGGTGGTCCCGCCACCGGCCTGACCGGTTTATCAACAAACATTGCACAGTTGCAGGAAGTCCTGGATCGCGTGCATGCCGGAGCAGATCGGGGCACTGAGGGTAGTGAGCTGATGCACGAGGCTGCTGATCGCTTGACGACGTCCACCGGCGATCTCGTAGATGCGGCACAAGAGCTTTCTGGTGCGATTAGCACAGCGGCAGCCGCTTCCAGTGAGCTCAGCACCGGGCTTGAAACGCTTGATGAGGGCGCTACCGCACTGAATGATGGTTCAACCGATTTAGCCTCCGGGGCAGGCGACGCAACGGCGGGAGCTTATGATTTGCGCGGTGGACTGGGTCAGCTCGACACGGGAGCTAGTGATCTAGCAACAGGACTCGATGAGGGTAAAGACGATGTTCCCCGCTATTCCGACGAAGAAAGCGAGCACCTGGCTGACACTGCTTCAGACCCTGTCACTCTAGCTCAGCAGCGTCTCCATGAGGTCCCCGGTTATGGTTGGGGTCTCGCGCCGTATTTCATGGGACTTGCACTCTGGGTCGGAGCCATGGGTTATTTCCTGATGCAACCTGCCATCAACGTCCGTCGTATTATGGTCACTGATTCCCGCTTACGCGCCGTATTGATTAGCATAACGCCGGCGTTTCTCATGGCGTTTGTTCAAAGTGCGTTGATGGTCACTTTTGTACGCTTCATCGTGGATATTGATATGGCGCAAACAGCTGGGGTCTATGCACTCAGTTTCTTCGCAAGTCTGACGTTCTTTATCTTGAATCAGATGCTCATAGCCGTCTTCGATGCACCCGGCCGCTTCTTTGCGCTGGTCCTGATTGTCTTGCAGCTATCAGCTGCGGGCGGGACGTATCCAATTGAAACAGCTCCACAGTTCTTCCAACACCTGCATAGTTGGCTGCCGATGACTCACGTGGTCACCGGGTTGCGATCGCTGATTGCCGGGGGTGCATTCGACACGAGTGGGGTATTGCTACCGCTGGCCGTATGGCTGCTAGTTTCCTTCGTCGCGCTTATCGGCGCAGTCCTGGTGACCTGGGCTAAGACGCACCGCTCCCGCCCCGCGAAACGATCTGCCCAGCACGCCAAAACGACGAAAGAACCCGCCCGGAGCTGAAATCACACCCCATTTCGATTCCACCCTATTACGGACAGTGTTTGGCGGCGGAAATCAGGTCCTAAGTGGTGGCACCGCCACGGTTCGTTAACGCCAGCGTGTGCTTCCTCGACAGCGACGCTCTATCGTTGACGGCACCGGGTTCACCATTGAGACCAAAGCCTTTGTGAAACCGGCATGATCAATGAACCCGGCGGCTGACAGTTTGATGGTCTGGGCTTTGTCGCCGGCCTCGTGATCACGGTGATCGAGGCGATGACCGTGGCCACCCGTTGCCACACCGACATCGTGAGTGCCAGTTCCCACAAGGTGGTATTGATCAAATAGAACGCGCTAAATGCGAACGCTCCCACCAGCGCTCCCCGCAGACCCGGCACCAACCGCCAGGGCCGGTTATCCCGGACCATTCCGATCAGCAGCCGCAGCCGACTCCGCGACGCGAGGATGCGCAGGTCGATATCATCGTCGTCGGGTGTGATCCGACGCAATGCCCCACTCAGCGCGGAGATGCGGCGCTGGCGATGCTCCTCGGAGTCCTCGTGCGGGGTTCCCTTGCAGTACAGGTCGATAATGAGCTGTGCCGTCACCTGACGGACTCGACGCCGCAATGCCATCGCGCCGAAGGCCGGAAGAGACACCACCGCGACGTTTCGACTGCTGCTTGCATCAGCTGCAACGGCGTGCCCGTCGGCAATCAGCGGAAGATCGGTGATGCACACCGCGAAGTGCCAGCTACGCTGCCGCTTACGCTCGGTTGCCAGGTTCAGCATTTCGGCGTCACCCATGTCGCTGGGCGGCAACCGCTCCCGACACACTTCGATTTTCCACTCTCGATCCGGCAGTTGCTCAGACAGGAGCCCTGGCAGCTCCTGTTCCAGATACTGTGCGACCTCTGAGGGTGCAGCCACCGGAGCGGCCAGCACACCGATGATCATCGGTTCCGGTTCTGCCTGTGGTTGGCGTGTATTGTCACAGTCCGCTCCTTCGATACGAGAAGTTCACGTACCCGTCCGACCGCACCATCCGCATAACGTCGAACTTACCGCGAGTGTAGCGTAAGCCACAGAGAGCCGGCTGAACGCTGGGACCATGACCCCATCTCAGCTTGGGCATTGGGCCAATTCATCTGGGCGCCCACATCAACTGCGATTTCGATGCGCCTCAGATGTGCCATCCGGGCCTGTGAAAAACCGCCAAACGAAGTTAACAGTCATACTTAAGCCCATCCCAACTCATGCAGCTGCGCATCGTCAATACCGTAATAGTGCGCGATTTCGTGGATGAGTGTGACGCGAACTTCTTCACGCAGGTGCGTCTCATCGTGGCACGTGTCTAGCAACGGTTCGCGAAACAATACAATACGATCCGGCAACTGCATATATCCGTAATCGGCACGGCCGGGGAGATCGAAACCTTCATAGACGCCCAGCACATCCAGCGAGCCATCATCGGGTCGATCTTCCACCGCAAAGACCACATTGTCCAAGCCTTCAACCATGTCTTCAGGCAAGGCATCGAGTTCTTCGCCGACGAGGTGCTCGAACTCTTCCAATGACATCTCAAGCGCTTGGTGCTCCAGGGCCAGGTCGCCATCTGCCAAGGCCTGCAGGATCATGGAACTCAACGGCGCAAGCCGATAGCCATCGGCAAGAGAAACCTGCCCGGGAGTCACCCATAGAAGTTCGGCAATTTCTGCTTGTGCTTGCACATTCGCTTTAGGCGGGAGCTTCGTTGCATACACCCGGGAATGCAGTGCAGTATCGGCTTCGTTAGCTGCAGGTGTGGTGAACTCTCCCAGGTCCACTAGATCCCCGATTTCTAATACAACACCGAGTTCTTCGGCTACTTCTCGCACCGCAGTGCGGTCACCGGTCTCGCCGGGCTCTGGTTTGCCACCCGGGAAGATGAACGCAGTAGTGCCGTGTTTGCGGACCAGGGCGACTTGACCGTCGTCGTTGGTTAAAATAACGGCCGAAACACTAATGAACGGGTTGGAGCGCTGTGCGGTCATGGAGCTTATCTAATCACAGGCTGCATGCGATGTTGTATGAGGCAACGAGTGAGCGATTACCCACCCGGCGTCCAAGACACATACTCATCGAAGCTGCATCATATGCTTACCAGTCCCATCGACTACCAATTCACAACACCAGGAGATCGCCATGATCAGGGTCACATCGTATAGCCTGGCTATCAACACGTTTCGTCCCGGCGCTTTTATGAGCGTTTCCTGCAAGGAGCACCCTTTATGACCGACGTTCTTTGGTTTTCCGAACTTGGCCTCGACGACCTTGATCGAGTCGGCGGCAAAAACGCCTCGCTTGGCGAGATGATCCGCAATCTCAGCGCCGCCGGGGTCAAAGTCCCGGACGGTTTTGCCACAACAGCAGATGCCTACTGGCGCTTCTTGAAAGAGTCCGGACTTGAGACGCGCATCGCGGGAATTCTTGAGGACCTGGACAGCGACAACGTAGCAGCCTTGGCGCAGGCAGGGACGCAGATCCGGGACTTGATCGTCCAGACCCCATTCCCGGACGGTTTCGACCAACAGATCCGCACCGCCTACGCCACGATGGCCGATAAGCACGGCGGGGATGCCGACGTATCTTGGGCAGTGCGCTCCAGCGCCACGGCCGAGGATCTGCCCGACGCTTCCTTTGCCGGCCAACAGGAGACCTTCCTGAACATCCGAGGCGTGGAGAATGTCTTGCGCGCGATCAAGGATGTCTTTGCCTCACTGTATAACGACCGGGCCATCGCCTACCGGGTCCACCACGGTTTCGACCACGCAGATGTTGCCATTTCGGCCGGTATCCAACGCATGGTCCGCTCCGACCTGGGTGCTTCGGGAGTGATGTTCACCATGGACACTGAGTCAGGGTTTACCGACGCGGTATTCATCACCTCTTCCTATGGTTTGGGCGAATCGGTGGTCCAGGGTGCGGTGAATCCGGACGAGTTCTATGTTCACAAACCTGCTTTGGCCGCCGGCCGTCCGGCGATTCTGAAGCGCGGGCTTGGCGAAAAAGCCGTGCAGATGACCTACACCGAGTCCCGGGAGGTTGGCCGGACTGTCGATTTCGTGCCCGTTCCCCTGGCGCAGCGCCGTCGCTTCAGTCTCACGGACGAGGAAGTCCAGCAGTTAGCCCGGCACGCGGTGGCGATCGAAGCCCACTACGGCCGCCCCATGGACATTGAATGGGGCAAGGACGGGGTGGACGGCCAACTGTACATCCTGCAGGCCCGGGCCGAAACCGTTGAGTCCCGCAAGGCCACCGGTACCGTTTCCCGCTTTACGCTCAACGAACGCTCTGCTGTCCTGGCCGAAGGCCGAGCCATCGGCCAGCGCATCGGCTCCGGCCAGGTCCGCGTACTGAGTTCACACGACCAGATGGCTTCGTTCCAGCCCGGCGACGTGCTCGTGGCGAACATGACCGACCCGGACTGGGAACCGATCATGAAGAAAGCCGCCGCCATCGTCACCGACCGTGGCGGGCGCACATGTCACGCGGCGATCATCGCCCGGGAACTGGGGGTCCCGGCCATCGTCGGCACCGGGGACGCTTCGAAGGTGCTGGCCGACAGTACACCGGTGACCGTCTCCTGCGCCGAGGGCGAGGCCGGCTTCGTCTACGAGGGCCTGCTCGATTACTCGCTGCAGGAGACCACCTTGGACACGATGCCGCCGGCACCGGTGAAGATCATGATGAACGTCGGCACTCCCGAACAGGCCTTCAGCTTTTCTCGGCTCCCGCACAACGGTATTGGGCTGGCCCGCTTGGAATTTATTATCAACCGCCAGATCGGCATCCATCCCAACGCGCTACTGGCCGTGGCCGGCGAGATCGAGCGCCCAGCCACCCTCTCGGATGATACCGTGCGAGAAATCCAGGAAAAAATCACGGCCTACGACGGGCCGCGGGACTACTACGTGAAACGCCTGGCCGAGGGCATTGCCACCATTGCCGCGGCGTTCGCCCCCGAGCCGGTGATTATCCGGCTTTCGGATTTCAAATCCAACGAATACGCCAACCTGCTGGGCGGTCCAGCATTCGAACCGGTCGAAGAGAACCCGATGATCGGCTACCGAGGCGCCTCCCGATACCTCTCGGAGTCGTTCCGTCAGGCCTTCGAGCTTGAATGCGAGGCACTGAAGTACGCTCGCAACGAGATGGGCCTAACGAACATCAAGCTCATGGTCCCCTTTGTGCGCACCCTGGACGAGGCGCGCGGCGTGACCGAACTGCTTGCCGCCAACGGGCTGGTTCGCGGCGAAGACAGCCTGGAGATCGTCATGATGTGCGAGGTGCCCACCAATGCACTGCTGGCCGATGAGTTTCTGAACTACTTCGACGGCTTCTCCATTGGCTCCAACGACCTGACCCAGCTCACCCTCGGCCTGGACAGAGACTCGGCGCTGGTCGCCGAGGCGTTTGACGAACGCGACCCGGCGGTCGCCAAGCTCTTGGAAATGGCTATTTCCGCCTGCCGTGCCCGTGGCAAGTACGTGGGCATCTGTGGCCAGGGACCCAGCGACCATCCGGATTTCGCCCAGTGGCTCCTGGAGCAGGGCATCGAATCAATCTCGCTAAACCCGGACGCCGTGATCGACACTTGGCTGCGCCTGGCCAAGGCCGAAACCGGTGCCGAGATCTAAATGACCGACGTACACAGCAGGAACACCGCGGCGGCCGGTCAGCAACAGCCGGCCACCGTGGTGTTCTTCCTATCTGATAGCACCGGCGTCACCGCTGAAACGCTGGGCAATTCCTTGCTGACCCAGTTTCCCGACCACCGGTTCGAACGCCACACCATTCCCTTTATCGCTTCCGTGCAGGAAGCGGAAAACGTCGTGCAAGACATCGACGACGTCGCAGCGGCAGACAAGCGGCCGATTATCTTCTCCACGGTGGTCAACCCGGACATTCGTGCACTGCTGTCACAGAGCAGCGGACACTTCATCGACCTACTCGGCAGCCACACCGCCCAGTTGGAGGACGCCCTGCAGACGACGGCGAGCCCAGAACCTGGCAGGGCTCACGGCCTTGGTGACGCGATCCGTTACCAGTCCCGCATCGCCGCCATCGAGTACGCAATTGAGCACGACGACGGACAGTCCATCCGCGCCCTGGAACGGGCGCAGCTGATCCTGATCGCCCCCTCGCGATGCGGCAAAACGCCCACCACAATGTATCTCGCACTGCAGCACGGCATCCTGGCCGCCAACTTCCCGCTGATCGATGAGGACTTTACGAGCCAGTCCCTGCCGGAGCCGTTGCGCCCCTTTGTGCGCAAATGCTTCGGGCTGACATTCCAGCCGATGCGGCTGAGCCAGATCCGTCAGGAGCGCCGACCGGACAGCACCTACGCCTCGTTGTCGCAGTGCAGTTGGGAACTGCGCAACGCCGAGGACCTCTACGCAATGCACCGGATCCCCTATGTGAACTCGGCATCGATGTCGGTCGAGGAAATCTCCGCGACCATCCTGCAACGGATGAATTTATAACCATAACGATCTAGTCAACAGCCAGGTGAATCAGGGCACCTGGCCGTCGTGGTTGGTGAGCACACCGCCGAGCCTCGTCTGCTGCCTCATAAATATCAATAAGCGGAGCCCCAGCCCAGCAAGTTCGAACCGCCTTCATTAGCCCGGCCCGATATCCACATACTAACGTCTTACCTCAAACGGAAATAATCTACCCGTACCACTACTCTGGATCATTCAGCTTTTATACGCAATACGATTTCTCGGCGCCCATGAGTTAGTGTTGGATCTCATATAATGTATCACTGAGTAAGACAGGCAAATATGAGTGAAACTTCTTGCAAGCCGCCCGCTTCTATGATTGGGCGAGTTTCAACAATATTAGGGACATTCACCCCAGAGCGCCCCGTAATGACTGGCGGTGAGATCGCTCGACTAACCCACCTCTCTAGGGCCACAGTTGCAAGAATACTCAAGGAACTTGTGACCCAGGATCTCGTCGAACGCGTCGACGATCACCGCCTCGTACCCGAAGTCGGCGCAGAACCGGTGCACGAGCTCATCGTCCGCCCGCGGCGACCGCGCCACGTAGGCGACCCG
>ERZ1032895.16-NODE-16-length-59954-cov-11.720663_pt1 | contig 59954 bp, 55 predicted proteins | sample MGYA00516687_ERZ1032895 | MGnify/ENA primary metagenome ERZ1032895 (study PRJEB33719, sample SAMN04261600) | wastewater metagenome | biome: rural village; feature: latrine urine exit; material: soil | place: El Salvador | collected 2013-01-14 ... | reverse complement strand
GGTCGATGAAGCCGCCGTGGCCCTCGATCAGGTGTCCCCAGTCCTTGATGCCCCGATCGCGCTTGATCGCCGACATCACCAGTCCGCCGAGAAAGCCGAGCAGGGCAATCATCAGCGCCAGTCCCGCCGAAGCAAGCACGCCAAACGGCGTCATCCAGGCAAGGCCGGCGCCCACCAGGGTGGCGCTGGCCACGCCGCCGCCGAAGCCTTCGACGGTCTTGGAGGGCGACAGGCTGGGCGCGATCTTGCGCCGCCCGAGCAGCTTGCCCCACACGTACTGCAGCACGTCGCTGAGCTGAACCACCACGATCAGAAAGGCGATCAGCAGCACGTTGCGCCCCCCATAGCCCGGTATGTCCAGGCTCAGCAGCGCCGGCACATGCGAGACGCAGAACACGCAGATCATCAGCGCCCACTGCACCTCGGCCACGCGCACCAGAAAGCCCTGGCTGTCGCCACGCAGGGTGGCCAGAATCGGCAGCAGCAGGAACGCATAGACCGGGATAAAGATCGAATACATTCCGTAGTACTCGATCCAGATGAAGTAGTACTGCACCGGCACCACCACGAAGAACGCCACCGCCAGCGCCCAGTGATCGGCGCGGCGCGCATTGACCAGGGTGACGAACTCGCGCAGCGCCGAGAACGAGGCGAAGGCGAACAGAATCACCACCCCGGTCTTGCCGCCGAGGAAGGCCAGCGCCATCAGCGCCACCATGATCCACCACGAACGAATGCGCTGATTGAGGTTCTCGATCACGCCATTGTCGCCCTGGGGCGAATAGCGCCACTGCAGCACATAGCCAATCAGCGAGGCCACCACCAGCAGCGCGCCGATGCCGGACAGCAGAGTAATGAGGTCAGGATGCATGGCCAGGCTCACAGTCAGGATTCAGCGCCTTCAGGGCGGCCGCGGCGCGGCTCAGAAAAGCCGCCTTGTCTTCGTCAGGTTCAAGCGCCACCGGCTCGCCGAAGGTCACGCTGCAGATCAGCGGGATCGGCACGAACTCGCCCTTGGGCATCACCCGGTTGAGGTTGGCGATCCACACCGGCACCAGTTCGACCTCGGGGCAGGCCCGGGCCAGATGATAAAGCCCGCTCTTGAACGGCTGCAGGGGCGCATCGCCAAGGTTACGCGTGCCCTCGGGAAACAGGATCAACGAGTCACCGGCATGCAAGGCCTGGCTCATGACCTCGATGGGGTCGTCGCTGCGCGTTTCGGGATTGCGATCGACCAGCACCGCATTGAACACGTCGCGGATCAGCCAGCGCCGCAGCGAGCCGGCCAGCCAGTAGTCGGCCCCGGCCACGGGGCGCGTGCGACGCCGCAGGGGCGGCGGCAGCACCGTCCATACCAGAATGAAATCGCCGTGACTGGCGTGATTGGCGTAGTAGATGCGCTGGCGATCGACCGGCGCCACGCCATCCCAGATGCCGCGTACGGCGGTAATGAAGCGCGCAAACAGGCGCACCAGTGTCGCCACCAGCGGCGAGATTATCCGGCTCATCGTGCTCCATGTCCTTCCCTGGCTAGCGAAATCACCATCCGATCATGACAGCACACCAGGCCCAAGAGAAGCCGCGGCCGCTGGAGTCGGCGGTGAAATATGCGATACTTCCGCCCTCATGTTTCATTGTCATTTCAGCCTGTGACCCACACTCGCTGTCACGCTCCGCCGTCGAAACAGGAACACCCGCCATGCCTCGAGGAACTCTCTTCATCGCTTCCGCTCCCTCCGGTGCCGGCAAGACCAGCCTGGTACGCGAGCTGATCGACCGCCTTGATGGCATCCAGGTTTCGGTCTCGCACACCACTCGCGCACGCCGACCGGGCGAGGTCGATGGCGTGAACTATCACTTCGTCGAGCGCGCCGACTTCGAGGCGATGATCGAGCGCGGCGAGTTCTTCGAACACGCCCGGGTATTCGACAACCACTACGGCACCTCCCGGGTCGCCGTCGAGCACATGCTGGCTGTGGGCCAGGACGTGATCCTCGAGATCGACTGGCAAGGCGCCCGCCAGGCTCGCGAGCAGATGCCCGATGCGGTGTCGGTCTTCATCCTGCCACCCTCCCGCGAGGAGCTGGAGCGTCGGCTGGCCGGCCGCGGCACCGATGAGCACGCCGTCATCGTCGCGCGAATGCGCGAGGCGATCAGCGAAATGTCCCATTTCGACGAATACGACTATCTGGTGATCAACGACGACTTCACCACCGCGCTGAACGAGCTGCAATCGCTGGTGGTTGCTCATCGGCACAGGCGCGAGCGCATGCAGGCTCGCCACGCGCCGCTGCTGGCCGCGCTCTTGTCAGACGTGCCCTGAGTCGAGTAATCTAGTCGGTCTACTCATTGGTGGAAGCCCCGGGGCGCAAGGCGTTGGCCGGGGCTTCGCCCGTCACATTCAGGAAAGCATTCATGGCGCGAGTTACCGTCGAAGATTGTCTGGAACACGTCGAAAACCGCTTCAAGCTGGTGATGATCTCCACCCACCGCGCACGCCAGCTGGCCCGCGGTTCCCGCGATGCCCTCCTGCCGTGGGAAAACGACAAGCCCACCGTGATGGCACTGCGTGAAATCGCCGCCGGCCTGGTGGATCACAGCGTGCTCAACGAGCCGCTGGAAGCACCGGTTCGTCCACATCGTGACTTCAACGCGAGCCTTGCCGTCGAGGAGTGAGGTCGCGCGTCACTGGGATCACGGTGACGCCATCCTTTTTCGAGCCTACCGAACGCACTCAGGGCATGCCGCATGTTCACCATCGATGACCTGGCCGACCGTCTTGGCGGCTATCTTCCAGAGCATGAGATTCGACAGGTCAAGCGTGCCTTCTACTATGCGGAACAGGCCCACGACGGCCAGCGCCGTCGCTCCGGCGAACCCTACGTAACGCACCCGCTGGCGGTGGCCAACATCCTGGCCAACATGCACATGGACGCCCAGAGTCTGATGGCCGCCATGCTGCACGACGTCATCGAAGACACCGGGGTCGACAAGCAGGCCATGACCGAGCAGTTCGGCGAGGAAGTCGCCGAACTGGTCGACGGCGTTTCCAAGCTGACCCAGATCACCTTCGAGGACAAGGCCGTCGCCCAGGCCGAGAACTTCCAGAAGATGGTGCTGGCCATGTCCCGGGATATCCGGGTCATCATCGTCAAGCTGGCCGACCGGCTGCACAACATGCGCACCCTGGGCGCGCTACGCCCGGACAAGAAACGCCGCATTGCCCGCGAAACCCTGGAAATCTACGCTCGCATCGCCAACCGGCTGGGTATCAACACCATCCGCATCGAGCTCGAGGACCTGTCCTTCCAGGCGCTGTATCCCATGCGCTCGGAGCGAATCAAGCGCGCCGTGGCCAGCGCCCGGGGCCACCGCCGCTCGGCGATACGCCAGGTCCAGAACACCCTGCAAAAAAGCCTCGACGACGAAAAGCTCTCCGGCTCGGTGGTCGGTCGCCAGAAACACCTGCTGTCCATCTATCGCAAGATGCGCGACCAGCGCAAGCCGTTCGCCGAGATCATGGACGTGTTCGGCTTTCGCATCGTTACCGAGGACGTCGACAGCTGCTACCGCATCCTCGGCGTGGTGCACAATGTCTACAAGCCGGTGCCCGGGCGCTTCAAGGACTACATCGCCATCCCCAAGGCCAACGGCTATCAGAGCCTGCACACCACGCTGTTTGGCACCGAAGGCATGCCCATCGAGGTGCAGATACGCACCCGTGAAATGGAGGCCATGGCCAACAACGGCGTTGCCGCCCACTGGCTGTACAAGGCCGGCCAGACCGATCACCCGATCGCCGAAGGCAGCCATGCCCGGGCCCGCTCCTGGGTCAAGGGCCTGCTGGAGATGCAGCGCCACGCCGGCGACTCTCTGGAGTTCATCGAGCACGTCAAGAACGACCTGTTCCCCGACGATATCTACATCTTCACGCCCAGGGGCGACATCATGGAGCTGCCCCAGGGCGCCACGGCGCTCGATTTCGCCTACAGCGTGCACACCGATATCGGCAACCGCTGCATCGCCTGCCGCATCGACCGCCACCTCGCCCCACTGTCCACCAAGCTGCAGAGCGGCCAGACCCTGGAAATCATCACCGCCCCCGGCGCCCGGCCCAGCCCGGCCTGGCTCAACGTGGTGATCACCGCCAAGGCGCGCTCGGCAATTCGTCACGCGCTCAAGCATCAGCAGCAGAGCGAGGCCATTCAGCTGGGCCGCCGCCTGCTCAGCAAGGCGCTGGCCACCTTCAAAACCAGCCTGGAAGAGCTCAGCAAGCCGACACTTGAGCAGCTGCTCAGCGAGTACGACCTGAAAGACAGCGAAACGCTGCTGGAGTCCATCGGGCTTGGCTCGCGCATCGCCCAGATGGTGGCGCAACGCCTGCTCGAACTGGAGCATGGCGACGCCCAGCACCACCGCCAGAACGGCCCGCTGCCCCAGGGGCCCGTTGTCATCAGCGGCAGCGAAGGCATGGTGGTCAAATTCGCCCGCTGCTGCCACCCGCTGCCCGGCGATGTGGTAGTCGGCCACCTGTCGGCGGGCAAGGGCATCGTGGTACACCGCAGCGAATGCCGTAACCTCACCGAGCTGAAAAACGACCCCGACAAGCTGTTCGCGATGGAGTGGTCCGCAGAAGCCGGCGACGACTACCCGGTGCCGCTGCGCCTGGAGATCGAGAGCCGCCGCGGCCTGGTCGCCGAACTCGCCGCGCTGGTTACCGACGCCGGCGCCAATATCGAACGTATCGACATCGAAGAGCGCGACGCCCACCTGTCGATCGTCAACCTGACCCTCGCCGTGCGCGACCGGGTACACCTGGCACGCATCATCAAGCGCCTGCGCAACCTGCATAACGTGGGCAAGATTACCCGTCTGGGCAACTGACCCCCTGCCCCGAACGTGATACGTTCAGCTTCTTTAGCCCACCAAGCGATGGAGACTCCCATGAGCAACAAGGCCGTCATCAACACCGATCAGTCACCCGCCGCCATCGGCCCCTATTCCCAGGCCATCAAGGCAGGCAATACCGTCTATGTCTCCGGCCAGATTCCTCTGGATCCGGCCACCATGGAGATCGTCCCGGGCGACTTCGAGGCCCAGGCGCGCCAGGTCTTCACCAACCTGAAAGCCGTGTGCGAACAGGCCCCCGGCAGCCTGCAGGATATCGTCAAGCTGAACCTCTACCTGGTCGACCTGGATAACTTCGCCATCATCAACAAGGTGATGGAAGAGTTCTTCGAAGCGCCCTTCCCCGCCCGCGCCGCCGTCGGCGTCAAGGCACTGCCCAAGGGCAGCCAGGTCGAAGCCGACGCCGTGCTGGTCATCAACAGCTAAGGCGGGGCGCCTGACGGCGCCCGTCGCAGCCTGAAGGCAGCTCCTACGTAGACCAGCCCATAGACGCCATTCAGGGTGCCGCGACACCGCCGCGCAGCGGCGGCGGGGCTGGCGCCACCATCAGGCAGAATTGCCGTCCGGCAGAGCCGAGCGCGCCACTACCCTGTAGCGGCTGCCTTCCCGACTCATCACCGACTGAACCAACGCAAGGCGCTGATAGCACCAGCTCAGCGCAGGCGATGGTAGCTGATCGCCGGGCGGTGGCGTGGCCCCACGCAGCAAGCTGACATGGGGCACAAAAGCCTTCGGCCTGCCCTCGATACCCAGCGTTTCCAGCTCGTCCCACAGCGATGCATGAAGGGCACGTAATGGCGCATGGGGGTGGGCGCTGCCAATCCAGACGATACCCGGGCGAGAGAAGTAGCCCCAGCGGTCCAGCTGCCACTGGCCCGGAGGTATTCGCATGGCCGAGACACGCTGGGCGATGCAGGCAGCGAGCGCTTCAGATTGCTCGCCGAGAAAGGCCAGCGTCAGGTGCAGGTTGTCATCGGGCAGGCGCCGCCCGCCACAGCGCTGGTGAGCAGCGTCGGCCAGCCTGGCGAGGGCTGGCTTGAGAGGCGCAGGAGGCAGCAGGGCAAGGAAGAGTCGCATGCGGGTTCGCCGAGAGGATGCTCGCCGCTGATCTTTACCAGCAGGTTCTCACTGGCAGACTCCTGCCAGCAGGCGTTTACTGGCTCTTGTCAGCAGATTTCTTGCCGGCTGGCTTCTTGCCGGCAGCTTGCTTGTTGGCAGGCAGAAAGCCGCCTTCGCGCAGCACCTGGGCATAACCATCGCGGTAGGTGGGATAGCGGAATACATAGCCGCTTTCCAGCAGCAAGGCGTTGCTGCAGCGCTTGCTGGCGCGTCGCCGCAATGGCGACTGAATGGTCTCGGTGGCCTCGACCTTGAGCTGTTTGGCAATCCACGCCATGACGTCATGCAGCGGCGAAGGCTGACTATCGGTGGCCAGGTACACCGGCTCCAGCGGCTCATCCTTCAAGGCGCGCTCGATCAGATGCGCCAGCACGCCGGCACAGTCATCGCGATGGATGCGGTTGGAGTACATCACCGGCGTCGGCGGAGAAATCCGCCCCTCGCTCACCTGGCGAATCAGGCCCTCGCGGCCCGGCCCGTAGATACCTGAAAAACGCACCACGCTGCCGGGCAGCTCATGTTCCAGCAGCGTCTTTTCGGCACGTCGCATCAGGGTGCCGGAGAATCCGCTGGGCTCGGCCGGGCTCTGCTCGTCGACTTCTTCGCCATCCTGCTGGGCATAGACGCTGACGGAGGACACGAACAGCACACGGCGAGGGCGATGTTTACGGCCCTCGTACTCGGCAAGCAGCGCGGCCAGGCCATCGGGATAGGCGGCCTGGTAGGCCTCTTCATCGAAGCGATCCGCCGCCACCGCGTAGACGATGACGTCGGCATCCGGCAGCGCACTCAGCGTCGCGGGGTCGGCAAGGTCGATCGCCACGCCCTCGATACCACTGCCCTCGAGCTTGTGGGGCTGACGCCTGGCGCCAATCACCCGGTGACCTGTCTCGATCAGCCGCTGGCCCAGGGCAATGCCGATGTCCCCGCAGCCCACAATCAACGTCGTCGTCTTCACCTTTGCCTCGCCCCCTGATACAAACATCACTATCAAACACGATATTCGAAACCCGATGCCCTGACGGCGGGGCTCACCGAACGGCGTATGAACGCAGCCAGACAGCATCAAACAGCAATATATAAGGAAGCCCCGGCACTCCAATGACTCTAACAGAACTGCGCTATATCGTAACCCTCGCCCAGGAGCGCCACTTCGGGCGCGCCGCCGAGCGCTGCTTCGTCTCCCAGCCCACGCTATCCGTGGCCGTCAAGAAGCTGGAAGACGAGCTGGGCGTGGCGCTGTTCGAGCGTTCCAAATCCGCCGTGCAGACCACGCCGCTAGGCGAGAAGATCGTCGCCCAGGCCCAGCGCGTGCTCGAACAGACCAGCATCATCAATGAGTTGGCCACCGCTGGCCGCGACCAGCTGGCAAGCCCGCTGCGCATCGGCGCCATCTACACCATCGGGCCTTACCTGTTTCCGCATTTGATTCCGGCCCTGACTCAGCGGGCGCCGCAGATGCCGCTGTATATCGAAGAAGGCTTTACCGGTGATCTGCGCCGCAAGCTGCGCAATGGCGAGCTGGACGCCATCATCGTGGCGCTGCCGTTCACCGAGACCGACGTGGTCACCAAGCCGCTCTACGACGAGGTATTCGAGGTGCTGCTGCCCGCCGATCACAGCTGGGGCAGCCGCGCGACCATCGACAAGGAAGACCTGCTCGGCGAGCGCCTGCTGCTGCTGGGCGAGGGCCACTGCTTCCGCGACCAGATTCTCGAGGCCTGTCCCGCCATCGGCCACAAGCTCAACAATCCCGACAACACCCTGACCGCCGAAGGCGGCTCGCTGGAGACCATTCGCCACATGGTGGCATCGCGGCTGGGCATCACCGTGCTGCCACAGTCGGCCATCGGCACCAACCATTACGAAAGCGGCCTGCTGATCAGCCGCCCGTTCACGCCGCCGACCCCCGGACGCACCGTGGCGATTGCCTGGCGCGCCAGCTTTCCGCGGCCCAAGGCCATCGACGCCGTGACCGACGCCATCGCTCACTGCACGCAGTACGCTGCAGCTTCCGGCACTACGTCTACCCTGACATCGGCCCCGGCATGAACCCGCTCGCGGCACCGGTCAATGAACTCAAGGGCGTCGGCGAGGCGCTGGCCATCAAGCTGGCCCGGCTGGGTATCGCCAGCGTCAGCGATCTGCTGTTTCACCTGCCGCTGCGCTACCAGGACCGCACGCGCATTACGCCGATTGCCACTCTACGCTCCGGCGATGAAGCCGTGGTGGAGGGCGAGATCGCCGCCGCCGACGTGGTTCAGGGCCGCCGACGCAGCCTGCTGCTGCGGCTGCGCGACGCCGGCGGCATTCTCAGCCTGCGCTTCTTTCACTTCTCGCCGGCCCAGCAGCAGCAGTTTCAGCCCGGCACGCGCGTGCGCGCCTTCGGCGAGGCCCGCGCCGGGGCCACCGGGCTCGAGATCTATCATCCCGAATATCGGCTGATCAGCGACAGCGCGCCGCCAGTGGAGGATCACCTCACGCCGATCTACCCCAGCACCGCGGGACTGCACCAGTCACGTCTGCGCGCGCTGATCGATCAGGCCTTCGAACGGCTGGATGCCAGCCCCGATGCGCTGCCGGAATGGCTCTCGGCGCCCCTGCGCCAGCGTTTCGAACTGCCCGAGCTGCACCACTGCCTCAGGGTGCTGCATCAGCCGACGCCGGATATCGATCCGGAGCGGCTGGCCTCGGGTCAGCATCCGGCCACGCGCCGCCTGGCGCTGGAAGAGCTGCTCGCCCACCAGTTCAGCCTGCGCGAGGTGCGCCTGCGCATTCAGCAGGATGGCGCACCGCAGCTGCCCGACGGGCGCAACCTGCAGGCGCGCTTCCTGACCCAGCTGCCCTTCTCGCTGACCGGCGCTCAGCGCCGCGTGCTGGATGAAATCCGCCTGGACCTCGCCACCGCCTGCCCCATGCTGCGGCTGGTGCAGGGCGATGTCGGCTCCGGCAAGACCGTGGTCGCCGCCATGGCCGCGCTGTCGGCCATCGCCGGCGACTGTCAGGCGGCCATGATGGCACCCACCGAAATACTGGCCGAACAGCACTACCGCTCCTTTCGCGACTGGTTCGAACCGCTGGGCATCGACGTCGCCTGGCTGTCCGGCAAGCTCAAGGGCAAGCAGCGCCTCGACACCAAGGCCGCCATCCTCGATGGCCGCGCGCGCATGGTGGTCGGCACCCACGCGCTGTTTCAGGACGACGTGCACTTCCAGCGCCTGGGCCTGGCCATCATCGACGAGCAGCACCGCTTCGGCGTGCACCAGCGGCTGGCCCTGCGCGAGAAAGGCGAGGCCGGCGGCCTCACGCCGCATCAGCTGGTAATGACCGCCACGCCGATTCCGCGCACCCTGGCCATGAGCGCCTACGCCGACCTCGACATCTCGGTGATCGACGAACTGCCGCCCGGCCGCACCCCGGTCAAGACCGTGGCGATGCCCGACGAGCGCCGCCCCGAGGTGGTCGAGCGCATCAGAAACGCCTGCGCCGATGGCCGCCAAGCCTATTGGGTATGCACCCTGATCGAAGAATCCGAAGTCCTGCAGTGTCAGGCCGCCGAAGCCACCCGAGACGAGCTGGCAGATACCCTGCCGGAGCTGAACATCGGACTGGTGCACGGGCGCATGAAGGCCGCCGAAAAAGCCGAGGCGATGGACGCCTTCAAGGACGGCGACCTGGACCTGCTGGTCGCCACCACGGTGATCGAAGTCGGCGTCGACGTGCCCAACGCCAGCCTGATGGTCATCGAGAACCCCGAGCGCCTGGGGCTCTCCCAGCTGCATCAGCTGCGCGGCCGCGTCGGGCGCGGCGCCATCGCCAGCTTCTGCGTGCTGCTCTACCACCCGCCGCTGTCCCAGCACTCAAAGCGACGGCTCAGCGTGATGCGCGAAACCAACGACGGCTTTCGCATCGCCGAGGAAGACCTCGCCATACGCGGCCCCGGTGAAGTCCTCGGCACCCGCCAGACCGGCCTCGCCCAGATGAAGATCGCCGACCTGGAGCGCGACGCCGACCTGCTCAACCGCGTCACTCCCCTCGCCGACGCCCTGCTCGCCCAGCATCCCGAAGCCAGCCAGCCGCTCATCCGCCGCTGGCTCGGCGAAGAAGCCAGCCGTTACGGGCAGGTTTAAAGCTGGCAAGAAGGCTGCATCGGTTTTGCCCATTGATTGAGGGTGGAGACCGCCAGGCCTCCCGGATTCCTCAGATATCACGACTTCCCCGGGCGCCTCGCGGCGCCGGTCGCGCAGCACAGCATCCCTCCTACCAAGTTCGGTGGCACCATTCAGGTTTTCGCAGGAGGCCAACTTGTTGGGCGATCCGCCGCGCAGCGGCGTTGGGTTTTCTTCAATCTCCCAGCTTACAAAAGCCATGCGATTGATTATAAAAGGATCTGGGCCTAATCTCAGACAGGTCTGCCTAATCCAATAGCTACAACTGCCTCTCGGGAGAACTCCATGACTGCTTCTCATCTCAAGCCGCTGGCGGCGGCGATGCTGTTGAGCCCGCTGCTGCTGGGCGCGGCCCAGGCCGCCACCACCGTCAACCTGAGCTATAACGGCGCGCCCGACCCGGACAAGAACGCGGTGCACGTGTTCGCCACCAACCTCGAAACGCTGGTGGAAGAAAAGACCGACGGCGAGATCAAGCTCAAGCTCTATCCCAACAGCATGCTGGGCGAGGAGCAGGAGCGCATGGAGCAGACGATGAGCAGCCCCTCGCTCAACGTCGCCTCCTTCGCCGGCATGTCGCCGGTGGTGCCCGAGATTTTCGTCAGTGCCATTCCGTTCCTGTTCGAAGACTTCGACGACGCGCGCAGCTTCTTCGACGAAGGCCAGTACTGGCAGAAAGTGCAGGACGATCTGCGCGAACGCGCCGGGCTGGAGCTGCTAGCGGTGGTCGAGGAAGGCGGCTTCCTGGCCTTTACCAACAACAAGCGCCCAATCGCCTCGCCCGACGACTTCGAGGGCCTGCGCTTTCGCGCCATGGACCCGAGCCAGGTCGCGCTCTATGAGGCCTTCGGCGCCTCGGGCACACCGATTCCCTGGACCGAGACCTACATGGGGCTGAAGATGGGCGTGGCCGACGGCCAGATGAACCCGCCGATGTACATCATCCTCGGCAGCCTGAATGAGGTGCAGAAGTACCTGACGCTGGCCAATATCCAGTATTCCGACCAGTTCCTGGTCGGCAATGCGGCGATGATCGACGGCTGGGACGAGGACCTCCGCGAGGCATTCCTCGAGGCGGTGCAGGAAGCCAACGACAAGGCCCGGGAATACAACGAGAGCAAGGTAGAAGAGCGCATCGCCTATCTCGAAGACAACGGCATGGAAGTGATCCGCCCCGACGAAGAGCAGCTTGCCGCCTTCCGCGAACTCGGCCAGCCTGCCTATCTGGACTGGCTGGGCGAGCAGAACATCGCCCAGGAATACATCGACATGGCGCTGGACGATGCGGGGTTTGAAAGCGCTGAGTGATAGCAGGCCAAGCCTAGACTGCTCTTGACCGATGTTCTGCAAACAGCCAGCGGACCACGGCGCTGCATATTTGTTACAAACGTGCTGCATGCGTGGTCCGCCGCTGTTCCCACGAAGGCTGTTTTCTGCCTACTTTTGCATAAAAGAAGACGCTAATGACTCGATTTCTGCGCTGGCCGACCGCGCTGGTCCGGCGACTCTCACTATGGATAGCCAGCAGCATGCTGGCCATCGACCTGCTGGCCATTCTGTACGGCGTGTTCACCCGCTACGTGGCCGGCGGCGCACCAATCTGGACCGACGAGCTGGCCCGCTACCTGATCATCGGCGCGGTGATGCTGGCCATGGGCGCGGTGTGGACCGAGGGCGGCCACATGCGCGTGGCGCTCATCGAGCGGCTGCTGCCCCGCGCGCTGGGCCGACTGCTGTCCTGGTACCAGTGGCTGCTGACGCTGGCGATTGCGCTGGCCGGCGCCTGGATCAGCTTCCGCTATGCCCAGTCGGTGTCGATGTTCACCAGCCAGGGGCTCGGCATCAGCCGCACGGTGCCGGTGATGGCGCTGCCGGTTGGCTTTGCCCTGCTGGCTCTGCTGGCTATCAGCCACGGCCCCAGGCCGCTGCCAATACTTTACGACGAGCCTGACGATGCCGATGACGTCTCAGACACAGACCCGGAGACAACATCATGACGCTGACCATGCTGGTTGTCTTCCTGATCCATGTGCTGCTCGGGCTGCCGCTGTTCATTTCCCTGCTGGCCACCGCCGTGGTCGGTTTTTTCTTCGTCGACCTGAGCATGATCCCGCGAATGATGCCGCAGCAGTTCTTCGGCGGCATCAATGCCTTCTCGCTGATGGCCATTCCGCTGTTCATCCTGGCCGGCAACCTGATGAACGCCAGCAAGCTGACCGACCGGCTGATGGGGCTGGCACGGCTGCTGGTCGGCCATCTGCGTGGCGGCATGGGCCACGTCAACGTGGTCTCCAGCGTATTCTTCGCCGGCGTCAACGGCTCGGCGGTGGCCGACACCTCGGCGCTGGGTTCACTGCTGGTGCCAGCGATGCGCAAGGAGGGTTACTCCACCGCCTTCGCCGCCGGGCTGACCGCCGGCAGCTCGCTGATCGGGCCGATCATCCCGCCCAGCATCTTCATGATCCTCTACGCCTCGCTGACCAACACCTCGGTAGGCGACCTGTTTCTGGCCGGCGTCATTCCCGGTCTGCTGCTGGGCGTCGCCTTCATGGCCATGAACGCCGTGCACGCCTGGCGCATCCAGCTGCCCAAGCGCGGCGGCTGGCCCAGCAGGCGCGAGCTGGCCGTAGCCGCCCTGGGCGCGCTGCCGGCGCTGATCGCGCCCTTCATCATCGTCGCCGGCATCGTCATGGGGCTGGTCACGCCGACGGAGTCCGGCGCCCTCACCGCGCTCTACGTGGCGCTCTACGGCGCGGTGGCCGGCAACCTGAAGCTCTCAAGCCTGTGGAAGGCAATCGTGGATACCACCCGCCTGACCGCCGCGATCTTCGTCATCATGGCAGCCTCGAGCACCGTCAGCTGGCTGCTGTCCTACGCCCAGGTGCCCAGCCAGTTCGTCGAGCTTCTGACGCCCTACATCGACAGTCCGGTGATCATCCTGCTGCTGCTGAGCCTGATCACCTTTGTCACCGGCATGTTCATGGAAGAAGTCTCCGCGCTGATGCTGCTCACGCCGATCTTCGCCCCCATCGCCATGCTGGCTGGCATCGACATGGTCCATCTGGGCGTTATCATCACCCTGAACATCACCATCGCGCTGATCACCCCGCCCATGGGCGCCTGCGTCTATGTGGCCGCGGCGGTCAGCCGGCTGGAGATCACCGCGCTGTTTCGTACCATCTGGCCATTCGTCATCACCGCCTTGGTGGTGCTGGTGGCGCTGATCCTGTTTCCCTCACTGACCCTGTGGCTTCCCACACATCTTGGATGATTTCATGACCGACCACGCAACGTGGGTATCAACACCGATTCCATCAATGCCAGAGCCCGACTGGCCCACGCTGTCGCAGATACCGATTGCCGGCTCCCCTGAGCGGCTGGTGCCGACGAGCCTGGCGCCGCCGCCGATCCGGGTGTTTCCCGCCTACGCACGCATGGAGGTTCCCGGCGCGATCAGCGAGTGCTACCTGCGCGAGGGCGTCTATCGCCGTCTGCTGACCGTGGCCCGCTCGCTGCCCAAGGGCCTGACCCTGCTGGTGCTCGACGGCTGGCGCCCCTGGCGGGTGCAGCAATACCTGTTCGAGACGCTGTCCGAAGCCATCCGCGACGCCAACCCCGACATCGACGAGCAAGAGCTGATCAAGCGCACCCGGGAGTTCGTCTCGCTGCCCAGCCGCTCACCCGAGGCGCCAAGCCCGCACCTGACCGGCGGCGCGGTAGACGTCACCCTGTGCGATGAAGACGGCCTGCCGCTGGACATGGGCACGTTGTTCGACGAAGCCATACCGGCTTCCCATGCCGCGGCGCTGGAAACCCAGGAAGCCTCCCAGCGACAAACCCAGGCTCGCGACAACCGCCGCCTGCTGTATCACGCCATGCTCGCCCAGGGTTTCACCAACCTGCCCAGCGAATGGTGGCACTTCGACTACGGTGACCAGCTGTGGGCCCACTACCACGGCCACGATCAAGCGATCTACGGCCCGGCAGAACTCGACACCCTCGAAAACCGCTGGCGGCGACAGCTGTAACGGGCATGCAGCCGTTTTGGCAGGAGGGATGCTGTGCATCGCGACACCGTCGCGCAGCGGCGGCGGGAGTGCGCCAACCCAAACCGCCATAGCAAATTGCTATATATAGCGTTTTGCTATACAGTGCCTATATTGAGACAGGGAAGCGTCCATGCACATCGTCACACAGAAGCGCATCTGGGAGGCCATGGCGAGATGGCCACAGTCTGCAACGTCTCTAGAGGCGTGGTATCGGCTTATGAAAACCTCCGAGCCCAACGACTACACTGCGATGAAAAGCATTTTCCCGACAACTGACAAAGTTGGTAGCCACCATGTCTTCAACATCGGCGGTAACAAAATCAGATTGATTGCCATCGTGCATTATCGAGCCAAGCGAGTATTCATTCGCGACATTCTTGATCATAGCGAGTACGACAAAGGCAAATGGAAGGAGTGACCCCATGAACGCCATCCTGGATCAGGCAACCACTCACTGGGCATACATCGAGCCGCTGCTTTCAGACCCTCGTAGCGAAGAAGACTATGACGCCAGGGTATCTGCTCTGGACGAGCTGCTCGACATGATTGGCGAAGACGAAGAACATCCACTGGCTAGCCTTGCTGCGCGTCTGGGTGATGTCATTGAAGCCTATGACGAAGACCACCGCCCTATCCCGCAGGCGTCTGGTGCCGAGGTGCTGCGATACCTCATGGCTGAGCATGGCATCTCACAAAGCCAGCTACCTGAGATCGGCGCCCAATCCGTGGTGTCTACCATTCTCTCTGGTAAGCGCCAGCTGAACTGGCGCCAGGTGTGCGAGCTATCCAGGCGCTTTGGGGTATCAACCGATGCCTTCCAAATCCGGCCTGAGGCGCGGTTTTTGTAGGTAGGGATGCTGTGCATCGCGCCACCGTCGCGCAGCGGCGGCAGCTCTGTAACGCCCGGAATGAAAACAACAGCGCCGGGCCTTGAGAGCCCGGCGCTGAAGTATCACCAGAGTAAAAGCAGGCAAAGCAGGCAGAGCAGGCTTAACCCACCTTGGCCTCAAGCCGCTCCTTTATTTTTAGTATCCCCTTGCCATTGGGTCGCTTCCTTGCCGCCAGGTCAATCAAGAACAGGGCGTCATCAACGTAGCCCAACCGCTCCATGATCACTGACATTTCGCGCAGATAGTCAGCGTTCTTTGCCGTATCCTTGGAGAGATTTTCATATGCGGAATCAGCGATGGGCTGACTGACGGAAGCAGGCTCACGGAACTCGATGCCGAGGGTATCCAGCAGCTTGTAAAACGCATAGCCGCTGCGGCCCGCCTTGTATTCCTTTACCGCCTGTTCATGTATCTGGCGCACCACATCGGGATAATCGCTCTTCAGTGAACGCAACGGTGCAAGAATATCCAGATAGCCATCAGCAGCGTTTCGCGGTGAAGCCTGACTTGGCCTGGCCACTTCAGACAGCGCCGGAAAACGGGACACAACGTCCTTCATCTGTGAGAAAAGATGCTCTTCCAGGCGAGCACGCGCATCCTCGGGCAGATCGTCGATGGTATATCCGCGCTCGTTAATTGCCCGGTCCGAGTAGCCCTGCAGCGACCAGTCAACACGCTGGGCAGTCGAGATCGGCAGCTGCGGCAACACCGTATTCAACAGCCGCTTAAGCTCCAGCGCAGATTTGACATAGCTGCGGTTGGTCACCTGCAGCTCAGGGACGAGACCAGCAGCCACGGCGTCATCCAGGCCTAGCGCACACAGAAAGCGCTGCTCGATCGGTGGCTGGCCAGCCTGGGGCGGACGATACGGCAAAAAGCGACAGTGCCCATCACCATAGGCATCCGCCCATGCCAGCAGCGGCAGGCCAGCAAGATGCCGCATGGGGCGAGTCATTGCCTCAGGCAGAAGATCACTCAGGCGCCGAGTCGACATATGGCGCTTGATGCCCTGGTTATGGTTACCAATAAGATAGTCAAGCGGGTGGCGAAGAAAGGCCACAACGCGAACATTCAGCCCCTTGGTCAGCTCAAGAAATTCCTCATGTTTTCCGTAAAAGGCCTCTGACGATATCAACAAACACAGGCCCTGCTGCTGCGCTTGCGCAAGCCAGGTTTGAAAGCACTGGCTCGCTTTTTCGATATCCCCCTCAAGCACAGGAACTGTAAGTTTGGCATGCCCACCGGACACACCGTTGACGTCCAGTACATGCTTGGGATAGTACACGCCGGCTCGTGCAAGCTCTCTGCGGTGCTCCTGGCAAAAGCGCTGGATCGCAGAGGTTCCTGTCTTGGGCGAACCGATATGCAGCACTACATCGGGCAGCGCCGGCTTTCTGGAAGCGCCTCGCAAGGACTTGATAATTCTTCTGACCACTGTAAATAATCAACCGTTTATCAATGTTAATGAACAAGCCGCATGACTGACCTTGCTGTAAAGCGGCCACATATCAGCACAGACGTGCTGCAGGATCACAAAAATACCGTCGGACACTTACCCACTCTGGTTAACTTGAACTCCGCTCATCTTGAATTCCCGTTACTTCGAACTGCGCCTGGAATCCAGCCCCTCCGTCGCACTCAGCCACTGCTCGGCAGCGTGCCGGGGATTTCCCATTTCTCTTGCGGTAACTGCCGCTTGCTCGGCCATGCGACGCGCATCATCGGGGTGCGTCAGCAGCCAGTTCAGGCACTGATACCAGCTTTCCGGCGTGTCATCAGCCAGCAGGCCGTTTATGCCATGCTCGACGATATCCACCAGCGGCTGGCGGCGGCTATACACCCCCACCCCCCCCATCACGGCGATATCAAGAAACTTGATATACGACTTGCCGGCATTGAAAGGCGTTTCCAGCATCGGTGCCAGGCCAATATGGATCCGCCGGCGACGCTGGTAGTCACGAAACAGCGGCCACGACATTGCCGCTGGTGTATCACAGCGCGCCAGCGAGCGCAGTACCTCCGGCGAATAGCGCCCCAGCATGATCTCGAGGCGCGTGCTCGGCCACCGATCGTGAACTTTCACCAGCGCCGGAGCGATGTGCTGCATATCAGCCAGATGAGCACGGGTACCGTGATAGCCAATGCACCAGGGGTTGGCCTCATCCGGCGCTGCAACAGAACCTGTGTCAGGCCCTGTGGCAAAGTGGTCAAGCGATGGCAGCGGCGAGATCAGCGACGGCGTGGCTACGCGCAGCTTCACGCTCATGTCAGGATGCTGCGCAGCCACATGTTCTGCCAGCACCGGACTGCACACCACCACCTCATCGGCCAGCGCCAGCAGCCGTGGCTGACGGGTCTTCAAGCGCTCCATCCGCTGCCGATAGGCCGCGGGCAGGGTGTGATCCTTCACCGCAGCGGCAATGTCATCGTCAATCAGATAGTGGATGCTAGCGAAGGCCGAACGATTACTTTCGAGCAGCCACAGCCAGGCGCTGCCGAGCGAACGGCAAACCACCAGCCGTGCCCCTTTCAGGCGACGCAGCTGAGCCTCGACCTTCCAGGGAAACAGCAGCGCATGCTGACGCGTATCCACACGCTCGACCCGGTGCCCCTGGGCTTTCAGCAGCGGCGCCACTGATTCGAGGAAATAGATATCCTCGGTCGGCCTCGCCCCATCGCTGAGCATGACCCAGCGGCTGGTCGAATGAGCCGAGTCAGTCGAATGTCTCAAGATGACTCCTTGTCACGCAGCCGCTGCCCGCCCCAAACGGCAACTGCCACGACCAATACTCCAACCAGCGCCGAAAGCACATCCAGCACCGAGTCCAGGTTCCAATGGTTGAGCATGCCGTAATGCCAGGCCACCGCGTTGGCGCCGCCGCCCCTGGCTTCATGCTGGGCGATTTCACGCCCCAAAAATACCGCCACCACAAAGCATGCGGCCGCACGCCGGCCCAGCAGCGGCCACAGCGCAGCCTGCAGCCCCATGGCAATCAGCAGATGCTCAAGATGGCTGGCGTTCAGTTCGCTAAGCAGTCCCATCAACGCAGCGAAAAGTCTTCGTGGGCCAAGGTGAGGTGGGGGCTATAGGCCGGATCGTTATCCAGTTGCCTGGCCCAGGTACGGCGCATGTAATCTACCTCCTGCTTTGCCCGGGCGCGCTTGGCAGGGCTGTCATCCCCCCCGCGCGATACCGATTCATGGTGGTAGAGCTCGGCATAAGGAGTCCAGAGGTTACGATAGCCCGCCTCCCGCACCTTCAAGCACAGATCCACATCATTGAAGGCGACTGTGAGGTGGCGCTCATTGAGCCCGCCCACCTGCTCGAAGACCTCGCGTCGCAGCAGCAGACAGGCCGCCGTGACCGCAGAAAAGTTCTGAGCCAGATGCAGGCGATAGAAATATCCCGGGTGTTCACGCGGATAGTACTTGTGCGAGTGACCGGCAACGCCCCCCAAACCGAGAATCACGCCGCCGTGCTGCAGGGTATCGTTGGGGTAGTACAGCTTGGCACCCACACAGCCGATCTCAGGCCGACAGGCCTGACTGACCATTTCTGTCAGCCAGCCTTCGCCGATCGGCTCGATATCGTTGTTGACCAGCCCCAGAATCTCGCCTTTGGCCTCACGCGCACCAAAGTTATTGATGGCCGAATAGTTGAACGGATGGTTCCAGCGCAGCACCCGTATCCGCGAGTCGCGCTCGGCCACCTCCTGCATGTAGGCCAGCGTCGCCTCGCAGCTGCTCTGGTTATCGAGGATCAGCAATTCCAGATTGGGATAGTCGGTACGCTCGAGTATTGCATCCACGCACGGCTTGAGGATCTCGACCCGGTCGCGGGTGGGCACCAGCAGGCTGACCAGCGGCGCTGGCTCAGGCAGCGGCCAGCGCACCCGATAGGTATTGGGGAAGGCGCCTAGCTCGACCTGTGCCCGCGGCTCTATCCGGGCTAGATGATCAGTCACCGCCGCCAGGCCCGCCCGGGAGGTATAGTCCTTCTCGCCACTATCCAGCGCAGTGGAGCCCATGCCGGCACGCCAGTGGTAGAGCATATGAGGCAGGTGCACGATGCGCTCGGCGGACAGCGTTTCACTGACGCGCAGCACCAGATCGTGATCCTGGCTGCCCTCAAAGCCCTCACGAAAGCCGCCTGCTTCGCGCACCAGCGCAGTGCGATACACGCCCAGATGCGACACATAGTTCTGAGCCAGCAGCAGATCCGGGTTCCACTGCGGCTTGAAGTGCGGATCGAAGCGCTCACCGAACTCGTTGAGCTTATCTTCATCGCTATACAGCAGACCCGCTTCTGGCTGCCGATTCAACGCCTCGGCCACGCGGAAGAGCGCAGTTTCGGCCAGGCGGTCATCATGATCGAGCAAGGCCACGAACTCGCCCCTGGCCTGTTCAAGCGCACTGTTGCTGGCCGCACAGATATGGCCATTATCCTCGCGGTAGACCACCTTCACCCGCGCATCACGCTGCTGATACGCCGCCAGCAGCTCGTGCACCTCGGGGTCGTTCGACGCATCATCCGCGATGCATAGCTCCCAGTGCGGATAGTGCTGGGCCAGCACCGAGTCCAGGCACTCCCGCAGCCATTCGGGCCTGGGGTTATACACCGGCACTAGCACCGAGATAAGTGGCATCCAGTCAAAGCGCTTGATCAGCGACTGCGTCTGAGCCCTGCTCAGCTCCAGCTCGGAACGCATTTCAATCCACTGCGAATAATCCTTGGCGGCCTCCAGCTTCACGAAGGTCGCCTCGTAATGCGCCAGCGCCACCGTGCGCCAGTGATGCCCCTTCTTCGCCGCCTTCTGCTTCAGGCCACGCAGCACCCCGGCCTTCGACTGGCCACGCCAGGCAGAATGCATGTTGGCGAGCCGCTGAGCCAGGCGATCATGGGCAAACATCGGCGTCAGCCAGATAAAACGCATATGCTCCAGGCTGAAGCGCCCTTCGCTCTCCATCGGGTCGAAGCGAATCGCTTTGAGCGGTTTATCCACATAAAAAAGACGCTTGGTCACCTGGCCGTTCTTGAGGGGCAGGAAGATACACTGCGCATCGTTGAAGCCATCGCCGGTGTCGAAATAAAGACGCGCAGCTGCAGCTGGCTGATCATGCTGAAGCGCCACTTCAAACATATGCCAGCCAGGGATGGGCAACCCCTTGTGCAGCAAGAACTGGGGGTCTGCTCCTGTGGAGTGCCAATCTCCCTCACAGCCCTCAAGCTGGTGCGCTGGCTCCAGCCGTGCCAGCGGAGACACCATCAAGGGAGTCAGCCCAAGTCCATGCGACAGCCATTTTTCCAGCGTCGTCATGGCACCTTTTGTCTTCATGACCTGCCACCCTGTCCGGCATCTTCCGGCTTCGGTACACGGCGATACCTGGGCGGAAAGCACTGCCCGGTGCTCGCCACCCGGCACTGCACACGGTCACCCGGCTTCAGCTTGACCGGCAAATGAAAACCCACATAGCCGCCACGCGGCGGCAACAATCGGCACAGCTCAGAGCGCAACTCGGTGGCCAGCAAGCTCGCGCGGCGTTCGTCGTTGACCAATACCTCCACCTCTACCGGCTCATCACTTTCGTCATTCCCATTACTTGCCGGCCACCAGGCCCAGCCCACCACGCGCTGAGCGCTAGCCTCTATCATGGCGGCATGGGCATAGGGCAGACCATCACGATGCAGCCCCATACGCGTATCGAACAACGCCTTGCAGCGCCTGTAAAACGACAGTTCTTGCCGGTTGATCCGCCAGAACTCTGCCTCATCCTCGGCATTGACTTCATGAGCCGCCGCCACACTAGCCTTTCCCCGGTTATCCTGCCGATGAGGAATCTGAATGGCGAAATGCTCATTCAATAGCTCAAGGCCCTCGGGGTAGCGTTCTGTCAGCCCCAGAAAGCCAATGGCCTCAGGAGGCACGCCGTGCAATATCGCGCGCTGGCGGTTGTGAGACATAGGCCGCGTAAAAAAATCCCGGAAGCTGCCCTGATACCCATTGTGGCGAACAAAATGCGCATGCTCGGATACCATGCGCTGCAGCGGCTCGCGCAGAAACGTCATCGTCTTTCCCACGCCAAATAGCGAAACGAAGCGACTGATACTGACATGCCCGCCAACCATCGCCGCCTGCTGGTGATCACAGCCCCGGCCGAAGGCCCATACATCGGGGCGCTTCCCATAAAGGGTCTGTTGAGTCAGTGAGCTGGTTTCCGACGACGCCTTACCGTAGTCATACACAATGCGCGACTTGCCAAAAAACTGCTCCGCGCCCAGGCGAAAGCTGGTGCCTGCAGTCTTGGGAATATGTACAAAAAAAAGCGGTGACATGCTCGGTCATCCTGAAAGCCCAATTAAAACCTGTTACTCATCAACTGCTTGAGCATCGAATCCTGGCGCCTCGGTGAAGCTCGCTCCCTGGGCATCTTTCTCTGATACTTGCGGCCGGCAACCTGCCAGCAGCGGCCACTCAATGCCAAGAGTGGGATCATCCCAGCGAACCGAGACTTCATCGCCCGGGGCATAGTAATCGGTACACTTGTACTGAAACTCGGCCTCGTCGCTGGTGACGTAGAAGCCGTGAGCGAAGCCCGGCGGCACCCACAGCATCTGCTTGTTATCTTCGCTGAGCATGACCCCAACCCACTGTCCAAACGTCGGACTGGCTTTACGCATGTCCACCGCCACGTCGAACACCTCGCCACGAGTGACGCGCACCAGCTTGCCCTGAGGGTGGTTCAGCTGATAGTGCAGGCCACGTAGAATGCCCTGTGCGGACCTGCTGTGATTGTCCTGCACAAATTGATAGCTACCACAGTGCTGTTCGAACTCGCTCTGGCGGAAGGTCTCTAGGAAGAAACCGCGCTCATCGCCGAAAACCCTGGGCGTCATCAAAACGACATCGGGGATGGCCAATCGTTCGAATTGCATAATGACATCACCAATAAAGATCAAACGCATGAAAAAATACAGGCGCCTCACGGCGCCCGTCGCGCAGCAGAGCTGCCCTCCTCAGCGTCAGGTGCCACCGCTCACCTTCAGCTCATGGCCCCCACCAGCTCATTGACCACCTCTTCTTCAGTCAAGTTGCTGGTATCCAGATACAGGCTGGAAGAGCTATAGATCGCCTGCCTTACCGGCGAGAACTCAATCTCGCAGTGCAGCTTGAAGTCCCGCCCATCGCTGCGATGACGCGAGAATCGCTCGAAAGAGGCCTGCGGCTCTGCAGAAAGACAAACGGTATTATAAAACCGCGACATGCAGGCCATGAGGCGATTGTTCTGAAACCCTGCTCCGACATCGATGGCGACTTTCACTGCCTTGTCATCGATGGACTCCAGGTACCTATAAAGACAATCCAGGCCATACACAAAGAAGCAGTCACCGCCTAGCACCTGCAAGAGACCAAATGCATTCCCGGAGGTTATGAAGCCATCCTCGAGACCTCTTTCGACAACCAGAGAGTCCAGAGAAACCACTTTCAAGTCCGGCATCGCCCTAGACAGGGATTTCAAGGTAGAGCTTTTACCCACACCGGAAGGACCAAAGAAAAAGTAAATATTATTCTTCACTAAGCTCAGCCTCGTTGAAGCACAGCAACACGCTCTCAATCATCTCGGTCCCCGTTATATAACCTGACGAGTTCTTTAGTCTGCTCAACGGCCATGATCCGCGCGGGCTGCGCCACGGCCTGCTTGTAGCGACTGGCATTCTTGCTGATAGCCTCCAGCTGTGCAATGAGCGCCTCAAGCGTGGGTTCGATCACATGCCCGGTCCTGTCCTCCACCACATCTTCGCCAATACCGCCCATGTTGCTGGCGACCACCCAGCAGCCGCAGGCGGCGGCTTCACGCGTAACCAGACCGAAGCTTTCCGGCCAGGTGGATGGGGCAAAAAGCACATCCAGATTGCGGTAGAGCTCCACTATCCTGCCCTGCTCTACCCCACCGATGAAGGTCACCGGCACCCTGCCCCAGTGTGAATGATGCCTGTAGCTCTCCTCCTGGGCGTGGTCCACCACCAGGAACTCCAGGTTTTCAGGCTGGGTCTTCAGCACTGCGTCCTTGAGCAGATAGTAGCCCTTGTGCTCTGACATGCTGCCGATATGCCCGCATACGACCCTATCGGTATGGCCAGTGTCCTTGGGCGCCCAGGGCAGGTCGTCGGAAATACCATTGGCAATCACCCGAATCTGCGCGATCCCGTTTTTGCGATAGATATCGGCAAAGGCGTTGGAGACGGTCAACACCTTGCGGGCTCCGTGCAGCAGGTCCTTGAGGTCACGACGGCGCTCAATGGAGTCGGCCAATGTCATGTTGGGCGGCAGCTCGATGGACTGATAGGGGTCCGGGTGGCCCTGCGGATAGACCTTGCCGTCATGGTCCACCAGAAACTGGAAGTCGGAGATCCACCAAGCATCGTGGGCCGTCACCATATAGGGGACCCCCGCATCGCGGGCGGCCGCCACGATAGAAGCAGTCAGCCGCTGCACGCAATGAAAATGGATGATATCGGGCTGCTCGAGTTCCAGAAACTGGCTGAACAGGCGGTACATCTCGGGATCCGTGGGGTGCCAGTCCATGTGCTCCCGCCACAGCGTCGTGGCGCGGTAGACACGGCTCCCCTGGTATCCATACACGGTCATTTCATGAGGCGTGCGGCACTCGGCGTCGGCCGTGAATACGCACACCTCCAGCTCATCGGCGTAGTGCTTGCGCAGGGCCGAGAAGTTGTCGGCCACCACCCGGGTCGCCCCGCCGATGGACTGGGGTGGGAAGAACACGTTGACCAGTGCCAGCTTGCGCTTGCGTGGCCGCGCGGCATCGGCGGCCTCGTCCAGCTGTTTCGCCAGCTGGGCGCCCAGCACCTCCAGACTGTAGTCGTCCCTGGCACGCCGCATGGCGGCCTGCCCCACGCGCTGGCGCAGATCGGCGCTTCCCGCCAGCTGCTTGAGTGCGCGATACCATTCCTCGCCGCTAGTGGCGAGGAATGCATCCACGCCCTCTCGTATCACGTCACGATAGTTGGCGGTGCTGCTGAGCACGGAAGGAATGCCGAAGCAGGCGGCCTCGAACCATTTCAGCTCGCTCTTGCAGGCGTTGATGCTGTCGTCGTGCAGCACGGCGATATTGATATCGGCCTGTTCCAGCAGCGACCAATAGCCCTGCACGCTCCTGACCGCCGGCAACTGGGCGTACTGCTCGGCGAATCGGACGCGGAAGTCCTTGGGCAGGCGCAGATAGCCCACCACCACCAGACGCGCCTGGGGAACCTCCTTGAGCACCCGCTCAATGGCCGGCAAGGCCTGCTCGATGAAGTCGCTGTTGTGGGCCTGGGTGCCGCTGCCGTAGAAGATGTCGATGGTCTGCTTGTGCGACCTGTCCGGCATGCGGAACTGATTGAGGTGATCCAGGCCGTTGCGATGCAGCCAGCAGCGCTGTTCCTGCACCAGCGGAGCCAAGCGCTCGCGCAGCGGCTCGGTAGAGGCAATGCCCTGACGGCACAGCCCGGCGGCGGCGTTGAAAAGCGCCATGCCGCGGACCAGCCCGCGGTAGGTTTCCAACGACACATAGCCGCCGTAGCTCTCGATCGCCGGCGGATAGCTGGCCTCGAACAGCAGGTCGTCAATCTCGTAGAGGCTGAGCTTGCCGGTGGCGTTGACCTGGGCAATGGCCTTGATCACCTTGGGCACCGCCGGCACGCGATAGAAGATCACCACATCGTGGAAGGCCAGGGCATCGAGATGCTGCTCGAGCTCCATCCAGTCGATCGCGGTTGCCTGCTTGCCCACCGCTTCCAACTGCTCGATCTTTTGATTGATGCGGTAGCGCTCGCACTGGGGAACATGGAAGTCGCCCACGATCAGGACTCGATCGGTATTGAGCCGCCCCAGCTCAGGCAAGGGGGGTAGCACCAGCTTGTCGCCCTTGCGACGCATGGCCAGAGCATCATCGCCCAGCATAGCCTGGCTGCCGAACACGGGCAGGTAAGCGCGATACAGGCGAGTTGCGAAAACGCGAGCCTCCTGGATCAGCCGTTCACGGTCCTGAACATCGACCCAGGTCAGCAGTTCCGCCTGGATGCTGCTCCACCGCTGTTCGGCCAATCGGTCCAGTTCGTCATGCTGCTGGCGGAAGTTCGGCTTCCTGGCAATGCCTTCGGCCAAAACAGCAATCGCCTCATCCAGGCGATGCAGCTTCGCCAGGCAGATGGCGCGATTGAAGGCAGCCCACTTCGGAACATTCGGCAGCTCGGCGGCAGCTTTATAGTAGTGCAAGGCAATGCTGTGATGCCCCTCATCCAGATAGCTGTTGCCGAGCAGTTCCAGCGCATCCGCGGTTGACGCGAAGTTCAGCCCCGCTTCCAGCAGGTTGCGTCCTTTCTGGGGCTGCTGGTTGGCCAGAAAGTGCCTCCCCAGCTTGAGGAATATCGCGTGCGTCCTGGCCGGTGTTTCGGCCAGAGCAGCCGGCACCACGCGCTCTCCCAGCAGAGTATCCAGAATACTCTGTGGCTTGATCTCTACACCAAGTTCGGCGCTACGCCTAAGCACCTCAGAAAGCGAGAAGCCACTGGGGATGACATGATCTGGCAGATGATGGCGTCGCAACCATTCTGCAAGAGAAGGCACCCGGCCCTGTTGCTTGCCATGCTGCTGGAAATGCGCCTCGGCATCGGTCTGAGTGTTGATGCCATTGAGCTTGAGGTCGGGATAAAGCGTCAGGTAGAACTCCAGCTCTACGCAATCATCGCCAGCGGTCATCGGGCTATCGTCCGTGGCAGCCTCAACAAGCTGTGCAGTCTGAGTGGCTTGCTCGATCAGCGCTTCACTGATCGGCTCGGTATCTCCGCCCGCATGACCCGCGTGAGCGGCCGAAGCATGTCGCCCCTCCCTGTAGCCGTAGGCATGCCAGTGCGCTTCCAAGGCAGCGTCATCCATGTGTGCCAGATCAGAGTAGCTGCCCCGATAGTAGGCCAGGTCCAGCGATATACTTCGTGAGCCCTGCAAGCTGACGGGCGGCTCGGCGGCAGGGATCGGGCCGGATTCCTGATAAGTGGGCTTGACTCGCTTCCATATACCGAACAGCTTTTCCTTCTTGCTCATCGTGCAACGCTCCTGCTGGACTCCAGCGTGGCAGACAAAAGAAGACCGGCACGGCGGCAAACCAGAGCTGCCTGCTCACAAAACGCTCACAAAAGGTTGATTCAAGTCAACGCTGATTGCTGTTTCAGCTCAGCCAGGCGTCTCAGGTATTGACCGTATCCGGTCTTGGCCAGGTCATCGGCCTGCCGGAGCGCCTGTTCCACGCTGATCCAATCATTGAACAAGGCGATCTCTTCCAGACAGGCGACCTTGAGCCCTTGGCGGTGCTCGATGGTCTGCACGTATTGGGCGGCCTCCAGCAGGCTGTCATGGGTGCCGGTGTCCAGCCAGGCGAAACCGCGCCCCAGACGCTCTACCTTCAGATCGCCGCGCTGCAGGTAGGCGTTGTTCACACAGGTGATCTCGTACTCGCCGCGCTCCGAGGGTTTGACCCCCTTGGCGATTTCCACCACGTCGTTGTCGTAGAAGTACAGCCCGGTCACGGCGTAGGCCGACTTCGGCTGAGCGGGCTTTTCTTCAATCGATATGGCTTTGCCCTGCTCATCGAACTCCACCACGCCGAAGCGCTCGGGGTCCTTGACCAGGTAGCCGAACACGGTGGCGCCACGTTGTTGAGCAGTGGCACGCTTGAGCTGATCCGAGAAATGCTGGCCATGAAAGATATTGTCGCCAAGCACCAGGCAGACCGGGTCGTCACCGATGAACTCCTCGCCGATGATGAACGCCTGGGCGAGACCATCCGGGCTCGGCTGCTCGGCATACGCCAGGCGCACGCCGAATTGCTCGCCGTCGCCCAGCAGCTTGCGGTAGTGCGGCAGGTCTTCCGGGGTAGAGATCACCAGAATCTCGCGAATGCCCGCCAGCATCAGCACCGAGATCGGGTAGTAGATCATCGGCTTGTCGTAGATCGGCAGCAGCTGTTTGGATACCCCAAGCGTGATGGGATGCAGCCGCGTGCCGGAGCCTCCGGCGAGAATAATGCCTTTCCGAGCCATACCAGCCTCCCTCAGATGAACCCGCCGGCACAGATGACCGTGCCTGTGCCTGCAACACCATGTGATAAAGCCCGCCGAGTAACTTCAGCGCAAACTATTAACAAATGACAACTCACATGGTAGACGGTAATGAATATCAAGTGCATGACCTGCGTCACGCCCCGACCACGCCGGTCAATTCGGCCCGCTGCTGGACCTGCCGATACAGACGCCAATACACCTCGGCCATTTGCGAGCAGCCCACCTGCCCATCGCGTTGCCAGCGAGAAACCTGTACTGCAGCACGCTGCCATTCCATGGGGCTAACGGCAGTTTCCAGCGCCTCGACCACCGCCTCGGCGGTCAGCGGGCTGACCGCCCAGCCGGCCCGCGTCTGATGAAGCCGCTCGCCCACGGCGCCGATATCAAAGCCGATCACCGGCACTCCCGCCGACCACAGCTCCGTGAGGGTATGGCACCAGGTCTCCGGCCAGATGGAGAGCACGGCACCCAGATGAGGCCGAATTCGCGCCACATGCTGGTGAAAAGCATCTCGCTGGTAGGCGCCGTGAACCACCACATTGTCGGGCCACGCTCCCGGCAAAGTATCATCAACCGTGCCAAGCACGTGCCATTCCACATGGCCAAGCGCCGGCATCAAGGCCAGCTCATGCAGTATTTCAGCTCCCTTGGCACGCGCAATATGCCCGGGCACCACAATCCGCAGCCTGCCACCCGGCATCGGGCACTCGGCCAGCTCAGCGAGTTCAGGGAAATCCCGTCCGTGGGAAATCACCGCAAAGGGCTGCGTCTCCAACGTGGGAAATACCGAGAGCAATAGCGAGCGCGCCGCCTGGCTGGTGGTCGCAAAGCCATCGCAAAGCGCCAGCGCGGCGGCAAACTGCCGCTGCCAGGCATGGATGCCTGCATGCTTGAGCGCCGGCATGAGCTCAGGTTCCCACAGCTCCTGGGAACACTCGCCCCGCGAAGCGGTGCAGCGCCCAGCGCAGAAGCGCTGGTTTTCATCCAGCAGCTTGACCGAAGGGCACACCGGGTAATAGTCATGGAAGGAAAACACCACCGGCACGCCCTGCCGGTGAGCAGCGTCCATCAGCCCGAGGCTCTGCCAGGCCAGATGGCGCACATGCACCAGAGTGACGCCGTAGGCGTCCAGCCAGCGCGACACGACCTCGTCATATTCCGCGCTGCTGTGAGGATAGGGTGATATCGGCGCGGCCAGCTCATGGCGCTCCAGCGACACGTAGATGCCCGACTGGAACAGATACAGCGTCAGCTCGCGCTCCTCGCAGCGCAGCACCAGGCACTCGGCACGCCCCTGCAGGGCGCTCATCAGGTCCTGATTGGTCTGCGGTGTGCCGCCGGACTGGAGAGAGAGCACATAGAGAATGCGCTGAACGCCTTCGGGGGCCTTGCCGGGCCACCCGCCGAACCAGTCGGGCAGGCGCTCCGGCAGCGGTGCTTCAGGCCAGGGAAGCTGCCTGGCCAGGGCTCGCCCCTCTGCCTGACCCAGCATCAGGTAGTGCGTCAGCGCATTCTCGCCGGCGCGCGCCACATCGGGATTGGCCTCGAGATAGGCGTCAGGATCAAAGCGCGGCCCCGGCGTGCGGCTCCAGTCGAGTCCATAGTTCAGAAAATGCACCCACGGCGTCAGGCCGCTGCCGGAAACATCCGGATAGGTCCGCTGATACCAGGCCGCGTCAAACAACCCAGAGGCTTCCAGACGCTTGGCAAGCTCGTCTTTCAAACTGGCCTCTCGCTTGCAGGCGAAGTGCGCCGGCCCTCGTCACGCCCATAAAGCAGGTAGTGCACCAGCGGTGACACCTTGGCCTCGGCCACATCCGAATAGCACTTCAGATAGTAATCCGAATCGAATTCGGGGCAGGGCTTGCGGCCCTCGAAGCCGCCAAACAGCAGGTAGTGATCATGGGGGGCCTGTGAAAACTGCTCGTGCTCCCTCACATCGGGGTAGCTGGCCAGATACCAGTCACCGTCAAACAGTTCACTCTGGCTGACCAGCTCACGGTGCGCCAGATTTCGGCGGCGCTCCGCCTCGGTCAGCTCGATCACCAGCGGCTCATCGTCATGCGCCGATACCGCAGGCGCGGCGCTTGCCTGCTGCTGACGCAGGTCGTCCAGCTCCTGTTGCAGCACCGCCTTTTGCGCACGCTCCTCTTCCAGCATCCGGGTCAGGCTAGCCAGCTCGTCGAAGCGCTTGCCCAGCGACTTCTCTTGCTCCCGCAAGCGCTGCTCAAGCTGCTGGATACGCCCAGCAGAGTTGGATGACCGGGTCGATAACGTGTCGTTCACTCAACGCTCCTCACCTTTTCGTGGAGGGACAGTATTCAAACATGATGCCATCGTTGCTCATGGCAATAACGTGGCAGGCACAGCGAAAGGCCGCTGTTCGGGGTGTTGCGACAGGTAGAGCTCCTGGGGGCTGCCCGCCTGTGCATGCCAGGCCTGACTGGCCGCCCGGTAATCGGCCCGCACGCCGCGAAACTGGGTGACCAGATGTGTATCGCCCACGGCGGTAAGCGAACTTGCCACAGCGCGACCAAAGGAAAGCGGCACGCCGGGCAGTACTTCTCCCATTGCTGCAACGCCATAGGCGGCACGAATGCGGTAATAGTACTCGGTATCGGCCTCGACCCGAACCCGGTCCCAGAAACCCAGCGTCTCGAACACCTCGCGGCGAAACATCAACGACGAGACGTTACGATAAACCCAGCCCTCTTCCATGCGCCAGCGGCTGAATATCAAGCCCGGCGTGCAGCGCACCCAGTGTGAGAGACTGGCCATCCACTGGGGGTTGTCATGCATGCCGCGCAGCTGCAGCGCGAGTTTCTGCGGATGCGACCAGTCATCGCTGTCGTGAACGGTCATGAACTCGCCCCGGGCTTCCTGCAGCCCCTGGTTACGCGCCGCATAGGCCCCCTGGTTATGCAGCTGACGGATCACTCGAAAATCAACCCGGCTGCCAGAATACCGGCGGGCGAATGCCGCGGCCACCTCGGCGGTGCCGTCGGTGGAGGCATCGTCCACCACGATCACCTCAAGGGCACCGGGCTGCTCGAAAGCCAGACTCTGATTCGCCAGGCTGTCTAGAGCGGTAGGCAGCGCATCGGCAGCATTATAGGCCGGCACAATCACGCTGAGCCTGGGCGAAGAACGGGGTGAGGAACAAGGTGAGGAACAAGCCGCAGGCTGGAGCCCGAGAGATGAAGGGATATCTTCGCTCACCGCCAGGTTATCCAGGCTCAGCGGCTTAGCCGGATCGCGTCGCCGCAGCCGATGCAAACCGGCTTGCTGCCAGGGCGTATTGATCCACGCCAGGCGCTGCTGCCCCCATTCTTCCAGCATGAACTGAGGAGCTTCGCCGTAGCGCGCCACCTGCCAGGCCAGCAGATTAGCCACCGCCAGGCTGACATCGGGCAAGCTCGGTGCCCGGCGATGAAGCGCCGCCAGCACCTGCCATGCCTTGGCCAGCTGCCCGCAGCGCCCATGCGCCTCGATCTCCAGCAGCGCCGGCCCCGCATGGCTGGGAAGCGTAGCCGCTACTTTCGGGCGGCCAGCCAGACACGCGGCCGCGGCTGGCCAGTCATTCTGCCAGGCGTGCCAGCGGCCCAGGGCAAAGGCTGCATACGAGGCTTCTGCGCAACTGGTACTCTCCGTCAGCGCTGCCAATTGCTGCAGGCACTCCGTTTCAGGAGCCTGCCTGCACCACAGCGCGCTATCCCACTCCGGCGCTACCAACGGGCCGGGCAGCCGCCCTTCCTTCTCGCCATAGCGAATATAGTGGGCAAGCGGACTCTGGCCGGTTGCAGCAACATCCGAATAGGTGGCCAGATACCATTCGGGGTCAAAGCCTGGCCCCGGCCAGCGGCCCTCAGCTTCACCAAAACGCAGGTAATGCTCGGCTGCGCTGATGCCGGAAGACGCCGCGTCAGGGTACTGCGCGCAGTACCATTCGGCATCGAACCAGGGGCTTTCGGCGAGTTGCTCAGCGGTCAGCATATGGAACACACAGGTCCGGGCCACGTAAGATCTTCATGGAACACCTTTTTGAGCCACGGACCCTCACGGAAAATCGGTTAGCCACGGAAAGCACGGACAAGAGCAAGTTCATGAAAAGGTCAAAGGAAATCTATAAAAAATCATAGAACGAATTTATTGATTTTATCAGGGTTTTTCCGCGTTTTTCGTGAGGGTCCGTGGCGGTTTTTTTGTCGCGCTGGCATTGCAGCCACCCGGTGAGATAGCAAAATGACATGGCACCGGCTACCACTCTTCGTCCCAGGCGTGCTGATTCTGATTCTGATCTCTCTGCGTCACATGCAGCTCCAGTCCTAGAGCTGCCAGCAGCTTGAAGAGTGTCTCCACCCGGCTCCTCTCGGGATGATTTTCAAACGCGGAAACGGTCGCTTGCTTAATACCTATCAGCTGAGCCACATCTTTCTGAGTCAGACCATTGCTGACACGCACCGCTTTTAACGTTTTAGCCAACAATTCGCCAGAAGAGATACTGCACTTACGCTCCAAAATTAACTTTATCCGACAAAGCAGGTTTCTATAAGCCCAGATGCTCGGCCAGCGTTAGCTTTAGCTGCTCTTCCCAGCCGGGCAGGGTGACTCCCAGCGCGTGCTCCAGTTTGTCGAGCGAGAGCCGGGAATTGAGCGGCCGCTGGGCGGGCGTGGGGTATTGCGTCGTGGGAATGGCGGCCACGCCTTCCGGGGTGATCGCCAGCGTTTCGCCCGGCTCCTTATATTTTTCCGCGGCCTGGCGGAAGATCTCGCAGGCGAAGCCGTGCCAGCTGGTCTCTCCGCGCGGCGCCAGGTGATAGGTTCCTGGCGGGATGCTAAAAGTGAGGGGTGAGGCGCGAGGGCTCCACCCTTGCTGAAGTGCCAACGCCGTGACCTGGGCAATCAGCCGCGCCGGGGTGGGCACGCCGATCTGATCGGCCACAACGCTAAGCGCATCGCGCTCGCGGCCCAGTCTAAGCATGGTTTTCATGAAGTTGTTGCCACGCGCGCTGTATACCCAGCTAGTGCGAAAGATCAGCGCGTCACAGCCGCTGACGGTGACTGCCTGATCGCCAGCCAGCTTGCTCGCGCCATACACGGAAAGCGGGCCGGTGGGGCTGTCTTCCGTCCAAGGCGCCTGGCCGCTGCCGGGATATACATAGTCGCTGGAGTAGTGCACCAACCGCACGCCCTGCTCGGCGGCGTAGGCGGCCAGCTGGCCGGGCAGCTCGGCGTTCAGGCGCCTTGCCAGCTGCGGTTCGTCTTCGGCCTTGTCCACCGCAGTGTAGGCGGCGGGGTTGACGATCAGCGTGGGGCGATGGTGCTCAAGCCAAGCCTGTACGGCCTGGGCGTCGGCCAGGTCCAGCTCGGCGCGGTTGGGAGCGTAAACTTCACCCAGCAGGCATAGCTGACGCTGGAGCTCGAAGCCGACTTGGCCACTTCCACCCGTTATCAGAGTTTTCATGAAACACCTTTTTGAGCCACGGACGCTCACGGAAAACACGGACAAGGACAAGGACAAGGACAAGAAAAACGAAGTGGGGTTGTCCGTGCCAGTCCGTGTCGTCCGTGGCTACATTTAGTTGATGAACTTCGCTAGTAACGATTAGCCACGGACATTCACGGAAAGCACGGACAAAAACAAATGCATGAAAGGTCAAAAGAAACCTACAAAGGGCCAAAAACAAATTCATTGATTTTATCAGGGTTTTTCCGTGTCTTCTGTGAGTGTCCGTGGCTAATCGATTTTCGGTGAGGGTCCGTGGCATATAGCTATACGACGATGCGTTTTATATGCGCTTTGGGGAAAGTGAAGTTCACTAGCATTCCTACATTGAGCCCGGTCGCACGCAGATAGTTGATCAATTGAGGCTCCGCAAAGATCGGGAGCTGGGCCTGTGCCTTGAGTTCGAGTATCACGCTGTTTTCGACGAGCAAGTCCAGGCGGTGTTCACCAACAAGCTGCTGCTTGTAAAAGACGCTCACAGGCTTTTCTATTTCAACCTGCAGTCCGACGCTTTGTAGCTCTATAGCGAGTGATTTCTGATAGATGCTTTCAAGAAAACCAGGGCCAAGGTGCTTGTTGACCTCGAAAATGGCACCGCGTATTTGGTAAGTCAGCGCTTCTTCCTTGAGCACTTTCGCCTCCATGTGGCTATAGCCAGTGACGTTCTAGCCACGGACGCTCACAGAGAACACGGACAACCCCATTTGAGTGTTTATTGATTCGCTTTTGTCCGTGCTTTCCGCGAGTGTCCGTGGCTAACAAGGGTTGCCTCGCTTAGCGGAGGCTCGAGCATTCCCACTCCAGCCTAAAACAGGGCCACGGACGCTCACTGACCACACGGACAACCCCATTTGAATTTTTTACTGATTTGCTTTTTGTCCGTGCTTTCCGCGAGTGTCCGTGGCTAACAAATTTTATCAGTAACTATAGCCTACCCAGCCGCTGGCCTTGGTAGCTGCCGTCTTGCACGCGCTTCCACCAGGACTCGTTATCCAGGTACCACTGCACGGTCTTGCGCAGGCCGCTTTCGAAGGTCTCCTGCGGCACCCAGCCCAGCTCGCGTTCGATCTTGCTGGCGTCGATGGCATAGCGCAGGTCGTGACCGGGGCGGTCGGCGACGAAGGTGATCAAGCTGGAAGCTGGAAGCTGAGAGCCGGAAGAGGTGGGCCTCAGTTCGTCCACCAACGAGCAGATCGCCTCCACTACCTCGAGGTTGGTCTTCTCGTTGTGGCCGCCGATGTTGTAGGTCTCGCCGACCTGGCCCTCAGTGGCCACCAGGATCAGCGCCCGGGCGTGGTCCTCCACATACAGCCAGTCGCGCACCTGCTGGCCATTGCCGTAGACCGGCAGCGGCTTGCCGGCCAGGGCGTTGAGGATCATCAGCGGGATCAGCTTTTCGGGAAAATGGTACGGGCCGTAGTTGTTGGAGCAGTTGGTGATCAGCGTGGGCAGGCCAAAGGTGCGCTGCCAGGCGCGTACCAGGTGGTCCGAACCGGCCTTGCTGGCCGAGTACGGCGAGCTGGGCGCGTAAGAGGTGGTTTCGGTGAACAGGTCATCGGTGCATTCCAGGTCGCCGTAGACCTCGTCAGTGCTGATGTGGTGAAAGCGAAAGCTGGCGGCTTTCTCCGGGTCGTTTTCCTGCAGCGCTGTCCAGTAGCCGCGCGCGGCCTCCAGCAGCACCGCCGTGCCCACCACGTTGGTTTGGATAAACTCGGCGGGGCCGTCGATGGAGCGATCCACATGGCTCTCCGCGGCCAGGTGCATCACCACGTCGGGCTGATGCTGTTCGAACAGCCGCTGCATTGCCGGAGCATCGCAGATATCTTCCTGCTCGAAGGCGTGACGCGCGTGATCCGCCACGCTGGCCAGCGACTCCAGGTTACCGGCATAGGTGAGCTTGTCGACGTTCACCACGCGGTGGCTGGATTGTGCGATCAGCTCGCGCACCACGGCAGAACCAATGAAACCGGCACCACCGGTGATCAGAAAAGTCTTGGACATGGTGATCTCATCCAGAGGTCATGAAGCTGGCAATCACATTAATCTACGAGCTGAGACACCAAACCGAATCGAGCTGAACCAGCATTACGGCGACATCGGCAAGCGCTGCTCAGCTTGCCCATATTTCAGGTAGTGAACCAGCGGATTTTCGCCACTTTCCCGCACATCGGCATACGTCGCCAGGTAAAACACCGAGTCGAACGCAGGTCCGGGATTGCGCCCCTCATGGCCGCCATGCTGTAGATAGTGCATCGCTGGCTCTCGGCGGAATCGCTTGTTTTTGGCGAGATCAGGATAACGCTCCAGATACCACTTGGCATCAAACAGCTCACTGCGCTTGATCAGCGCGACATCTCGCTTCAAGCGCCTTGAATGTCGGGAAACTCTCATTGAAGGAAAAGTAAAAGCAGAAGCCGCCCTGGCCACACCGGCGGGCTTTACCGACTCGCCACTTTCAAGCATCGCGGTAAGCTGCGCGAGCTCCTCGAAACGCTTCTTGATGCTAGCCTGGCTAGCAGCCAGCTGCCTTTCCAGCTCGGCCCGGGCCTGCTCACTAGCCTCAAGCATGCTTGCCAGCTGATTAAGTTCAGCATCCCGTCGCTCCAAAGACTTCCCCAGCTCAGTCAGCAGCTCGCTGTCCCGCTGGGCCAGCTCACGCATTTGCGCCGTCAGCTTCTCTCTTGAAGCAGCAGATGACATACAACGCTCCTCACTTGGCAAGCCATACACGGCTCACAGTTCTAATAATGGATACCAACAGAAACTGTATTACAGCAACACCTGCAAAGCGCATGCTCCGGATTCCGGACGAACCATGCTTACATGATGAAGCCGTCGCCCAGCGGCGGCAGAATGAGAGCAAAAGCAACAAGAATCAAGATACCGCCAGGCCCAGCGCCCGCTGAGGCAGCAGGGCCGCCGCTGCGCTATCCAGCACAATGGTCACGTTGCGATGCCGCTTCAGCGCCGAGGCGGGCAGCGCCTCATCCACGACGCTGCGAAACAGCTCAGCCATGATGTGTGCTTTATGGCGCCCGGTGGCCACCAGCAGGATCTCCTTGGCCTCCAGGATATCCTGGATACCCAGGGTGATCGCATGGGTGGGCACTTCGCTTTGATCGATAAAAAACCGGCCGTTATCGATCCGGGTTTGCTCAGAGAGTGTCACTACATGGGTGCGGCTGGAAAAACAGGTGTGCGGTTCGTTAAAACCGATATGGCCGTTGGTGCCGATTCCCAGCAGTTGCAAATCCAGCCCACCCCGGGCCCGAATCGCTTCGGAATAGGCCTGGCAGGCGTCTTCACAGTTGTTGGCCAAACCGTCGGGAAGATGCACCCGCTCCTCTGCTAGGCGCAGCTTGTCGAATAAGTGGTGGCGCATATAGTAACGATAGCTTTGCGGGTGCACCGCGCTCAGGCCGATGTATTCATCCAGGTTGAAGGTGGTCAGCCGCGACACGTCCACCGGTGCGCGCTGCACAAGCTCCACGAGGTGGGCATACACCGGCTCCATGGTGCTGCCCGTGGCCAGCCCCAGCGCTGCCTCAGGAGCGGTCTGGATCGTGTTCAGCAACCGCTGCGCGCAGTAGCGTGATACGTCATCGACGGTGTCGAAAATTTTGTACATAGGTAAGGGTCTTCGTCGGTTATCGACAGGAAAATGACCACGCATGGGCGCGCAGGCCATCAAATGATAGTGTCACGCGCGGCTAGTCTGCCACCTTCACCATCGGGCTCAACAACGCATGTGTGATGGTATATGCCATCTATCTAATATTCGCCTACCCCAAAAATGCGAAGGACAGCCTGACGACGAGCGAAAAAGCGGCATTGAAAACACTGACCCAACAGTTGAAGGGGGAGATTTCCAAATGAGCATTTTTGACGAACTCCAGACTTGACAGTCCTCCTCTCCCTGAAGGAAGAGGATTCCCGGGTTGTCGCCTTCCCGGTTCCTGCTTCACTGCCCGTTGCCTTCGGTGATGGCACCGCCGGTCTTACACAGGCTCCACAGGCTTAACCTCCCGTGTGCCCCACGGTAGTTTTCTCGTGATGACGGAGCTTGTCAGCTCCCACCAGAATCGCTTTGCCGGCCTGCAAGATATTGCGGGCGGCATTCACGTCGCGGTCGATGCCTTGGGTGCCACATGACGAACAATCCCAGGTGCGGACATTCAGCGGCATCGACTCGGCAATGTGGCCACAGTGGAAGCAACGCTTCGAGCTGGGATACCACTTGTCGATCTGGACGAAATCGCGCCCATACCACTCGGCCTTGTAGGCGAGCTGGAGCGTGATCTGGTGCCAGCCCACATCGCTGATCGCCTTGGCTAGCGACCGGTTCTGGAGCAGGTTCTTGACCTGCAAGCTCTCGGCAGCAATGACTTGGTTCTCGTGAATGAGCTGCGTGGTGAGCTTGTGAGTGGCATCGCGGCGCTGGTCGGCCCGCTTGGCATGCAGCCGTGCCACCTTCAGCCGGGCCTTGGCCCGGTTGTTCGAGCCGCGCTGCTTGCGTGATAGCGCCCGCTGGGCGCGGGCCAGCTTGCGTTCGGTCTGCCGGATGAAGCGCGGATTGGGAATCTTGTTGCCGTCGCTGGTGATGACGCGATGCGTCACCCCCAGGTCGAGCCCGACCATCTTCGGCGTCACCGGCAGCGCCGCCTGCTCCTCTTCCACCAGGAAGCTGACATGGTAACGACCGGCGGTGTCGAGGCTGACGGTGATGCTGCTCGGTTCGCCACTGAAGCGTCGGCTCCAGCGAATGGCCAGGGGATCTTTCTGTTTGGCCAGCCACAACTGACCATCGCGCCAGCGAAAGCCGTTGGCCATGTAGGTCGCCGACTGCTTGCGACACTTCTTCTTGAAGCTGGGATACCGCGCCTGCCCCTTGAAGAAGTTGGCAAAGGCCCGATCCAGGTGTCGTAGTGACTGCTGAAGGCAGACGTTGGACACCTCGGCCAGAAAGGCGGTGTCCGGCTGTTTCTTGAGGGCGGTGAGCGCCTTGGCAGTGGCGCTGTAGCCCATGCGCTCCTGGCGCTCGAACCAGGCATCCGTGCGTTCGCGCAGAAAGTGGTTGTAGACGTACCGCACGCAACCGAACGTCCGCGCCAGCTGGTCAGCCTGCTCGGGCGTTGGGGTGAAGCGATAGCGGTAGGCGCGAAATACGGTAGTCATGCGTCAAATTTAGTGCGTTATATTTGGCATGTCAAATAGAGGCGCTAGCGCGCCTCGCGCTATCCTTCCTCGCACTAGAAGTACGAGGTTTGACGCGCATTTTGATCATTGAACGAAGCCGTCGAGATCAAGCAAGGCAAGGTTCAGGCTGGCCGCGTCACACGCCACGAAGTGGCAGATGTGAAGGCAATTCGCGCCATGCTGCATGTTTCGCAAGCAGAGTTTGCTGATGCCTTGGGAGCCAGCATTGATACCATCAAGAGCTGGGAGACCAAGCGTCGCAACCCCACTGGCCTAGCCGCCAAAGTCCTGGCCGCTATTCAGAAAAACCCTGCCATTTTCAATGAGCTGGCTTCGCACTAAGTTTTCCTGCGGTCCAGCCGCACGCTCTCACACCCCGCAGGGGCCGATGCATCGGGCGATTGAAGTCTCTCACTCCTCACAAGCGCGAAGCGCGCTCACCCTTCACCCGCGATGTTATGCCTCGCTCTCATTGGCCACCTCCACCGCCGGGCTCAAAAACGCATGCTTGCGCCCGGCGTCGTCCTGCACGAAACAGCGCACTTGATAGCGCCCGGCGTCAGGCAAGGTGAGAGTGTGGAAAGGCTCGGGCCGATAGCCGTGCTTTTCGATCACCTTGCCGTTACGCGACAGGTACCAGGCAAAGCGCAGGCCCTGCGGCGGCTCGCAGTGCACCGTTAGCTGCAGGGTATGAGCATCTGGCTGATCCAGCTGCAGATCGCGTAGGCGCAGCGCCACAAATTCGTCTTTGGCCACGGCCGCTTTGGGCTGTGCCTTGTGTGCCGCTGCGACCAGAGTATAAAAGCCTAAAAGCCGCCGGTGCGCCTGACCGGCATCGAAGAACTGGCGTACCACCTGGCGGCCAAAGCGCCCCAGCCGACGACGCTGGGCAGCAGAAACCATCAGCGCATCCAGGTCGCGCTCAACGGCACCGGCGGTGTAGCTTTCGTGCTTGCTGCCCACACCGCCGAAGTTGCTGAACACCGCCTGCTGCCAGGTGGAGGCACCCACCAGCCCGCTGTAGCCCTTGCTGCCCAGGGCAATCGCCGGCACGGCGCAGCTCATGGCCTCCAGCGCACAGCGCCCGGGGGCGACAACCGCATCGCTTTGGCAGTAAGCGTCGCGCAGCGCCTCGTCCTGCAGCCAGCCGGTGTAGCTCACGCTATTCTCGCCGCGCAGCGCTTCCACCTGCTCGGCAAAGGCGTCTAGCTGAGTGCCCTGGCCGACCACCTGCCAGTGAATGCGCCCCGGGTAATGCTCGGCGGCGTGGGCCACGGCCTGATAGAACACCTCGAGGATAAACACTTTGTCCTGATCCAGCCGGGTGACCAGCGACACCACCACGCGCCCCTGCGCATCAACTAGTGGCGCCACGCGTACCGCCTTGAACAGTTTGGCATCCGGCGTATTAGGCACCACGTGCAGTTTTTCCGGTGCCGCAACGCCGCCCTCAGTCAGCAGGTAGTGACGAATGCCTTCCGACACGGTCAGCACCGCATCGGTGTGCCCTATATAGCTTGGCAACGCATCCACATACTTGCCGTGCAGCGTGACGACAAACGGCAGACCCAGCACCCGGGCCGCCATTTCTCCCAGCTGGCGCGACGCGAACGGGTGGGCATGCACCAGATCGATTGGCTGCTCGGCGTGCAGCGCCTCGATGGCGGCCAGCGCCTCGGCAAATGACCAGGGCGCGTAGTCGGTTTCGATGACTCCGGCCCCCGCCCCACGCAGGCGCTCGGCAAAGGGGCCGGGGCGACACACCACCGTCACCCGATGGCACCGCGCCAGCATATAGCACGCCGCGGCTAAAATGTTCTCGTGCAGGCCGCCCTGTGGAGCATTGAAAAATACCGGAATCAGCAAGTGCATGGTATTTCCTTAAGCGCTACTTTTCGCGCCCGGCGGGGCCGAGTGCAATACGCTGCATCAGCTTGCCATCCTTGGGGCGCTCTACCTGGCGCACCACAAAGGTGCCCATTTCTTTCAGTTGAACACGCCGCTCGGGCACGTCATCCAGCGTATTTCGCAGCGCACGCAAAGACGCCGCCACAAGCTTGGCCGCCCGCTTATCACCGATGCGCTTGAGCGCCTCGGGGTCTTCGGCCTTGATGCGCTTGACCAACGCCATGGCATCCATCTCGTCAAGGCTGAGCTCGGCTGCCGGCGTGGGCTTTTTGGGCTGGTGTGTGGGGGTGGTGCTATCAGTCATGTTTGAGTTCCTTTTTCCATATTGAAATTTTGTAGAAAAACAGCGCTGAGCGTGGAGTTAACGACCTGAATTGAGCCAGGACATGGCCCTCAAGCCCCCCCGCCGCGATGCGACGGTTTCGCCATGGCTTTTCAGACGAACCATGGCGCTCACAAAGCCCAGTTCATAAGCACTATTCAGGTTTTCGTGGGAGCGGCGCTTGTGCCGCGAATGGCGCCATCAGGCGCCTGGATGTTTCCGCCAAACTATCTGCTGCTTGCGCCGGATTCCGACCTCGGCACCATAGATCACCGTACAGACCGCCGCCTTGTCCGAAGACTGAAGCTGGGCTTGATAACCACAGTTGACACGCCAGCACTGTCCACTAGAGTTCACGCATGATCGAGCTCATCAAAACCGATGTTTTTGACCGTTGGCTGCGTGGCCTTCGTGACACTCGGGCCCGCGCCAAGATCGCGGTACGGCTCAGACGACCCAGCCTCGGCAACCCCGGCGATGCCAAACCCGTCGGTAAAGGCATCAGGGAACTGCGCATCCCCCATGGCCACGGCTACCGGGTCTACTACCTCACCAGAGGTCCCATCGTGGTGGTGCTACTCTGCGGAGGCGATAAGCGCAGCCAGCCCAACGACATCGAACAGGCCAAAGCCATTGCCAAGCAATGGAAGGAGTAACCCATGGCAACCCAACAGGTGACATTCAGCCACTACGACACCGCCGAGTACCTCCAGACCGAGGAAGAAATCGCCGCCTACCTGGAGGCTGTGATGGAGGAGAACGATCCTTCGCTCCTCGCTGCCGCGCTGGGAGACGTTGCCCGCGCACGCAACATGAGTCAGCTGGCCAAGGAAGTCGGCATGAGTCGCGAGGGGCTCTACAAGGCCCTCTCCGGTGAAGGCAACCCTGCTTTCTCCACCATCAGCAAGGTTGCCAACGCCCTGGGGCTGCAACTGACCATCAAGCCGATGTCACAGCCTCCGGCCCCTTGAAGGGAAGGTGAGAATAGTGGGAACCCTATTACCTCTCCCCTCAACAAGCCTGAAGGGCACTCACTCTTCACTCCTCGCTGGTGGAAGTTACACACCAGTATCGGGGTCGCCATGGCTGAGAGAGATATAATCGAGGTTGAGTTTTACATATTGGCCCAGTATGGAAACCGGCAGCGTGCTTTCCCTTTCTGCCAAGCCGGCCAGCGCATCGGACTCGCAGAGCGAAAACCCTGGCACAGTCTCAATCTGCTGACACAATTCGTCCAAGGCATCATCCAGGGCGCTCTGTATTTCATCGGAAGTATCCGCACGTAGTAATGCCAGCAAGGAAAACTGGTAATCCCCGGCTTCAGTCATGTTGTCCAGGTAGACATAAAGCGAACGAATATAGCTTCGGCTGGCATCATCGAGGGGTTGCCCCAAACTTTCGATCTCGGGCAGTGCTGCCTTCAGGAAAGGATCAAGCGTCGCATTGAACCGATCAGGCATGGCGCGTCAGCTGGTCCACACTGGCCGAGTGACGAACCCCTGCATCAGCAGGAGCCTTCATCTGGCCGGCCAAGGCAGTGGCCAATTGCCGTATCCTGGCATCATCCAGTACATCGGCGCACAGCAGCTCGTAGAGAGTGTCGCCTCCGAGGGAGAAGCGCTTCATCAATGTTCCAGGCCCATACGGTAGGATACCGGCCAGCACCTCGACCTGACGCTCGACCGCTTGCAGCCTCTCCCAGTTTCTGTCGGTGATGTTTTCCTGCGATTTCCGATAGTTATAAAGCGTTTGTCGGCTGACCTGAAAGACAGCAGCCAAGTCTTTCACGCTCAAGCCTGTGCCCCGCTTTGCCTTTTCGATAATCGCAGGCGCCTCGCCAGCTGAGCCCGAAGTGGCAGCCTCAGCGGTCTCCGTCACATGGCGAGGCGACAAAGTGGAGAGCGCGTGGTCGACAAATATCGCGATGAATTGCTGATATTCGCAGAAGGCCTTGCGCACATCGCTATAGAACGACAGCTCCCATGCCGGCTGATGGACTGTCGACAGTTCAAGAGTGCCGTCCTCCAGCCGCCGATGGACGCTGGACGGCATACGAGTGCGAGGTCCTGCCGTGGTCAATTCCATGCCATTGCTCCTGAATATACCGCTCACGACCAGCTCTGGCGGGCCTGATCGGTGATCACGCCCCAGAATGCGCGCCGAGTCTGTTCATGAAGCTGCTGAAATATCTTGGGCTTGTCCACCGCACCGAGCGCCGGCTTGTCGGTAGCGGTATGCACATGCTCGATATCCAGCATGCCATAGGCATCCTTGTTGGATAGATTTCCCCAATGCGGCTGCCCCTTGATCGACAGCCCGCAGGCGGGGTCGTGTTCGGCCAGGTCATCCGGCAGCACCTTGGTCAGTCGACCCTCTTGCGGCAGGATTTCCTCGAACATGACCCGTAGGTGGCGGTTTTCTCCGGTACGTACCACCTTCACGGTAGAACCGAAGAGGGGAGCCCCCTCCACGTCGGGCAAGGCAGGGGGCAGCAAAGCGGGAGTCACCAGCGCCACGAGTGCCTCATCGGGTTTAGGCACGATCAAATCGACATAACGCAGGCTCATGCGGTGCAGCAGAACCTGATCGAATCCGGGTAACGCCTTGGCGAAGATATCCAGCACCTCCATCCATTGTGCAAGGAAGTCGCCATGCCCGCCATAGTCTGTGGTCTTGAGCATCAGCCGGTCATCCCGGAACTCCACCAGGCTCCTTTCACCGGCCCCCTTGAACACGAAGCGGGGAATACGGTGAGACGAACGCTCCGGCTCACGACCGGCTGTCGTGTGAATCGCCAGCTCCATCTGCTCCCGGGAGGCCTCGACACGCTCGGGAAAGCCCGCCTCGATCATGTGCCGGTGCAGGGCTTCATGCACCTCGACCTCGGGCAGTGGAAGGTGGGAGAAGTGCACCTGCGCCATGACATGAATGAGCGGCGCCTGTTTCAGTAACATGGGCGGTGGCATCATGGATTCCTGTGAGTGGCTATTTTACACATCATTTGACACCACCATAGCCTTAAAGGTGCTGCTTCGTCATCCATCCTCCTCCCCCCTTCCCCTCACAAGCGAGGCGCTCACTACTCACAAGTGTGGGATGAAAACAAAGTGTCATCCTTGAAAATAGAGAATCATCCTCCGGTGATGACAAGGTGGCGTAGCCCGGCTACAATGTAGCTACAATGTAGCCACTAAAGAGAAGGGGAAAATCATGAGTGCTGATACCGTGGTCCGAGCCCGCATTGACAGCGAGACCAAAGAGCGTGCCACCGCCGCCCTGGAGGCCATGGGGCTGTCCGTGTCCGATGCAATTCGCTTGCTGATGCTGCGCATTGCAGACGAGAAGCGCCTGCCGTTTGCGGTGCAAGTCCCGAATGCCACCACCGCCAAGGCCCTGGCGGAGCTGGACGCCGGCAAGGGGAAGCGGTTCGACAACGCCGATGAGCTGTTTCAGGACCTGGGGATCTGATGCTGACCCCGGTCCGATCGAGCCAATTCAAACGAGACGTGAAGCGGGTCCAGAAGCGCGGCAAGGACATGACCAAGCTGCGGACCCTGCTTAGGCTGCTGATCGAGCAGGCCCCTTTGCCCGAGGCCTACCAGGACCACCCCTTGCGAGGGAACTGGAACGGCTACCGGGATGCGCACATCGAACCCGATTGGTTGCTGCTGTATCGCATAGTGGATGACGAACTGCACTTGGCTCGTACTGGTAGCCACGCTGATCTCTTCCGCGAGTAGGCAAGGCAAGAAAGGATGATACTTTAACTTGCCGGCATGGCTGATCCTGACCATAAATCAAAGAGTTATACCCCACCATAGGATGATATTCTTTTTTCATCCCACACAAGCGCGAAGCGCGCTCACTCATCACTCCACCGTCACGCTCTTGGCGAGATTGCGCGGCTTGTCCACGTCGGTGCCCTTCACCAGCGCGACGTGATAGGCCAGCAGCTGCTGGGCCACCACATGCAGCACGGGAGTCGGACAACACCGCCTGTACCTCAGCGCAGAAAATGCTCGGTTCCAGCCGCCCTGCCCCACCCAGCACCTCCAAGGTGCTGCCGAGGCCCCCCTTAAAGGTCTGACCGATGAAGGCTCCCGCCTGACCTCCAGCGCGCTTCTCAATCTCTCGTCGCGCCCCAACGACCGAGTGGGTCTTGCCACAGCCGCCGGCATGATAAATGAGAAGAAGAGCAGTGGGCATCCTCCCGACCGCTACACTGGGTTACAGGTACCCTGCACGCGAGGCCCTGTCATGTTTTCCTTCACTCTCGGCCTGCGCTGGCCGATCGTGCCTCTGGTGGTGGGGCTTGCACTGCCTGCCATGGCCAGCCAGCACGAACCGTTCATCGTCGGCGAGCTGACTCCCCAAGAAGGTGATGTGCTCGTCCTGAATGCCGAAGAATCGGCAGAGCTCTTCGATGCGGTCGTCGAGATCAACTCGCTGGGCGACGATGCCTTCGAGCTGGTCATCGAGTCGCCGCCGAGCTTTCTTGATCCCCTGGCGGCAGGCTGGCGGCTGGTGGCCGCGACCGACTCACCGCTTTCTCCGCTGGGAAGCGCCGAGGCGCAGCTGGTGGAGACGGGCCTCCTTGCACGCCTGACGGCGATCGAAACCGACGACGATCACCTGCTGCGGCTATCGCTCAAGGCTGCCGAGCTGGAAGAGATGGTGAAGGAGGGCACGCTGACCATCATCGTCGTGGAACGCGTCACCTCCGAGTATGAAGACTTCCCGCTAGCACGCCTACAGGGCGATGCCACCCCCGCAACAGGGCGTTGGCTGCCGGCCACCTTCGAGGAGCGGGGCTGGGAGCCCTGCCCCGCCGAGGAGACCGCCTTCGAGCACGAGGAGACGCTCCACTTTACGCCACAAGCGAGCGCCAGGATTCGCTTTCAGGCCACCCTTGCCATGAAACGGCAACTATCATTCGAAGGCGGCCGGCTGGTAGAAGCCCAGCTAGAGGGCCGCCTGTGCCAGGGCACCGAGATCACGCCACGCTTCGAAGAACAGATAACGATGGAGAAAACGATCTGGTCACGTCGGCGCGGGCCCTTCTACCGCATGGTAGGTCTGGTACCCATCGTGTTCAGCGTGAATGCTCGACTCGATGCCATGCTCGGCACCAGTGCCCAGTTCACGCCTCGCGACCCCATCCGCCTGCACCATGACAGCGCCGGCGGCTTGCGGTTGCAAGACGGCGACTGGCAGCCGCTGCCACGCCCCTCACACCACCAGGGCCCCACGCTCCCCTCACTGGCGGTGGATGCCAGCATCGACGCCAGCCTCGCCCTGAAGCCACGGCTGGAGCTGCTTCTCTACGCCAGCGGTGGCCCCTATCTAACGGCCGACGCCACCACTAGCGCCAGCTGGCAGCCCGGTCAGCGCCCCCGCAGCGACTTGAGCCTGACGCTGCTTGGCGGTCTCACCTACCGCAAGGGCCTCTGGGGCGATGACTGGGAGCACAGGGCCCTGGAACCCGCCCTCTACCGATGGCCCGAGCCCAAGGAGTAGCCGGGTGTTTAAGTCTTGAAGGCGGCCGCTTCGGCATGGCGTGGCCAACATCAAGCCGCCGGCTTGTGCGGGCGTGCCGTCAGGTCAACGCCAAGGGCGCGCATCACGACCAGCATGGTTTTCAGCGTGGGATTCCCCTGCTCGCTGAATGAGCGATACAGCTGCTCGCGGGAAAGCCCGGTTTCCCGGGCAAGCTCGCTCATGCCTTTGGCGCGTGCTACCACGCCCATCGCTTTGGCAATGTAAGCGGTATCTCCCGTTTCCAACGCATCAGCAAGAAACACCGCAATCGCCTCCTCACTTTTCAGGGTGGCTGCCGGGTCATAGTCAAAAATCCTGTCGCTCATGACGCCTCCCACTCTGCTGCAAGACGCTGTGCAGTCTCGATATCGCGCTGCTGCGTTTTCTTGTCGCCACCGCACAGAAGAATGGCGATTTCGCTGCCGCATTGCTTGAAATAGACACGGTATCCAGGTCCATGATGGATACGCAGCTCGCTGACGCCCTGCCCTACGGGTTGGACATCCCCTGGCAAGCCATTGGCGAGACGGAAGACACGCGCTGCGATCAGCGCCTTGGCACGTTGATCACGCAGCTTACGCCCACTTTCGGTACGTATCGGTCTGTTTGATATCAAGCATGAAAGTACCGTAGTTTAATAACTACACCCTTTCAACAGTTACTACTCCCGGCGCAGCCAGACCTCACTCAACCATCACGCTCTTGGCCAGATTCCTCGGCTTGTCCACGTCGGTGCCCTTCACCAACGCCACATGGTAGGCCAGCAGCTGCTGGGCCACCACGTGCAGCACGGGGCTGAGCAGGCCGTAGTGCTCGGGCATCTTGAGCACGTTCACCCCCTCACTTGCTTGTACCCGACTACTGTCATCGGCGAAGACGTAGAGCTCGCCGCCCCGGGCGCTGACTTCCTGCATATTGGCCTTGAGCTTCTCCGGCAGCTCATCGTTGGGGGCGATCACCACCACCGGCATCTCGGCATTCACCAGGGCCAGGGGGCCGTGCTTGAGCTCTCCCGCCGGATAGGCCTCGGCGTGGATATAGGAGATCTCCTTGAGCTTGAGCGCGCCTTCCAGGGCAATGGGGTAGTGGTGCCCGCGGCCCAGGAAGAGCGTGTGCTGCTTGTTCGCGAAGCGCTGAGCCCAGGCTTCGATCTGCGGTTCAAGAGCCAGCACCTTTTCCACTGCCACCGGCAGATGGCGCAGCTCAGCCAGAAACGTCTGCTCTAGCGAATCGCCTACTCCCTCATTGGCCTGCTCACTCACCAGGCGACCCTTGGCCTTGGCCTTGGCCAGCAGCAGGGTCAGCAGGAAGAGCGCGGCCAGCTGGGTGGTAAAGGCCTTGGTGGAGGCCACGCCGATCTCCGGCCCCGCCCGAGTGATAAAGCGCAGCGCGGTTTCGCGCACGATGGCGGACTCCGGCACGTTGCAGATGGCAAGCGTGTGGGTATGCCCCATGGCCTTGGCGTGGTGCAGCGCGGCCAGGGTATCGGCGGTTTCCCCGGACTGGGAGATCACCACCACCAGCTGGCGAGGGTTGGCCACCGAGTGGCGGTAGCGGTACTCGCTGGCGATCTCCACGCTGCATGGCAGGTTGGCCAGCTGCTCGATCCAGTAGCGGGCGGTCATGCCCGCATAGCTTGAGGTGCCGCAGGCGAGTATCAGTACGGAATCCACCTCGGCGAAGATCGCCTCCGCGTCCGCGCCGAAGATGCCCGGCTGCAGGCGCCCTGCCCCGCCCAGCATCTCCAGGGTGTTGCCCAGCGCCTGGGGCTGCTCGAAGATCTCCTTCTGCATGTAGTGGCGATAGTCGCCCAGCTCCACCGCATCCGCCAAGAGGCTGGAGGTGACCACCTCGCGCTCCATCGGCTGGCCCTGGCCGTCGACCAGCTCGATGGCCTCCCGGGTCAGGCGGCCCAGGTCGCCGTTCTCCAGGTAGATTATCCGGCGGGTGACCGAGAGCAGCGCCGAGGCATCCGAGGCGGCATAGTGGCCCTGCTCGCCCACGCCCAGCATCAGCGGCGAGCCCTCCCGGGCGACGATCAGGCAGTCTGGTTCTTCTTCGCGTACCACCGCCAGGGCATAGGCGCCCTCCAGGTGGGCCACCGCACAGCGCACCGCGGCAAACAGATCCGCCGCGGGCGCATCGGCAAAGGCATTGCCCCCGGCCAGGCACGCCTGCACCAGGTGGGCGATCGTCTCGGTATCGGTATCCGAGGTGAAGACATGGCCCAGGGCCTGTAGCTGCTGCTTGAGCTCGGCGTAGTTCTCGATGATGCCGTTATGCACCACCGCCAAGCCCCCGGAGACGTGGGGGTGGGCGTTACGCTCCGCCGGCACGCCGTGGGTAGCCCAGCGGGTATGGGCGATGCCCACACGTCCCGCCACGCCCTGTTCGGCCACGCGGCGTTCCAATTCCGACACCCGCCCCTTGGCCCGGGCCCGCACCAGGGCACCGGAGGCATCCAGCAGGGCCATCCCCGCCGAGTCGTAGCCGCGGTACTCCAGGGTCTTCAGGCCCGAGAGAAGAAAGGGGGTACATTCCGTTGCGCCCACGGCGCCGACAATTCCACACATGGTAAATCCGGCGAGGGGTGAAGAGTGCGGGGTGAATGGAAGCCGATTTATCGGGCGATTAGCTCAGCTATCGCGCCCCGCAACAGGGCTGCCAGGCCCATACCGCAGGACGCCACCGTCTCAGCCCTTATCCTGGCCCTGCTCTTCGGGAAGGGAGAAATCCAGCCCCAGAGCGCGTTCGGGGTGGGCGGTATCATCGTCAATGACCGCCACCGCTGTCTGCGGCATCGGCACGGGGGCAACCACAGGCGCATCAGGCCGGGTCAAGCGGCCCAGCCCCTTCTCCAGCGGGAAATACTCCAGCTCGAAACCATGGTCCTTGGCCCAGCGCTCGCAGATATCCTTCTCTTCCTGACGGATGGTGTCATCCATCCACGCCTCGACATTCGGTGAGAGCTTCTCGGCCAGTGCTGGCAGCGCCGGATAGCGGCTAAATAGGCAAGTCGCCCCGGGCGGGCCATCCACCCACAGCAGGTCAACGTTCTCGACACCTTCCAGCAACGAGACCGGGTACCAGCGTGACGGTTTCTCGGCATCATCGGGGTTCAGGTGCTCGCTTTCCCAGGCTTCCAGCTCACCGATCCGCAGATCAACCCAGCCTTCCAAGGCTTCGGCCTGCAGCGTGCCCAGAGTCTGAGCCCCGTAGTAGTCGCTATGCTCGATGGAGATCAGCTTGCCCACGCCGTTCTGGCGCAAGGCATCAGCAATCACCAGCGTGGAGGCACCACTGCCGAACTCGACGATGACTCGGGGGCGGGTAGCCATGATGTGCGCATGCAGGCGCAGCAGTACGTCGGGGGAAGTTGCCCAACCCCGCAGCGGAGGCAGCTGGCCCTTGATGGCCAACCGGCGCTGCAGCCAGGAGAGGCTTTCAAGCTGAGCGTAAAGGCGGTTCTGAACCGTAATCAGGTCTCGAGTCAGCTTATTGGCCACCTCCTTGTTCTTTAATAACAAGGATGCCTCAAGCGCCGCCAGCTCAGGTGGCAAAGAGTCGGGGTCTTGTTCTGCCATGCCGAATATCAGCTCCGTATTAAATCGATTATTATTTCAGCATCAGTCACAGCTCATGAACCGCGCTCGCCCTCATCGTGTCCTGTAAGCTACTCAGCGTATTTGCCACCAGCTCTTCGGCGCGCTCGTTACTCACCGACTCCACATAACAGCGCAGCTCCGGCGCATTGCCCGAGGGCCGTAAATGAACGATATCCCCATTAGTCAGGGTAACGCGCAGGCCGTCGGTGGTATCCGCCCCGGCGATGGCATGCTCCAGGCCCAGCGCCTGCTGCATGGCGCGAAGGTCTGATTGCCAGCGAGCCAGCAGCGCCTGGCTCTGCTCGGTCGGGAAGTTCTTAAGTCGGTCGCTCGCTGTATAGCGTTCTGGCAGCCCAGCCACCAAGGCCGAGAGCGGCTTGCCCTCGCGAGCGGCAGCCACCATCAGGGTAAGAGCAGGCAGCAAAGCATCCCGCGTTGGCAATGCCGCCAGGTGCTTCGCCTCTTGCTGAACTGAGCTTCCAAGCAGAAAGCCACCGTTGGCTTCGAACCCCGCCACGCAGTCATACTCGCTTGCCAGCTGCTCCATGGCCGCCAGCACATAGGGCGAGCCGATACGGGTGCGCTCGACGCGATCAAAGGCCCCACACGCTTCGATGGCCGTGTTACAGCTCACCGGAACGGCAAGCGCCTGAATACCCAGCTCACGCGCACAGAGCAGGCCCACGATATCGCCGCGCAGCCAGTGCCCTTGCTCATCCGCCACCAGCGGGCGGTCGCCGTCACCGTCGGTCGTCAGCAACGCATCCAGATGATACTGCCTTGCCCAGTCTCTGCCCTTGGCACGGTCGTCGTCACTGACGGCTTCCGTGTCCACCGGCACAAACTGCTCGCTGCGCCCAAGCACCACGACGTGGGCCCCTAGCGCTTCCAGCACCTGATGATTGAGATCCCGTCCCGCTGCGGAGTGCTGGTACAGCCCGATACGCTGGCCAGCAAGCGGCTGCCCGGGAAACCATTCCAGATAGCGGGCCAAGTAGTAGCGAGCGGCAGCATCGCTCACCGGCTCACGCTCGATAGCGCCCAGCATGGGGAGCTCGGCGTCCACGCACATGATAGCCTGTTCGTCCGCCTTGGTGATCTCTCCCTCAGGGCGGTAGAACTTGATACCGTTGCGATCAAAGGGAATATGGCTGCCGGTGATCATGATGGCAGGCACACCATCGGCCATGGCCTGCAGGGCCAATGCAGGGGTCGGCAGCACGCCGTAATCCACCACCTTAACGCCCAGCGCGCGGGCAGCGGCGCTACAGGCAGCGGCCATACCGGGGCTGCTGGGACGGCGATCCAGCCCGATGGCCACCTGGCTGACCTCGCTCTGTTCGCGCATGACGCACAAGAAAGCGGCCGCAAAGGCCGCGCAGACGTCATCAGTGAACTGCTCAACCAGCCCGCGTGCCCCGCTGGTACCGAACGCGACGCCACTCTGCGCCAGAACCTCGTTGATCTTGGGAGTCGCCATGATCAGCAACGCCCGTAGCTGTCTTCAAAGCGCACGATATCGTCCTCGCCCAGGTACTCACCGCTCTGTACCTCAATCATCACCAGTGGGATGATGCCGGGGTTTTCCAGGCGGTGTTTGTGGCCGGCGGGGATGTAGGTTGATTCGTTGGTCCGCAGCAGAATTTCCTGCTCGCCGTTGACCACCTTGGCTGTGCCTCGCACCACGATCCAATGCTCGCTGCGGTGATGGTGCATCTGCAGGGAGAGCGACGCCCCCGGTTTGACCTCGATGCGCTTCATCTTGAAGCCTTCGCCCTCCTCCAGCACCGTGTAGGTGCCCCAGGGGCGATGCACGGTGACGTGATGCTGATGCAGCTCGCCACCGCTGGCCTTGAGCCGCTGAACAATCTTCTTGACGTCCTGGCTGCGGTCCTTGTGAGCCACCAACAAGGCATCGGCGGTATCCACGATCATCAGCTCTTCGACGCCCACCGCCGCGGTAAGCCGATGGGGGCTACGGATATAAACGTTGCGACTGCCTTCCAGCTCCGCCTCACCCACGATGCGGTTACCCGCTTCATCGGGCTCCACCAGGTCGGCCATGGCTTGCCAGGAACCGATATCGCTCCAGCCCAGGTTGCAGGGCACTACGGCCACACGATCAGACTTTTCCATCAGGGCGTAGTCGATGGAGTCATCGTCTACCGCACCAAAGGTCTCCGGCATCAGGCGGGTAACGGTATGCCCCGCCCCTTCACTGCGGTTAGCCGCTTCCAGCGCCGCCTTCACGGCTTGCAGCAGGCTCGGCGCATGGGTGGTCAGCTCTTCCAACAAGGAGCCTACGCGGAAGCAGAACATGCCGGAGTTCCAGAGGTGCCGCCCCCCTGCTAGATACTGCTCCGCCACCTCACGGCTAGGCTTTTCAACGAACCGAGCCACATCCAGTACCTGGTTGGCGGCAATATCGCCCCCTTCCGGCACCTCGATGTAACCAAACCCGGTTTCGGCATGGGTCGGCTGAATGCCGAAGGTGACCAAACGCCCCTCCGACGCCGCCTCTGCCGCCAGTGCCACCGCCTGCGTAAACGCTGCCTCGTTCTTGACCAGATGATCTGCTGGTAACACCAGCATCAAAGCATCATCGCCATAGCACGCCTGGAGCTCCAAGGCGGCCCCACAAACGGCCGGTGCCGTATTGCGGCCAAAGGGCTCAAGCAAGTAGTGGAGCGGCATAGAAGGCGACAGCTCGCGGTATTCATCCTCGGTGCGGAAGAATAACTCGCGATTGGTAACGGTGGTAACGCTTTCGACACTACCGGTTGCTTTGCCACGAAGAAATGTTTTTTGAAGAAGGGAAAGCCCATCTTCCATCTTGATAAACGGCTTGGGGTTCGCTTCACGGGAGACAGGCCATAGACGGGAGCCTGAACCGCCAGCTACAATCGTAAAATGCATTAAAAAACCACTCTGTAAGCTGCCTACAAAAAAGTAAAAAAATTATGAAGACAAGTTAAGTGAAAGCACCTTACCCAAGGCAACCTTCCCTTTACTTGACCCTCCAGAAAAATCTTTTGAAAGTTCATTTTTTGCCATGCGAAAAATCTCACAAAAGTCATTGTCACGCATCAACAAGTCAGTAACAGGAGCATCGTAAACAAGCCGTGAAACTGTATCAAAAGAGTCGCCTGAGAAACATTTTTCCTTTGACCAATTGAGTGAAGTACTAGAAGCCCCGGGACACAGCTTAAATGAAAAATCCATAACAGAGTAAGGGCTTATCGGCCCTATCCCTCCAATCGCCTTATATCGCGAAGAGGCAAATGACCGAGATATCTGCTTGCCAGGCTTATCGTAAGATTCAGTTGCAAGAAGCGGATCCAAACAAATCATCAGATCATGCAAAATTGACGGCATACTGGCTTTTGGGGATGGGTAAATATTCTTATCCGAAAAAGCAAGATTTGCCAGCCTCCTGTTATTAAGCGGGCGGAGAAAGTAGAGTGATGCTGGGCCAACACTACCACCATGTATGGGGTTCCTATAAAACAAATAGTGCAGCTCAGATCCTATGCTGTGATCATCATCAAAGCCAGCTGCTTTCAGCCCACATCTTAAGTATTTCTGAAAGAGATCATACTTTCCACTTGAGAGGCGAGACCTTCCGATATCACCCAACCTTCGAAAACCATAACCGCCTTTGTAAATTGCCGCACCAAAACCTCCAGCTTTAAACGAAATCACAGTAGATGTAATTTTTTGAAAATATAAGGAATCGTTTAAGCCAGCATTACTTGAAAACCATAGGTTGAGGGGGTCATTTTTAAAAAAACTTCCCGAGGCACGCTTAGGGTTTAAATCAAAACCGTATATTTCACTTAACTTACTTGCAATATCAAAGTCACGTGCCATGTGAGCTGCTCTGCTACTGCTAACAGCCACCTCTCCAAAACTAGAATATCTTACCAAAGCTAATATCAGGCGACTATCCATACCTCCTGAAAGATCGCAATTTATACCATAGCCCGCCTCACTAATACCAGAAACAACACCCACCATCTCTTTAACACCTTGCCTCAGCTCGTCTACATAGCTACCAACTGGGCTAGATAGAAACTCCTGGTAGATTACAGAAGTCTCCAAAAGAGGTTGAGCGCGCCCATGAACAACGGAGACCCTTAAAACCTGGCCAGGCACCCTATAATAAACCCCCTCCAAAGGAGTAATTGGGCTTAAGATTTGATTTGTTATAGAATTAACCCAAGACCTTGAAAGCACTTCCTCTTCATTCAAAAAACTGCCAAAGCCTGCTACCTGCCTAATCTTAGCTATATCTGAAACGCTATCAGAGGCAATGAAGTACTCATCGCCGGAAGAATAGCAAACAGCAGACATCCCGAACAGGTCTGAAAACACTTCAACTTGGTCGCCTAAAAGCTTTATGGCTGTAAATACGCCTTCAAAATCAAATATCCCTTGTGAAAGATAGGCCGGATCCATAATAACCCGGCTATTGCGGTGATCAACTGCATACCCTAGCAACACGCAGTCAGAAAAAGGGTAGCGCGCCGCATCTTTAAAAATAAGAGTTATAACAAAGCCATTATCTAATTTTTTTTGAAGGCACTCGGACTTATCAACTACTTCACTGTATATTTTATCTGCCACATCAGGCTTGGTTATAGAAAAGGAAAACTTTGACATAGTCACTCTCTTGAGCCCCCCGGAAACAAGCCCCGGAGGTACACGCCCACCTATAAATTAGCAAGTTTATCAGAAAGTTCTGTCATTGTTCTTTCAGCACGCTGCCTCAGCATTCTTATGCTTGTCCAAGGTATAACTGGGACAAAAGAGTGAACACGCTCAGGAAGAGTTTCGTCATTCAAGGAGGAAAGCAGCTCCCTTCTCTCAATCATCCTCATCAAGTTTCGATTCTTATCAGTAGCGGAAAGCACAATGCTTGGTATGCCGTAGTTTAACGCCACTACAGTTCCATGGAATTTCATGCTTGCCAGCATTTGACACGATGATATTTCTTGACAAAGCTCGTCTAAAGATTCTGAATAAACAAGATCTTTTCCTTCTACATCTAAATCATCTGCACGCTCAAAATCGCGCTTCCCAACATCACCTGAACCTAGAATAATGTGCTTTATCTTAAACCCTTCTGCCTTTGCTTTTTCCGCCAACCGTTTTACTTGCGTAAGGTCATCGGGGGTCCCTTTGCGGTCTCTTGTAACGATGCCAAAATATTTTTCTTTTTTATTTATTTTAGTAGGCATTTTTAATGCGAAAACAATATCCGCACTATGATTGATAGCTATTTCAGATGAGATATTTTTTCTCACCCATTCCGCGCTTTCCTTATCCCTAACATTAAAAAACTTCACATTATCGTGGGTAAGGAATTTTTTGTACTTCTCGATGATATGCGGTTTGGCCTGCCCCCACGTCGGAACTCCTACGCCAACGACAAAAACAGGCTTTGTAAGGTACTCATCTCTCCAATAGAGATCTGACATCGACCATGGAATGATTAAATCTCCTCCACCAATAACGATGGCATCAACTTCGGCTACCACATCCTCAATCGGCCTAGAGAAGTACGGCTTATGCGTAAGGTCATTCATTACCTTGATGTCGAATTTATCACCAAGCCACTGCTCAAAAACTTTGACAAACAGCTCATCACCGAAGTTGCCCCAGCCAAAAAAACCAACCAAACCAACTTTTATCTTTTTGCTCACAAAAACCCCCTAATTAAAAATCACGAAAGATACTGAAGAACGACCGGGAAACATGTCGTGGTGATAGTTCCACACGATGCTTTTCAATATTACTCTTTTGTACCACCACTCCGTTCAACACCGCTGCTTCCATTGTTGCAACCAGCGCCTCCATATCTTTAATGTCATAACCGAGCGCACAACCCTTTTTGTATAAGTCTTGAAAACCACCCGCTTTTGGCCCCAACACCGGCAGATCAAACGTCACCGCCATCATCGCCGCCCCGGAGTTCATGGTGCGCCGGTAAGGGCACACTGAAATATCTGCCGAGCGGAAGTAGACTTGTAACTTGTCGTGGGGCACAGGGGTCATGTCGAGGATGACGTCCGGCTTACCGGCTCCCCAGGCCGCAATTTGCTCGACCAAGGCTTTATCCGATGGCAACCCGGCAATGATCAGCCGGGTCTTTTTTTCCGTCTTGCCGCGCAACTGATCATAGGCGGCCATAAGCCGATCATAGCCCTTGTACTCCATGATGGCACCGAAGGAGAGAAAAACGAATTCCTCCTCACCGACCTGTAGCTGGGTACGTGCCTCAGCCCGGGAGATCTCGTCCGGCTGGGCGCCTTCATAGGTGGGATGGGGCACCACGAACATCTTGCGCTCATCCAGAGTGTAGTAGGGCGCTGTGAGCGTGGCACTGTCGCTTGCCATGACATGCAAGGCATCGGCTGCGTCGGCCATCATCTGGTGGATCTTCTTGTCCTGCTCGACCCAAACCGTTTCATGGGGCAGCACGTTGTGGACAGTCCACACGATCTTGTGACCGTTCTCCTTGATGCGCCGCAGCAGGTTTTCCCAGTAGACCACGGCCTCATCCGCCTCAGCCTCGGTCTTGGCATTCTTCGTCTTATCATGAAGCCAATGGAAGTGGCAGATCACCTTCCCGGGCCAGGGAATTTCCCCACACAGGCCAAGGTCATGAATGGGGACAATGCTGACGTTGAACTGATCCTGCGCCGAGTAGAGCAGCGCCTGGAACTGATTGCGCTGGGCCACCGGGCCATAGGCCAGCACGAAGTGGTCATTCGGATCAGCGAGCAGCTCAGACGCAATAACGCTTGGCTGCTTGGCCAGTCTGGCGCACTCCTGCCAGAGCCCTTCGGGTGTTTTGACAATATTAAGCATGCAGCGCCTCCTTTTCGCTGGCGGCGTGGTTCGCCATCAAGCGTCGATAGATCGCATCGTAACGCTTGGCATTAGCGCTCCAGGTCCGCTCGGCAAACACCCATTCTCTGGCGGTATTCACCTTGCGCTGACGCATGTCTGGGTCATCGATATAGCGCTGCAGCTGTTCCACCAGGCTTTCCACATCGGCAGGCTTGGCCACCAGGCCGCGTTCCTCATGATCACCAACGATCTCTTTCAGGGCCGGCAGGTCGCTGACAATGATCGGCCGCTCCAGGGCCATGGCCTCGTAGGGCTTGAGTGGCGTCACCCAGTCCGCAGCGTAATCGGGGATACGAGGGATCACGAACAGGTCGATGGCCTTGTAGTAGGCGTTGATATGGCTATGATCAACCTCGCCCGGGAAGGCAATCACCTCCTGCATGCCAAGCTCGGCAGCCAACTGCTCCAGACTCTCGCGTTCAGGGCCGTTTCCGACCAGCAGCCCATGGATATCGCGCCCTGTTCGCTGACGCAGCTGATGGATGGCCCGTATCAGGTACCGGTGCCCTTCACGGCGCGACATGTTGGAGATGTAGCCCACCACCATCTCGGCCCCTTCCAATCCGGGAATGGGCATTGGCGAAAAAGTCTTGCCGAGATACTTGCTTTCATCGATCGCGTTGGGGATGACCTCGATCTTCTCCGCCGCCACGCCCCGCTCGATCAGGATTTTCTTCATGCTGTAGGAGATGGTAGTGACAAAGTCAGCCTCGGCCATGCAGAAGTTTTCCTTTATCACCCGCAGCTGGGTCCTTTCGAGATCCATGACGTCGTTACGTACCGATGTCCAGGTGTGCTCGTGGAAAGAGCGGACTTCATATAACAGCGGCAGCCCGGTGAGCCGCTTCAGGGCCAATGCCTGTAGTGCAAGCTCATAACCGCGCACGCCCGAGGCCGCATGAATCACGCTGGCCCCACGCTGCTTGAGCAGCTTGGCGATATGGAATGTCGAGTAGCGGGTGCGATCCGCAAGGGAAATGCCGCGCAGGCCATCGGTATTGGCACCGATGCGAAAATGCTCAATGCCCTCGATCACTTCATGATTCTTGGCCCCTTCAACACCAGCAGAGCGCGGATAGCCAATCGGCGTGACGATGTAGGGATCGATGCCAATACGCTGTTGAGAGAGCGCTGTGTTCAGGCAGCGAATCGCGCCCCCCGTATTCTCATAGGGGTAAGCGGTCTTATGGAGGTGGGCCACGGTCAAACGGCCGTTTTTCTTGATCGGTAATGTTATGCCGCTGTGGGCCAGCTCAGGCAACCAGGTACGGTCCAGCTCGACCATTTCCTGGATAGCGGCGCTGAGTTGTTTCTGGTCATTGGGGTGCTTTGAAAGGCGGTGCTTATAATCGAGAAGCGCCAGGCGCAGGCTAGCCGCGCCCTCCTTGTGAACAAAGGCTTCTACGGCTTTGATCCAGTGAACGCCTGGTACCTTGAGGCTGAGCCAGCGAGCGACTTCCCCCAGGCTGACTTTGCCAACTCTGGCATGATGCAGGGTAAGCTTGTCCTGAGTCACAAAGGCAACAACGTCGACCTCCACCTGACTGACGCCAGCGGGCACTTGGAAGACCAGCGCTCGATGCTGTGCATTAGCTGCAGATGTATCAACGTACTGGTACTGCGGATAAGCCTTGGAGGATGAAAAGCCGGGTAACTTTTGCGGCAAAGGCTTGCCATGCCTGCCCAGGAACCGAAAGCTGGCCACGATACCTTTCGGGTTGCCGCTGGAAGCGTCCTCGGCATCCAGTTCAAGGTAGTAGAGCCCACCGCCTTCAACGTGCTGCCTGACGGTGTAGCGGGCTTTTGGCTTGAGCGTTGCCAACGGCTTTTCCGGTGGCACCTCACGGCATACCTGGTCGACCACCTGCTGTAGGGTATCCCAGCTGGCCTCGTCATCCGGATAGAGATAGTAGCTGGCATCTGCCAGCTCTAGGCAGGCCTGCTCAGCGGCAAATTTCTGGGCGAAGTCGAGCCTCTCGAAAAGGCCAAGGGACTGAGCTTCCTCGAACACATCGGCGAAGTGCAGCTGCTCCTTGATGACCGGCAGTGATAGCTGCCGAGCGGCCACAATGGCCGGCAGCGCCGAGGTGAAATCACCCGCTGCCACCACGACCTGGGGCCGGTGTGTCTTGAACCACTCGCTAAATATCTCGACGCTAGCCGTAAAGCCGCCCTCAGCAGAGGTTGGAACCGCTTGCAGCGGCCACCGGCCCTGCAGGTAAGTCACGCCATCCTCAACCACTTCAGGCGCACCTGCCTGAAGGTTGTTATCAGCCCCAAAGGGGCTCACCATGCACAGCGCTTCCCAATCACTCGCCTGGAAACGTTTGGCCAGCTGCTGTACACGCTTGGCATAGCCCGGTTGGTTGGCACGAAACGGATGGCTCGCCACCACGGCCACTCGTCCTTCGGTGGGAATAAGCGCGGCCTGCGGGGTCTTGGCCAGGCGCTGGGCAAGCTCGATCAGAGGTTCGGTAGTCGCGAGAGGTTCTGGTGCCGCCTTCTGTTCCGCAGCACTCCCCTCCCTCTTTAGCGCCTTTACCATCGGCTCGGTATGCGCAGAGAACAGCAGCTCGGTACTCGGCTTGGGCGCCGGCAGCGTCAGTGACCTCTGAAGGGCTGCAGCCAGGCTTTTGGCACTGCCCGCCTCGAAGCTCACCACGCCGTCGTTCTTGTTGGCATATTCCGCCAGGGGCGCTACATCGGAGACCACCAGCCGCTTGCCGTAGGCCAGGGCCTCGGCGGCTTTCATGGGCGGCACCAGCTGGCACACCGCCAGGGGCTTGCGGGGGATCACCACCGCATCCAGCAAGGCGTAGTAATCCGCGACGCGTTCATGCGGTACCCGCCCGACCTGAATCAGCCAGGGTGGGGTTTCCTTGAGGCCGGTATCGGCTAGGTGGGCAGCTGAAGACTCTATGAGGGGCTGGCTATCACCGACCAGCAGCAGCTTGAGCTTTTCGCCTTTTTGCACCAGTTCGGTGCAGGCGTCGAGCAGCACATCCAGACCTTCATAGGGGCTGAAGCTGCCCACATAGCCAATCACTTGCTCGCCTTCGGCGATGCCCAGCTTCTGCTTGAGGGCTGGGTCGGCCGGCTTGCGCTCCGGCAGCCGGCTGACGCCGTTGGGCACGATCGTGATGCGCTTTGAGTCCACATCACGCCTGGCCAGCTCCGTCTGCATGGGCTGGCCCAGGGTGAAGACTCGCTCGGCCTGACGGGCGACGAAGGCGTCACGCTCGGCCTCGGCCTTGAACTCCGGGGTATTGGCGTAGCCCGGCTCGCGGCCTTCGCGGGAGAGCTCCCAGAAGCCACGCACCTCGTGATGGAACGGCAGGCCCAGGCGTTTGGCGGCGATCCAGGCCGGCAGGCCGACGAGGTAATTCGAGGCGGCCAGTACCGCTTGCGGCCGATAGATACGGAACAGCTCAACGAACTTCTCGACGCTGGCTTCCAGCCGCTGGCGATCATTGGTTGGCGCCTGGTCCTCTGGCCAGCGGCTATGCAGATAGCGGACGCCATCTACCAGCGTCTCCGGCGCGACGCTCTGCTTGCCGGCATCCAGCTCCCAGGGGCGGCCGGGGCGCACAAAGCAGAGGGTTTCCAGGCCGTGCTGGTTGAGCGCCTGGGCGATGCCCTGGGTGCGAATAGCATAGCCGTTGCTGGCGTAGCTCTGGCCGTGGCTGACCACATAGGCAACACGCCCCT